>Ga0153916_10003029_pt1 | contig 12377 bp, 14 predicted proteins | sample Opewatmetagenome_FD_109642 | JGI IMG/M metagenome (GOLD analysis project Ga0153916, IMG submission 109642) | Freshwater wetland microbial communities from Ohio, USA - Open water 3 Core 3 Depth 4 metaG | ecosystem: Environmental > Aquatic > Freshwater > Wetlands | place: USA: Ohio, Lake Erie...
CGGTGGCTGTCTTTCATGCCGATGATCGTCGGTTTCTTGACCAGCTCCGTAAACGCGGCAACCGGAATGGTGAACTTATGATTTTCGGGGTTGTGGTAGATCAGGATATTCAGCGTCGGGAATAGATCGGCGATGTCGTGGTAGAATTTGATCGCATCTTGGACATGAAGCGTTTCGTAATAAGGCACGCCGAGCAAAACGCCGTCGGCGCCTAGATCTTTTACAAAGTTCATTTTCTGCACGACCTCTCTCGGATTGGGGCTGGTGCAGCCGATGAAAAGCGGCACGCGCTTCTTGACGGCCTCGACCGTAGCCACCGCCAAGGTTTTAAACTCGTCGAAAAGGAGATTGTAACATTCACCGTAGGTTCCCGTCGTGGCGATATTGTTGATGCCGTCTTTGATGATTTTGTCGACGGCTTCTTTGAGATTATCGACGGCGATGGTTTGCGTCGCCCGGATATTCGCCGCGTCGGGCGTCGCGAAAGCAGGCATCATGCCCAGGACACCCTTGAGATCGTTAGCAGTCAGCATTCGACACCTCCATGTCGGTTTAAGGATTTTTTAACACGAGAAGGCTTTGTTTAGCAGACCCTAATAGCCCCGAACTTCGCCTTTGTTAACAGTTCAAGAACGGACTTGTCAAACAGCGCCGGTTCTCGATGGTCGCTCCGGCCGGTCGGAATAAGCAGGATAATTTTTGGAGCCACCCGCCGGAGTCGAACCGGCGACCTACTGATTACGAATCAGTTGCTCTACCAACTGAGCTAGGGTGGCTCACATGGGTTTAACGAAGTGGAAGAGTGTCGCGACGACGAACGAGCCGACATAAGCCGCGACGAAATCAAAGAAAAGACGAAACTCAGAAATATTTTTGAGATATTCCGTGAGCCCAAAATAAAGTAGCATGAACTGGCCCAAGAATAAACCCAACGAGCCGATGATCAGAACAAGGATGATCCCCGACCTGGCGTCATGGGTAACGCTTTTGTGCGCCGCGAAGCCGGCGACAAATGCCATGCCGATATATAAAACCGCATTGCCCTGAAAATAAGCGAAAACTTCCCGCGCGATTTCTTGCAACGCATTACCCCTGGAGGAGTCTCACTATTTTTTCCGTGGCGCTCTTGGGATCCTCCGCGCCCATGACCGCGGAAATCAACGCGACGCCGCGGACACCCAGCTGGCGCGTTGCCGCGAGATTCTCCGGCTTGACTCCTCCTACAGCATAGACGGGTAGAGAGATTTTTTCCACTATTTTCTTGAGCGCCGCCGGCCCCTGGGGCGCGCCATAGGCTGCTTTGGAGGGAGTAAAATAGACGGGACCGAACAAAACCAAGTCGGCGCCGCTCCGTTCCGCCTCTTGGGCTTCCTCCAGCGCGTGCGTCGACACGCCGATCATTCGCCGGGGCCCCAACAAGGCGCGCGCCGTGGCAATCGGGATCGAAGCTTGGCCGATTTGCACCCCGTCCGCATCGACCGCCAGCGCGATATCGATGCGGTCGTTGAGAAAAAGGCGGGCCGCGTAAGACTGAGTGAGCTTGCGCACCCTTTCGGCTAAGAGAAAGAACTCTTTTCCGCCCAGCTCTTTTTCTCTGAGTTGCACCGCGCGCGCACCGCCGTCCAGAGCGCGCTCCAGAACCCATGTCAAGTCGCGCCCCCGAGTCTGGCTCCGGTCGGTGATGAGATAGAGGTCAAAATCGGGCGTGGGCACGTTGAGACTTAAGCGAGCATTCCATCCAAGGGACTGGAAGCCGTGGCGTAGAGTTTCTTTGGGATGCGCCCCGCCAAATAGGCTTTGCGTCCCGCTTCGACGGCTTGTCGCATCGCTTCCGCCATGAGGATGGGATCCCTCGCGCCGGCGATCGCCGTATTCATCAACACCCCGTCGCAACCCATCTCCATGGCGATCGCCGCGTCGGACGCCGTTCCCACGCCGGCGTCGACGATGACCGGAACACGCGCTTGCTCCATGATGATGCGGATATTGTAGGGGTTGCGAATGCCCAAGCCGGAACCGATCGGCGCGGCCAGCGGCATCACCGCCGCGCAGCCGATGTCTTGCAACTTTTTCGCCGTGATCGGATCGTCGGCTATGTAGGGCAAGACGACGAAGCCTTCCTGCACCAGGATTTTCGCCGCTTCGAGGGTGGCCGGCATGTCGGGAAAGAGCGTTTGGTCGTCGCCGATCACTTCCAGCTTGACCATGTTGCCGATGCCCGCTGCGCGCGCCAAACGGCAGGTGCGCACGGCATCCTCGGCGTTGTAGCAGCCGGCGGTGTTGGGCAAAATCGTGTATTTCTTCGGATCCAGATAATCGAGCAGGTTTTCCTTGTTGGGATCGGTAATATTCACTCGGCGCACCGCCACCGTGACGATCTCGGCGCCGGAGAGTTCTATCGCTTTTTGCGTTTCGGCGAAGTCTTTGTATTTGCCGGTGCCGACGATCAGCCGGGAGCGATAGCTCCTCTCGCCTAACTTGAGTAAATCTTCCATCAATTTATCCTCCGCCCACGAATTGGACGATTTCGAGGGCATCGCCTTCTTTGAGAACCGTCGAGCCTTGCGCCTCGCGGGAAACGATGTCCCGGTTAAGTTCGATCACCACCCGCGCCGGACGAATCCGCAACTCTTCAAGCAGCCGGACGATGCTCAACCCGTCCGCGACCTCTTTTGCTTCCCCGTTGATGCAAATCTTCACGTGAATTAAAAAAACCGTATCCTCGACAGCCACCCGTGGGTGGCAGGGAATACGGTTTCAAGTTCATCCCGCACTGAACTGCGGCCAGACGCAGCTTGCGGAATTTTGACTCTCACGCTTCCCTACGCCGGCGCGACCCGGATCAGGTTCGAAGGGTTACCTGTCAATTCCTCAGGCTCTCAGTCTGCCTCAGGCAGACACCCCCAGCATCTGAAGCACTCTTAACAAAGCACCGGAGGCAAGTCAAATTCGCGCCGGCGATGAGATCACCGGCCGTTTCGGTCTTGATTTGAACCCGAAGGCCATCGGCAGGAAAAGTTTTTCAATGTCCTTTAATCAAGCGCGAGATTGACGAATAGAGAGAGGTTAAAGCTCAAAGGCGACGCTCGCGTAGCCGACGACTTTGCGCATCGGGGTGACATCGCCGGAATGACAATGCTTGAGCAGGCGCGCTTGCTTAACGCCGAGCGCCTTGGCGGCAAAGAGCATGACGGCGGTCGGGATCACGCCGCACATGCTGATGTTTTCATCTTCGACGACGCTCAAGAGCCCCGCCGGATCCAGAGCCAGGACTCGTTCCAAAGCGATGCGGTCCAGTTGATCGGTTTGTTTGGGCGCAAGGTAGTGGCTGAGATCGCTGCTCGCCAGGATGACGGTTTTTGGCTTGCCCTCCGTCTCGCTCCGACATAGGTCGGCGATGGCCGCGCCCAATTCGGCGCAGCCGTCGGCGGGCAAATGCGACAGGGAGATCGGCAGGAAAGTGAAATTGTCCAAGAGCCGCTCAAGAAATGGCAACTGAACCTCGATGCTATGTTCCTCGGCGTGGGCGAGTTGATCTTGGTCCAGGAATTTCACCCGCGCCGCGAGCCGAGCGCTCCACTCCTGATCGACGACGACTTCGCCCAATGGGGTCCGCCACTTTGTCCAGGGGCCGAGCGCGGCATGATGGCCTCTCGCCCGGTGATTGACGCCCAGAATAACGATCCGCCGCACGCCGCGGTCGAGGCATGAATAGAAATGCGCGGCACAGGGGGCGGAGTAAACGTAGCCGGCATGGGGAACCATGCCGGCGATGATCGCCGGTGAGGCTGTTTTGATCCCGCGCGGCCCCAACGGACTCGCGCCCAAACATTCATCGATGAGTTCGGTGAGATCGCGTGAATCGGCCGGGTAGAAAGCCCCGGCCACCGCGGGAAGTCTAATTTGTTCCATCACCCCCCATGGAGGCTTATGGTGCAGCGACCGTAACCTCGAGAATGCCGATGCCTTCGACTTCTCCTTCCACTTTGTCACCGGGCTTGAGAAACACCGGCGGCGTGCGCGCGAAGCCGACGCCCGAGGGCGTTCCCGTGCTGATGATGTCGCCGGGCTCCAGGGTCATGCCGCTCGATAAACTTTCGATGGTCGTCGGAATATCGAAGATCATATCGCGCGTGTTGCCATCCTGCATTACCTCGCCGTTGACCCGGCAGATGAGCCGCACCTGTTGCGGGTCCGGCAGCGCGCTTTTGGGCACGATCCAGGGGCCGATGGGGCAGAACGTGTCGAGCGACTTGCCTTTGAACCACTGGCCATGTTGGCGCTGCAGCTCGCGCGCCGTCATGTCGAGACAGATGGTGTAGCCAAAAACATAGTCGTAGGCTTTCTCTTTGGGAATATCCTTGCCCTTCTTGCCTATGACCACGGCGAATTCGACTTCCCAATCGAGTCTGTCGGTGGCTTTGTGTTTGATGACCTTGCCTAGGTGGCCGATCACCGAGGTGGCGGGTTTGGTGAAGAACACCGGGTAATCGGGATATTTGATATCCAACGAGCGGGCCCTGGCCCCTTCTTCCACATGCTCGCGGTAATTGATGCCGAGCATGACGCAGTTCTTTCGCGGTTGGGGAATCGGCGCCAAAAGTTTTGCCTGGCTCGATTTCACCAGCGCGCCGACGCCGGAGAGTTTTTTTTGCTCTTGCGCACTTTTGCCGGCGACATATTTTTCCGCCTTGCGCGCCACCGCAAGCCCCTTGGCGCCGGCCTCGATGAATGCCTGCATGCTCGCGAGAAAGGGTGGGTTGCCGCCTTTCAGATAACGCCGATTGACCTCGGCGAGGTCGATGATCTGGTCCTGGGGCCCCATCAGTCCGAGGCGCTGCTGGTTTTTCCGTAAGAAAGTGACGAGTCGCATGGTTTCCTCCAAAAAAATTCGCTGAATCCGCTAATTGCCAATCCCGAGCAGCCGGCAGGCGTTGGCGCCGGCGATTTGCGCCATTTGATCGGCGCCGATGCCGGCGCCACGCAGTGATTCCACCGGTTGCGGGTCGCCCATGTCGTAGGGGTAGTCGCTGCCGAGCAGCACATGGTCGGCACCGAAGTTCGCCACCAGATACTCCAACGCCATGGTACTGTGCGTAATTGTGTCAAAGTTAAAAAGTTTGACGTATTCTCCCGGCGCCCGGGAAATTTTCGCGCTGGACGAATCCTGGATGCGATAACCGCGATCCAGTCGCCCCCAGGTATAGGGCAAAAATCCGCCGCCGTGGGCAAGCAAAAATTTTAGCCTCGGAAAACGTTCCAAAACTCCGCCGAAGATGCATCTGGCAAAGGCCAACGAGGTGTCAGCGGGGTTGCCGATCAGATTGGCGAGGTTGTAATCCTTCATCCGTTCAGCGCCGACCACCTGTTGCGGGTGCACGAAGATGAGTGCGTTCAAGGCTTGCGCGGCTTCCCAAAAAGGGTCGAAATCCAGATCGTCAAAGTAGCGGCCGTTGATGTTCGAGCCAATCTCGGCGCCGCGTAAACCAAGCCGGGTCATGGCGCGCTCCAACTCGGACGCGGCCTTGCCGCTGTCTTGCAGCGGCAGGGAGGCGAGGGCGACGAAACGACCCGGATGTGCGGCGACCGCTTCGGCCAAACGCTCGTTGAGCCAGCGGGCGTACTCTAACGACTCCTCGGCTTCCATCCAGTAGAAAAAGTACGAACTCGCGGGGGAGAGCGCCTGCATGTCGACGCCCTGCTGATCCATGATCGACAGGCGCAAATGAAGGTCGGAAAACTCCGCCTTGAGCTGAGTTAAAATCGCTTTGCCGGCGCGCATGGCTACGTCGCGCCCGCGCGGGTTCTTTTCGAGCTTGAGGCCGTGACGCCGACCGACCTCGCAGGCGACCTGCAAACTCTCCGGCGGCACGTAATGGGCATGAATGTCGATGATCATGGGCGATGGTCGGACCGAGGATACCTTTGGGACAGCTATCGAAGGGCTGGATGATTGTCAAGCTAAACAAGGAAATCTGTCATCGCTCCAGTTGGGGAGGCAGTTCTTAACTGCCGAATCTCATCTACCATAACTCTGGTCATAGCCGCATCCGTCGTTCTACTTTTGACAATGATAGTCCTGGATGCTATAGCAAAATTTGCCTAAAATAGGGGGATCATTTCAATGGCTTGGTTTGATCGCAATCCCAGTGGCAAGAAAGAGCCGGAAGCCGAGCGGCCTGTGGGTTCAGAACCCCGTCCGCAGGCGACCGCAATGTCGTCTGAGCCTCTGCCCGTCAAGGAGTTGCCGCGACCGGCGGATTCCGGGCTGGTGGCGTCTCTTCAAAAGGGAAGCCGGGTGACCGGTCAGCTCAATTTTCAAGGGCCCGCCAGAATCGACGGCAGCGTGGATGGGGAAATCCAATGCCAGGGCAAGCTGACCATTGGCGAAGGAGCCGATATCCGCGCCAAGATATCCGGTCAGGTCGTGGTTATTCATGGTCGGGTGGAAGGAAACGTCACGGCCAAGGAGAAAGTCGAACTTGTGGCCCCGGCGCGGCTTTATGGCAACATCGCCACCCCCCGGTTGACCATCACGGAGGGCGTGATATTTGACGGTGACTGCTCCATGGGAGTGGCCAAGCAAAAAGGTGGAGTCGCGAATTTACCGAACGTGACTGCTGAAATAGCCGTGGCGGGTCAAGCGCCCAAGCAGCAGGCCGATTCCGACAAACGTTAGCCGTTCATCCCATCCCTAACTCCTACGTTCATTCAGAGATTGAAGGTAGGTTTCTTATCTTGGGCGTGGCGCCGCTCGGGGCCAAGTGATTGAAACGCTGACGAGAGTTTATTCGGTGGCGAAAGATAGCCATGATTTCCTTAGACTATAGCGTCCTTTATCAAATCATCCTGTTTCTCGTTCTGTGGCTGATCCTGAGCAAAATTCTTTTTCGCCCATACCTTAATTTACTGGAAAAGCGCGAGCGCCAAACATCTGGCGCGCGCCATGCCGCCGCCGACTTGGAGCAGGAAGGCGCGCGGCTCAAGGCTCAATACGAGGAGAGAATCGCTCGGGCCCAAGCGGCCGGCGGCGCGGCCAAAGAGGCGATTCTTCAGGAAGCGCGGCAACGGCGCGAACAGGTGCTGGGCCAGGCGCGGCAGGAAGCCGCCAGCACGCTGGAACAGGCGCGCCGAGAAATCGCGAGCCAAATGGAAAAAGAACACGAACTCGCCGTCGCCGAGGTCAAGACAGTCGCCCAACAGATGGCGAGCAAGATTCTCGGGAGGAACGTGGCGTGAGCTTGTTCGAGCTCTTGAGCGTCGCCCAGGCCTGGGCCTCCGTCGCCGAAGCGGAGCACCATGCGCCCTCCGTCAGCGAGATTTTATTCCCGCTTGGGAACTTTCTTATCTATGCATTTATCTTGAAAAAGTTCGCCCTGCCGCTGGTGCGCGATTTTCTCCGCTCGCGGCGCCGGGAAGTGCAGGCAGCGATCGAAGGCGCCACTGAGAGTAAAAAACAGGCTGAGGCGACGGTCAACAACTATCGAGCAAGGCTCACCGGCGTCGAGCGGGAGCTTCAGTCGATTCAGGCCGAACTGCTGGCCGAAGGGGAAAAAGAAAAAAGCAAATTAATCAGCGAAGCCGAAGTGACGGCGGCGAAAATCAAAGACGATGCCCGGTTTCTTGCTGACCAGGAAGTCAAAATCGCGCGCCAGAAACTTCGCGAACAGATGGCCGGTCAGGCTGAGACCGCGGCGCGCGAACTGCTTCAACGCCAGCTTTCCGCCGGCGATCAGGGTCGTTTAGTCGAAGACTTCGTTCGCAACATGGGTCAGATCCGATGATCGAAGGCAGCTTAAGCCGCAGATACACCAAGGCGCTTTTTCAACTGGCGCGCGAAGCGGGCGAGGAGGAAAAGATCGGCCGGGAGGTCGAGCAGTTTCACGCGGCCTGCGGCGGCTCCGAATTGCAGGGGACGTTGACGAATCCGGCGTTCCCCATGGACAGCCGCAAGCGGATCCTCATTCAGGTGGCCAACGGCATGCGACTATCGGTTCTGTCGATTCACTTTCTTTCGATTTTGTTGGAGCGCGACCGTCTCGCTTACTTACCCGGCATCGTCGGTTGCTACCGCCGTCTGTTGAACCAGGCGAAGGGGCGGGTCGAGGCGAAGATCGTCAGCGCCGGCGCCCTCGACCCGGCGATGGTCGGGCAGTTGCGCCAGCGGCTCGGCGCGATCTCCGGCAAAGAGGTCGTGCTGGAACAAGAAACCGATGCCAGCCTTATCGGCGGCCTGTGGGTCGAGTTGGAAGGCAAAGTCTACGACGGCAGCGTGCGCACCCAGCTTGAGAAGATGAAACAGCGCATCGCGCGCGAGCACTAAGGAGCGAACCATGGAGATCGGGACAGCGGAAATCAGCCGAATCATCAAAGAACAGATTCGCGATTACGAAAAAACCGTCGAAGTCCAGGAAGTCGGCACCGTGCTTTCGACCGGCGACGGGATCGCGCGCGTCTACGGACTCGATAAGGTCGCGGCGGGCGAGCTGTTGGAATTTCCCCATGGGATTTTCGGCGTGGCGCTGAACCTCGAAGAGGACAATGTCGGCGCCGCGCTGTTCGGCGAGACCCACATGATCAAAGAGGGCGACACCGTGAAGCGCACCGGCCGCATCGCCGAGGTGCCGGTCGGCAAGGCGCTCGTCGGGCGGGTGGTGAACGCCTTGGGCGATCCCATCGACGGCCGCGGCCCGATCGATTCCAAGGAAAAAAGACGGATCGAACTCAAGGCGCCCGGCATCGTCGCCCGCCAACCGGTTAAAGAACCGCTGCAAACCGGCTTGAAAGCGATTGACGGCATGATCCCGATCGGCCGGGGCCAGCGCGAGCTGATCATCGGCGACCGCCAGACTGGTAAGACTGCGGTGGCCATCGATACCATTATTAATCAAAAGGGCGGCAATGTTATTTGCATTTACGTCGCCATTGGCCAGAAGCGCTCCACGGTTGCGCAGGTTGTCGACAGGCTCAGAGAGGCCGGTGCCATGGAGTACTCCATTATAGTGGCGGCAACGGCATCGGAATCCGCTCCCCTACAATACATCGCGCCGTACAGCGGTTGCACCATGGGCGAGTATTTCCGCGACAATGGCGGTCATGCGCTGGTCATTTACGACGATCTTTCCAAACATGCCGTGGCCTATCGCCAGCTGTCATTGTTGCTCCGCCGTCCCCCCGGACGCGAAGCCTTCCCCGGCGACGTTTTCTATCTCCACTCCCGCCTGCTCGAGCGCGCCGCCAAAATGAGCGATGCACGGGGCGGCGGATCGCTGACGGCGCTGCCGATTATCGAAACCCAGGCGGGCGATGTTTCAGCCTATATTCCGACCAACGTCATTTCCATCACCGACGGACAGATCTTTTTGGAAAGCGATCTCTTTTACTCCGGCGTCCGCCCGGCCATCAACGTCGGCATCTCGGTTTCCCGAGTCGGCGGCAACGCGCAGATCAAAGCGATGAAACAGGTCGCCGGCACGCTCCGGCTTGAACTGGCGCAATATCGCGAAATGGCCGCTTTCGCCCAGTTCGGTTCCGATTTGGACCAAGCGACCCAGCGACAGTTGAACCGCGGCGCCCGTCTGGTCGAGCTTTTGAAGCAGGGACAGTATCAGCCGCTGCCGGTGGAAAAGCAGATTCTTATTATTTACGCCGGCACCAACGGCTTCGTCGACGAACTGCCGCTCAACGCGTTGAAGAAGTACGAACGGGAGCTCAACTCTTTCATCGAGTCGAAACATCCCGATATCTTCGCCGACATTCTCAAGAAGCGTGAGCTGGACGGCGATCTGCGGGCCAAGATGAACAAGGCGCTGCAAGAATTCAAAGGGGCGTTCAAAGTATAGTCCTGAGTAACGAGTCCTGGGTATCAAGCACTCAGTACTCATCACTTAACTGAGAAATGGCTACTCTCAAGGTTATCCGTAAGCGGATCAGCTCGATCCGCAACACGCAGCAGATCACCAAGGCCATGAAAATGGTCTCGGCGGCCAAGCTGCGCCGCGCCCAGGAGGCGGCGGTGCAAGCGCGTCCCTATGCCGAAAAGATGACCGAGCTGTTGAAAAACGTATCGGCGCGGGTTTCCCGCGACGCCCATCCGCTGCTCAAGGCGCGCGAAGAGAAAAAGATTCATCTGGTGCTGTTTACCTCGGATCGCGGCCTGTGCGGCGGCTACAACGCCAACCTGATCCGCACCGCCGAGGCGTTTATACGCAAAAACTCCGGCGATAAGGAAGTCGAACTGACCTTGGTCGGGCGCAAGGGTGCGGACCATTTTCGCCGCCGCCGGGCCAACATCGTCGACCGTTATATCGGTATTCTCGCGACCCCGCCCGAGGAATTGGCGGCGCAGATCGCGCAAAAACTGATCGGCCGTTTTATCAACGGCGAAACCGACGCGGTTTATATTCTCTACAGTAACTTTCGCTCGGCGTTGTCGCAGGTGCCGACGCTGGAAAAGCTCTTGCCGGTCGCCTTGACGGAAACTAAGGAAACCGAGGCACAGCAACAAACGGAATATCTTTACGAGCCGGGAGTGCAGGAACTCCTGGCGAGCCTCTTACCGCGCATTACCGATGTGGCGCTCCAACGGGCGCTGTTGGAAGCGACCGCCAGCGAGTATGGGGCGCGCATGACCGCCATGGATTCGGCAACCAGCAACGCGTCCAAAATGATGGGGAGCCTGACCTTACAGATGAACCGGGCGCGGCAAGCTTCGATCACCCGCGAGCTGATGGAAATCGTCGGCACGGCGGAAGCGTTGAAATGATAAGAACGTGCTCGTGAACCGTGTTCGTGCTCGCATTTTCCGAGTTCTCCGTTTTCACGAGCATGAACACGAGCCACGAACACGATATTTGGAGGTTTTACAACTATGAACGTGGGCAAAATCACCCAGGTCCTGGGAGCGGTCGTGGACGTCGAGTTTCCCGGCGGGTCGCTGCCACCTATCTACAACGCCTTGAAAGTCAGCAATCCGGCGATCAGCGACCAGGAAGGGAATCTGATCTTGGAAGTGGCGCAACACTTGGGTGAAAACACTGTTCGTTGCGTTGCCATGGATGCCGCCGAGGGTCTGGTTCGCGGTATGGATGCGCTGGACACCGGCACCGGCATCAGCGTGCCGGTGGGTCCGGAAACCTTGGGGCGAGTGCTTAACGTCATTGGCGAGCCGGTCGATGAGCTGGGACCGGTCAACGCCAAGAAAAGTAATCCGATTCACCGCTCGGCGCCGGAGTTCGTCGATCAGGAAACCAAAGTTCAAGCGCTCGAAACCGGCATCAAAGTCGTCGATCTTCTAGCGCCTTACGCTCGCGGTGGCAAAGTCGGCCTGTTCGGCGGCGCCGGTGTCGGCAAGACCGTCATTTTGATGGAACTGATCAACAATGTCGCCATGAAGCATGGCGGCTACTCCGTCTTCGGCGGTGTCGGCGAGCGTACCCGCGAAGGAAACGATCTCTGGCTCGAAATGAAAGAGTCGGGTGTTATCAATAAAGCCTCGCTGGTTTACGGCCAGATGAACGAGCCGCCCGGGGCGCGCGCCCGGGTCGCTTTGACCGCGCTGACGCTGGCCGAATATTTCCGCGACGATGAGGGCCGCGACGTGCTGCTCTTAATCGACAATATTTTCCGTTTCACCCAGGCCAACTCTGAGGTTTCGACCTTGCTCGGACGCATGCCTTCCGCCGTCGGTTATCAGCCGACGCTGTCCACCGACTTGGGCGAGCTCCAGGAGCGCATCACTTCCACGCGCAAGGGTTCGATTACCTCCGTGCAGGCGATTTACGTGCCGGCCGACGACTTGACCGACCCGGCGCCGGCAACCACCTTCGCACATCTGGATGCGACCACGGTTCTTTCGCGCCAGATCGCCGAGTTGGGCATCTATCCCGCGGTGGATCCGCTCGATTCGACCTCGCGGATTCTCGATCCGTTGGTCGTGGGCGCCGAACACTACGATGTCGCGCGCCAAGTGCAGGTGATTTTGCAGCGGTATAAAGATCTGCAGGACATCATCGCCATCCTGGGCATGGATGAATTGTCCGAAGAAGATCGCATGACCGTCGCTCGGGCGCGTAAAATTCAGCGCTTTCTGTCTCAGCCCTTCCATGTCGCCGAGGTATTCACCGGCACTCCCGGTGCCTATGTTGAGTTGAAGGACACCATCCGCGGCTTTAAAGAGGTCGTCGATGGTAAGCATGACGATATTCCGGAACAGGCTTTTTACATGGTCGGGACGATTGAACAGGCCGTCGAGAAGGCCAAGAAGATGGCAGCGGCGTAGATTAGGCACGAGGTATGAGGCGCGAGGCACGGGTATGAATTTTTACCCGCACTTCAAGCCTTCCGCCTCACGCTTTGGTACTTTCCATGGCAGATAA
>Ga0153916_10003030_pt1 | contig 12377 bp, 10 predicted proteins | sample Opewatmetagenome_FD_109642 | JGI IMG/M metagenome (GOLD analysis project Ga0153916, IMG submission 109642) | Freshwater wetland microbial communities from Ohio, USA - Open water 3 Core 3 Depth 4 metaG | ecosystem: Environmental > Aquatic > Freshwater > Wetlands | place: USA: Ohio, Lake Erie...
CCGGTCGCGGCTGCTGTATTCCAGCAAAGCTTTGCGCAGCTCTTCTTTGTCAAAATCGGGCCAGTAGGTGGAAGGAAAATACCATTCCGAATAGGCACCCTGCCAGATCAAAAAGTTACTCACGCGCATCTCTCCAGAGGTGCGGATGATCAGGTCAGGATCAGGTACACCGGCTGTGAAAAGGTACTGACCTACCAGCTCATCGGTTACCGCTTCGGGCTTGACACCATCCTCGATCATTTTTTGGATGGCGCACACGATCTCATCCCGCCCGCCGTAGTTGAAGGCGATGTTGAGGACCAGCCGGTTGTTATTCTTGGTGTACTCAATCGCATCCAGTACTTTTTTTCGGAAGGAGGGTTTGAGGCGGTCCAGGCGACCAATATGACGCAGGCGCACCCCCTGGTCGTGCAGCTCCCTCAATTCTCGTTTTAGAACGTCCTCAAAAATCCTGAGCAGCCCCTGGACTTCTTCCGAGGGGCGTCCCCAGTTCTCTGTGGAAAAGGCATAGATGGTCAGGTATTTGATGCCGAACTCGACGCAGGCTTCGATGATGCGACGCAAATTTTCGGTGCCAGCCCGGTGACCTGCCAGGCGCGGCAAGCCGCGCGAGATCGCCCAGCGCCCATTACCATCCATGATGATACCGATGTGGGTAGGGATCTTCGTAGGTAGGGCTTTTTTTTCTTCCTGGGGCATGGTTATTACTAGAGCAGAGGCGCTCAAACTTCCATGATTTCCGTTTCTTTATGCAGACCTACCTGGTTGACTTCTTCCACGTATTTATCGGTGAGCTTCTGGAGCTCTTCTTCGCCGCGTTCAAGATCATCCTCAGAGATCAGCTTCTCCTGTTCGAATTCACGCAGGTCTTTAATGGAATCGCGGCGGATATTGCGCACAGCCACACGGGCTTCTTCGAGACGATTATGGACAACCTTGACCAGCTCTCGGCGGCGCTCTTCAGTCAGGGGAGGCAGGTTCAGGCGAATGGATTTTCCATCATTATTCGGCGTCAGTCCCAGGTCCGAAGCCAGAATGGCGCGCTCAACAGCTTTCAGACTGGAGGGGTCGAAGGGCTTGATCAACAAGGAGCGCGACTCGGGCACACTGATCGATGCCAATTGGATCAAAGGCGTGGGCGTACCGTAATATTCTACGTGCAGCCGCTCGACCAGGGCAGGACTGGCTCGCCCGGTGCGAATGCCTGCCAGGTCTTCTTCTAAAGCCTGGACAGCGCTCTTCATGCGCGCTTCTGCTTCGTTTTGAGCTTCTTTTAGCATAGGGGCCTCCAAGGTGTACCAGGCAGTGATTTCTCTCCCTATAGGATACTCGAAAATGGGCCGGGAGAAAAGGGGTAAATTAGGGAGCGATCCCAAAAATGACGCCGTCGCCGTAGTCCGCCAGCACAGGCAGACCGGCAGATAGATCCTTGAATAGGAGCACTTCATCAGGAGCCTGGCTGTCCCTCAAGCCGAACAGCACCAGCAATGCCTCTCCCTGCTGGACCCGTTGCTGGATCAGATCCCGGTCAGATGCATAAGAGGACCTGGACAAGCCGGTAGCGCTGTCGGTCGGTGTGGGAATGTTATAAGCGGATCTCCCCGTCAGCAGGTAGATGGCAGTAGGCTTATTGGAATAGAGGGTGATCTCGGGTAGCCTTTGAATAGCCTGGATGGTCTGGGACGCCTGCCAGCCCTGGTGAGCGAAACCCTGCCCCTGTGTACTCAACTGCTGCACCATACTCAACCCGTCTTTTACACTAAAAATCAGAAACAGGGCGCAGAATAAACCGATCCCCCAGCGGAGAATAGCGACCCGCCCGGATAGTGCTTTCCAAACCCAGGCCAGCCCGCAGGCAAATAAGATCATTTCGGGCAGGTAGATCACGGACAGGATGCGGTCATTGAGGGGGGTGGCGGCATCGACCAAGCTAATGGAAATGACCAGGAAGCCGAGATAAACCAGGATTTGCAGAGCCAGGGAAAAAGCCAAAACCGACTGGTTGTTTCCCTGACGCTGCACACCCGTCTTTCGGTGGGTCTGCGAGATAACCCAAACCAGCCAGCTCAGCAGCCCTGGCAAAAGCAGCAAGGAAAACAGACTAAGCAACCGACCTGCCAGGGGGAAGTGACTCAACAAATCATCTGGCGCCGCCCAGGTGAGCAAGTTTTTCAAAGCTTCGAACCAGACCTGGAAGGGAGCTGGATGCCAGGTTATCAGGCGATTACTCAGCGCCCCAGTTTGTGCCAGGCTATAAAGGTTCCATGCCAGCACGGGCGGCAAAGCTCCAGAAAGGATAAGAAGGATTTCCCGGTAGGGAGAGCGATCCAGCAGGCGAGACTCTTTACGAGGCGCTTGAAGTGGGCGTGGTAGGAGGGCGGCTGCCAGGAGGATGGTGATGAACAGGCTGACCCCCGCGTAACGCGTCAGATAAGCCAGGCTCAGAAAGAACCCCGTCAGGACAGACCAGTACCATTCCCTTCGCTCATAGCTTTTCGCCAGGCAAAGAAAGACTACCAGCATCAGCGTCAAGAACAGCGGCTCGCTCAGCGCAAAAGAATAAACGCCCAGGTGTACATCGGAAAATGCCAGGACCGCCGCGCCGAACAGCGCAAAAAGTGCAGAACGGCTGATTTTGTAGATGGTCAGCCCGACCAATAAGATGTCCAAGCCGAATAAAAAGGTGATCAGCAGGCGCGCCCCTGCCAACAAATCCATGCCTGCTAACCCAAAGCCAGCCAGAGCCAGTGAAAATAGGGGCGGGAAATGCGTGATGGGGGTCAGCTCGCCCCCACCGGAGATATGCACAAAGCCCTTACCTGCCAGGAGGTTGGCTGCACCCTCCACGTAAGAAGCTGTGTCATTGACCAATCCTAAGCCATAGGGTGTGCTCCACCAGAAAGCAAGCATGCCTGCCAGCGCCAGGAGGGTCAGGGCAAAAATGATTTTTGAAAATGCAGTCAGCCGGCTTAGCATGTTGGGAGAGGGGTTCAGGGCAGCTGTTTGACAACGCAGAAAACCGCGCCTGCCCGCCCCACCTGGTACCATACGGGGGCCTCAGGGTGATAGGTTTGATCGGCATTGGTGCGGGTGGTGAGCAGCAACAGGCTCCCTGGGAAAGTCTGGTCAGCATCGGGGTCAAAGCGACGAATGGTGATCCCCGGAGCCGCATACGCCTGGGCTATCGAAGGCTGGCGCAGGGCAAACAGGGTTGTACCGCTGGGGGCAGATTTATTCACATAAGACATAGTTTCTTTGTAACAGGTCAACCAGTAATCGGTGTCGAAGCGACGGAAAGCACCTCCCGTGCCCCCTACCAGGGCATTGTAGTAAGTGTACGGATAGGGATGGAGCGTGATCAAGCCTACAATCCCAGGCAGAGCCAGGACTGCCAGAACAGGCAGGAACATCCATTTTTTCCGCAGCCATTCGTACACTGCCTGGAAAGCGAATGCACTCACAATAAATACCGGCGGCAGGATAAATATGAAATGTCGATAACCATCATAGATGGGTGGGCGGCTGAGCAGCACATAACAAAAGGGGATCAGGAACCAAAGCAGAATTGCGCTAAGCGCACGCCATTCGATCTGCCTGTGAATGACCTTGCGCGCGACAATCCCAGCCCCGACAATAAACAGGGGCCAGACCGGCAAGGTCAGCGTGATCAGCAGCATGACCGGCAGGTAAAGAGCCGGCAGGCTTTCGGCGGAGGTGATCACGCCATTGAAGAGCACAGGTGGAGCCAATGGGTTGTTTGCCATGTGCTGGATCACTTTAATGAAATTCCCCAGCGGCGCTTCCCATAAATAAGGCCAGGTGGCGAAGACGGTCAGGCCAGCAGCTAAGGCGTAGGGAACCAACCCAGCCAGGGGACGAGGTTCGGGCCTGAGCAGGAAGTAAAGGACAATCAGCAAGCCTGCCAGAGGCCCCAAGATGCGGATCGAAGTCAGGGCGCCGAGCAAGATTCCAGCGACCAGGGTCATCTTCAGCAGGCTGCCCAGCTTCAAGCCTTTGAACCACCAGGTGGGCTTTCCGGGCAGGGGAGCAAGGATGACAGCCAGCCAGGCTGCAATGCGTTTCAGAGCCGGCATCCATAAGGTGAGCAGCACGGCGGGGATGACGAACACCCAGGTAAGGGCCGACAGCAAAGCCCTCAGGCGGGAAAACAAGATCATCGCTTTATTCGTGTAGGCCTCTTCGGGCACGCTGCCGGCATTGGCTGCTACGCGTGCGAAAACCTTTCCGATAAAGCTAAGCGGATCCGCCGTATACGCTTGATGAACCAGCCCACGGATGGCGGATTGAAGATTGGCTGAGAAAACGTTCGCTGCGAGCAGGAGCACCAGGCAGATAACAGCGAGAATTTGAAAGGTCGTGCGCAGCTTTTTCCACCTGGCTTGTCCTGCCTCAGGACGATCTGTCTGAAGCTGCTCTTGCCTTTCCCCAGGCGAGAGATTGCACAGCCGGTCCACCATCTTTAATCCAAAATAAATGGCAGCCAGGAAAAATACGGTAAAGGGGATATCTTTGGGGTTGATCCAGGCGTGACCCCACAGCACAGGCTGCGTGCTGAAGAGCAGGGCGGCTGCGAAGGCCGCCCAGGGATTAACCCAGCGGAGGCAAATCCCATAGAGCAGCAGCACCCCGACCTGAAAAGTGAGGAAGTTTACCAGATGCCAAAGGTCATTTCTGGAGACTGGCAAAGCCCAGTCGAGCAGATCAACCACGGCACCGGCTGGCAGCAGATAGGCTGGCCCGTAGGTTTTATGATCCTCGGCGCTGGGGCCGTAGGCTTTTTCAATATCGAAGGTTCCATTTAACCGCGCTGGGATCGAGTAAGCATAGGGCACCGCCTGTGCATACTGGTAAAACAGCGGTTCGTCCCAACTCAACCCATAGTCCTGAAAAGTCAACAGCCCAACAATCAGGTTGGCAAGGAGTAAGAGAGAGAGCGGGAAATAAGGTCGGTGGGTGAAATCAGATATCCATTGGCGGATATTCATTGCGGCAGTGGATCAGAAAAAAAGAGCTCAGTCGGTGACCAGGGTTCCGATCGGCTCACCGTAAACCGCTTTAATCAGCACACCAGGCTGCCACAGGTTGAGCACCAGGATGGGCATGTTGTTGTCCATGCACAGCGAGATGGCGGTGCTGTCCATCACTTCCAGGCGGCGGTTGATCGTTTCCATGTAGGTGAGCTTTTCGAATTTGACGGCATCGGCATTCTTCAACGGGTCGGAGTCATATACTCCATCTACCTTAGTGGCTTTGATCACCACATTGGCATCAATTTCCATGGCGCGTAAGGCAGCCGCCGTATCTGTCGAGAAATAGGGGTTGCCCGTACCGCCTCCAAAGATGACCACGCGACCTTTTTCCAGATGGCGGATTGCTCTCCGGCGGATATAGGGTTCTGCTACGGCGCGCATTTCGATTGCGGATTGCACCCGCACTACCAGATTATTGCGTTCCATGGCATCCATCAGCGCCAGGGCGTTCATCACGGTGGCGATCATGCCCATGTAATCGGCTGTAGCGCGGTCCATGCCGCGCTCGAGGCCTGTGCGGCCTCGCCAGACATTTCCGGCGCCGATAACAATCGCCACATCGACATTCAGATCGCGCACTTCTTTGACACGCAAAGCCAGCTCTTCGCCTTTGAGCGGGTCAATGCCGTAACCCTGCGGACCAGATAGCGCTTCTCCGCTCAGTTTCAATAATATCCGGTGGTATTTTAGTTCATTGCTCATAAAATTATCCTGTTATAAAAAGGCTGTCCCGATCTTCTGGGACAGCCCGAATGGATTATTTGGCGAGGCTTTCTCCGACTTCCCAGCGAACAAAGCGCCGGATGACGATGTTTTCGCCGATGGAGCCGATGTTTTGAGCCAGCAGCTTCTCAAATACGACATTTTCGTCACGGATATAGGGCTGCCGAAGCAAACAAACCTCATCTTTATATTTCTCTAAGCGACCAGATACGATCCGGTCGACAACGGACTCGGGCTTGCCCTCTTCAAGAGCGCGCGCCCGGGCAATCTGACCTTCATGTTCCAAGACCTCAGCGGGGATATCCTCCGCTTTGATATACAGCGGGGCGGCAGCAGCAATCTGCAGAGCAATTTCATGAGCGAAGGTGCGGAATGCCTCAGAACGGGCAACGAAATCAGTCTCGCAGTTTACTTCAACGATCACACCCACGCGGCCGCTGCCGTGCGAGTACAATTCCAGAAAACCTTCCGATGCTTCACGATCGGCGCGTTTGGCGGCTTTGGCGAGGCCTTTTTCACGCAGATAATCGACCGCCTTTTGGTAATCGCCGTTGGCGGCCTCCAGGGCTTTGCGGCAGTCTAAAATACCTGCGCCAGTTGCTTCACGCAGCTCTTTGATTTGTTCTGTGGTAATAGCCATGGTTTTTCCCTGTCCTCGCCCTATTTCTCTTCATCCGTATCAATACTCGTTTCCTCGGCTGAGGAAGGTTCTTCCACGGTGCCAGGAGTCTCTTCTTCTGTTTCGACGGTCTCTTCCTCGAGCTCATCTGTCTGTTCTTCAAGCTCAACCGTCTCTTCTTCTGGCTCAACTGCCTCTTCTTCGAGCCCAAGCTCCTCGAGATCCAGCCCCAATTCCTTCTCGTCGACTTCGGCGATGGCGCGCACCTGGGCAGAGAGCTTGGCAAGCGTAGCTTCTCCCAGGAGATCCTCGTCTGTTAGCTCGAGTTCTTCGCCCATACCGCGCGCGGCTTCCAAAGCAGCTTCTTCTTCGACAACTTCTTCTTTGCGCATGGCTTTGCCTTCAATCACCGCGTCGGCCATTTTGCCGACGATGAGCTTGATGGCGCGGATGGCGTCATCGTTGGAAGGAATGACATAATCGATGGTCTTTGGATCACAATTCGTGTCGACCATGGCAATGACGGGGATGTTAAGCAGGTTGGCTTCGTGGATGGCGGTCATTTCGCGGGATACGTCCACGACGAATACCAGCTCGGGGAGGCGGTTCATGTTGCGGATGCCGCTCAACAGGATTTCCAGACGCTCGATCTTGCGCGTGTAGATCAGAGCCTCTTTCTTGGTCACATGACCAAAGTTGCTGGCGTCGCGCATGCGCTCCAGGCGGTCGAGCTCGTTGATACGCGCCCGGATGGTGCGCCAGTTGGTCAGCATGCCGCCCAGCCAGCGCTCGGTGACATAGGGCATGCCGCAACGGGTAGCTTCGAGTTGGATCGTCTCTTGAGCCTGGCGCTTGGTGCCCACGAAGAGCATCGTCCCGCCTTCGGCGACGCGCTCGCGGGTTACGTTGTATGCCTGGTCCAGAGCCTTGGAAGTTTTCTGTAAATCAATGATGTGAATGCCATTGCGTTCGGTGAAAATAAAGGGCTTCATGCCCGGATGCCATTTGTGGGTGCGGTGACCAAAGTGCACTCCGCTTTCCAAAAGGGCCTTCATAGAAATAACTGCCATTGTATTGCTTCTCCTTTTTTGCGTTTTGCCTCCGCATCCTTCTTTCCTGCTCGGCACTGCTTTCCAACGGTTTAACCGGGCTCTGGTCGGTCTGACCTTTGTTCCGCAGCACGCCCCGGCAGGTCAGGATGCGTGAGAGATGGTTTTGCCCATACAGGGCACAATTTCTCCCGCTTGTGGCGGGAGCGTGGCGAGTATATCACAAGAGTCGAGGATTTGCCAGGGAAATTTTATCAATTACATTGATAAATCCATTCGATTCCAGGCACCTGTATCCATGTGGGGTCCGGGTTTGCCATCAACGATGAGGTGGTGACCACCAGCCAATCACATCTGGAGGAACACCTACTCCTCCAGAGTCGTCACATCGCCTTCCGGCTGCCCCAAGGCTCGTGCTTTCAGTAAGCGGCGCATGATCTTCCCGCTGCGTGTCTTGGGGAGGCTGTCCACAAAGGTAATATCTTCGGGTCTTGCAATGGGACCGATCTCATGCGAGACATGGGCACGCAGCTCCTCTGCCAGCTTATCGCTTTTCTCGCGACCAGCGCGCAGAATCACAAAAGCATGGATGGCATTGCCTTTCAGCTCGTGCGGCAGACCGATGGCGGCTGCTTCCGCGACAGCCGGATGGCTCACCAGGGCGCTCTCTATCTCGGCAGTCCCCAGGCGGTAACCGCTGACCTTGATCACGTCGTCGATGCGACCGATGACCCAGATATAGCCATCTTTGTCTTTCCGAGCAGAATCACCAGCCAGGTAAAGGTTGCCAAACTTTCCCCAATACTGGCTCTTGTAGCGATCCGGATCGCGGTAAATGGTGCGCAGCATACCGGGCCAGGGCGTCTTAAGTACCAGGTAGCCCTCTTCGCCGTCAGAAGTGGGATGACCGTGCTCATCGACGACATCCGCATCGATCCCGAAGAAAGGCAGGGTGGCAGAGCCGGGCTTGAGGGGAGTGACTGGCAGTGGGGTGATCATAAAGCCCCCCGTTTCGGTTTGCCACCAGGTATCCATGATCGGACAACGTTCTTTGCCGATAACCGTATAATACCAACGCCAGGCTTCGGGGTTGATGGGCTCACCTACGGTGCCGAGCAAGCGCAGGCTGCTCAGGTCATGGCGGGTAGCCCAGGCATTCCCAAAGCGCATCAGACCGCGGATGGCGGTAGGAGCCGTGTAAAGGATGGTGATGCCATATTTTTCTACCATTTGCCACCAGCGGTTAGGATAAGGATGGTTGGGGGCACCCTCATACATGAAACTGGTAGCGCCGTTGAGCAGCGGTGCGTAGACAATATAACTGTGACCTGTGATCCAGCCGGGGTCAGCTGCACACCAGTAGCGGTCTTCATCCTTAATATCAAAGACAAATTTTAAGGTAGTGTAAATGTAGACCATGTAGCCGCCATGGGTGTGAACGATGCCCTTAGGTTTGCCTGTGGTGCCAGAGGTGTATAAAACGAATAACATATCTTCCGCATCCATAGCCTCTGTCGAGCAATTGGCGTTTGAAATCGGCAGGCTCATCAGATCGTGATACCAATAGTCACGACCCGGTTCCATAAAAATGTTTTGCCCGGTGCGCTTGACGACGATGCAGGCTTCGATGGTAGGCTGGCGGGCCATGGCCTCGTCGGCGATATCCTTTAGCCCGATGATCTTGCCGCGCAGCCAACCGCCATCAGCAGTGATCAATACCCGGCTCTGCGCATCTTCAATGCGTTCTGCCAGTGCTTCTACACTGAAGCCACCGTACACCACGCTGTGGGCTGCGCCAATCTTGGCGGTAGCCAACATAGCAATCACCATCTCTGGGATACGCGGCATGTAGATCGTCACAATATCGCCGCGCTTGACCCCCATACTGCGCAGCATGTTGGCAAACTTGCATACTTCTCGGTTCAGAGCGAAGTAAGAGAAGGTGCGCACGTCACCCGGCTCACCCTCCCAGATCAAAGCCAGCTTGTTCTTGCGCCATGTTTTTAAATGCCGGTCCAAAGCGTTGTAAACGATATTGGTCAAGCCTCCGCTAAACCATTTATAAAAAGGCGGGTTGGAATCGTCCAGAACGGTATCCCACTTCTTGAACCACTCCAGCTCTGAGGCGCGTTCTGCCCAGAAAGCCTGGGGATCGCGCAGCGATGCCTGGTAGAGTGCTTCATAATCTTTTATGTGCGCCTGCTCCACAACATCTGGAGATGGATAGTAGAATTCCTGTTCCTGATTCGATGTGTTCACTGGCTTGTCCATATCTTCCCTCCTAAAGGTAGATAAATTGAATCTAAATTGTCCACTTATTGTAAATGTCTATGCACCTCTTGTCAACCAGGTGTTTCGCCTATAATTATTTTACGAAAAAGTTTGCACAGGCGGCGAAACCCTTCAGTAGACCGCTGTTTTCCATTCATCCTTTGTAAAGAAAATTTCAACGGTTTGCTAACATCCTTAAGGTATAATCTTTACAGTCAGGATCTGGTTCGTATTTCAGCTAGCGGGAGGCGGCGGTGGAAACGAGCAAGCAGATCAGTGCAGATCTAAAATCGGTGCTGCTGGAAAAGCACCTGAATTTTGAGCTTCTGAACACGTATAAGGGGGTACCTTTTGTTTGTAAAGCAATCCTTCTGGAAGTGGAGGAGGGGACAGCCTGTTTTAGACTGAGCGCTGACAGCCCCTTTGCCTGGAAAACCGCGCAGAAGACCTTGATCTTGAGCGAGGGGTTATTAGAGCCCATCGAAGCAAACCTGTTGTTTTTTGACCGGCAAACGAACACGCTGAGGGCTGGAAATTTCGGCTACGCAGGCTCCAAGCTATCTAACCGCAAAGAGCTGCGTGTCGAGCCGGAAGGGACGATTGAGGTTTACCTGGAAGCGGATGAAGGGCAAAAAACTGCTTCCCTGGCTGATCTGTCTATGCGCGGGGCGGGAATTCGCGCCAAAGGAGACTTGCCAGCCTCTTTAATTCAAGGAAAAGAGCTAATCCTATACCTGCGGCTGCCCGAAGGAGAAGTCAGGCTCTCCGGGAAGATACGCAATATTGCCAGGTCTGCAAACGAGAGGCGAATCTCGGTCGAATTTTCTGGCGTTGCGCCTGACAAGACGCCGATCATAAGATATATTATGCGCAGGCGGGCTGAGATCATAGCAGAGATGCGGCGCATATCGCTGAAGGAATAGAAGACAAGGAGGCTACCATGCAAATTTTGGGGATCGATGTTGGCGGAACGGGCATCAAAGGAGCCCCAGTGGATACAGATACGGGCGCTTTATTGGCTTCGCGCCACCGCATCCCAACGCCAGAGCTGGCGAAGCCGAAACCCATGGCCAGGGTGGTCGGCGAACTATGCGCTCACTTTGGCTGGCAAGAGCAGGTCGGCTGCGGCTTCCCGGCAGTTGTCCGCCAGGGCGTGGTTTACACGGCTGCCAATATTCATAAGAGCTGGATCGGAACGAATGCCGAAGCCCTTTTTTCAGAAGCAGCCAAGTGCCCGGTACACGTAGTAAACGACGCCGATGCAGCCGGGCTGGCGGAAATGGCATTTGGGGCGGGCAAAGATCAAAAGGGGGTTGTGTTAATGGTCACGATTGGCACAGGGCTTGGGACGGTTCTCTTTACAGATGGGAAACTGGTGCCTAACCTGGAGCTGGGTCACATTGAGGTGAATGGTGAAGATGCCGAAGTGCGTGCCACGGATGCGGCACGGAAGCGGGATAAGCTTTCCTGGAAGAAATGGAGCAAGCGCTTTGATTTCTACCTGACCTCGCTGGAAAAGCTGCTGTGGCCCGATCTGATCATCCTGGGCGGCGGCGTGATCAAGAAATACGAGGTGTTTGCACCCTACTTGACGGTAAAAGCGAAAGTCGTGCCCGCTCAGTTCCTGAACGATGCCGGGATCGTCGGGGCGGCGCTGTCTGCCAGACCTTAAAAATGCAGCCTCACCCCTCCCTTCCTTGTCTTGGGGGAAGAAGATTAATCAAAAAAAGGTCGTGCAACTCGAGCACGACCTTTTTGGAATGATTCACTACACACTGGTAACTTTAATGGTCTTGGGGCGGTGAGCTTCAGCCTTGGGAATACTGAGGGTCAGAACGCCGTTCTTCAGGCTAGCCTGGGTTTTGGCTGCATCCACTTCGGTAGGCAGGGTGATCACCCGATTGAAGGCACCGGCGGGCAGCTCGCTGAGCAGATACTTGGCATTTTCTTTGCTGAGCGACTTGAACTGGCCGCGCAGGGTGATGGTATTGTTGATGATCTCGATTTCTACATCGTCGGCTTCCAATCCGGGCACCAGAGCGTTAACCTCATAGCTCTCGTCAGAGGCCTGCACATCGACTGCCAGGAGCATCTCGCGCTCTGTGTCGCGTGGTTCAGTAAAAGTTTCTTCCATCATGCGTTCCATAGCCTGGCGCATATTAGGCATGCGGCGGGTGGGGGTAAAGTAAAAAGTCATGGTTTGTCTCCTTAATTCTCGATAAATAATCTGTCTGTTCTTATATGACTATCTTACCGAACCCCTATCAGAGGAGCGCAAACGATGTGTAAGAAATTTGATAACATTCATCAGGCAAGCTAAAGCTACCCTGCTTGAGAGGTCTGTAATAAAAGGATTGCTTCGTTGCGCTCGCGATGAGAAAAAAGGTCTCTCGCCAAGGCGCAAAGTGCGCAAAGGAAACACAGGTGGAGCATTGCTCCTCAAGGACTTTCACTCCAGGTTAGGATGGCATGAAAAAGCAGAATAATCAAAGTTTAAGCTGTTTTAGATCCGGATTGCGATAAGGATCAGGTAGGGGCCACCCGGCGTGAATTGCGACAGGTCAAAATCGCCATAAACGGCCTGGGTTTGCAGCCCAGCCTTGGTTAAAGCATCGTAATAAACCTCGGGTAGCTCGAGAGAATGCACCGCCTGAGCCGTGGTGC
>Ga0153916_10003031_pt1 | contig 12376 bp, 9 predicted proteins | sample Opewatmetagenome_FD_109642 | JGI IMG/M metagenome (GOLD analysis project Ga0153916, IMG submission 109642) | Freshwater wetland microbial communities from Ohio, USA - Open water 3 Core 3 Depth 4 metaG | ecosystem: Environmental > Aquatic > Freshwater > Wetlands | place: USA: Ohio, Lake Erie, Old...
AAGGTTTGGATTTGTTTCGCAAGCTTGGCAGGCAGGTGCCCTCCCGTGAAGATCGGACCGTGGCCGCACGAGTTCCCCGCTTAGGAATCCCTTCGTTCGGGGCTAGGACGCCTATGCCCAAGGCAAGAGTAGAAACGCTAAGTAGTTGGTTCGTCTAGCTTTTTCCTATGTCCTACCCCATGGTTTTATATGATATTTGGCAATGTTTGTTCCCAAGTTGTTCCCAAGGATATCCTGAATTTGCATAATCGCGCCAGGAATGCGCAGAGGAAGATGAAATTCATGGCTCGTCGGGAATGCCCTTAACCGCGACATGGTATCCCATGGCATCGAGTGCTTCGAAGGTCCGAGCGAGATTTAGCTTGCTGAAGAAGGGCAATCCATCTGCGGGCCGAAGTCGGTCTGTTCCAAGAATCGCGAATACAATCTTGTAGTCCCTAGGGTTTGGCTTTCCGACCGGAATGCGCTGCTGAAAGGCTTGCTTCAGGTTCCTGAGATATCTGCGGGCGTCTTGACGGAAGTCCTCGTCACGGAGTAACGCCTCCCCTGACATCCTCCCCTGCGCGAATAAATGGCTCAGACTCGAAGAGCCACCCTTTCTGTGTTTGACGTGAATCAGATGCCGATCCGCACTTAGAAGGTCGCAAACTTCTATACCAGTGCTTGTGCCTCGACAACGTGCAGACTGCCTGTCGAGCAAGGCCATAGAATCGTCTTCTTGGGCAACGCGTCGATTGTAAGCAGGCTCTGTTTCCAGGCTTCCATCTTCCTGGCGCTGAACGTCCGGTAGTGCCACATTGCTAGAAAGGACTTGGCGAAGCACGCGGTCCACGCCTGTAGCAAAATCACGGTCTACTTCGAACCACTCCCCCGCAGTAAGGACGTATTGTCGACCTTTGTGGCTGGACTCGTAGACAAGACAGTTGTAAACGGACCATTTCTTCGTTGGTTGCTGTCCGTCGTCCTGATAGGCAAACACTTTGTTGTGCTGGAGCGTCTCGATCGAAAGGGAGTCGTCTGAAATATTCTGGAGGTAGTGCGACAAAGTCATTTCGAAGTCTCGGACTCGGCGGTGATGCGTGTAACCGAATTCATGCACACTATCCCACTCCAGTGGCTCAGGTGGTGCTAGGTACGACTTCGGGTCTCCACTTCTCAAGTCCTCCAAGAGTGCAGAGTCCAATTCCGCAATGAGCCCTGGGTCAGTTATTCGCCGGACGTTGTCTACCCAGGCAAAATGCTCTCGGTATGTCCGTTTGCGATAGAGGGAAACGACGAGATCCGAAAGCGGACCAAGGCCTTTGAAATCTGTGTGAGCAGAAATTGCGAGCGTGTCGGCTGTGCCTGACACAGCAAGCAGTGGAAGATTTCGCCGAGGCTTGCCAGTCACTGCTCGCAGAATATCGTGACTTACGTCCACTCCAAACACTTCGAGGCCGCTCGCTCGGCTGGCCTGCGACCTCTTGTGAACTGTTTGTTCTTCAATTGCGAAGCAATCAATGCTACGAAGGCTGTCGTGCTGGAGGGCATTGAGTGCCGCCTTGAGACCGAAGTCTGGTTGCAGGGCCTTTTCACTAAGAAGATGACGTCCATGCCCGAATGTGAAGGCGAAAATGCGTCCATTTCGCCTTATCAAGAGGACTGCCGCGTTCGTCCGATTCGTGATTTCCTTCAGCTTATCTTCGATTCCAGTGTCCACAAACTTGAGCCATTTAGGTGGGCCTTGGTTTGGAGGAGAAACATACAGCCGTCCGCTAAAGCCCAACCCCGACTTCACCCTATAACTATTCAGAGACCCCGTGTCCTCTAACGATGTATCGGCGACGCGGACTGATGCTTTAAGGAGCCGAATGTGTAGCTTCTGAAGGGGCGGAGGCACTGGGTCTCCTGTACTAGCCGTAGAAGTATTATAGCCAGAATATAACAACTGTTCGATACATAAGAGGCAAACGGACTACGAATCTCCGCGGTGTGCCGGTTAAAATGATGGGATAGCGGATACGGACGCAAAAAAGGGACCACCCCCCTGGTTTTGCGCGCCAAGAGGAAATGCCACAGCCCTGGTTGTTCGATGGATTGGGTGCATGGACAGGCGAAGCTACTTCAACCCATCGCGAATTGCCGTAATTAGAGGATTCAGTGTATAAGGCATGAATGAACCGCTCGGAGGCATTAGAGAAAATCGGCAAAGCCCTGGCCTTATTGACGCATCAAACGCGAGCAGAGAATCTGGCCGGGTTCCTTTCGAAAAACAGACTCGTTGAGGACTTGCTACTACCAATCTTTCAGATTGTTCTAAATGCGCCGCGATTGCGGAATTTTAATCAGAAGAACGTAAATTTTCCATATATTGACCTGGCAGATGACCGCTCACGCCTGGCCATTCAGGTGACAACCGAAAGGTCCGCAGCGAAGGTAGTGATGGGGATGAGAGAAGAAGAATAGATCGTCGCCACTTCCGACCTGGGGCCAGGATCACTTTCCGAGAATGCGACTTCTCGGGATTTCGGACCTTTACGTTTACGTTCTGAGACGAAGGGCGCGCCTGAGTCCTGCTAGTTCACTGGACCAGGTCGGTCCCCTGTCTCTGGCGGCTTCACCGCTCGACCTTCGCCTTGCCCCAAAGTTCTTCGTACGTCTGCGACATCGCCGTGAAGGCGTCTGTGATTTGAGTGAGCGTCGTCGGTGCCGATTTTGCGCCGTCTTTGAAAGACGCTCCCGATTGATAGCACGCGTTGCAGTCGACGAAGACGTATCGGTCGTGGAAATACGGGGCGGTGCGAACTTGGATCGTTAATTGTGATTGCTTCGCAAAGAGGTCTACCGCTGGGAGCAGAGTCGCTAGCCTTTCCCGGGCAAGCAGGCGAATGGTTACCCCCTTCGAAATATGACTCAGGTACCGAGACACGAACTCTGCGTCGAGGTACGGGTCCACAAAAAGCAAGTCCTGCTTGGCCCCTTCTATTACACGCCTAATCTCATCAAAATAGTCGAAGACTTGACCATGTGCGACGGGCACGCTGAGAGGACCGACCGTTTCCATTCGCAAGGCGTGGCGAGCCTCGTGCAACAAGGTCAAGGCACGCCGGAACCCGTCACCCGCCTTAAAGGCGCTGAGGCTCTCCAGTTGCATCTGACAGTACATTACTTCTGCGGAGCGACGGAAGTCCCACGCGCGGATTACGGCCGAAAACCGACCGAGCCAAGCGATATTGCTTTCCGTGTGTTCCGCAATGGTGGGGAGCGGAGGCGCGTTTCTCAGTAAGTCCTCCACCTCAGCAAGCAATTGTTCTTTTGTCATCAGTGTGAAAGTATAGCATCAACCTTTCCGTTACCATTATGCGGGGAAACGTAAAAGCGCACCCGCGCAAACAGACGCTAAACCGCCGAATCCTTGTGACGCCCTCGTCAGAATGCATTATTACACTCGACCGATGCGCGCTAACTTACATGGGCCAACTTCGTATTGTTTCTCTGATTTCGATATGCCAGGAGACTGTCTATGGAACAGGTTCGCACAATGGCCCGCGTTGAGCTGTATGAAAGAGTGTGGACAACGCCCATGCAAAGACTCGCTACTGAATTTGGCCTCTCAGATGTGGGACTAGCGAAATTGTGCAGGCGACATCAAGTACCCGTCCCAGGACGAGGCTACTGGGTAAAGGTTCAATTTGGGCAAAGCCCGAAACGGGTGGTCCTTCCGGTATCCGTAAATCCTACGCTTGAATCAATAAAAATTATCTCACACGAAAAACAACCATCGATGAATGACGAGCCAAGAGACGAGCGACCGGTCCCGAAGATCGAAGTTCCACAGGACCGCCCGATAACCCACCGACTCATTCTTCGCATAGACAAATCTATCCTCAAGAGTAAAAAGGACGAACGTGGTCTACCCCTCGCTAGGCAAAGACGAACGTTGCCTGTGCATGTGTCCTTGGAATCTCTCCCGCGTGCGTTGCGTATCCTGGACGCTCTCTTTATTGCGCTCGATAGCGCGGGGTACAAGATAGAGTGGCCCAGTCCGTACAACTCTCGCCTGAATGTGACTGCTCTTAACGAGAAGATCAGCCTGTCGATATCCGAGGTAATCGAGCGGAAGCAGCACAAAATCACGCAGGATGAGATTTCTCGCCAAAAGGCTGATCGTTGGTGGACGCCTCCTAGATGGGATTACACGCACACCGGGCGATTAAAGTTCATTCTCGAATCCACCGAAGCGTCGCACCTTCAACATACCTGGGCTGACGGAAAGAAACGGAAGCTTGAAAGTTACGTCGGTGAAGTATTCATAGGGTTTGAGGCCACGGCAAATGCAGTGAAGAATTACCGAGAAGAATGTGCAGAGGCCGCGCGCCAACGAGCTGAGGAACAAAAACGAGCAGAAAAACGGCGACGCCAGGAGGAGGAATACAATCGTAAGTTTGAGGTTGTGAGTAAGCTCGTTCAGGCATGGAGGGAAGCTAACCGATTGCGCGAGTTTGCCTCCTCATTGAAAGAGAGCGCGCGGTCACCTGCCGTTCCCGTCGAACAGAAATTAGGCATTTTGAGAATTCTTGACTGGATTGAAAGACATGCTAATTGCGTTGATCCGCTCACGGATGTCAGCAGAATAATCCGGCGATTCGAAAAGCCCGACCGGCAGTGGGACTACTGAAGCCGAGGAGGTGGAGGGACTAGGTTCGCGTGCCCAATCGGCTTACGGCCCGGGGGGTGGTCCCTTTTTTCCGTCCGTATCCGCTATCCCCCGGTTAAAATGATAGGCGAAGAATAGGCGAATTTTGTTACGATTCCCGGCATGGACCTCATGACGCCTACTAGAAGGAGAGCTCCTGGATCTTTGGGAAACGGCTTGAATAGCAAGGCTGTTTTCCACGGAATTCACCGCTATGGTGAACTGTGGTGCGGTGCTATACTCCCCGCTAGCGAGCTTCCCGACATGACCAGAGGCGCCAAACGAAAAGAGAAAACCAAGCCTAGCGAAGGAACTTCAATACGGGCGACCATCAGTTTTCCGGCTAACATTTACCAGACTCTTGAAGACATCGCACACCAAAAAAAAGTATCGCTCGCCTGGGTCGTGCGCGATGCGAGCGAGCAGTATATTGCGGGCAAATGGCCACTCTTCAAAGGCAAGGTGTAAGCATGCCCACGTTCTACGAATTTTTCGCAGGAGGCGGAATGGCTCGGGCAGGCCTGGGAGACGACTGGTCGTGTCTTTTTGCCAATGACATTGACGCGAAGAAAGGTGCCAGTTACGCAGCCAACTGGGGAGACGAGCATCTTAAGGTAGAAGACGTTTCGAACATCGCAACTGAGCAACTGCCAGGGCATGCGGATCTGGCCTGGGCCTCCTTTCCTTGTCAGGACTTATCACTCGCCGGCGATGGCGCTGGTTTAAACGGTGAACGGTCAGGCACGTTCTGGCCCTTCTGGCGACTAATGCAGGCGCTCGTTAAGGAAAACCGCGCACCGTCACTCGTTGTCCTTGAGAATGTCTGCGGCGCGCTCTCGTCCCATGGCGGGAAAGATTTCGCGGCGATCGGCGAAGCCCTCGCCGGCGATTATAAATTCGGCGCGGTTGTGATAGACGCAGTGCGCTTCGTGCCGCAATCACGACCGCGGCTATTTGTCGTCGGCATCCGCAATGACCTCGACATTCCCGTACGACTGACCGCTCTTGCCCCCGATGCGCGCTGGCATCCCGCCCATCTCGTCAACGCATACCATAAGCTCTCGCAATGTTCGAAGGCGAAATGGATCTGGTGGATACTTCCCGCGCCGCCGCCTCGCCAATTCGTATTCTCCGATCTCATCGAGGAGGAACCGCACAGTGTGGTCTGGCATACGCCCGAGGAGACAAAACGGCTGCTTTCGCTCATGAGCACTATCAATCGGCGCAAGGTCGAGCATGCCAAGCAGGTAGGGGGACGCAGGGTAGGGGGCGTTTACAAACGCACGCGCATGGATAAGAACGGAAAGCGTGCGCAGCGCGCGGAAGTTCGCTTCGACGACATTTCCGGTTGCCTGCGCACACCGATTGGGGGTTCCAGCCGGCAAACTCTTATCATTGTAGAAGACGGCGAAGTCCGTTCAAGGCTCCTTTCGCCGCGTGAAGCGGCACGACTCATGGGCCTGCCAGATAGTTATGCCTTGCCTCACAACTACAATGACGCCTATCACCTGGCGGGGGACGGCGTCGTGGTCCCCGTGGTACGCCATCTTGCGGCGCACCTCTTGGAGCCCTTGCTTGCACCGGCAAAACGGAAGAGGAAGGAAGCCGCCTAATGGCGGGAGCGCACCAAGCGGAGCTGGAGAAGTTCGCCTCGGAAAAAGTATTCCGAGGGCAGGGGCCGCTGTCGGTTGCGCTGGTCATCACGCAGCATGCTAAAGAGATGGGCTTGCCGCTCGATCCCGGGAAACTGGTGACCGAAGGCGGCGGGCAGGTGCTGGGACTTGGCAAAGGGGCAGTACAGGCCGTCCTGAAACAACATGGCATCGACCGTGTGCTTGCGAAAGAAGGCGGGCGCACGTCGCGCGGAAGCCTCGGCAACATGCGCGAATACGTCGCCTTCCTAAATGCATTGAGAAAAAACGGTAAGGTGGATCTGGAGGCGGTAGAGGTCTTCTGGGTCGAGCGCGTGAGGCAATTCTTTTCGGGAAAGCCCTTCAAGATCAAGCTAGACGCCGCGCGCAGCCTGCGCACGGTGGTGCGCGATGTGTTAGGACAGGCCGAAGAACGGCAGAAAGACGCCCCTGGCATATATTATGCGGGCGCGGTCCTGCAGCATCTCGTCGGTGCCAAGCTGGACTGTGCACTTGGGAAAGGACAGCTCAAACACAATAGCTTTTCCACCGCCGATGCGCCCGGTGGACGGGCAGGCGACTTTTTTCTGGGCGATGTGGCGATACACGTCACGACCTCGCCAGGGGAAGCGCTCATAGCGCGTTGCGGCGAAAATCTCAACGACGGCTACCGTCCCATCCTAGTCACGCTTCAGCGTGGCCTCACCGTCGCGGAGGGACTGGCCACGAATGTGGGACTCGCCGACCGCATCGATGTCTTTGAAATCGAACAATTCGTTGCCCTCAATTTGTATGAGTTGGCGAAATTTGCGGCGGACGGCCGCAAGACCGCCGTCGCCGATCTCGTTAATCGCTACAACGAAATCGTCGAGGAGGTAGAAACCGATCCGAGTCTCAAAATTGACTTACGGAAATGAAGGAAACGCCAGAGCTGCGCAGTCGTATCATGCGGGCGGTCAAGAGCGGCGATACCGCCCCTGAGATGCTTGTGCGCAGCTTAGCGCATAGGATGGGCTACCGTTTCCGGCTCCATCGCAAAGACCTGCCGGGCAAACCGGACCTGGTCTTTCCGAGGCTTCGCAAGGCGATATTTGTGCATGGGTGCTTCTGGCACGGACACGATTGTGCGCGCGGCGCACGCGTGCCGAAGGCAAACCGCGACTACTGGATAAGGAAAATCGCCCGCAACCGAGAGAGAGACATGAAACACCTGGAGGAATTGTCAGAGGCCGGTTGGAAGTCCCTCGTGATCTGGGAGTGCGAACTGAGCGAGAGGCACTCGTCGGCTCAAATCAAGCGGTTCCTTCGCGCAGCGTGACGAGAATTGGAGTGGATCATGACGGCCGGTTTTTACGCAAGGTTGCGAGACAGTCGGCAGGACGATGAAGCGCTGGCGGCCTGCATCGACCGGGTGGTGAAGCAGCTGGGAGAGACTTCCACAAGCGGCGATCGCCCCGGAATGCTGCTCGGGAAGATTCAGTCGGGAAAGACACGCGCATTCGTGGGCGTCATCGCCCGGGCATTTGACTGCGGCTTCGATATCGCGGTCGTGTTCACCAAAGGCACCAAGACGCTCTCTGCCCAGACGGTTGCGCGCCTGCGGCACGATCTGAGGGAATTCATCGACGATGACGAAGTGCTTGTCTTCGACATCATGCAGCCGCCGGGGAAACTTACCAAGAGCGAACAGCGGCACAAGCTCGTCATCGTCGCGAAGAAACAGGCTAAGAACCTGGAGCGAATCATCCAGTTTTTCGATGCCGATTACCCTGACCTGAAGAACCGCAAAGTGCTGATTGTTGATGACGAGGCGGACCTCGCGAGTGTCCGGTTTGTCCGCAAGAAGGATCAGCCTGACGTTGAGCAAGGCAAGATTGCCGAGCAGATGGACGCCATGCGTCGACTCGTCGCCAAAGTTGCCTACCTGCAGGTGACCGCGACGCCATATTCCCTCTACCTACAGCCCGAGAGCTATGGCGCGGAAGGGGAGGAGGGCTACGTTTTTAAGCCCAAGAAGCCTGCGTTCACAGAATTGCTGCCCATCCACTCGGGATATGTCGGCGGCGACGACTATTTTCTGGCTCCGCAGGAAAACGATCCCCGCTCCTCCCTCGTAGTCGACGTGCAGCGAGACGAACAGGACGCTTTGCGGCGCGAGGACCAGCGGCGCATTCGGCCGGAGAGAGTATTGGATTCGCCGAACACGCGCGGCCTCGTGCGCGCGATCATCACGTTCGTGCTAGCCGCTTGTCTTCGCCGCTGGCAGCAGGCGGAAGCTGGCGAGAAGAAACGCAAGTACGCAATGATCATTCACAACGATACGCAGAAGGCCGCGCATGCATGGCAAGATCAAATCATAGAATGGGTTTTTGAAGCTGCTACGGAAGCGGCCATCAACGATCCGCAAAAGTTGCGGCCCTTGTTTGATTCCGCCTTCGCCGACCTGAGCTCCTCCATCGCCGCGGACAAAGGCCGCACGCCGAAGGCCGACAAAGCCTTTGAGATGTTCATCGAGGCGCTGCAAGGTGGCGACGTGGTCCGCGAAACGGTGAACTCCGACCACGCTGTCATGGCGCTGCTCGATGAGAGGGCCGAGCTTAAGCTGCGGACGCCGTTCAATATTTTCGTCGGAGGAAGCATTCTCGACCGGGGAATCACCATCCCTAACCTGATCGCCTTTTACTATGGCCGCAACCCCAGGACGATGCAGGCCGACACAGTGCTCCAGCACTCCCGGATGTACGGCAATCGCGACCGACGCGATCTGGCGGTCACGCGGTTTTACACCTCCCGCGGTGTGTATGACCGCCTCTGCACCATCAATGATTTTGAAAATACACTGCGAAGCGCATTCGAGAGTGGCGCGCACGAGCAAGGCGTGGTGTTTATTCAGGCGGACGCGAACAATCGCGTACGTCCGTGCGCCCCCAATAAGGTGCTGTTGAGCAATGTTGTGGCGGTGCGGCCTACGGGACTATATCTGCCTACGGGATTCCAGACCGCGTCGGGGCGCGAAATGGCGGCCGCCGAGCGTGAAATCGACGATCTCATCCCCGCCGGCATTCGGGACAAGCAGAAGTTCGCGGAAATTGACCGCGGAACGGCGCTGCACATCATCGCCATCATTGCCAAGACGCTGGAGTTCACCGATAGCGAATTCGAGTGGGACGCCATGCGCGGGCTCCTCGACTACTACTCCGATGTGCGCGACGGAGGAAACGGCAAGGTTCTACTCCTGGCAGAAACGGGCAGAAAGCTCTCGCGCGACAAATCCGGCGATAAATCCGGCCTTTCAATTCTTGGCGGGGGTGCCATTCGCACGCTGGTGCTCGATCCCCAGCGGTCCAAGCCCGCTCTTGTGCTATTGCAACAGGCGGGAACCAAAGAGCTAGGCTGGAGCAGTCAACGCTTTTGGTGGCCGATCCTCGCAGCACCAGGAACGGTGGAACCGTGCGTCTTCGCGACAAAAGTTGTTTCGGACTGAGTTTTTCGTCACGTCCTCCTCTTCAGTCAATCTTAATTCTTTGCCCGAGTGCGCCACGGCTCGTATTCCGATATTTGCCAGTCGGAATCAAGTCTGATAAGAGACTACATGCGCCTTAGCGCGCCACTTAGGATGAAAATAGCTGGCTATTTTCAGAGTAGTTTATGTATTGTTCTTAATGGTACTGTTCAATTTATACGCTCGAAATCGGCCTGAAGGATACCGTTGGTCGCAATGAATTCAGTCGGCTCAATCTGGCGTAAGTGGGACCTACATATCCACACGCCTGCATCATTCCACTGGCCGGGTAAGCCGTTGGATCAGCAGACTACGGCGGAGCGCGAGGGAACGTGCAAAGCCATAATCGACAAGGTCAATGCACTCGATATCGACGCTTTCTGCATCATGGACTACTGGACCTTCAATGGATATCTGGCGGTGAGGGACTATCTCCAGAAGCATCCTCGCGCCACCGCTAAGCGGATTTTCCCCGGCATCGAATTGCGACTTGAAGCGCCAACGAATCACCGACTCAACACCCACGTCCTTTTCGACGATTCGATTCTCCCCGAAACGCTCGGGCATTTTCTCGCGCGTCTCTGCATGGGAAACCCTTCAGGCAAACCGCCATCCCGGCAGAATTTTATCGACCTCGGAAAAAGCTATGACGCCGGGAAGATCCGGCAACACGGATATAAGCCGGAGGACCAGAGCGAAAACGAACAGATGTGTCGCCTTGGCATGGAGACCGCGGTCGTCACGCGGGAGTCCTTGGAACATGCCATTGACCTCGTCGGAGATGAGGCGTGTCTTCTCATCCAACCGTATGACACGAGCGACGGCTTGGAGGATCTGGACTGGAAACGGCATCCCTATACCGATTCTTACCTGATGAAAATGGCCGATATCTTCGAGACGCGCCATCCCGTCCATGTCGATCTGTTCTTGGGATTCGGGCACCCGGAAAAGCTGAATGTCGGAGGCGAATTCATCCACAATCTCGGCGGCGAGCCGAAACCGGTCGTCAGCGGCAGCGACGCCCACTCCATTGAGAAGTACGGCGAATATCCGAGTAATCGCATTACCTGGCTCAAAGCGCAGCCCACTTTCGCCGGACTACAACAGGTGTGTCATGAGCCAGCGCTGCGCTGTTTCATCGGAGTTACGCCGCCGAAGCAGGACCATATTGCCCAGAATCCGACCAAGTACATGAAGCGTCTTCAGATCCGGAAAGCGCCGGACGCCACGATGTCAGACGAATGGTTCGATGGAACGGACATCGAGATTAACCCGGGTCTTATCGCCATCATCGGCAACAAGGGCACGGGAAAGAGCGCTCTCGCCGATATTTTGGCCCTCGCGGGAAACACGCACTGTCCTGAACTCGAATTCCTGACCGCAAAGCGCTTCCGGAAAGGCGAGAACATCTCCAGGCACTTCAAGGCGACGCTTACCTGGGTGGATGGAAAACCCGTCGAGGTGACCCTGGATCGATATCCCGATATCGACCAGCCGGAGCGCATTCGCTACCTTCCCCAGCAGTTCATCGAAAACCTTTGCAACGAGATCGAAGTTGGCGGCGGCAACTTTGAGCGGGAGCTGAAGAAGGTCATCTTTTCGCATGTTCCCGAAGACAAGCAGCTGCAAAAGGCCAGCCTCGACGAGCTGATTGACTACACCGTGGGCGCGCACCGCAAAGCCATTTCGCAGCTGCAAACCAAGCTCCATGTCCTCGACACGGACATTTTGAAGGTCGAGCATGATTTAAGCGAGGACACGATAAAGTCCTATCGGACGACGCTCAGCCTCAAGCAGGCCGAACTTGACGCGCACGACAAGACTCGGCCAAAGGAGGTCCCGGAGCCGACTGACGAGGCGCAGACGTCGGAAGAGAAGAAAACGGCCGAAGAACTTACGCAGGCGCAGAATGAACTCACGGATCTCGACGGCAAGCTTGCGCCGCTGAAAGCGGAGCGAACGGCTCTCGTCGCCAGGGGAGCCTTGCTCACCCGAATTAACGGCCATCTCGACAACCTGCAGAATTCGTATGCTTCGTTCGTCGAGCAAAACGAGCCTGAATTCACCCGGGCCGGATTGAAGCTGAACGACATCGTGACTCTCACAATAAACCGCGGACCCGTGGCCGCGTTGCAAGCTCAAACGCGCGACCGGCTCGCGCAAATCGCAATCCTTGTTAACGGGTCGGACCAGCAGGCGGGGTTGGAAGCTCAGGTTGCCGAGACCTCCAAGCGGATAACCCGGCTTCAGAACGATCTTGGCGCGCGGCAACGGGAATATCAGGCCTTTCTTGCGGACTATAAGCGCTGGCTAGCGCGGCGGGCGGAGATTGAAGGCACTGCTGACAAGCCCGACACTATCGAGTTTCTAAAGGCGCGCATTAGGGGTGTGGAGGAGACGTTGCCCGCGACCCTGAGCGGATTGAAGGACCAGCGCCGCCAGCTGGTCCGCGATATTCACGGAGAGCTGCTGAAGATTCGCGCGGTCTATCAAGAGCTGTACAAACCCGTGCAGCAGATGGTCGCCACGAGCGCCGCGTTCACGAAGGAGCCATTGCATCTCGACTTC
>Ga0153916_10003032_pt1 | contig 12376 bp, 9 predicted proteins | sample Opewatmetagenome_FD_109642 | JGI IMG/M metagenome (GOLD analysis project Ga0153916, IMG submission 109642) | Freshwater wetland microbial communities from Ohio, USA - Open water 3 Core 3 Depth 4 metaG | ecosystem: Environmental > Aquatic > Freshwater > Wetlands | place: USA: Ohio, Lake Erie, Old...
CAATCCCCATCCCCCTTTGCCCCCCTTCCCCAGGGAAGGGGGGATAAAGGATCTCCCCGCCCCCTGGGGGGCGGGGTTGGGGGTGGGGGGGCTGGAGGTAGTACTCAATGATTAACTACATCATCCGCCGTTTGCTGATCATCCCGCTGCTGCTGATCGGTGTCACTATTCTTATCTTTGCCATGCTATCGTTGTTGTCACCCTACGAGCGGGCCTCTTTGTACATTCAGGACATCCCCAAGCGCCAGGGAGCCATGGACGAGATCATTAAAAAATACGGTCTGGCCGATCCCATCCCAGTGCAGTACTGGTATTGGATGGTGGGGCGTACAGACAAGGCTACCGGCGAGATCAAAGGGGGTGTTTTGCGCGGCGATTTTGGCTGGTCCAAGGTGGGCAAAAGCACGGTGACCGAGGTCATCGGCCGCCGCCTGCCGGCGACGGCGGAGCTGGCTCTGTGGGCTGCGATCCCGATGATCGGGATCGGCATCTGGCTGGGCGTACTCTCGGCGGTCAATCACAACAAGCTGGGCGACCAAATCCTGCGCGTGATCAGCATTGTCGGGTGGTCCATCCCTACTTTTGTCTTTGGTTTGTTGGTGCTGATGCTTTTCTATGCAAAATTAGGTTGGTTCCCACCAGAGCGGCTCTCGGAGTGGGCCAGTCAGGTGGTTCAATCCAGCCAATTCGTGCGTTACACACAGATGAATACCATTGACGCACTGCTCAATCTGCGCCTGGACATTTTCTTTGACGCCCTGCGCCACCTGGTGCTGCCGGTGACCACGCTGGCTTACCTGAACTGGGCCTACATGCTGCGCGTCACCCGCTCCTCCATGCTGGATACGCTGAACCAGGACTATATGACCACCGCCCGCTCGAAGGGCTTGTCCGAGGAAGTGGTGGTACGGCGACATGCATTGCCCAACGCCCTGATCCCGGTGGTCACGGTAGGCGCCCTGCTCATGATCAGCCTGCTCAACGGCGTGGTCATCACCGAGACCGTCTTCGGTTATCCGGGGATGGGTTCCTTCCTGGCCCAGGCAGCCCTATCGCTGGATGTGGTCTCCGTCCTGGGCATCACCCTGTTCAGCAGCTTTATCCTGGTGTTCGGCAACCTGGCTGCAGACGTGCTGTATGGGGTCATTGATCCCCGCATCCGCCTGCAATAAGGCGACTTGGAGGTATCATCTTATGAAAGTCATCATCCAGCTAATCAAAAATCCCACTTCGTTAGCGGGCATTATTTTGCTCATTGCTTATGTCGTAATCGCCGCGGGGGCGCCCCGATTCGCGCCCGTCCCTGCAAAATCGCGCGATCCGTACATGATCCCGCGCGATGGCTTTTCCACCAACCCGGGCTTGCCAAGCGATAAACACATCTTAGGCACAACAGAGGGACAGTACGATATCTATTACGGCATCATCTGGGGCACACGCACGGCCTTCCGCGTGGGCGTGGTGATCACCCTCGTCACGGTGTTGCTCGGTTTGCTGGTCGGTGCGATGGCGGGTTTTTACGGGGGGTGGACGGACGAGATTTTGATGCGCGTCACGGAGATCTTCCAGGCCTTCCCCTTCTTGCTAGCAGCCATCACCCTGACCTCGGTCTTGCAGACCATTTATGGTCGAGGAGAGGCCGGGGGGATCACCATTCTGGCCCAAATCCTGGCCTTCTTAACCTTTGGGCATAATCCTACCAAGCAGATTGACCCTATCCAAATGAATATCCTGACTGGCATGCTGGCCATCATCTTTTTCGGGTGGATGACCTATGCCCGCGTGATCCGCGGCAACATCCTGGCGGTCAAAGAGTTTGAATACGCATTAGCTGCCCGCACCATCGGCGCCAGCAATATGCGCATCCTGATGCGTCACCTGATGCCCAACGCCGTCTTCCCCGTGCTCGTGCTGGCCTCGATGGACATCGGCTCTTACGTGCTGACCTTTGCCGCGCTGAGCTTCCTGGGCTTAGGCGCGCAAACGGGCTACGCCGATTGGGGCCAAATGATCAGCTTTGCCCGCAACTGGATCCCCTCCCTGGCAAAGTACTGGCACATTTTCGTCTACCCTGGGCTTGCCATCGTCTTTTTCGTTCTATCCTGGAACCTGGTGGGCGATGCCTTGAGAGATATCATGGATCCCCGGCTGCGCAGCAAGGGGGCCTAATCGAGGATGGTATATCATGGCGCGCATTTGTGCGCCACTTATTTTTAAACAGGATGCACAGGATCGACGGGATAAAAAAACTATCCTGCACATCCTGTACATCCTTTTGATTACCCTGGTATCCGTTTTCATTCCTACGGGTGCGGTGAGCGCAACGGGGACACCCCCGCCGGCGCCTAGCCCCACACCAGTCATGCCTCCTTTCCTCGACCGGCTGGCGCCGCCGCCCACGGTCTACCCACCTACCCAGGCCAGTCAGGGTGCCCAGGTGTATTACCTGGTGTGCATGGCCTGTCATGGCGATCGCGGACAGGGCCTGACCCAGGAATGGCTCTCGGTACTTAATCCGGAAGACCGCAATTGCTGGCAATCGCACTGTCACGCCTCGAACCACCCCAATGAAGGCTTTAAGCTGCCCAAAACAATCCCGGCCATCATCGGTCCGGGGAAGCTGGATATCTTCCGCACAGCCCTAGACCTGCATGATTACATCCAGGCACGTATGCCCTGGCAGGCACCGGGTAGCTTATCGGAAGACGACTACTGGCAGCTCACCGCCTACCTGATGCGTGAAAACGGCTTCGAGCCCGGGGAGCAAGCGCTCGATCCACAGCGGGCAGCGGCCATCAACCTGGGGGCCAGACCCACACCCACACCGCCCCCTTCCTCTGCCTGGACGTCCATCGCAGGCCTGGGATTTTGGTCTGCTGCCGTAGGTGCCCTTGCCCTGGCGGGGATCGTGATTCTACTGACCTGGTTCCGCCATATGGGGAAGCCTTAGCAGGCAGCTTTTATTGGTATAATTACCAGGCACTCAACGGATTGATTCTCTAAAAAACAAAATTGTATCTCGCTTCTAACGACGGAGTGCGCGTGGGTGAGGTTAATATGCCAGATGTGACAGACCAGTTTCTGGTAGTCCAGATTCAGCAAGGTAATTTAGAAGCCTTAGGTGTGCTCTACGACCGCCACCGCCGTCTCGTATACCGCACGGCGCTGGCCATTACGGGCGATGTCGATGCTGCTGCAGACCTGTTACAAGATGTTTTCCTGCGCCTGCATCGCTTTGCCCACAATATCGACCCCTTGCGTCCTTTGGAACCCTGGCTATATCGCATGACGACCAACCTATCCTACGACTGGGTGAAGCGTAGAAATCGTTGGCCACGCCCCCTGGAGGACCTGGCTGATTGGCTGATTGGCACGGGGAAAAATCTGCCTTACGAGATGGCAGAAAAAAGCGATGAGTGGTTTCAAGTGCAGCGCGCCGTTGCTGCCCTGCCGTTACCCCAACGGGTCGTCGTCGTACTGTATTACCTGAATGACCTTGCCATACAAGATATCGCCGAGATCCTCGAAGTTCCCATCGGCACGGTCAAATCTCGTTTGTATTACGGCCGCCAAACGTTGAAAAAGAGCCTTGGATTGGCGCAAGACATCGTGCCCGATTTTCATTTTGAACAACCCTAGGAAGTTTGAGATGAGCCATCTATTTGATAAAACAATCCGGCATGCCCTGAAAATATGGGCTAATCATTATGAACCTCCTGCGAATGGACGGGCGCGCCTGCTTTTGCTCGCTTCGACGAGCTCCCCGGTAACGGCTCACATCTCCTCCTTCCGAAGATTCGAAAGATTTCCTCGCTCTCATACTTCCCGAGGACTAGGCACGAATCTGGCTGACGGCGTGTACCAAAACCCCTGGATGTGGCGTCTCAATCTGGCCTGAGCATGTGAAGAAACACCAAGGGGCTATCCAACAAGAACAGAATGACCATTCATGACCCTATATGTAGGTCAGGTTTCCGAACCTGACCCCAAAGGTGGCGGCTTAGAAAGCCGCCCTACCTCTTTTTGGACTCCCCTTGCTATCGTATGCTATCATTGTGAATTGTTTTATGACACTACGAAATCCATTATTGCCCTGGTTGGTCATTTTATTCGTTTCCATCTCTTGTTCCTTCCCTACCCCGGTTCCCACCTCTGAATCGATCCCACCAACAGCTAACCCCTCCGTTGTGCCTCTGCGCACAGCGACCAACGAACCAACGCCTGTCCCGCTACGTCTCCTGACCATTTGTCTCGGGCAGGAACCGGCCTCGCTGTTCATCTACGCCGATTCGTCGCCGGCTGCCCACAGCGTGCGCCAGGCGATCTATGACGGTCCAGTGGACCTGCGAGGCTATAGCCTCCAGCCCGTCATTCTGGAAGACCTTCCCAATTTGGCCAATGGCGAGGCGCTGCTGGAACCGGTGCAGGTTGTCAGCAGTACGCTGGTGGTCGCCAGCGATGGTCAGCTATCCAACCTGACCGAAGGGCTGACTTACCTGCCAGCGGGCTGCCGCCAGACCAGTTGCGCCCAAACCTACACTGGCAACGGGGCGACGAGCGAAGTGAGCCTGGATCAGCTGGTAGTACGCTTCCGATTGAAAGCGAACCTGCGCTGGAGCGATGGAATGCCGCTGACTGCCGCCGACTCGGTGTTTTCCTATGAGATCGCCCGGAAGCTGTACCCGCGCGTGCGCCCGGAGCTGATGGATTACACTCAGTCTTACCAGGCTCTGGACGAGCTGACCGTGGAGTGGCGCGGCGTTCCAGGATATAAAGATCCTCAATACCAAACCAATTTTTTCATCCCCTTGCCCAAGCATGTTTTGGGGGGATTATCCGTGGATGAGCTGCTCAATGCAGAGATCACAAACCGGGCACCCCTTGGCTGGGGACCTTATGTCATCGATGAATGGACCGCGGGCGACCATATCACCTTGAGCAAGAACGCTTACTATTTCCGCCTCGCAGAGGGCTTGCCGCGTTTCGACCACCTGGTGTACCGCTTTGTTGGGGATGGCGAGGCGGCTCTCTCCGCCCTGCTCGCTGGAGAATGTGATGTCCTCGACGAGACTGCTCTGAGCGGCTTGCCACGCCAGCGCTTGATCCAGCTTAAGGATGAAAGCAAGTTAGAGGTAGTAGCCGAACCGGGCATGGCGTGGGAGCATGTCGATTTTAACCTGGCGCCGATGGATCCTGTTAAGATCAACATCTTCCAATCCAAAGAAATCCGCCAGGCAATTGCCCAATGCATCGACCGGCAAGGGCTGGCAGAAGCTTTATTCTTCGACAAACCCGTTGCGCTGGATACATACTTGCCCCCATCTCACCCTTTCTACAACAGCCAGGTGATGACCTATCCCTATGACCCCCAAGCTGCCGCGACGAAGCTCACCGCAGCCGGTTGGATTGATTCGGATGGAGATCCGCAAACCGCGCGTACATCCCAGGGCGTGCCGGGCGTGCCCGATGGCACCCCGCTGGCCTTCGTCTACCAGACGATAGGTGGAGGCGAGCGACAGCAGGCAGCTCAAATGATCCGAGACGGGTTGGCGCAGTGCGGTGTTCAAGTGAATCTGGAGCTGGGAGAAAGTGGGGCATTATTCGCCCCTGGCCCCGATGGCCCTGTTTTTGGCCGGCGTTTTGATGTGGTCCAGTTTGGCTGGCCTACCAGCCTAGAACCGGCTTGCTTTCTTTATACATCGAAACAAATCCCTGGCCCATACCCACAATACCCTAAAGGCTGGGGAGGCGCCAATGACAGTGGATACAGCAATCCGGCCTTCGATCAGGCCTGCCAGCAAGCGCGGCTGACCTTGCCCGATTTCCCAGAGTACGCCGAAGCGCATCGGCAAGCCCAGGCTGTCTTTGCCGAAGATTTGCCGGTTATACCATTATATGTGCTCCTCTCCTGGGTGGCAGTACGCCCCGACCTGTGCGGTATCGATTTGCAAAAACCAGTCGAGAGCATCTTCTGGAATCTTGAAGGGTGGGACTATGGTGAAAATGTGACATGCGAACCATAAAGTTGCTCGCCATTCTCATGACCCAAATACCCTCCCTAAGCGTATCTATTATAGAGGACCCTTGCTCCCTTCGTACCTTCGGCCCAAAATCGAGGCACAAGTTCGGATATTTACTTCGATCGTTTGTCATCCGTCCTTTCGAGCGAGCGTTCCTGGCGAGAAAAGCATTCCCCCGCGCTGTTGTGGAGATCGTCATGGCCTGCTAAAGAGCGGAAGGTGATGACGATGACGGCTTATCCGAGGGTGTCCGAAGGCCAGTTCGACGGCTTGACTTTTTATCCGTCTTGTGTTAATCTTTTTTAAAGCCTTCCATGACCTGCAAGGCGTCGAGTATCCATCGAAAGTGGCGTAGTGGGGTAGGATGATACGCGTAAAGGAGGTGGTGCTTTCAATATCTTACCGGCTGATTTCCCCTACAAACTCTGTACAAACACATCATTTTTTCAAATGGAGGAGAACAATGTTAAGGAATAGATTGTTTGTCCTGGTGAGCGTGTTAATCGTCACCAGCATGATCCTGGCAGCTTGCGCACCGCAGCAAGTGGAAGTGGTCAAGACAGTCGTCGTCACCGAAATTGTCGAAAAAGCAGGAGCCACCCAGGTGGTGGAGAAAGTCATCACCGCCACCCCTCCGCCGGTGGAAGAGAAGCCCGCCTTCCTCAAAGCTGACGGGATGGTGCCCTGCATTCCTCTGCCGGCGATGGCCCTCAGCCATTCGGAGGTGGCTCAGACCAGCGCACCCGTGATAGCCAAAACTGCCAACAAATTCTTTGGTGCGCCCAAGCTCGCTCCCGAACGCCAGGGCGGCAAAGTGTACAAAGTGGGCGTCTTCGAAGACGTGACCTCGCTCAACTACTGGCAGGCCAACGGCCCGGATAACACCGTGTGGAACAGCTACATGCTGCCCAAGCGCCTGTCCCTGTACACGCTGGCGGATGCGATCTTCACCTTCGTCCCCTGGGTTGCGGCTGAAATGCCCCCACCTCTGACCGAGGAGAACGGCAAGTGGGTGACCACAATCAAGATGCGCGAGGACGTGACCTGGTCTGACGGCACGCCGCTCACCGCCGAGGACGTGGCCTTCACCGAAAACGCGATCCTGAAGTTCGCCATGCCCGGCGGCAACTTCCTGGATTGGGCAGACGGCAGCTTCCTCGAGTCGGTCGAGGCGGTCGATCCCTACAACGTCAAATTCATTTACCACACCAAGCCTGGCCTGGCCCGCCACGAGGAAGGCGCCCTACAGGCCCCCATCCTGAACAAGGCCTACTGGGAGCCGATTGCGGCCGCTGCAGCCGCGCCGATCGACGCCCTGGGTGAGAGCCCCGCCGAGGACGCCCTGCTGGCTGCACAGCAAGAAGCGCAGACAGCTTTGCAAGCCCACGTGCCGGATGGCGAGCCGCTGGCTGGCGCCTTCGTCGATCCGAAGTGGGAGACCGGCGCCTTCTTGCAAGAAACAAAGAAAAGAGATTACTTCGCCACCGGCATAACCTACAAGGGCTGGGCCAACGGCGCCTACCAGGACAGCACTGGCTTCTCGACCGGCACCCCTGAGGGCGATCCCGTGGTCGATACCGAGATCGGCCCGTTTGTGGACAATGTGGTGTACACCGTCTACGGCGCGCAGGACGCTGCTATCCTGGCGCTGCGCAACGGCGAGGTGGATTTCGTCATCAACCCGCTCGGCCTGCAGCGCGGCCTGTGGGAGTCGCTGAAGGGCGACGCCAACCTGACGACGATCGCCAACTCGGTGAACGGCTTCCGCTACCTGAGCTTCAACAACCGCCGCCGCCCGATGAACGACTGCTCCTTCCGCCAGGCGGTGGCCGTGCTGATAGATAAGGAGTTCGTGACGCAGACCATCCTGCAAGGCGCGGCCTTCCCGTTCTACACCTACGTGGCCGAGGGCAATGCCTTCTGGTACAACCCAGACGTGCCCAAGCTGGGCCAGGGCCTCAGCCGCGAGGAGCGCACCAACCTGGCTATCGCCATTCTGGAGGGCGCCGGCTATACCTGGGAAGGCGACAAGAAGCCAAGCTGGAGCGCGGAAGGTGGCGGTCAGGTTGTGCCCGCCGGCGGGCGCCTGGTCATGCCCGACGGCGTACCCGTGCCCGATCTGATCATGCCTGCCCCCAGCCCTGGCTACGACCCGCTGCGCTCCACCTTCGCCATCTGGATCGAGACCTGGCTGAACGAGTTCGGCATCCCGCTGAAAGCCCAACTGGCCGGTTTCAACGTGATCGTGCCGGTCATCTTCTCCGAGCAGAACTTCGATATGTACATCCTGGGCTGGAGCCTGGATATCTTCCCGACCGCCCTGCGCGACTTCTTCTCCGAAGAGCAGGCAGTCCTGGATGGCAACAACGCGGGCGGCTACATCAACCCGGATTTCGAAAAGCTCTCCGCCGGCCTGCTGACCTGTGAAACGCTGGAATCCTGCAAGCAGATCGCCGACCAGATCCAGCTCATGCTGGCAACCGAGACCCCCTATGTGGTGCTGTTCGACACCGGCATCCTGGAGGCCTTCCGCAGCGCGGCTGTGGAATACCCCTACACCGAGGCGCTCAGCGGCTTGCAATATGGGCACCAGTTTGGGTTCCTGGGTGGACTTGAGTCGCAGGTCCGAGTCAAATAGATCTTGCACGCCTTGCAGCCGCCGCGAGTCTGTAAGGCACATCGAGGGAGGGCAGGTTGTGAACCTGCCCTCCCCAGTCTCCAACGGTTTGCAGGAGTGGTTTCATGAGACGTTATATACTCAGGCGACTTGGCCAGAATCTGATCACCCTGTTTTTATTTCTAACCCTGGTCTACCTACTGCTGGATGCCCAGCCTGGCGACTTCGGCAACATCTACGCCAGCGACCCGCGCCTGACGCCCACTCAGCGCCAGCAGTTACGCGCTAACCTGGGGCTGGATCGGCCCGTGCTGGTGCGCTACGGCATCTGGCTGGGAAACGTCGTCCGTGGGGACTTCGGTATTTCCTACTCGAACTATCCCAGGAAGGTTTTAGACATTATTGCCGAGCGCGCCCCACGCACGGTGATCCTGTTCATCAGCATCAATATCCTGGCGTATTATATTGGTTTCCTAATGGGCAAGATCCTGGCCTGGAGGCGCGGCACCAGGTTCGAGTACGTATCTACCGTCGTCGGTGTGGGTTTGTATACCGTATTTGTTCCCTGGTTCGCACTGATGATGATCTGGTTCTTCGCTTATACGTTGGATCTGTTCCCCATCGGTAAGTTTGTGGACCCGGTACTCTGGCGGGATTCACCGGTGGATGCGAATTTCATCTTTAACCGCATGTTATTGACCGCACTCATTGCCAGCCTTCTATTATTGGGCTGGTCACTTTTCGCGCGCAGGCTGAACCCAGGGCAGCGTAGACCCGTGCTGTGGGCCGGCGTGGCTGTTGTCTTTGCCGCGATCTTTATTTTCTGGTGGTCCACCGGTGTGGGACGCTTTGCTCTGGATATCACGCACCACCTGGTGCTGCCCATTTTCACTCTCGCCACGGTCAACTTCGCCGGGATCATGCTGCTCACACGCAACAGCATGTTGGAGACCTTGAGAGAAGATTACATCATGGCTGCCCGCGCCAAAGGACTACCGGAAAAAGTCATCCGCGACCGTCACGCGGCGCGCAACACCATGCTGCCGGTAGCCACCTCGTTCGTGCTGGCTATCTCCTTCGTGCTGGACGGTGGCATTATCACCGAGACGATCTTCTCCTGGCCAGGTATGGGGCGCACGTTGCTCATCGCCGCACAGGCGCAGGATATCCCCATGGTGATCGGCGCCTTACTCTTCACCGGAATCCTGGCGTTGCTGGGCCACCTCTTCGCCGATATCTTATACGCATTTCTGGATCCACGCATCCGTTACGCTTAGGTTGATGTGGAGTGGAGGTTTAATCATCATGGCAAAAATTACGGATGCACCCCTACCCGCTGAAGCCGGCCCTTTGACAACGGAGGAGATTCATCGCGTGCTGGAAATCCCCCTGTGGCAGGTGCGCATGCGGCTCTTCTGGCGGAGTCTCCGCACGAATGTGGGGCTCTTCGCTGAGAACCCCATCGGTCTGGTAGGACTGGGGCTGATCCTGTTTTTCATTCTCATGATGATCGCCCACCCCATCCTGATGAACACGGTTTGGGATAAGAACACATACGATCCTGTTCTCGGATTCGATACAACGATAGCCTTTCATCCATCTGCGCCGTCCGCCACGCATCTGCTGGGGACAGACCCCCTCGGGCGCGATATCCTCAGCCAGCTCATGTGGAGCACCCGCTCGGCTTTCTTCCTGGGCTTGATGACCGCCCTGGTGACGGTCATCATTGCCACCACGGTGGGGGCCATGTCGGCTTACTTCGGCGGGATCATCGATACGTTCTTTATGCGCCTGGCAGATATCGTCATCATGACCCCGCTGATCACCATCCTGATCGTGATGGCCGCGCTCTTCGACCTGGGCATCATCCACCTGGCGATCATCCTGGGTCTGCTCAGCGGCTTCGGCGCCACCACCATTATCATCAAATCCCAGGCGCTGACGGTCAAGGTGCGCACCTTTATCGAGGCCGCCCGCGTTGCTGGAGGCGGCGACAGGCATATTATCGTGCACCACATCATCCCCAATTTGATGCCCCTGGCGTTTCTTTACATGATGTTCGGCGTGACGAGCGCGATTTTTATCGAGTCGGTGCTATCCTTCTTCGGATTGTTGAACATCCGCATGTCCTGGGGCTTGATGATCCACACCACCGAATATTCCGGTTACCTGCTGGACATGTCCAAGTGGTGGTTGATCTTCCCAGCCAGCCTGGCGATCACCCTGCTGTGCGCGGCTTTCTACCTGGTGGGGCGCGCCTTCGACGAGATCATCAACCCCAGGCTGCGCAGACGATAGAATGATTCGACACTGCGAGGAGCCGAAGTTCTGACGTTCTGAGCCAGGCGATCTCTGCGACGAAGCAGTCCTCCAGGCACAGAGGAGATTGCTTCGCCCCCCACGGGTCATGACCCGTCAGGGCCGCCATGGTCCTATAGGCTGTAGCCTACAGGCTATAGCTGACCGACCAGGTCATGATAGCTACGGGGCTCGCAATGACTTAATTACGAGGAGTAACTTACTTGGACGACCTTGTTCTCAATGTTGATGATCTGACCATGCACTATACCACCCGAGTCGGGGAAGTCTCTGCGGTGGATAACGTTTCATTTTCTTTGAAGCGGGGCGAATCGATGGGCCTGGTAGGAGAATCGGGCTGTGGCAAGACCTCCATCGCCACGTCCTTGCTGCGCCTGCTACCGGATAACGCCGTGATCAAGGGCGGGCACATCTACCTGAACAGCACCGACCTGGTGGGCTTGAGCGAAGAAGAAATGCGTAAGGTCCGCTGGCGGCGGATTTCGATGGTCTTTCAGGCTGCCATGAACGCCTTGAACCCGGTATATAAGGTAGGAGATCAGATCATCGAAGCCATGGAGAACCATGACCTGGTGACCAACAACGAGGTGGCCCGTAACCACGTAGCCGATCTCTTCCGCCTGGTGGGCCTGGACCCGAAATTAATGGAGCAGTACCCTCATGAATACAGCGGCGGGATGCGCCAGCGCGCGGTGATCGCCATGGCTCTGGCGTGCAACCCCGACTTGATCATCGCCGACGAGCCAACCACGGCCCTGGATGTGATCGTTCAAGATAACCTGCTGCGCGAGATGACCGAACTGCAGCGAAAGCTGCACATGAGCATGATTTCCATCTCGAACGACATCGCCGTTATCGCCGAGGTCAGCGATACCATTGGCGTCATGTACGCTGGGCGCCTGGCGGAGCTGGCCAGCGCTGCAGAAGTTTTCCACCACCCGCTTCACCCTTATACAGCGGGGTTGATGTCGGCGTTCCCCAGCATTATCGGACCGAAGCGGACGCTCACCACCCTGCCAGGCGAGCCTCCAGACCTGCTGCACCCGCCGCGTGGCTGCCGTTTTCACCCGCGCTGTTCGTTCGCCACAGACATTTGCAAACAAGAAGTCCCGGAATTCAAAGACCTGGGCGGGGGGCACTACGTGGCGTGCTACCATCCGATGGAGGCAAACTGATGTCTGATGGGCACTGGTCTGTACAAAAAATTACGGGAGTAACTCCTGCTGCAAATATGCCGCTGGTGCAGGTAAGCGGGCTGAGAAAGCTGTACCCGCTCACTGTGGGCTTGTTCCAGACCTCCCGATCGTACATCCACGCGGTGGACGATATCAACTTCACCATCCCACACGGCGAGAGCCTGGGATTGGTGGGCGAGTCGGGCTCTGGCAAAACCACCACGGGCAAGCTGCTGGTGCGCCTG
>Ga0153916_10003033_pt1 | contig 12373 bp, 8 predicted proteins | sample Opewatmetagenome_FD_109642 | JGI IMG/M metagenome (GOLD analysis project Ga0153916, IMG submission 109642) | Freshwater wetland microbial communities from Ohio, USA - Open water 3 Core 3 Depth 4 metaG | ecosystem: Environmental > Aquatic > Freshwater > Wetlands | place: USA: Ohio, Lake Erie, Old...
ACTTCCATGCCAGTGTGAGCGGCATCGGCGACGAGGCGTTTGATGGTCCCTCCGACGATATCAATATGGGGGTGAGCTCTCCGGGCGGAAAGCCGCAGCCTTACCTACTGTGGTTCCTTAAGGCCAACACCAGCGTCTCGCTGACGACGTTTGCGAACAGCTCCCACCCCCAGTTCTACCTGTCTCAGGACAAGCTGCGCGAGCTGGCGAAGATCATGGTCTCGCGCTTTTAGTCCCATCTGCCTGGTTTAATCCCACCGTCTTTAGACGGTGAGCTTTCAGTCCTAATGGAATCGCCAGTCCCGAAGATCGACCAGTTCTTTGCGTTTCACGCGCGGACCTGTGGCGAGGATCCGGTCTTGATTGCAGGTCCCGGGATCTGGATCGGCAATTCGCACGACAACACCGTGATCCACAACGAGGTGTTCGACACGTACAACACGGGCATCGAAGTGTGCATGCCGAGTCAGTCGATGGACCCCGGCGATTACTGACAGTCCGGGCAGAAGGACAGACGGCCTGCCCTTCGACCGCAAAAACGTGCTTGAACCCGGTGAAGATGCCCGCGTCGCCCGCGAGCTTCGCGAGCTCGTCGAAGTACGGCCGCAGCTTCGCGTCGATCACGTTCGACGTGATCGCCTGCGGCGTCCTGGAGTCGATCGCCTTCAGCCTGGCCAGCGACACCGGATGCCCTTCCTTCATCGCGCGGGCCAGTTCGACGAACCGGTCCGGCGCAAGGAAGGAAAACACCTCGTGCAGGATTCTCGCGCTGCGCTCACCAACTGCTTGGATCGCCGCCTCCACACGCTGCCGGAACTGGTCGGTTCGCTTCGCGAGCTTCGTCACCTTGACCAGTTCGTCCCGCGATCGGAGCAACGTCGCGTACGCGCCGGCCCCTGGATCGCGCGTTCGATTTCGTACGAGCTCGAACTCGCCCGCCCGAAGACGCCGCCCAGCAGATCGCCCGCCGCCCGCAGCGTGCCGGTGGCCACGCCGGCCGCCGAGGCCTTGAACTCCGACATGGACCCGTTGCCGCACCGATCGCAGAAGAACTCGAACTGGTAGCCCTTGTCGGCCGAGTGGTCGGTGTGGTTCCGGGTGAACTGGATCAGCGCCATCGCGCTCTCCTCTGCATGACGATGGTGTCGGGATCGGGGATCGGGGACAAGCTCGCCCCCGATCCCTGACCCCTGATCCCTGATCCCGACGCCGTCAGCTCCTCACTTCTGACGATCCGTCGTCGCCGGCTTCACCTGGTAGATGGCCTTGATCTTCTCTTTCTCCTTCTCGCGCTCCAGGTACGGAATGCCCTTCTCCATCCACTCGGGCATCGGTGCGCCCTTCAGGAAGTGATCGAAGAACTGCTGCATGCGCACCGTATAGTCCTTCATGTCCGCCCGCCGGCGCAGGCCGTGCGGCTCGCCGTTGTACGTGAACATGTACACTTCCTTGCCGAGCCGCCGCAGCGCCAGGTAGTACTCGATCCCCTGGTACCACGGGACCGCGTCGTCGGCGTCGTTGTGCAGGATGAGGATGGGCGTCTGCACGCGAGCGGCGTGGAAGACCGGCGAGTTCTCGATATAGAGCATCGGGTTGTCGAACAGCGGCACGCCGATGCGGCTCTGCGTCCGCTCGTACTGGAACTGGCGCGGCAGGCCGGTCCCCCAGCGGATTCCGCTGTACGCGCTGGTCATGTTGGACACCGGCGCGCCTGCCTCGACGGCGCGGAAGCGGTTGGTCTGCGTGATCATGAACGCGATCTGATACCCGCCCCAGCTGTGTCCCTGGATGCCGATGGCCTTCTCGTCGACGAACCCCTTGTCCACGACCGACTGGATCGCCGGCAGCACGCACTTCAGCGCGCTCTGCCCCGGGTGCCCGATCGTGTAGACGATGTCCGGCGTGAGCACGAGGTACCCGTTGCTGACGTAGTAGGCGATGTTGATGGAGGTGCCCGGACCGGGGTTGACGAAGTTGTTGACGTTGTTCGAAAGAAGCTCGTAGATGTACACCATCATCGGATACTTCTTCGCCGGGTCGAAGTTCTCCGGCTTGAACAACGTTCCACTGAGCGGCACGCCGTCGCTGTTCTTGTAGCGAATCAGCTCCGAGGTGCCCCACACCAGCTGCGCCTTCTGCGGGTTCGCGTTGCTGACCTTGTTCAGGTCGTTGAAGTTCGGCCCGCAGATCTGCAGATCCGGGAACTCGTTGAAGGTCGAAGCCGTCAGCATGTAGACGTCCGCGTCCTTCGCCTTCGTCGGCATGCCGAAGTTCTTCGCCGCCATCATCAGCTTCTGGGGCGGGCCGCCGTCGATCTTGTCGCGGTAGAAGCCGGTGTCGTGCGTCCACTCGTTGTCCACCCGCAAGAGCAGGGGCTGCTCCGGATCGATCCCCCTCTCCTGCGGATCGACGCGCACGTAACGGAACTGGATCTTCTCCCTGCGCCCGACGCCGTCGGTCAGGTTCTTGGCACCGGATCCGTCCGGTGCAACCTGCCAGATGTCGTAGCGGTCGTAGAGCAGGACGTACTTGTCGTCCTTCGTCCAACCACCGTTGCCATAGGCACCCCCGCCGCCGGGGGTGTCGTTGTTCTCTTGCCAGAAGTTCACGCCGAGGCCCCTGGTCAGATTCACGATCTTCCCGTCCGGAATCGAGATGCTGTTCCAGTTCTTCCCGTCGAAGTACAGCGCGTACCTGCCGCCGGGTGACCAGCTGACGCCGCCCGCCTGCTTGGTCAGCAGCGGTTTGCGCGTGCCGTCGGTCGTGTTCACGAGGTAGTAGTCGCTGTAGTTCGTGTCGTAGCCCACCAGGATGCGGTAGCGCCGGTCGTCGGAGCCGAGACCCCAGCGACCGTCGGCGGTCGTGGTCACGTCCGCCATCGTCTGGTCGGCGAGCTGAACGAGCTTCTTCTCCTTGATGTGGACGACCGCGCGGTAGGTGCGGTTGCGCTCCTGCTCGGCGCGCATTTTCTGCATCGGCTGGATGAAGTCGTCTTTCCAATGCCACAGATCGGCATTGACCGCCTCCTCGTCCGGCTGGGCGGGCGTCGCCGGCTTCGCCGTCGGCGCCTCCTCGGTGGCGGCCTCGGGTTGTTCGGACGGCGGCGCGACGCCGAAGAACAGCTTCGTGCCGTCCTGCGAGAAGGTCAGCCCACCCCGCTCGGCGATGACCATCCCCTTGCTGATGCCGGCTGCCTGCTCGGAGGTAACGAGTTCGACCGCCGGAGTCCGCCCGTCGGAGTAGAAGATCTTCTGCTTCGGCTGGCGCGCGGCGGCATCGTCACGATCGGAGAAGAACACGAGCTGCGCCTGCTTCTCGTCCAACGTCAGTCTCGTGTACTTGCCCCGTCCGGTCAGGATGGCCAGCGCCGCATCGGCCGTGCCCATGGCCAGGCGGTAGACGCCGTTGCCTTCCGGCTTTCTCGATGACACGGTGTAGGTGAGAAACTTGCCGTCCTTGCTGAACGAAAAATCGAGGACATCGGGGATCGTCTTTTCGGTCTTGTCGGCCAGGTTGCGCACCACCAGATCGGTGCCGTATTCCGGGCGCGCCGGAGTCCGCCGCGCCGCGCCCGACCCGCCTTGCCGGCCCGTTCCCCCGCGTGCGCCCTGGCGCCCGCCGCCGGCGGCAGCCCCTTGTGCGGCGCCGCCCGGAGGATTCGCCGCGCCCGCGGCTTCGCCCCTGCCGGCCTGATCGGCCGGCGCCTCGGGTTTCGGCTCCAGCAGGTACGCCATGAAGCCGGCCCCCTGTTCCGGCACCTGGAACCGCCGGACCCGTTCGATCCGTTCCACCTTGCCCGTGCTCAGGTCCATCAGTCCCATCGCGTTCTGGGGCATGTCGGCCGGCCGCCTGTTCTCTTTTCTCGCAGCGTCGGCCTCGGCCTTCGTGGGAAAAACCTGGAAAGCGAGGAACCGGCTGTCCGCCGTGAACGCGAGCCCGCTCGCGCCGGTGCCGGCGCCGGCAGCGCCCGGACCGCCGCCGCGTCCCCCGCGCCCCTGGTCCTCGACGCAGTCGGCAGCCGGCAGGTCGCCGTCGGCAGCTTCAGTTGCCTGCGCATCGCCGGACGCGACCGCCGGCGGCGCATCCGGCCGATGCCCGCGTGGGTAACGCCATTCCGTGCCGGAGGCGAGCACGCGGGCCACGACCTCGCCATCGGCGTCCTGCGGGTTCAGCGCATAGGCCAGCAGCTTGCCGTCCCGCGACACCTGCTGCAGCTGGATGGCGCGCCAGGTGTCGTAATCGGTGTGCGCCAGCGGCCGCTTCGCGGCCGGCTGCGCCAGGGCGGACAGTGTGAGCAGCCAGACTGCGGACAGGAACACGAGCAGGGTTCGCGTCCACAGCGTTCGTGAGGCGTGGGGCCGTGTCGATCGCGTCATGATGCCGACTCCTCCAATGGTGTTCGGGCGGACAAGTTCCGGTGTTTGACGGGCCGCCATGATACGCCAGCCATCTGCGTCGTGCCAGTGGGCGCCGATTAGGCGAACGAACTGACCATTGATCCAATAGAATGTCCGCAGATCGGTGTCGTCTCTCTCGCCCGCATACGTCAACGGAGGATGCCGATGAAGACACTGGGGATCGTCGCGCTGGCAGTCATCGTCCTGGTTGGTGTGGCGGTAGCAGGGTTCCGGTTCGGATGGTGGAACCGGATCGGACCGGGCAACCCGACGTCCGTGTCGGGGCCAGGGAATGCGACGGCGGGCGGAGGCGCGCCCGGTTCGGCGCCGACATCTGCCCCGACCCCCGGTGCTCCGGAGGGCGCAACGTCCGAACAGCCGCAGGCAAAAGCGGTCGCGGCGCCGAAGTTCGACGGCAACGTGGCATCGCTCGAGTGGGGCGGGAAAGTCGAAGCCGCCACCGGCACCACGCCCGACGACGACAGGGTGATCCAGGCGATCGACGGCGATCCCAACACGCTCTGGAACCCGGACACCGAAGCGAAGCCCGCGGAGATCGTGCTCTCCTTCTTCGGGCGCGAGCCCGCGCTGGTCGATGCCGTAGTCGTCGTGAGCAACGTCGATCCGACGCCGAAGAATGCGGCGCGTGATGTCGAGGTGTGGACGTCGATGACGGGCCCATCCGACGGCTTCACGAAGGTCGCCACGGCGACGCTGCCGCCGGTTGCAGAGGGCAAGATCCCCTTCCAGCCCGTCGAGGCGCGGTTCGTGAAAGTGCGAATGCTGCACAACCAGGAAGGGCAGCCGGCTTTCGAGGTCGTTGAATTCAAGGTCATGGAGGCGCAGCGAGCCGGCTATGCATCGATCGCGGCACGGCACCCGGAAATCACGGGACCGCTGGGAACCCTGCCCGGCGGCGTGTTCTCGCCGCCGGCGACAACGACGACCCCCGTCTGTGTTCCTGCCGCGGCACCACCGCTCCAGCCTGGCAACGGTGAAAGCCACAAGGTGCTGGTCATGACGGAGAGCCCGGTTGTGACGCTGTACGCCGGCCTCGCGTTGAAGAACCTGGATCCGAAGGAACGAAACGCGCGCAGCGCCGATCTCTCGATCGTGGACCGGGCGGAAATGACCGTCGTCCGATCGTACTGGGCGCGGCCGCTGCTGCTCACCGACGCCTACGGGTACGACACCGTGGTGCTGGAGCAGATCTGCGAGGACACCCGCACGATGACCCCGTCGTTCAAGCAGGCGCTTCTGCCCTGGGTGGCGGCCGGCCACAAGCTGATCATCCACGACGCGGACAAGTGCGCGGCCGGTCCGGACTACGCGTGGCTCCCCTACCGCTGGAAGACCAACAACCCGGGCGCGCAGGGCGCGGAGGGCAACGACCTGATGCTCCTCGAAGAGAACTGGATGGTGCACGGCCGCCGCGGCCGCCCGGGGTTCATCGACATGGACGCGTGGGTGGCCGGGACCGAGGACTACAAGAACGAGCTGGGCGACTCGAACCTGGCCGTGGAGTGGGACCCGCACTGGTGCGGCCACATGGTCGTGCGCAACGTGAACAAGGTGTTCGGCTTCGTCCAGGCGTACGCGCACTATGGCCGCGGCTTGATCATGTATGGCGGCTTCGACGTCGACATGAGGGGCACGACGGGCTACGACCTTCTCATCGCGCGGGAGCTGGCGCAGGGCTTCAACCCGGACAACCTGCCGTGCTCGGCGCGCCTGGGGAACTTCGTCGTGACGACCGAAACGCGGCTGATCGAGCGCCCGATGATCGGGGGTCGTACTTACTCCTACCCGCTGAGGATCCTCTCGAACCAGGGATATGCCGGCACGGTCAACCTGTCGGTGACCCCCTCGCCCGCCGTCGAGGGATTACAGCAGCGCCTCCAGCCGGCATCAGTGCAGCTGGCTGATGTCGCGCAGTCCACGCTGACGCTCACGCTGCCGGCCGCGCTGAAACAGGCCGCGGCTGCCGTAGAGGTGAAGGGCGTCGACAGCGCGGGCAAGACCAACTCGCTCTGCCTGCAACTCGTGCCGCCGCGCTCCGGGGAACTGGCCGTGGTGAGCGCGCTCGAGCGACCGCAGAAGACGCGCAAGAACCTGGAGATCATCCTGGACGCGTCGGGCTCGATGAAGACGGCGATGGGCAAGAAGAGCCGCTGGGACACGGCGCTGGCAACGCTGCGCGAGGTGCTCGGCAAGGTGCCCGACGACTTCAACGTCGGCCTGCGGATCTACGGCCACCGCGAAGCCTCGCGCTCGCCGAAGACCTGCACCGACAGCGAGCTCGCGGTGCCCATCGAGAAACTCGATCGCGAAGCGATTCTCACGGCGGCCAAGGCGGTCAAGCCGAAGGGCGAAACCCCGCTCGTGTACTCGGTCCTCCAGGCGCCCGCCGATCTGAAGGCGGTCGGCGGCGGCACGGTCATCCTCATCACCGACGGTGAGGAGAGCTGCGGCGGCGACGCGCCGAAAGCCGCCGCCCAGCTGAAGGCGTCGGGGCTCGATGTCACGCTCAACATCGTCGGCTTCGCGGTGACCAACCCGAAGGTGCAGAAGCAGCTGGGCGGCTTCGCGGAGGCCACCGGCGGGCGGTTCTACGCGGCACAAAGCGGCCAGGCGCTCGCCGAGGCGCTGCTCGTCGCAGCCATCGAGAGTTTCCCGTATACGATCTACGACGCGGCGGGCAAGGAGGTCGCGGCAGGCGAGGCGGGCGGCCCGCCCGAGGAGCTGCCGCCAGGCGACTACAAAGTCGTGGTGAAGGCAGGCGCACAGCAGTTGACCGCGCCACGCGTGACCGTCAGGCTCGCACAGTCGACGACGGTGCGTATCACCGTGAAGAATGGCGTGCTCATGCTGGAACAGTAGCTGCCCGCGCAGCGCCGGAGCTTGAAAGAGCGCAAGGAGGTTGGAGAGATGTCGTTTCTGGATCGCGTGACGAAGGCGGTCGGTGATGCCGTCGATCGCGGCAAGAAGGAAGTCGATCAGTACATGCGGATTCAGAAGATCAATGGACAGATCGGCGAATCCGAGAAGAAGATCGCGCAGTGCCGCAGCCAGATCCAGCAGTTCAAGCTGGACATCGGGGAGCACGCCGTGGAGATGCTGCGCGCCGGCACGCTGACCTCGCCGGAGTTGCAGGCGCTGGTGGAACAGATTACGGGAACCGAACAGCAGATCACGGCAGAGGAAGCCGTGATCGCGGAAAAGAAGGCCGAGATCGAAAAGATCAAGGCCGAGGACGAGGCGGCCAGGGCGCAGGCGGCAGCTGCCGCGGCGGCGGCCGCTCCGCCGGCGTCGCCGACAGTCGGCGAGCCGGCGGCCGTCCAGCCTCCGTCGCCTGCCGCCGCCGCTCCCGAGGCGCCCGCGTCCGCGCCCCGAGCGCCCGCTCCCGCGGCCCGCTTCTGCCCGCAGTGCGGCGCCGCCGCAACCGCGAGCGGTGCGTTCTGCATGCAGTGCGGAGCAAAGTTGACGCCGGCCGTATCGTGATTGTCTTTGCGCCGTCGGTGAGACTGCGTGACCGGCCGGATGATCAGATGGTTCGCGCCGAGGTCGGAACCCGTTTTCCGGAGATCCACCAACACCGGCAACAGCCCCCTGGAGACCAATGATGAGCGGGGAACAGACGCCAGGTGTCGTGGTCACAGAACGTGCCGATGCGGGCTCCGCGCTCGCCCGCATCATGTCGCCGATTCTCGCGGTCGTCGCGCAGATGCTGCTTCTCGATGCGGCTGTTGAGACGTTCTGGAGCGGTTCGCCAATCAGATGGTCGATCGCTGGAGTAGCGGCGCTCTCGCTCGGCGGCGTCGCACTGCTCTGGCGCCGGCGGCCGGCCGCGCTTGCCATCATTCCGCTGACCGGCCTCGTCGCGTCGATCGGCTGGGCGACGATTCGTCTCGGGACCGGGGCCGATCCGGCGCTGCGGATGGCCACGCTTCCACTTGCACGAATCGCGGCCCTGCTGGGCGTTGCCAGCGCCGCCGCCGCTGTCATGCTCATCTACTGCGTGCCGTTTGTGAGACGACGGTGGTATCTCGGCGCGCCGGTCGCGGCGCTCGCCCTCTACGCGCTGGTGCCGCTCGTTCGAGGCGTGCTGGCCGCGGCACCGCTCTCGCAGATCCTCGGGGGTGCATTCGACTGGCAGCGCCTCCCCTTCTGGCTGCAGGGCGGATACCTCGCTGCCGAAGTCGTGCTCCCGATCGGCCTGATCGCCGGCCTCGCCGTCACGATCACGCGCATGGTTCGGCGGACGGCGCCCGCGTGGGCTGCTGGCGGCGTTCTCGTGGTGCTCGCGGCTTTCCTCACCCTGTCGGTGGAGATGACGCGCGCAGGTCAGCCGAACCTCGTTCGCGTGATTGTCGACCCGCTCATCGCACGCGTTTCGCTCGCACCGCCATCTGCCACCGCCGTGCCGTCGGAAGCGGCATCGCCCGGCGTCCCGTCGCCGGCCACGGTTGGCAGCCAGCAACCGGGCAACGCGGCGCCGGCCCTTCCCGTCGCGCCCGTCAACATCGCGCAGCCGGGACAGCCGGTTGCCAACAAGGCGATCGAGGTGCGCGTCACCAACGTGCGGACCGCGCCCTCGATCGGCGATCGCACGGCCGATCCGGGCCGCGCGTTCGTCATCGTTGACACGACGTGGAAGAACCTGCTCCAGCCGCAACGGGTGAATCGCAAGGCGGCCGAGGACCGCACGCAAGGCGCCGGAGGCTTGGGCTTCGGCGGCGGAGGGGCTGCGCAGCGGCGCGCCGAGGACGAGGCGAACACGACGATAGAGTCGGTGAAATTCGAAGTCGACCCGTTGACCAGGCACCTGTGGCTGCTGGTGGACGGACAGTTCGCCGAAGCGATCGACGTCGATGCCACCGACGCCATGGACGGGCACCTGCCGACCGGCATGCTCGAAATCGCGAAGTTCCAGGAAGTGCGATCGGGCAGCCTCGCTTTCCAGGCGCCGGCGAACGCGCAGGCGCTGTCGCTGCTGTTCCTCGACGCGAACAACGGTCACATGCTGCTGCCCATCAAGGGCGCGCCGCCCCGGCTCTCCAGCAGCCTCGGCGGCTCGAGCCGCGCGAACGAGTCCGTGGACCTCGCGGTCACGGGAGCATCATGGGTGGAAGCGGCTTCGGGACCGGGAATGCGGACGCTCGTCGTGGGCATCAAGGGCATCAGCCGCCAGAATGCGATGGTCGACGTGCCTTTCGGGGAGTACGCGTTTCTGCAGACGGACCAGGGGTGTATTGCGCAGCCGGAGGAGCGGTCCGCGTCCGTTACCCGCTCGCTGGCCCCAATAGGCCGGTTCCTCCCGCTGGCGCCCAGTGAGGGACAGCTCGCCTTCAACGTGCCCGCCGCCACGCGCGGCGCGACCTTTACCTTCCGGCCGGCACAGGCGAGCCCGATCGATCTCCCCGTCCTCGGCAATGCCGCGCCGCAGCGCCCCGCCGCGCGCGCGACGCTGCAGGACGGTTCCGTGCTCCGCGTGCTGCTGGTCGGCAGCGGGGCCGCCCCGGCCGGTCTCGCGCAACCGCCTTCCGGCTCCGAATACCTGGTCGTCGACTACGTGGTCGAGAACTTGAACGCCGCGCAGGGGCTGGAGCTCCAGGCGGATCCGCAGTTCGGGCTCGTCGACGCCGCGGGGCAGCTTCACCCGCCCGACGCGGCCAGCGCCGGTCTTCCCTGCCGGCTGACAGGAGACGCAGTGGTCCCGGCGGGCAGCTGGCGGCGGTTCTCGCTGCTGTACGCCGTCCCCATCGGGCAGTCGCTGAGCCTGCAGTACCGTGGATTCGAGACGTCCGGGACGTTGAAGGTCAAGTAAGCGCCGGGCGTCGGCGGTGTCGCAACAGGTGTTCAGGACCGGGCCGCCGCCGCAGGCGCGCCGTCGCGGCCTACGGCGCCCTCGGCGGATCCGGATAGGGCTTGACCCGGCGGCACTACACCGATCTGGGTCGATGTTCGATGCATTTGTGTGCCAGATTCGCCAATTCGCTCTTGACACGCCCAAAGCTCGCGCATACGCTGCACGCGTAGTACCTGCCCCCGGTAATCCTTCGACAATTCACGCGTGCGCGCCCCGGCAGGGCAGGCGCGCACCTTCTTCCCGCACGGCGTTTATGCCCAACTGGCTGACTTGTAAGTTGACCGGGCGCCACGACTACACGGTGTGGTGCGAGGATGGGGCCATGTTCCTGCGTTGCACCAACTGCGGTCGCCGATCGCAGGGGTGGCAGGTGGCGAGCAAGGCTCCGGCAGGCGACCGCGACGTTGCGCGGCCGCTCCAGCCTCGGACCTCCCGGCGGGTCTCGCGGGTGTCCACCGCCAAGGGCGACTAGCGTCGGGCGAATTGCCCGTACCCTCTCGCGGCCCCACCAGGGGTCCCTACCGGTAGTTTTTTGCTCTCCTCCCGCTGCCACCCTGCGGTTACACCTCGGCAAGTGAGGTCAGCGAATATGTAATTGACGAGCACCTTCTCGGAACACTTTCCATACGACAAGGGTCTCGCCTGCATGACCTGACCTCATCCCGCACTGTGACGAAATCCCATGAACTCGATGAAAAATAGGACGGGCACACTACCTATAGGTCGTGACAGCGAACGCCGAAACGATCATGTGAACGCTGGCACCAACATTGCCCTGTGTTGGGCGAACGTTCCCGAGCACCCTCGCGAGCGAGCTATGTGGGACTGGATCAACTGCCACGTGGCCGGACGACATGAATATGCCGTCTGGTCCGACTCTAACCGCATGTTCCTCCGGTGTCTGCGCTGCGGCCGCCGATCGAACGGGTGGGAGGTTGCGGCCTCGCACGACGAGACCCAACATCATGCCCCGGGGTCGGGCGGTCGAGAGGCGCGGGTGCAGCGGAGCGGCCTGATCGCTGGTGCGCTGTCGCTGTTCGGCCTCTCGCTGATTGGGCGCTAGGCGCCAGACGGCCTCGCGGTCCCTGGTCCGCGCTTGACACTCAACAAGAGCGGCAGGGAGAATACGGCATGCCTGTCCCGCGGATTTCCAAGGAAGAGTTGAAGCAGCGTCTCGAGACAGCCGACGCGTCGGCCCCGGTCATTCTCGACGTCCGCCTCAAATACCCGTACGAACACAGCACCGTGAAATTACCCGGCGCGCTGCGCATGGCGTGCGATTCGATCGACCCTGCGCAGCTGCCTCGCAACAAGGACATCGTCGCGTACGACTCCGACCCGGACGAAGTCACCAGCTCTCACGTGGCCGTGGAACTCATCCGCCAGGGCTACCGCGCCAGCGCCCTGAAGGGCGGGATCGCCGAGTGGGTGGGGGCCAACTTCCCGGTCGAAATCAAGGAATCGGCGCGCCCGATGCCGCCTGCACCCGGCGCTCTCAAGGCCTGACGGGGCACCCCGGCACGGCCCGCCCTGAGCGAAGTCGAAGGGCCTGCCGCGCGGGGGACGACCCCGCGTGAAAGGAGACGCAGGGAGTGATTCCGGCCGCACGCTCGCTGCTGGCCGCTGCGGTTGTTGCCGTTGCGGCCTTTCTTCTGTACGACGCCACCCTCCTTCCCGGGCAGGATCTCGGCGACACCGCCTCGTTCGAGACGATCGCCGGCTTGCCGATCATCACGCCACGCCAGGCCTACCCCCTTTACTACGCGACCGGGAATCTGTTCGTCCGGGCGCTCCCCGGTGAACCGGCGCGCGCCCTCAACATGGCATCGGCCGTGTTCGGCGCCCTGGCCTGCGGCCTGCTGGCGGTCGTCGTCGCCGCCCTGTCGGGTTGGAGGGCCGCGGGGCTGGTTGCCGGACTGTTGCTCGCCGTTTCCTACACCTTCTGGTCGCAGGCGATCATTGCCGAGGTCTACGCGCTGCATGCTTTCATGATGGGCCTCTGCTTCGTGGCCCTGGTCCTGTGGGCTCGGCGGCCGACCCTGCCGCGGCTCGTCCTCTTTTTCGCTTTCTACGCGATCGGCTTCGGCAATCACCTGTCGATGATCCT
>Ga0153916_10003035_pt1 | contig 12370 bp, 6 predicted proteins | sample Opewatmetagenome_FD_109642 | JGI IMG/M metagenome (GOLD analysis project Ga0153916, IMG submission 109642) | Freshwater wetland microbial communities from Ohio, USA - Open water 3 Core 3 Depth 4 metaG | ecosystem: Environmental > Aquatic > Freshwater > Wetlands | place: USA: Ohio, Lake Erie, Old...
AGCTGCCGCCGCCTCCGCGGATGAGCAGCTCCAGCAAGCCCAGCGTGAAAAGAAAGAGCTCCGCGCCCAATTGCTGCTGCAATTCAACACCATCCTCGAGACACGCGACACTGCTCGCGGTCTGGTCGTCAACATGTCTGACGTTCTCTTCGACACGGGTAAGCACGCACTGCGTCAGGTGGCGCGTGAAAAGCTGGCCAAGATCAGCGGCGTCATGCTCGCCTATCCCGGGCTCAAGCTGGGAATCGAAGGCAACACCGACAGCGTTGGGGGCGATGCCTACAACCAGGGCCTCTCGGAGAGACGTGCGGAATCGGTCAGAGGCTATCTGGCGGAGCAAGGGATTCCTGGATCCTCGATGACGGCAGTGGGTTTCGGCAAAACCCGACCCATTGCGTCCAACGACACCGCCGATGGACGTCAGCAGAATCGACGTGTCGAGTTGGTCGTATCTGGCGAAGTGATCGGAACCACGATCGGTGAGTTGCGGATGCAACCCACCACACTTCCCCAGCCTCGGTAACCGAAGCGCTACCACGCCTCGGTAATCCGCATATAGAGCCGGCCGCTTGCGGGCCGGCTCTTTCGTTTATTCGCTACTTCGTGCGAGCACTCGACCGCTCCCAGGGACTGCCGGCCAAGTCGAAACAGCCGCAGCGGCAGATGGCGCAGAGCCAGGTTCTCCAGCTCGAGCGCGGCGCGCGAACGGAAGATCGAAGACAGAGTGGCGAAAAGTGTCGTGAGAGAAATGAGCATCGGAGGGGAGAATTATGAAAGAAGTATAATTCCCGTCCGCTCAGATATCTCGGTGTTTTCGAGAGGCACAGTCCGGCAAGAAAACTCTGTCTTTGGCCAGCGGCAAAGGCGCGATGCATCGAGATCTTTTACCCGGAATTCCTTTTAGACCTCGAAAACGGGGAGCATTGTACGCTCAAATCGCCTGCCCCGACGCGGGCAACTGCCCAACACAATTCCGGGAGAGTTGTGGCACCCACTTTCCGTGTAGCCCGTGACTCAACCGGAATGGGGGCATCGGTCAAGGTGGGACTGGCGCGTTTGGCGACAACGCGTCACCAGGGCGTCAACAGAGCTCGGGAGAGAAAAAAACGGGAGCGGGCGGACATTGTCTTCCAGCAGTCTGCCAATGGCCGATGTGGCGCCACAAATCAGCAAGTAGGGGCTTTCTTCGGAAACGGCCACTCGCCGCGGCTACCGGCGCGTATCAAGTACACCGCGATGCCAAGCACCAGCAGTACGGCGGCATAGCGGATCTCGCGCATGAAGTTAGGGCGGGCCACGAGGATGTAGATAAATCCCAGGCCGGCGAACAAAACCGGAAGCGGGTACAGCCACATGCGGAACGGCCGAGGCAGATCGGGGCGGCGGCGGCGCAGCACGATCACTCCCACCTGCTGCAACAGGAATTGCAGCAGGATCCGGATGACCACCAGCGCGGCGATAACATCGGCCAGGCTGAGAAAGCAGAAGGCGATAGCAACCGCGCCCAGCGCCAGCAGCGAGACATAAGGAAAACGATGCTTCGGGTGTACGCGGGCGAACACGGAGAAGTAGTTGCCGTCGAGGGCGGCGGCATAGGGCACGCGGGAATAGCCCAGCAGCAGCGAGAACACCGAACCGAACGCCGTCCACATGATCAGCAGCGTCACCAACACCCCCGCCCAGTGTCCATACAAGCGCTGCATGAAAACCGAGATCACGAAATGCGTGTCCGTTCCGGCGGTATCCTTCAGCTCTTGCCACGGCATCACGCCCAGCACGCTGATGTTCATCAGGATGTAAATGAAAGCAACGGCTGCGATCGACCACAGGATGGTGCGCGGAATGTTGCGTGCCGGATCTTTGACCTCACCGCCCAAGAAACAGACGTTGTAGTAGCCCCAATAATCGTACGTGGCGATCAGCATGGCGGCGCCCAGGCCGGTGAAGAATTCTCGCGAGAGATGAAATGCGCCCGGAGGGAAACTGAACGCGCGCGCGGCATTAAAGTGGGTAATCCCCGCAAAGATAATCCAGCCAATCGTGACAATGACCCCGGCCCAGAGGAACTTCGACAGGCGGCTGATGGTGGCGATGTTGCGGTACAGCAGGAACACGGCCAACACCACGCCGGAGATTGCGACAAAAGTGCCTAGCGACACCGTCGTGCGCGCCTCGAGCCTGCCGATCAGCGGCACAGGCACATGGAAGCTTCGCTGGGCAAGGTTGCTGCGCAAGCTCGGCCAGATGTAACCGGCGTATTGCCCGAGCCCAATACAACCGGACGCAATCGAAAGCGGCGCGCTGAAGCTCAACTGCCAGATGAACAGGAATGAAACCAGCCGGCCCAGCTTGTTTGCGCCATAGATCTCTTTCAAGAAATAGTACGACCCACCCGCCTGGGGCATCGCGGCGCCAAGTTCCGCCCACACCAGGCCGTCACATAGCGCGAGAAATGCGCCCACGATCCATCCCAGCATGGCTTGCGGGCCGCCCATCGCAGCTACGATCAGCGGCAGAGTGATCAGCGGGCCAACGCCGATCATGTCGATCATATTCATGGCGATGGCGCCGCCCAGGCCCATGCCGCGGATCAATTGAGGAGGCCCGGCTGCCGCATTTTGTGCTGGGACGGATTCGGGGCGGGGACACATTCGACAGTTGTCGGTTTCCGGTGCTTCAGCTCGGGGGAAAACGGGTACGGCGATCTACTTCACCAGCGCGCTGGCGGCTTCATGGATCAGTTCGGGGTAACAACGGAGCAAATCCTGCTTCTTCTCCAGCCATGTTGAAAAGACCGCTTGCTCGCGGCGCGCCGTATCGATTTCCGCGCTGACCGCTTGCGGCGCGGGCCCGCCGGCAACCGTGCGCACGCGCACGAAGTTGTCGGCGTCGAGGGCGCGTCGCAGTTCCTGGCGCGGAACCGAGAGCGGCCGGCCGAGGATGGCGGGAGCCAGGCGCTCCGCTTCATCCACCATGCGCTCCGCCGAGTAAGCCGGGCCCACGGCCCGCACCGCCTGCGACACCAGGCGGTGCGCGGCGCGGAAGCTGAGATTCTCGCCTCGAACCAGCGTGTCCGCCAGTTCCGTGACGGTGAGAAAGTTGTCGTTGGCCAGGCGCGCCAGGCGTTCGCGGTCGACCTCCGTGTTTGCCATCACCCCGGCGAACAAGCGCAGGGCACGCTCGGCGTCGGCAAACATGGAGAACGCCAGCGGCTGCAGATCGTCTTCGCTGTCCACGATGTCCCCGAACGGAGTGTTGTGCGCCGCCGTAAGGATCGCTTGCGCCTGTCCCAGGCCCTTGCTGGCCAGGATGCGGGTGTGCTCCAGCGAAACCGGATTCCGCTTCTGCGGCATGATGCTGCTGGCCTGTACGTAGGCATCGCGCAGATGCAGGAACCCGAATTCCTTGGTGCACCACAGCAGCAGGTCCTGCACCAGCTTGCCAAGGTTCACCATGGCAACGGCCACCGCCGACGCCGACTCGGTGAGGTAATCGATCGCGGCAATCGCGCCGTAGGAGTTGACCTGCAGCCCTTCAAAGCCGAGCAGGCGCGCGGTGTAGTCGCGATCGATGGCGAAGCCGGTGGTGGTGATCGCACAGGCACCCAGCGGACTGCGGTTAACGGTAGCAAATGCCGACTGCAGACGCTGGCAATCGCGCCCCAGGAATTCGACGGCGGCCATCAGGTAATGGGCCAACGTGGTGGGCTGCGCCGGCTGGGTATGGGTATAGCCGGGCATCACGGTCTCGAGATGTGCCGCGGCCAGTTGCAGTAACTGTTCCCTTGCCGCGGCGATCGCACCGGCGATCTTCAGCACTTCGCGGCGCACCGCCATGCGATAAAGCGTCAGGTCGATGTCGTTGCGGCTGCGCGCCGTGTGCATCCGGCCGGCGATGTCGGCGCCACAGCACGCCGCCAGTTGTTCCTCAAGATAAAAGAACAGGTCCTCGCAGCTGCCGTCATAGACGGCGGCTGCGATCTCGGCGCGGTTCAGTTGGTCGAGAGATCGAAGGCAGGCGTGCGCATCGGACGCGGCGAGAATGCCTTGTCTTGCCAGCATCAACGTGTGGGCATAATGGATTTCGAGCAGGGCCCCGAGGAAGTAGCGCTTGGCGTCCTCGAAATTGGGGGCCAGCACGGTTTCGGCATAGACGGGCGCCGCGAAGGGCGCCTCCGACACTGGCTTCGGAGCTTTCATCGGACTCTGCTACTCATGATACCGTGCCGTGCGCGGTCGGCGGGCACCGGGCGACCGCGAACTTCGATGCCTCGCTTCGCGGTCGCTCGAATGATCGTCAATCAACCCTCAAAACCGCACGCCAAGGCCGAACTGCACGATCCGGCTCTCCAGGACCGTCGAGCGTCCCTGGAGGAAGGTGGCCGCCTGCGTGGCCAGTTGATTGCCGGCCGCGTCCACCGCCGCGGTACTGAACAGCGTCGTTACGTTGCGGCGGTTGAACAGGTTGTTGGCTTCAAGGAAGAAGTGTGGCTGAACCCGCTCCCCAATCTTGAAGCTGCGGGTGTAGCGCAGGTCGGTCTGGAAAATGTTCGACGTGCGGACCGGGTTGCGCCCGACGAAGTTGGGCCGCAGCGGCAGGCCGGGGATGGGATCGTTGGTAAGGTTCGGGCTGATGGTGATGTTCTGCGCGTCCCCGGAGGCGTAATTCCCCAGGATGGCGAACATGTTGTGGTTGAGAACGGCGTTGGCAACCCGGCTATCCAGCTTGAACTGGGGCTCGATCACGGCGCTGAGGGTCAGCGCATGCGGCCGGTTCACGCTGCTGTTGCCGCGGTCGCGCGTGCGATTGGTCGGGTCTTCAATCGGCAGGTTTTGCTCAAAGCTGTTGGCATCGGGCGCGTCGCTGATGGAGTGCGACCAGGTGTAATTCGCCTGCACCTGTACGCCGTGCGACAGGCGGTGCGTCCAGGTCAGCAGCATGGCGTTGTAACTCGAATTGGCGCCCACATCCTGCAGGGTGATGGCGTTGAACTGCGGGAACAGGCGCGATGTCGCCAGGCAAGCAGTACTGCCGCCGCAGGAAGGCCAGATGGGGCGGCCGTCGGCCAGTGAGCCGGTGGGATTGATCAGGTTCATGTCGCGCAGGAAGGTGAACTGGTGACCGCCGGCGAACACGTAACCGATGCTGACGGCGTCATTCCGGCTCAGCTCGCGCGCAACCTGCAGGCTGGCGTCGACAATGTACTGGTTCTTGTAGTTGGGGGTGACGGTCACGACGTTCTGCACCGGCGTGGTCCCCGCGGTAAAGGAGACCGAAGGAAACGCTGGAGCGCCGGGAACCGCAGCGCAGTTGTTGCCTGGGCAGGTGATGGTGATGCTGCGGGTGCGATTGGACCCGTCCTGGTTCAGGGAGTTAAACCAAAGATTTGTGGCGGGAGCGTCAAAAAAGATGCCGCCTGAGGCACGCAACACCGTCTTCTCGCTGAGCCGATACGCGATGCCCACTCGCGGCGCAACATCGCCATTCGGCGTGGTGAACTTGCGCGAAAAGACGAACGGCGCATTGGGGTTTGCATCAGGCGGCTGGTAGCGGTCGTAGCGCAATCCGTAGGTGACCACCAGCGCGGGTGTCGCCTGCCACGTGTCCTGCGCGTATACGCCCCAGAACAGCGAGCTATAGTGCACGCCCATGGGATCCTGCCGGCTGGAAAACTGAGTGTAGCCAAACGGCGTCGTGCCGGCCTTGGCCGCCAGGTACGCGGCCACGCTGGGGAACTGGAACTGGTTAAAGCTGAGGTCACGTTGCAGGTCGACATACTTGGACATGTTCACGCCGACTTTGAACGTGTGCGCCTTGTGAATAAGGGTGAGGTTATCGTTCCCATTCGGCGCCTTTTCGTTGAAGCGATCGCCCGCCGCATTGGTGCCGTTGAAAATCGCCACGCCCGGGATGTAGACGACTGGTCCCGGACCAGCAGTGGGACCGGGAAAATGGAAATTGTTGCGATAAGCCCAGCCGCCGCGGAGCTCGTTCAAAACGGTGTTGGAAATCGTACTCACCAGTTGCGCGCCCGCCACGTGGGCGCGGTCTGTAAAATCACTCCAGGCGCCCAAAGCGCTGGAGGCATTGCCGTTGCTCGTAGTGTTGACCGGAAAATCGTTTCGGAAGTAGTTGTAGCGCAGGAAAAACTGGTGGCGGTTCGAGATATTCCAGTCACCGCGGATATTGAAGAACTGCGCGTGCAGTTTGCCGGGGCTGGCGCCCAGTTGGCTGCTCGCAATGCCCAGCGCCGCCGCATCAGCCGGCGTGATCGTAATGGCGCTGGGAACCCCGCGTACCAGGTGCTCGTAGCCGGCAAACCAGAATAGCTTGTCCTTCACCACGGGCGCGCCGGCGCTGACGCCATAGTCGGTCAGCACGGGCTTGGGAGCGGTCTTGCTCGTCAACATGGGCTCGGCGGTCGCGTCCAGCCAGCGGTGAATGAACTCGAACTGGCCATGCAGGGTATTGGTCCCGGAGTTCGTAATGACGTTGAAGATGTTGCCGGTGGTGCCGCCGAACTCGGGCGCAAAGCTGTTGGCCACCGTCTGCACTTCTCGCACGTAGGTGTCCGAGATTGGAAACAGGCGCAGGCCGTGCCGGTCGCTCTGGGTGTCGACCATGCCGTCCATCTGGTAGTTGATCCGGTCCATCAGCCCGTTCGTATTGATGGTCCGAGGGATGCCGAGCTCGGGGTTGGGGTGTCCGCTGACGCCCGGCTGAAACAGGATAAAGTTATACGGGTTGCGGGAAGTCAGGGGCAGATTTTGCACCTCCGCCTCGTTGATCGTCCGCCCGATGTTGACCCGCGTGGGCTCCACCACGGGCGCGCCGCCGGTCACCTCCACCACCGTTTCCACCTGGCCTACTTTTAACTGCGCGTCGATTACCGCTTCCTTCCCCGCCTCGAGCACCACGTTGGAGTGCTTGAGCGACGCAAAACCCGTCTTCTGTACAGTGACCTCGTACGCGCCCAGCGGCAGGTTGGGGAAGACGTAATAGCCTTCGGAGTTGGTGCTGCCGGAACGGGAGAAGCCGGTGGACCGGTTGGCGACGCTGACGGCGGCTTCAGGAATCGCGGCGCCGCTGGGGTCCACAACCCGGCCACGGATGGTGCCGTTGATAGCCTGCGATTGTCCCCACGCGGCAACCGATACCACGCTCGCCACGATGATGCCCACGAACAAGGGCGCGATCCAACCGTGCCCACGAACGGAATTGCGGCGTGCCATAGGCTTCACTCCTCGCTGCAAGTTGTTGTGCTGGCCGTGGTCCCCACTTCCTAAGTACCCCTAATAAAGTCGCGCATGGCTTGTATCACCTGCCACTGTTGCTGTCAAGCGCCGGGGACGAGCCGCGCCTCGGCGTCATCGAGGGCCATGCGGATAGCACCGAACAGTTGCGCGTCCTTGCCGAGTACGCCGAGCGCCAGCCGGGGACGGGCGAACTCGTTTCGCTCCAGAAGACGGCGGGTGACTTCGAACAGCGGCTGGCTGGTGCCGATGCCTCCGCCCAACACCACCAAAGAGGAATTCAGCACCACCGACACGTTAAGGACGGCGTTGCTCACCATGCGCGCGGTTTCCTGCAACAATCGGCGGGCAGCGGGATGCCCCGCCTTGGCGTATTCGAAAACTTGCGTCGCCTGTGCGCGCCGGACAAAGCCATTGCCCGCATGGCACATCCGCCGCCAGGCGCGCTCGATGGCCGCGCCCCCGATGACGCTTTCCAACGGGCCCGGTCGGTCGAACCGCAGGATACCGTTCGGGGTGCCCGGCACATGCATGTATCCTATTTCGCCCGCCGCCCAGTCGTCTCCATGATGAAGCCGTCCATCCACGAAAATCCCGGCTCCGATGCCGGTGCCGATAGCGAGGAAAACGAAATTCCTGACACCGCGGGCGGCGCCGCACCAGCTTTCGCCTAATGCGCCCAGATTGACGTCGTTGTCGATGGTCGCGGATACGCCCACTTTGTCCTCGAGAAGTTCACGAAGCGGGACATTCTGCCATTGGGAAAGATGAGGCGCGGAAATCACGATACCTGCCTGAACGTCCGTAATGCCCGGGGCGCCGGCGGCAATGGTGAGCAGGCGCGACCGCGCGACCTTGTGCTGGCGCAGCAGTTCGCGAACCCCCGTGGCTACCGAAGCGACGATGCGCTGCGGAGTCGCATTGCCCCGGGTACTGGCGGCCCAGCGCCCCAGGATCGTGCCGTTCAGGTCGGCCAACGCCACGCGCACCGCGGATCCGCCGATGTCGGCGCCGGCCACGTAACCGAGCCGCGCGTTGAAACGGAGCAAGCCGGGCGGGCGTCCGCCGTTGGACACGCCTGCACCCAGCGTCTCCACCAGCCGCTTCCGCCACAGGTATTGAATCGCGCTCGATACCGTCGGCGCGCTCAGCCCGCTCGCTCGCACCAGGTCGGCGCGCGAGCACGGGCCCTGCGCCCGCAATAGGGCCAGTACCGACGCGGCATTCGCCCGCCGCAAATGCGTCGGACGCAGCGGACCTGTGGCTTCCGAGCGTGCGAAAGGATCGCCGGAATCGATTTGGACTGGGGAGCGGACCAAGCGGGCACCTGCGGGAACAACTAACTTAAAGACATTTACAAAGTTCGTCAAGCGGCAAAGCGGTATGGTATATCTATCCGCTTTACATTGCGTAACAACAATCGCAAGCACCGGGGGAGGAGCATGCAATCACGTTCGGTCCGGCGCGCCTTGATCGCGGCCGCAGCTACTCTGATCCTGATCGCAACCGGCATGGCGCAGACGCCGACCCAGATCGCGATCTCGCCCAGCAGCCAGGCCACGCCGCTGCCGTTCGACGGAGGAGCCGCGGCGGTCTGGCAGTCCTTGCTGAAGCTGCGCACTCGCGCCAGTTTGCTGATGATCACCGCCCATCCTGACGATGAAGACGGCGGCATGATGACCTACGAGTCGCGCGGCCAGGGAGCGCGGGCGGCGCTGCTCACGCTCAACCGCGGCGAAGGCGGGCAGAACGTCATGTCGCCCGATTACGGGGACGCCCTCGGCCTGGTGCGCACCCAGGAACTGCTGTCGGCCGACCGCTACATCGGCACCCAGCAGTACTGGACGCATGTCGCCGACTTCGGTTTCTCCAAGACCAAGCAGGAAGCACTGGAAAAATGGGGGCAGGAGCGCGTGCTGTACGACGTGGTGCGCGTCGTGCGCATGAATCGCCCTCTGGTCATAACTTCCGTGTTCACCGGCAACCTGAGCGACGGCCACGGCCAACACCAGGTCGCCGGCGAAGCGGCGCAGGAGGTGTTCAAGGCGGCATGCGACCCCAAAGTCTTTCCCTACCAGATCCAGGCCGGGTTGCGGCCGTGGTGTCCGGCCAAGATGTACGCCCGCGTGCCCACCTTCGCCATCTCCGATAAGGGCATGTATGACTACGCCACCGGGCACTGGGCGCCACTTCGCTTCTACGACTACGTGTCGGGGAGCTGGATCGAAGGCACGCCATCCACCAACCTGGAGATACCGGAGGGTCAGTACTCGCCCCTGGCCGGCATGTCCTACTTGCAGATCGCGCGCGACGGCCTGGGACTGCAAAGATCGCAGAACGGCGGCGGCAGCATCCCGCCGGCGGGGCCGTTTACCGTTTCCTATCACCGCTACGGATCGCGAGTGCCGGCACGCGACAAGGAGACATCGTTTTTCGACGGCGTGGACACGTCCCTGCTGGGGATTGCGGCGCTGGCCAAGGACGATCCCGGGTTCGTGAAGCACGGCCTGCAGCAGATCAGCGATTTGGTGGAGAAGGCGGCCACCGGCTTCGTGCCCCAGGAACCGGAAAGGATCGCGCCCACCCTGGCCGCAGGCTTGAAGGCCGTCAACGACCTCATCTCCCGCGTCGAGGCGAGCGGGCTCTCGGAGCAGTCCCGCTACGACGTCTTGCACGAGTTGCGGGTAAAGCAGGCCCAGTTCAACAATGCTGTCGCCGAGGCGCTGGGGCTTTCGGTGCTCGCCACGGTGGCGCCGGACCGCGAAGCGACCGGGTTTTTCGCGCGCTTCATGGGCCTGCAGGAGTCCTTCCAGGTCGCCATTCCCGGACAGCGCTTCCAGGTGAACGTTCACGTGGCCAACCAGAGCTCGGCACCGCTCCAGGTGAGCAGTGTTGACCTGAAGGCCAGCGGAACCGAGCCCTGGGCGATAACAGCGCAGCCCGGTGGCGCCGGCCAATTGCCCGGCGGCCAGGCGCGCGACGTTCGCTTTTCAGTCACCGTCCCCGAGAATGCCGCGCCGACGCGGCCGTACTTCCAGCGTCCCAACCTTGAGCAGCCGTACTATGACATCCTCGACCCGCGCTATCTCAATCAGTCGATGCCGCCTTATCCACTGGATGCTTGGGTGGAAGTGAATTACCACGGCGTGCCGGTGCGGCTCGGCCAGGTGGTGCAGGTGGTGAAGCGCATAATCGGCATGGGCACGGTGCTCGATCCTCTCATCGTCTCGCCCGCCATCTCCGCCTGGATTTCCCCGGCCGCGGGAATCGTGCCCCTGGGCGAGAAGTCATTTCCCCTGACCGTCGTAGTGCACAGCAACGTCAAGGGTCCGGCCAAGGGAACGGTGCGCCTGGAACTGCCCTCTGGATGGAAAGCCTCCCCGCCCGCGGCGCAGTTCGCAGCCAGCAAAGATGGGGAAGACGAAGCGGTCAATTTCAGCGTAGAGCCGGTTTCGCTGCAGGAAAAGCCGTACACCGTTACGGCCGTGGCTGAATACAATGGTCGCCAATACAAGCAGGGCTATCGCACGGTTGGCTACACCGGCTTGCGTCCAACCGAGTTATATCGCCCCGCGACCTATCGCGCCGCCGGCGTAGACGTCAAGATCGCGCCTAACCTCAACCTGGCCTACATCATGGGCACGGGCGACGAGGTGCCGCAGTCGCTTGAAAACCTGGGCGTGCGCGTCCACTTCCTCAGCCCCCAGGACCTGGCGAATGGCAACCTGCGGCGATTCGATGCCATTGTGCTGGGCGTACGCACCTATGCCGCCCGACCGGAGCTGCGGACCTACAACAACCGCTTGCTCGATTATGTGCGCAACGGCGGCGTCGTCATCGTGCAGTACAACACGCCCCAGTACGACCACAACTACGGGCCTTATCCCTATACCCTGAGTGGCGACCCGGAGAAGGTCGTCGACGAGACCTCGGCCGTGCAGATCCTGGCGCCCGACAATCCCATCTTTAACTGGCCGAACAAGATCACGACCCACGATTTCCAGGGCTGGGCGGAGGAGCGCGGCCACGACTTCATGCGGTCGTGGGATCCGCAATGGGAAGCGCTGGTCGAGACCCACGATCCCGACCAGGCGCCGCAAAAGGGCGGCTGGCTCTACGCCCGCTACGGCAAGGGCGTTTACATGTACGTGGCCTATGCGTTGTATCGGCAGTTGCCGGAGGGCGTGCCGGGAGCCTATCGCTTGTTCGCCAACATGTTGAGCCTGGCGAAAAATCCGCAGTCGGCGGCTGCAGCGGCGAAGTAGTTGCTCTTTCGGGGAGTCGATCGGATGGCTACTTCGAAAATGTTGCAGGAAATCGCTCAGCAGCCCGAGGCGCTGGAGCGGACCATCAACTCCGGCCTCGCCGCCGCCGAACAACTCCGCCGGCGTTTTGCCGATCGCAAGCCGCGCCTGGTCGTGCTGGCCGCGCGCGGCACCTCCGACAATGCTGCCCAATTCGGCCGCTACCTGCTGGAACCCGCGTCACGAAATAGCTGCGGCTGAATTTTCGCCGAGCTATCGCCGAGCCAGTCTCATGCACGTGAGCTTGCGGGAGCGACATTCTGGTGGGTCGTTGCTAGAGCCCATATCAGAGGATGATGAGGACCGAAAAATTTCACGGCACACTTTACGGCACACCTCAAAAATGCCACCCTGGTAAGTCATTGATTGGCAGGGCGAAATTCAGGACTGGCGCCGCCAGCTCTGACTACTCATAATCCATTGGTCCCAGGTTCAAATCCTGGCGGGCCCACCAAAAAATGTGACGCAGCCGCCAGCATCCGGATCTTTTCATCCACCGCCCGCGGGATCGCCTCGGAAACACGCCTTCTGGGTGACATTACCGGCCGACAAAGCGGTAACCTGCACCGCGAACGGTCAGCAGATAAGTCGGATAGCGGGGATCATCTTCGATTTTCGCGCGGATTTTGCTGATGAAGGCGTCCACCGCGCGCGGGCTGGATTCAAGCGAGTCGCTGCCGAGGGTGCGCAAGATTCGCTCTCGACTGAAAATTCGCCCTGGCGATCGGGCGAGCATTTCCAGAATGCGAAACTCAACCGTGGTCAGAGTCTTTTCTGCGCCGCGGACGCGCAGCAACATCGCTGCAGTGTCGA
>Ga0153916_10003036_pt1 | contig 12367 bp, 9 predicted proteins | sample Opewatmetagenome_FD_109642 | JGI IMG/M metagenome (GOLD analysis project Ga0153916, IMG submission 109642) | Freshwater wetland microbial communities from Ohio, USA - Open water 3 Core 3 Depth 4 metaG | ecosystem: Environmental > Aquatic > Freshwater > Wetlands | place: USA: Ohio, Lake Erie, Old...
CGAGGGCGTCACATAGCGTGGCTTGTCTTTGAGGCGGTCGGCAAAGTCCTGCACGTTGGCGACGCCGACCGCATGCGGGAAATAGGCGAACATCGGCTGATCGTTGGGCGAATCGCCGGCATAGACGAATTCGTTGCGGAGCCGATCCAGATCGATCCCGAACGCCTCGCTCAGGAGCCGGCGCGACATGCCGAGCTTGTCATAATCGCCGAACCAGCCATTGACATGGATCGAGCTGATCTTGGCGGTGCAGCCGGCTTCCTCGAACAGAGCCACGATCCGGTCCACCGAGGCCGCCGGGAGCGGCGGCACATCCTCGCAGAAATCGATGGCGAGATCGCTTTCGCGATAGAGCTGGTCGGAGGCCAGCGCCGCGCCGGGCACCTCGGCCAGGATCCTGTCGCCCAGACGCTTCAACCGCGCGCGTTTCTCGGCGCGCGTGGCCTCGTCGTCGAGAAAGCGCTTCTCCAGCTTTCGCGCCGTCGCGTCATACCTGAAATAGAACGCGCCGTTCTCGCCGACCACCGCATCGACCGGCCACATGCGCGCGATATGATCGCACCAGCCGGCGGGACGGCCGGTGATCGGCACCACCAGGAACCCAGCCTCGCGGAGACGCCCCAAGGCGTCATAGGCGTCCGGGGTCAGCTTGCCCTCGGTCGTCAGCGTGTCGTCGATGTCGGTGAGGACGCCGCGGACGCGCCGCCGCTGCGCCAGGCTGAAGGCCGTCAGCGGTTGCATGCGGTCGTCCAAATGATGTCCTCCAGCAATTTTCGCCTCCCTTAGAGATCCATCACGCCATGGGCCCGCAGTGACGCGGCCAATGGCGCCAGCTGTTCCTCATAACGCCGCCATTTGCCAACCGAGCTCTTGTAGAGAGGTCGGCGCACCTGGTCGAGGCTCGCCGTATGAACCGGCCGCTGCGTCTCGTGAAAGACAAGACAGCCGGGCTCGAACGCGAGCCCGCAAAAAGCGAGCAGCCGCCTTGCCGCCGGTTCCAGATCCCCGATCACCTCCTCATAGGACCAATCGAACATCGGCAGCGGCAACACCTTCTGCCAATGCGCCATCAGCCGGCGATAGAGGCCATAATAATGGCCGAGATCGCGCAAATCCGTGGACCATCGGTAGCCCTGGGTGAAATTCTGCTCGAAGCAGGAGAAACAGACATCCATCGGATGCCGGCGCGCATGGACGATTCGCGCCTTCGGAAACATAGCGGCGATCACGCCCAGATAACGGAAATTGGTCGGAGTCTTGTCGATCACGCGCAGGGCACCGGGTGCCCCGCGATCGAGTAGATGGAGATAGCTTGCCGCCTTCGCCCGCAGCCATGCCGGATCCGGCTCCGCCAGGGCCTCTGGCCAAGTGCCGCCGCCTTCCATGGCCAGCTCTTCGGCAATGCGCGCGATATCGATACGCTCGCCGAGCCCGCCGATCTGCGAATGGCTCACCAGGATCTGCTCGCAGAGCGTCGTGCCCGAACGCGGCATACCGATGACGAAGACCGGGCGCTCGCTCGGATCGCCGGTACCGCCCGGTGCCTGGGATAATCGGGCGAACCAACCGGCATCGAAGATGCGCATGAGGCGCTCGACCTCGGCCTCCTCGGCCATGGCATCATAGACCCGGCCGCTCGCTTGGCCGGCCTCGGCTTTCAGCCGATTGGCCTCGGCCAGATGCTCGAAGGCGGCGGCCGGATCGAAATTCCGGTCACGGTCGGCCAAGTAGTAGAGCGCGTAATGAAGCGGGTAGCGCTCGGACGCGCGGCGGGTCGTCGCGGTGGCGAGCCGCTTCATATGGGCGCGCTCTTCCTCGCTCGGCGGGGCCAGCCGAGCCAGCCCGGCCAACGCCCCGAGATGGTCGGGATCGAGCGCCAGGAGCCGGCGCTGATACACCGCCTCGGCAGCGAGGTCACCCTCGACACGATAAAGCCGCGCCAGCCCGCTCAAGGCCAAATGATTAGTTGGATCCTGGGCCAGGACCTCATGATAAGCGGATCGCGCCTCTTCCAGACGCCCGTCACTCAGGAGCGCCGCCGCACGCTGGACCCGCCATGACGGGTTGCCTGGCGCCATCGCGATCAGCCGATCAAGGCTGGCGATCGCCTCGTCATAGAGGCCCGATTTATAGGCCGCGCTCGCGAGATTGATCAAAGCCAAGCGATGATCCGGATGGCGCGCCAGCAATCGCCGCAACTGCTCGATCGCGCGGGGCGGTTGGAAATTGACCTCGACTGCGGCGAGATTGGCGGCAATGTCGGGATCGTCGGGCTTGAGTGCGAGCGCGGCTTTGAGCGCCGCCAGACCGGCGCGAGGGTTGCCCCGTTCCGCCAGCAACAGCCCGAGATTCATCTGAGCTGCGGCCAGAGTGGGGTCGGCGGCAATGGCGCGCTCAAGAACTTGTTGGGCCGCCGCCTTATCGCCGGCCCGCAGACAGAGCCGGCCCGCTTCGAGCAGCAGGGGCCCCGGCTGCGATGTTTCCCCCGCCGCGACCTCGAACAGCCGTGCCGCCTCGAGGAAATGTCCCGACCGGATCAGCCTCGCCGCATTCTGAAGCAACGCCGGGTCAGGCCGACGGGCTGTCGGCGGCTGTGGTTCGGAGGGGTTGCCGTTGGTCATGAATGCAGGGGAACTCAAAGGCGGTCGCGCAACGCGTACCACAACATACCCAGAATCTGGGCGGGATGACGCAACAACGGGCCGCCCGGAAAGGCGCGGTGGGGAATTCGCGCCATGACCTCGAAACGCTCGGCCTGCCCTGCGATCGCCTCGGCGATCACGCGGCCCGCGATGCCGGTCAAGGCGACACCCTGGCCCGAGAAGCCCTGGGCATAGAAAAGATCGCCCTCGAGGCGGCCGATATTGGGCAGGCGGGACATGGTGACCGCGAGCCGTCCGCCCCAGCCATGGTCGATGCGCGCATCGGCCAGCTGCGGATAGACCCGCAGCATATGCGGCCGGACGAAACGCTTGATGTCGCGCGGATCGCGCTTGGTATAGACCTCGCCGCCGCCGAACAGCAGCCGGTGATCCGCCGACAGACGGTAGTAATTGACCACGAACTTGCTGTCGCAGACGGCGACGTCGTCGCGGATGAGCTCACGCGCGCGGGTCTGGCCCAACGGTTCGGTGGCGATGATGTAGTTGGAGATCGGCAGGATCCGGGGCTCCAGCGCCGGCACCAACCCTTCGAGATAGGCGTTGCAGGCGACCAGGGTGAAGCGCGCGGTGACGCAGCCCCTTGCGGTCTCGAGGCCGTGGCCGAGCGGGTCGATCTTCGTCACCCGGCTGTTCTCATGGATCCTGGCGCCGGCCTTCTCCGCCGCCGCCGCCAGGCCCAGCGCATAGTTCAGCGGATGAAGATGCATGGCGCCTTGATCGGCGAGGCCACCGCGATAGAGGCTCGTGCCGAGCCGCTCCGCCATCCCGGCACGGTCGACGGCGCTCGCCTGATCGTAGCCGAACTGGGTCCGCAGCAGCTCGAGATCGGCGTCGATCTCCCCGAGTTCCTCATCCTTGAGCACCGCATAGAGGGAGCCCGGCTTCAGATCGCAGGCGATCGTGTGGCGCGCCACACGATCGCGGATCATCTGCTTGGCTTCCTCGGACAGCGCCCAGAGCCGCCTTGCCTCGTCGCGACCGAACAGGGCGACCAGCTCGCCGGGTCCTTTACGGTAGCCGCTATTGACCTGGCCGCCATTGCGCCCCGAAGCCCCCCAACCGACCGTCGCGGCCTCGACCAGCGCCACCTTGTAGCCGCGCTCCGCCAGCTCCAGAGCCGCCGAAAGGCCGGTGAAACCGCCGCCGATAATGGCGACATCCACCGACACCGCGCCCTCCAGGGCCGGTCGAGCCGGGCGGGGCGAGGCGGTCGCCGCGTAATAGGAAGGCGGTTCGGGACGGGTCATAAATGCGCGGAAAGTCCAAAGATGGACGAACCGGCTAGAGACGGGGCGCCGGTCCGGGCTTGAGGGCCGGCATTAGAGCAGCCGCCCCGTTTCCGAGGCAAGGGATATAACATATTGAAATAACGCATATTTATGATGCTTTTCGATTCGTGAGGGTTGCCGCCGAGTCCTGAGTCAAAGCGTTAATAAGAGTGAATATCTTATGAATTTGTTTATACTTCGCCCGATTCGGTCGATTCGGGGGAACCGGCCGATCGCCGGTCGCAAACCGGTCATGGAGACGAGGTTCTAGGAACTGAACGGGGGCCGCGCATCATTTCGATGAGCGAGGCACAGAGGGGGAGATGGCGGCGCCGGCGGCTGGGCCGTCGGGGAACCGACTTTCATCGCCCATTCCGAGCGGGCTGGTTCTGCAAGGGCCTGGCGCCAGGGGGCTCCGGCTCGCGCCGGCCGGCGGCGCTGCTCGTCATTCCGGTCCTAATTTCATTCCTCCTGGCCCTGACGACGCCCTCGGCGCGAGGCGGCGACCGCCTGCCGATGCCTCAAGGCCCTGTCTTGCTCGCTGTATCCGGCGATATCGATCGGACCACCGACGGCAAGGAAGCGTTGTTCGACCGCCAGATGCTGGAATCGCTGGGTGTCATCACCATGGCGGCGATCTCCCCGCTCGACGACGAGCCGGTCGAATTCCAGGGCGTGTTGCTGCGCTGCCTGCTGACGGCGGTTGGCGCCCATGGCGACGCCGTCGACGCCATCGCACTCAACGATTATGTCGCGGAGATCCCGGTCTCCGAGGCGGAACGCCATGATGTGGTGATCGCCTTGAGCCGCCAGGGCCACAGCATCTCGGTGCGCGAGATGGGGCCGCTCATGATCCTCTATCCCCTCGAACGCGAACCCGGACTCGACACCGAGGCCATCAAGGCGAGATCGGTGCGCCAGCTCGCCCGCCTCGTCGTCCGCGACGGCAGCTCGGCCCTGGATGGACGATCGGTCGCCGCCGGCGACATGACGGTGTCGAACGGCGGGACGAGCGCCCGGCCATGAGCAACGCCGCCGATCAGGCTGACGCCGGGAGCCTGCCTTGAGGTTTGCGCGCGCGCGTCCGGTCCATTGGCTGCTCGGCACGCTGATCGGCGTCTTCTCTCTCACTGTGATCGCCGCGCTGGCGCTGATTTTGCGCGAACATGCCGCAGTCTCGCGCGGCCCCACGGAGAATCTGACGCTTGCCGCCTCCGAGCTGCAGGTGGAGTTCGCGCGGTTCCAGCAGAAACTTGCCGCGGCCGAGGCCGATTCCGATGTCGGCAATCTGCGTCAGGTAGCGCTGCAATACGACATTCTGATCAGCCGGGTGGAGCTCCTGGCACGTGGCGAGAATGCACGCGCGCTCAGCGGCGACAGCGAGGCCATCCAACTGATCCAGCAAACCCGCGCGGAGACCATGGCGCTCGACCCGCAAGTGAGCGACCTGCCCCAGGGCGGCGGATCGCTTCTGACGGTGAGCGCCGAGATGCCCTCGCTCGAGCAATCGGTGAGCCGCCTCGCCTCCCATGTGGTGCAGCTCGTCGCCGATCGCGCCCAGGCTTCGCGCGAAAGGCTGGGGCAGCTCTATCTGGTGTTGGCGGCGATGTTGACCGGCCTGTTCGCCAGCGCCCTCGTCTTCGTCGGGATGCTGGTGCAGCAGTTCCGCAAGCTCGATCTGGCGCGCCGCGAGCTGGGCGACTTGTCCGAGCGGCTGATGGAGGCGAAGACGCAGGCAGAAAGCGCCAATCGCGCCAAAAGCGAGTTCCTCGCCACCATGAGCCATGAGCTGAGGACCCCGCTCAATGCCATCATCGGGTTCGCCGATCTGATGCGCAGCGAGATCAAGGGGCCGATCGGCCATCCGCGCTATCGCGAATATTCCAACGACATCCACAATTCCGGCCAGCATCTCCTGAGCCTCATCAACGACATCCTCGACCTGTCGCGGATCGAGGCCAATCGTCTCGAACTGCATGAGGATACGGTCTCGATCGACGTCGCGGCCGAGACCTGTCTGGGCCTGATGATGCCGCAGATCGATCGCAAGAAGCTCAAACTCAGCCTCGGCGAGGTGAAGCGGCTGGGCGAGATTCGCGCCGATGAACGGCTGGTGAATCAGATGATTCTGAACCTGCTTTCCAACGCCATCAAATTCACGCCCGAGCGCGGCACGATCAGCTTCTCGGGCCGGGTCACGATGGATGGCGGCGTCGAGCTCGTCATCGCCGATACCGGCATCGGCATGACGGAGGCGGAGATGGAGATGGCGCTCGAGCCGTTCGTCCAGGTCGAATCGAGCCTCTCGCGCCGTTTCGGCGGTTCCGGGCTCGGCTTACCCATCACCAAGAGATTTATCGAGGCCCATGGCGGCCGCTTGACCCTCGACAGCCGCAAGGGCGAAGGCACCTCGGCGACGCTCTGGTTCCCCGCCGAACGGCGAATGGAAGCGTCGCGGCTGGCGGGTTGATCTCGACGGATCGGGTCCGGACCAGCGGGTTAACAGCATCCTACGGCGGAACCTCCGCCGGCTCCGGTCGTTGTCGCCAATAACTTAAAAAAGGACCGAAGACCGACTATTTCCGGTCCTGAGGCTCGAGGGAGAGACGGGCCTATTAGTGGCATTCTAATGCTTTTCGGCGACCCTCCCCCGAATTTGACCGCTCTCGCAGATTGCCTGTTGCGCTCACTTGCGATGCTGCGTAGATGGCGGGCTGTAGGGGGTCCGACCGGACAGAGGGTAACGTCGACGCGTTCCATGATATCGACCTCGATTCCTCGCTGGCCCATGCTCGCAGTGATCGCCCTGTTGCTGCTGGGCGCGGCTGCGATTCTGACTGTGACTCAGATGGCGGCGCGCAGTCAGGATCAGTTGGCGGCGAACGAATCGCAGATGACGCTGACGGCGACGTTGGTGGCGCATCAGCATGAGATCGCGGCGCTCACGCGCGATTGCAGCTTCTGGAACGATGCCGTCGAGAATCTCGTCGATGCGCCCTCGAAAGAATGGGCGGACGCCAATATCGGCGAGTATCTCAGCGCCACCTTCCATATCGCCACCGCCTTCGCCGTCGATGGCCAGAACCGGACCGGCATGGCCTATGTCGAGGGCCAGTGGCAGGATCCACAGGAGGTGGCGCCGGTGCTGGAGCCATTGCGCCCGCTGTTCGACGCGGCGCGCGCCTCGGCCGTCGCCGGCAACTGGACCACCGATACCGGACCCGACCCCGCCTTTGGCTTCGTGATCTGGGCAGGGCAGCCCGCCCTGGCGGCGGTCGGCGCCCTGGCACGCCAGGACGGGAGGCCGGGACCGCAATGGGATCACCTGCTGGTTCTGATCCGGATCATCGATCAGGATCTGCTGGCCGAGATCGAACGCGACTATGGGTTCGAGACGTTGCAGTGGCAGGAAAGCGCCGCGCAGCCCTCGGGGCCGGCGGTGACGATCAAGGCGCCGGATGGAACGGCGTTGGGCCATTTCAGCTGGAAGCCGGAAACGCCGGGGCAAATTCTCCTGAAGCAGATGCTGCCGGTGATCATCGCCGCGTTCCTGGTGATGGCGGCATTGTCGGGCGGCATCATCTATTTCCTCGAGCGCAACCGGGCCACGATGCTGCGTCACCGTGCGCTGATCGAGGAGCAGAATCTGGCGCTCCAGCGCCAGAAGGAGCGTGCCGAGCAATTGAGCCGGGCCAAATCGGATTTCCTCTCCATCATCAGCCATGAGCTGCGCACGCCGCTCAATGCGATCATCGGTTTCGCCGATCTGATCCGCGGCGAAGTGCGGGGGCCCATCGGCGTTCCCGCCTATCGCGACTACGCCGCCGACATTCGCAGTTCCGGGCAGCAACTGCTGGCGCTGATCAGCGATATCCTGGATCTGTCGCGCATCGAGGCCGGCAAGCTCGCGCTCCACGAAGAGCGCGTCGATCTGAACAAGATGGCCGAAGCTTGCGTCAATCTCTTGCGCCCGCAACTCGACCAGAAGCGACTGACGGCCACGATCGGAACTTTCGAAGGGCTCGGCAGTGTGCTGGCCGATGAGCGGCTGGTGCGCCAAATGCTGCTCAATCTGCTGTCCAATGCGATCAAATTCACGCCGGAACGGGGTCGCATCACGGTGGAGGGCGGGCACGCTGCCGATGGCGGGATCGAGATTAGCGTCGCGGACACCGGCATCGGGATGACCGAAGCCGAACTGAAGCTGGCGCTCGAGCCCTTCGTCCAGATCGAATCGAGCCTCTCGCGCCGCGCCGAAGGCAGCGGGTTGGGCCTCTCCATCACCAAGCGCTTCATCGAGCTTCATGGCGGCCGCATGACGCTGGAAAGCCGAAAGAATCTCGGCACCAGGGTCACGCTCTGGTTTCCCCCCGAACGCGAGCGCGAGGCCGACCGTATGGTGGGGTAGAGCATTTTCCGGCGAAGTGGACACCGGTTCGCCGTAGAAAATGCGACAAAACAGAGGAATCCGGAGCGCTTCGCCGTTCAATTCGAACTGGAGGCGCTCCCGGCGACGGCGTCTCCGCGACGGCGCCCTGCCTCAGGGCTTCTCGCAGATCTCGCAAGGCTCCACTTCGACCGTCAGATGGGAGAGACCCGGCAGGCCCTCCAGCCGCGCCTTGTATTGCGCCGGCGTCTGCGGCGCGGTCGAGACCAGCGAGGCCATGGCCGCATAATGGCCGGGGCCGAGCCGCCAGAGATGGAGATCGGTGACGCGATCGACGTCGCTCTCGAGCCGCGCGCGAATGCGCTGCTCGAGACCCCGATCCGGGACGGCATCGAGCAGCACGCCGCCGCTGACCCGCATCAGGCCCAAGGACCAGCGGCCGATCACGGCGGCGCCGACTAGGCCCACCGTCGCATCCATCCAGGCCAAACCCCACAAGCGCCCGGCCAGGAGACCGGCGATCGCCAAGACAGACGTGGCGGCATCCGCGATCACATGCAGATAGGCGCCGTGGAGATTGTGGTCGCGATGGCTGTGGGCATGGCCAACCTCATGCTCGTGGTCATGATCATGCTCATGGCCGTGCCCATGGTCGTGCCCATCGTCGTGGTCGTGATGGGAGGCATGGCGATGCGCGGCCGACGTTCCACCGGCCGGGCGCTCATGCAGCAGCGCGGCACAGGCGAGATTGACCAACAACCCCAACGCCGCAACCACGAGGGCTTCGTCATAGGCGATGGGCTCGGGCGCCAGCAGCCGGCGAACACATTCCCAGACGATGAGCGCGGCGATCAGAGCCAAAACGATCGCGTTGGTGAAGGCCGCGAGATCGCCGATCTTGCCGGTACCGAAGCTGAAGCGGCTGCTGCGCGCGTGGCGCGCCGCATAGCGATAAGCGAGACCGGCCAGGCCAAGGGCACCGGCATGGGTCGCCATATGCCAGCCATCGGCCAGCAGGGCCATCGAGCCGAAGACCGTGCCCGCGACGATTTCGGCCACCATCATCGCGGCCGTCAGCCAGACGGCGAGCCAGACGCGCTGGGCGCGCCGGCCATGCCGCTCGGCCAGGTAGAAATGGTCGTGACGCCAGCGGTCGAGGGAATGGGCGGCGTGACGCATCACATGAACTCCGTTCGACACGGGGGGACGAACCGGCCGGCAAGAAAGCGGGCTGTTCGCGGCGAGTCGCTTCTAGAGATAGCGCGCGATTGCCTTGAACTCGTCCAACGCGGCGCGAGTTCCGCGCGAGACCGGGCCCGCCGCCCGCTCGATGCAATTGTCGATATGGTCATGCACCAGGAGGCGCTTGGCATTGGCGATCGCGCTCTCGACCGCCTGGAGCTGCTGCGCGATATCGAGACAGCCGCGGTCAGCCTCGATCATCGCCATGACGGTGGCGAGATGGCCTTGCGCGCGCTTGAGGCGCTTCAGCACTTCGGGATGGCTGGCATGGGGCGAGCCCAGATGGGCGTCCCCGCGGTGATCATCGGACATGATTTGTATCCTATCCTCCCCCACAGGATATGTCAAGCCAGACGAAGGGCCGCCGGGCGCCCGAAAGCCTTGGCCGGCGCGGGCTTCTAGCCGCGGGTCAGGTAGTCGTAGGCCGAGAGGGTATGGGTGCGGACGATATGGAGGAACTCCTCGATCGCGACCCGCTCGTCATTCTTGCCCATGGTCTTGGGCGAAGGCCCATAGACATAGGCCGGCACCTCGCGATAGCGCCAGAGCCTGGCATCGGTGCCGCCGAGACCGACGATCGGTTGCGGCTCATAGCCCTGCAGCTGCTTCACATTCGCCTGGATGATTCCGACCATCTCATGCTCGGGATCGCACCAGTTCGAAGCGCTGTAATTGATCTCCTCCACCGAGACTTGAGGATAGCGGACCAGGATGGCGCGGATCTTCGCCATCAGATCCTCCTTGGCCATGCCCACGGGCAGGCGGAAATCCGCCTCGAAGCGGCATTCGGACGGAATCATGTTCACCTTGAGGCCGCCCTGGATGACGCCGACATTGAAGGTGACCGAGCGCATCACCTCGGTCGCCCCCTGCCCCATCGCGCGTTCGATGGTCTCGGCCGAACGTTCCAGCACGCCGGCGACATTTCCCGGCGCCGGAACTTTCATCCGCGTCAGCTGATCGAGCTCGAGGATGAGACCCGAGGCGATCTTCGTGGCGCTCTCGGTCAGATGGGGATAGGCGCCGTGGGCGCCCTTGGTGCGGATGGTGAAGGCAAGCCAGAGAGGGCCCTTCTCGCCGAACCGCACCGTGATGGGATCGCTGGGCTCGCCATTGAGGCAACAATCGCCATGAACCTCGGGGTGATGCTCCATCAGATAGCGCGTGCCCCAGGGGCCGAAGGTCTCCTCGTCGGAGACCACCGTCAAAGTCAGCTTGCCCTTCAGCTTGTCGCGCAAGCGATGGAGATAGGCGTAGGTGAAGATCGACGCCGTCGTGCCGCATTTCATGTCGGCGGCACCCCGGCCCCAGATGTAGCCGTCGGCGACATCGCCGCTCCAGGGCCCATGCGTCCAATTCGCCGGATCGCCCGACGGGAACACGTCGATATGGCCGATCAGGACCAGATGCCGGCTGGCGCCCTCGCCCTCGAAGCTCGCCACCAGATTGGGCATCTGCTGGTGCGGCGAGATCACCCGATAGGGCAAGCCTTCCTCGTCGAGAAGGCGGCGGACATGGGCGGCGGCGGCCAGCGTATCGCCCGGCGGATTGGGGCTCGCCGCCTGCACGAAGCCGCTCAGGAAGCCGATCAGCCGGTCGCGGTCGCGCTCGATCCAATCGAGCAGGATGGCCTTGTCGGAAGTCGCAGGATCGTTATGCGCGGCATCGGGACTCATTTCGGCTTCCTCGGCAGTTCCGGAATCGGACCCGGATAATAGGGCAGGCGATCGACCCGCGGGTTCCAAGTCCCGTCAGCGACGACCTTCTTCACATGGGCCGCGATGTCCTCGAGCTTCGCGAACCAGACCTTGCCCTTGTGCTGCATGTGGGCGATCAGATCGGCGAGCGCCGCGGCGCGCGCCAGGCGGCCCATCAGCATCGGATGCCAGACCGAGATCCAGAGACCCCCATAGCGCCAGGCCGCATCGAATTCCTCGCGGAACACATCCATGCCATGGGAGGGCGCCTTGATCGGCATCATATAGCCCAGGTCCCGCGCCACCATGAAATGGGCCCAGTCATCCATCGCATAATGGGAGGGCAGCTCGACCACGCGGCCCTCGCCATTGTCGAGCAGATAGGGAATGTCGTCGCCCATGAGCGAGGCATCGTAGCTCAGGCCCCGCTGCACCAGGAAATCGAGCGTCTTGGCCGAGAAGCGATAGGAGGGCGCACGGAATCCCCGCGGCGGCTGCCCCGTCGCCTTCACGATCGCATCGATGCTGCGATCGAACCAGTAGAGCTCCTCCTCGGGCGGCAGCTCGTTCGGGTGCTCATGGAGATAGCCGTGATGGCCGATCTCATGGCCGCCCTCGAGGATGAGCTCGACGGCCGCCGGGTAGCGCTCGATGCACCAGGCCGGCAGGAAGAAGGTCTGCTTGATGCCGAACTCGGCGAAGAGGTCCACCAGACGCGGCACCGCGACCTCGGGGTCGTAGCGCAGCATCGACATGGTCATGACCTTGTTGTTCGCCTGCTCGTGATGTGCCAGATGCAGGATGCTGTCGGCATCCATATCGAAGGTGATCGCGACCGCGCAACGCGCCCCGTCGGGCCAGGGAATCGGGTTGCGGATCATGGCCGGCGTCCTTCAGATTCTGCGCCTCTCGTGCTTCGCGCCCCGATCGACCCCATCCCCGGTCCCCTTTCTTGACCTCAAGGCGTTTCCTCGCCTCGGGATCGGCTCAAATGATACCGGCCCGTTTGCGAATGGCGGCCATGGCCGGCCCCCGATCATAGACCCGGTAGAGCTCTTCGCGTAAAGCCGGCGCCGGCGTGGCATTGATGTTCTCGAACAGGGCCAGGCG
>Ga0153916_10003037_pt1 | contig 12364 bp, 9 predicted proteins | sample Opewatmetagenome_FD_109642 | JGI IMG/M metagenome (GOLD analysis project Ga0153916, IMG submission 109642) | Freshwater wetland microbial communities from Ohio, USA - Open water 3 Core 3 Depth 4 metaG | ecosystem: Environmental > Aquatic > Freshwater > Wetlands | place: USA: Ohio, Lake Erie, Old...
CTGGGCCCCGAGCTCGTCGTGGTGGCCGTCGGTGCGAGCACCGAACCACCCGTCCTGGAGGGATACGAGATGCTGCCGGCGTGGACGATCGAAGACCTGCTCGTCGGTCGCCCGTCGACGCTGGGAGGGCGACTTCCGCCTGTGCGCCCGGTCGTTGTCGGAGCCGGCCGCCACGCGCTCGCCGGTGCCCTCGCATGCGCTCGGGCCGGGGGCGAGGTAACGCTGCTCTGCCGTGAGCGGCCCGGGTTCGATGCGAGCGGTCTCGTCCGGCGCGCCTATATGGCTCGGCTCGAGCGCGAGGGGGTGCGGCGGCTGCGCGGCAGGCCGCTCGCGCTCACGGCGGAGGGCGTTCGCTGGACCGACGACACAGAGGGCGGTGAGGCGTTCGTCGCTGCTGACGGATTCGTCATCGCCGACCGGCGCGCCTCGGTCCGGTTGGGGGGGCTCGACCTGCTCGGTGCCGAGGTGGTCGAGACGGGCGACGCGCGCGAGCCGCGTGACATCGCCTCTGCGATCGCCGAGGGGCGCGAGGCTGTCGAGGCGTTCACACGTGGTCTGTAGCCCCTTCCCCCACATGGCCGCTTCGTTTCGCCACAGACGTTCTTCCGGGGGAAGGAGCTAGACGACGCGGATCGTCCGAGCGAGAACACGCTCGAGCCCGAAGGCGGTGCCCGCGAGCGCATAGCCGGCGCGGTGGCCGACATCGCCGTGCACGAAGCCGAGCGCATGCTCGATGCTCGCGAACCAGAGGATGTCGACGGCGGCGCAGATGGCCGGCAATCGACCATCGTGTGCCTCCGGGATCTCGAGCAACTGCTCGTGCTGGAGCGGCTCGACCTCCGCAACGATCTCGCGGTAGGTGCCGGCAAGCACGTCGGTGAGCGCCTCCCTCGTCGAGCGCGGGTCGACCGGCAGAAACGTCAGCAGCTTGACCGCGCTCTCGTCGACCTCGCCTTCGAGGATGACGCGACGCTCGCTGAGGAGGAGCGTGAAGCGGGTCTTGTCTATCAGCGCGTGCTCGTCGGCTGTGACAGCTCCGAGGTAATGCTCGGAGGCGAACGCGTCATCCATCGCATCGAGGCTGTCGAACCGGAGCTCGGAGCAGGCGTCGAAGCCGGGATACGGCAGCAGTGGCCGCCCCTCGTCGAGCACAGAGTGGTTCTGCACGTAGCCGCGAAGGCCGGGGAGCTCGCCGGCGAGGCCGGCGTGCTCGGAGCGCCAGTGCTCCTGGAACGACGCGTACGTGAGACCGGCCGCACGCGGCGCCAGCCCGACCCGGGTGATCATGGCTCTAACATACCCCGCCTTCCATTGATCCTCAACCAACCGTTTGGTATGTACTACAAGCTCCCACCCGAGGAGAGAGCCGTGGTCACGCCCGAGGACGACTTTCCCCACCCCGTCCCGCCGCAGGCCTTCATGGCCTGGAAGGAGAACTGGGTCTTCCCTGCCGTCGACACCGAGCGGCGCATCGCGTCACTCTTCCACTTCTCGCTCAGGCCGGGTGACGGCGAGGGCATCTTCACCGCCAAGTTCTGCATCGACGGCTGGGAGCACCGCTATGTCGGCCGCTCCCCTGTGCCCCGGGACCTGACGCGCTTCGTGCCGGTTGCGAACGAGAAGATCACGTTCGAGGTGGTCGACGCCGGCAGCCGCTTCCACATCACCTACGCCGGGGACGAGCTCGACGCAGACATCTGGTACACCGGCCGCTTCCACACATGGGACTTCGACGACGGCCCGCTTGCCCCCGGTGACTCCCCCCTCGGCGACCGGGGCCGCCACGTCTTCCACTTCCAGCACTACGAGCAGGCCCTCCACCACGAGGGCACTCTCACGATCAAGGCAGGACCGCGTGCCGGCGAGGCGATCGAGATCTCGGGCTATGCGAACCGCGACCACTCGTGGGGGTGGCGCCAGGATCTGACCTTCAGGCACCACCACTGGCTGTGCGCGTCGTTCGAGAGCCGCTTCGTCGAGGGCACCGTCATGAACGAGACCTGCTATCCGCACGGCGACAAGTTCGGCGGGTGGATCTCGACCGAGGCGGGCAACCAGGCCGTCTCGGCGGTCGACACCTCCGATGCCTACTGGCTTGCGCAGGGCGAGCCGCTGCCCCGGCTCGATCGCGACGTCCGCTACCGGGTCACGACCCTCGAGGGCGAGACCGCGACCGTGATCGCCCACATCGCGAGCGACTACGGCCGTCTCTACCTCAATGCGCGCTCCCCCGATCGCACCGAGGTCTACCAGGACGTCCAGATCTTCTGCGACATGACGCTCGAGGAGACCGGCGAGCGAGGATCCGGTGTGCTCGAGCTCGGGAAGTTCTACGACGGCCCCGACGCGGCCACGGTGACGGCGAGATCCGCGTCTCGCATGCCCGCGTGAGCGGTCTCGCTGCCGTCGCCGAGGCGCTCACGCCCTGGTTCGGCGAGCGTCTCGGGGCAGCAGGCGTCGAGATCGTCGATCTCCGGCGCCATGCCGAGGGCTGGTCGTGGCAGACGTACACGATGGACGTGGAATGGCTCTCGCCCGAGTCGCGCGAGCCGTCAAGGCGCGGCTACGCCGTGCGCGTGGAGCCGCACGACGGACTGCTCGCACCGTACGACATCGACGGCCAGTACCGGCTGCACCGTGCAGTCCTCGACCACTCCGACGTGCCCATGGCCGACCTCTTCTGGCTCGAGCACGACGCCTCCGTGCTCGGCATGCCGTTCTACGTGATGGAGCGCCTGCACGGCGTCGTGCCGGTGCAGTGGCGGGGGAAGGATCCGACGGTCTTCCCATCCGACGAGGCGCGTCGCGACATCGGCCTCCAGTTCGTCGACATCCAGGCGCGCATCCACGGCCTAGACTGGCGGGGCGCCGGGCTCGCTCTGCCAGGCGCGGGGCACGACGACCCCGCTGCATCGGCGCACCACTGGATCGATCACTGGGCGCGCTACTACGCCGACTCCGTCCTCGTCGAGTTGCCGCTGCTGCGGTACGCGATCGCCTGGCTGCGCGCCAACGTCGCGTGGTCGGGGAGCCTGACGCTCTGTCACGGCGACTACCGCATCGGCAACTTCATGCTTCGCGACGGCGTCGTCAACGGCATCTTCGACTGGGAGCTCGCCCATGTCTCCGATCCCGTCGAGGACATCGCGTACTCCGGCCTCCCGCTCTTCCGTGGCCGCAATCCTCTCCTCTCGCAGCTGCTTGCCCGCGACGAGTACTTCGCTCGCTACGAGGAGCGAACCGGGCTGCGCGTCGATCCAGAGGTCTTCCACTTCTGGACGGTGCTCGGCCTCGTCAAGGCGGCGGCGTCGCACCTCCGTGGCTCGCGCGCGTTCGAGGACGGGCGGATCGGCGACCTGCGGCTGGCGGCGATGGGGCACCAGGTGCAGTACGTGCTGCGGCACATCGCCAGCGAGCTCGGGCTGGAGCCCCGGACGCCGACATGACCGGGCACTCGATCGACCGTGGTGAGGGGTCGGATGGCGACTGATGCAGACCTGATCGCCCTGGCTCCAGATCGTTACGCTACGTAACGATGTCGGTCGAGCGCCAACACTACGCTGTCACGCTGGCGATCCTGACAGTGGCGGCGACTGCGTATGCAGTCCAACAGACACTCGTCTTCCCGGCGCTCCCGACGCTGCAGCGCGAGTTCGGTACGAGCGCCGCGTGGGTCACGTGGGTGATGACCGCCTTCTTGCTCAGCGCATCGGTCTTGACCCCCATTTTCGGCAAGCTGGGCGATCGGTTCGGCAAGGAGCGATTGTTGGTGGTCAGCTTGTGCCTTTTCCTCGCCGGCTCCCTGGGAGCGGCGGCGGCGCCTGATCTCTGGACGCTGATCGCGTTCCGCGTCGTCTCGGGTGCGGGCGGTGCGGTATTCCCGTTGAGCTTCGGGATCATCCGCGATGAGTTTCCACCCGAACGCGTGAAGGTCGGGATCGGCCTTCTCTCCGCAGTGTTCGGCGTCGGTAGTGGCCTGGGGCTCATCGTCTCGGGTCTCGTGATCGACAACCTCTCGTGGCGCTGGTTGTTCATCATCGGCGCGGCACCGGTGGCGCTGGTGATCGTCGTCGTCCGCCGCTTCGTTCCCGAGTCACCCGTTCGCAGCCTCACGCGACTCGACGTGCCGGGCGCTGCCCTCCTTTCGGGGGCGCTGATCTCTCTGCTGCTGGCCTTGACAGAAGGCGAGCGATGGGGTTGGACGTCGTCGAGGATCATCGGGCTGCTCGGTGTCGCGGCCGCGCTCGCCGGTGTGTGGATCGTCGTCGAGCTCCGTTCGGAGCATCCGATGGTCGACATGCGTCTGATGACCCAGCGCTCGATCTTGCTGACGAACGTCACCGCAGTGATCTCGGGATTCGCGTTGTTCGGCTCGTTCATTCTCGTGCCGCAGTACGTCGAGTCACCCCGCGGTCTGCCGGGTGACATCTCTCGCCTGGTCGACTACGGTTTCGGCGCGACCGCGACGCGGGCGGGACTCCTGCTCCTGCCGAGCTCGGCCATGATGCTCTTCGCGGGCCCGGTTGCCGGAGTTCTCGGTCGACGCTTCGGCTCGAAGTGGCCACTCGCGGCAGGGATGGCGCTCAATGCCGCCGGCGCCGCGATGCTTGCCCACTGGAACAGCCGACCGTGGCAGATCGCCGTCGCGATGCTCGCGCTCGGCATCGGCATCGGGTTCTCCTTCGCCGCGATGGCGGCGCTGATCACCGAGAACGTCCCGATCACCGAGACCGGCGTCGCCACCGGCATGAACACGGTGATGCGAACGGTGGGCGGCGTCATCGGGGCGCAGGTGGCGGCGGCCGTCCTCACTGCCTCCACGATTCCGGGCACCGACGTTCCCTCCAGAGCAGGATTCGATCAGGCCTTCATGCTTGCGGCGGGGGCAGCGGCGATCGGGGCAGTCGTGGGGCTCTTCGTGACGCGGTTTCGGCCACGAGGTCGGCACAGTGTCTCGCTGGCGATCGAGAATGACTGAGAGCCGGGGTGCAGGATGAGCGCCGATACTCGCCCTGCGGCGGAGCTCGCCGACGCGGTCGAGCAGCTCCTGACGGCTCTCGTGCAAAGCGGACGCCTGCTCGGCGACAACGAGCCGAGCACGCTCTCGACCTTCCAGGGGGTCGCGCTCGCCGTCCTAGTTGACAGCGGGCCAGTGCGTCTCGGTGCGCTGGCAGATGCCGTTGCGACAACCGACGCGACGGCGTCCCGGACGGTCGATGTGCTCACGACCCTGGGTCTTGCTGAGCGGCGGCCGGATCCAACCGATCGGCGAGGCGTGGTCGTAGCGGCCACGGTGGCTGGACACACAGCCGTGCGCCGACGACGGGCGCGGCTTGCCGCGCTCGTCCAGCAGCTCGTCGTAGACATGCACCCAGGTGAGGGGCGACGACTCGCCGATCTCCTCGGCGAGCTCCGTGAGCTCCTCACTCGTCATGCGGCGAGGTAGGCGGCTCCCGGCGAGTCGCACGACAGGAAATGACGACCTTGGTACGTTCCTCGCGCCAGACAGACGGAAGGTAGGAGCATGAGCGGCTTGCTCGACGGCATCCGGATCCTCGACCTCTCGAGGCTTCTGCCAGGCGGTTTCGGGACGGGCCTGCTCGCCGATCTCGGCGCAGAGGTGATCAAGATCGAACAGCCGGGCGTCGGCGACTACATGCGGTGGATGGAGCCGAGGATCGGCGACGAGTCGGCGGCGAGCTGGGTCACCGATCGCGGCAAGCGCTCCATCGGCGTCGACCTCAAGAGCCCGCGTGGCGTGGAGGTGGTGCGACGTCTCGCACGGACGGCCGACGCACTCGTCGAGAGCTTCCGGCCGGGCGTCGTCGACCGTCTCGGCGTCGGGTACGAAGCGCTGCGTGAGGAGAACCCACGCCTCGTCTACTGCTCGATCTCCGGTTACGGGCAGGATGGCCCGCTGCGTCGCGATCCGGGTCACGACCTGAACTACATCGGTCGCGCCGGGATCCTGTCCGTCACCGGCGCACACGACGGCCTCCCGGCGATCCCCGGCGTGCAGGTCGCCGACCTCGGCGGCGGGGCCCTGCTGGCGCTCGTCGGGCTGCTCGCGGCCCTCGTGCGCGCCGGCCGCACCGGTGAGGGCGAGTACGTCGACGTCTCCATGACGGACGGTGCCTTCGCCCTGCTGTCGGTGCACCTGGGCGAGTACTTCGCGACCGGCCTCGTGCCCGAGCGGGAGCGAATGCTGCTGAACGGCCGGTACCCCGGCTACAACGTCTACGCCTGCGCCGACGGGAAGCACCTCACGGTAGGAGCGCTCGAGCCGCAGTTCTTCGAAGCGTTGTGCGAGGCGGTGGGCCGTCCGGACCTCGTCTCGACGCACCTCGATCCCGAGGCAGTGCCCGTCTGGCGCGCTCTCTTCCTGACCCGGTCGCGGGACGAATGGCTGGAGCTGTGCAAAGGGAGAGAGGCCTGCGTCGGCCCCGTCAACGATTTCGCCGAGGCGAACGACGATCTACAGCTGCGCCACCGGCGCATGGTCGTCGAGCTGCAGCATCCGACGGCCGGGGCCGTTCGCCAGGTCGGTCCCCAGATCAAGCTGCGAGAGCATCCGGCAGAGATCGGGGGGCCGCCTCCGAGACTCGGTGAGGGAACGCGCGTGTTCCTGCGGGAGGCCGGGTACACCGACGCGGAGATCGAGGATCTGCTCGCGCACGGCGTCGTCTCCGAGTCCCCCTGAGCCCAGGCCGGCTCAGGGCGTCTCGAAGCCGCGCCAGGCGAGGGAGCCACCGTCGATCAGGTACGTGGCGCACATTCAGACGGACGTTTGGCAGGTGATCGGTGGTGTGGGAGAATGGCGCCCCGTCCGCGACCGCGAGGAGACGAGAGATGAAGTTCGGCTTGCTGTTCCGCGCCCAGGATCCGCCCAATGGGGAGCATCTGACACGCCGTTGGCAGGAGATCCTCCGAGCAGGGCGACTCGCGGAAGAGGTCGGCTTCGACGGGCTCTTCCTGCCCGAGCACCACATGATGGACGACGGCTACGTCCCGGCCCCGCTCGTCGGGCTGGGCGCCCTCGCGGCGGTGACCGATCGCGTCGACCTCGGCACGACGATCATGCTGCTCCCGTTCTACAACCCGGTGCAGGTCGCCGAGCACGCCGCCATGGTCGATGTGATCTCCGGCGGTCGGATGATCCTGGGAGTCGGCGTCGGCAATTTCGAGCCTGAGTTCGAGCTGTTCGGCCGGACGAGTGCCAACCAGACCAAGCTCTTCGAGGAGTCGATCACGATCGTGCGCAAGCTCTGGGCGGGCGAGGAGGTCGACCACGAGAGCGAGCACTTCAAGGTCAAGGGCCGCATTCGGCCGTTGCCGAAGGACGGCGGCCGCCTGTGGATGGGCGCGATGTCGTTTCCGGGAGTGCGCCGGGCCGCGCGCTTCGGGGCGCCGTGGCCGTGCGACCCTCTGCACAACATCCACGTGATCAAGGAGTGGACGGACGAGTACCGGGCCGAGGGAGAGAGGCAGGGCACGTCGGCCAAGTTGTCGCTGACGCTTCTCCGCGACGGCTGGGTGGGTGACGACCTGGATCAGGTCGAGCGCGACTGGTGGCCCTCGATCCGCGCGGAGCACTGGTTCTACTTCTCGCAGGTTCCCCGCTGGGTGGCCGACCGGGAGCCGCTGCTCCAGGGGATCGAGGCCGAGGAGGACTTCAAGTTCGAGAAGCACCACGTCGACCGTCTCGTCGTCGGCAGTCCGGAGCAGTGCATCGACACGATCTGCCGCTTCGAGGACGAGGTGGACAACGACTACCTGATCATGAGCTTCCGGGTGGCGGCAGGGCCTGACCACGAGAAGGAGCTCGAGTGCATCGAGCGGTTCGGCAAGGAGGTCATCGCGGGCTACCGCGCTCGCCGGCCGTAGCTGCTCAGGGGTTGCTCGAGAGCACGAGCTCGGCGAGACGCTCGAGCACGCCCTCGCCGAGGTCGCGGCGCGAGATGCCGATCACCATCCGCGAGACGCCGAGCGAGCGGTGCAGCTCGATCCGGCGAGCGATCTCGTCGGGGTCACCGACGAGGCCGAGCGGGCCGAGCCCGATGCGGGTCCACGGGCTCGTGCGCCGGGCGAGCCGCGTCTCCGCCTCACCGGGCCGGTCGCCCAGGAGCACGCCGACGCGTGACGCGATGCCCGGCTCGCGCCCTTCCTCCCGGGCGCGTGCGCGCATCCGCTCGATCAGAGCCGGCAGCTCGTCGAGGCGGTCGCCCGGGGCGTTCCACCAATCGGCCTTGCGCACGGCCAGATCGATCGTGCGGCGCCCGGCTCCGCCGACGAGCAGCTCCAGCTCCGGCGTGCGCTCGCGGAGGGCGTCGATCGTCGCCTCGAGCCGCGCCACCCGCTCGGCGAGTGGCGGGAACTCCAGCCCGAAGGCGCGATGCTCTGCCTCGAGCCAGCCGGCGCCGAGCCCGAGCAGCAGGCGCGGGCCGGCAACCGACGCAAGCGTCTCGACCGCCTTGGCGAGCAGCAGCGGTGGTCGGAACGTCGACGCGAGCACGAGCGTGCCGAGCGTCACGCGCTCGGTGACGGCGGCGAGCGCCGCAAGCGTCGTCCAGCCCTCGAGCACCGTCGTCGCCGGGTCGGGGACGGCCATGAGATGGTCGCTGACCCAGACGTCGTCGTATCCTGCCGCCTCGGCGCGTAACGCGATGTCACGGACCTCGGCCCAGGAGCTGCCGAAGAGCGGCAGGAGGACGCCGAACCTGAGCTGCGGCGGAGCCGGCGGGCCTCCGCCCGCGCGGTCAGTCGGTGGGCCGGCGGCTGTCATCAACCGGAAGTTTGGTAGATATACGCGGTACATGCTGACCGAGCTCGACGATCTGCTCACCCATCAGACGTTCGAGACGCACGACCGTGTGTTCCTCGACGACCCGCGCTGGACCGAGCGCTTCATCTTCGAGGTGCACGACCGCACGGGCGACGTGTTCCTCTTCGCCGGCCTCGGCATCTATCCGAACACCGGCTACATGGACGGGTTTGCGATCTGCTGGCACGACGGACAGCAGCGCAACCTGCGCGCCGGGCGCGAGCTCGGCGACGACCGCTGGACGCTGCACGCGGGCCCGCTGCGCTTCGACATCGTGAAGCCGATGCAGGCGTGGCGGCTCGCCGCCGACGATGCCGGCTTCGGCTTCAGCTTCGACATCGAGTTCAACCGTCGCTGCCGCCCGTTCCAGATGCCGACGATGCTCCTGGAGCGTGACGGGGAGATCATGGTCGGGTACAGCCACTTCGACCAGGGGGGCGAGTACAGCGGCTGGATCGAGGTGGACGGGCGGCGCTACTCGGTCGACGGCTGGACGGGAGAGCGAGACCGCTCCTGGGGCGTCCGTCCCGCGTCGGCGCGCACCCGGCGCGGATTGCACACGTGGCTGCCCATCCAGTTCGATGACATCGCGATCTGGCTCTGGACGCGCGACGACCGCCACGGCAAGCAGGCGGGAGTGTCGGGCGCGGTACGGCCCGTGGACATGGTGGACCCGGGCCCGGTCGACGAGATCACGTCGTTCCGGCACGACCTCGAAATCGAGCGCGTGGGCGATCACAGCCTCGTCGCAGGAGGCCGCCTTCAGATCGGGACGGCGTCGGGGAGGGAGATCAACCTCGAGGTCGAGCCGCTCGGCCCGCTCATCTCCCTGATCGGCGGCGGCTACGGCGGCGAGCACGCGCAGGGCACGCCCAAGGGGCCGTTGTTCGTCGACGGTGAGGTCTGGGACTTCCGCGAGCCTGGGAGCTTCGCGGCTGTGCCGCACTCGGTGCTCGAGCGCCCGTGCGCTTTCCATTGGGGAGACAAGGTGGGCCACGGCTGCTACGAGCTCTGCATCGGCGAGTACGAGCCGCTGGGCATCGGGCCGATCGAGTAAGCGCGAGGCGCTCCCGCGCTCCGGTGACGGGAGGCGCACGGGTGCGGCGATTCGCCCCCCGGCCTGAGCGCTCGACCGTGCGCACCCTGGAAGCAAGACGGCCGCGCCGATGGGCGCGGCCGTCTCGTCTGGGGGGAGGAGGGCGGGGTCAGATCCCTACTTGATCAGCCCCTCGGTCTTCCACTTCGTGATGAAGTACGTGACTACGTCGACCTTCGGTGCGACGTACTTGCGGGGCCCCTTCGGGAGGTTCTTCGCCGTGACGATCTCGTAGGAGAGCGGATCGCCAATCCCTGGGTACCTGAAGCTGTTGCCGTACTTCGGGAACGCCTTCTTGCGTGCGAAGAACTGGGCGGTCGCGTCCGCCAGTTCCCACGCCGTCGCGTCGTAGTTGTTGTCCACGACAGTGTCGATCCCGCCTTTCTTCATCAGCAGCTGCGTGCTGGGATCCGCGTGGAAGGTCACGACGAGCGGCTTGTTGGGGAAGGTCTTGCCAGGGTACTTGCTCGCCACGACCTGGCCTGCCGCCTGGCCCGCCGTGTCGAACGAGACCCAGATCGCCTTGACGTTCGGGTCGGCGGTCAGCGCGTCGCTGACGGTCTTCTGGGTGCCTGCGATCAGGTTGGTCGGGTCGCTGGTCGCCGACACGGAGATCTTGTACTTGGAGCTGTTCGCGTTGACCATCGCCTTCAGCTTCGCGGTCCGCGTCTGCGCCCAGGGCGCCGGATAGTCGATCGAGATGATGTTGGACACGCCGGGCTGCGAGGCGAGCTTCGCCTTGAGGTAGGCAGCGAGGATCTCGCCGTTCTTGCCCTCGTTCGGTGCGAACTGCGCCGCATAGCCGGGGCCGACTTCTCCGCCGAAATCGACGATCGGCACCTTCTTGGCCTTGGCCGCCTGCACCACCGACGGGATGGTCGAGGGGTCGATACCTGTAACGGCGAGCACGTCGATGTCCTGGGCGAGCAGGCTGTTGCCACACGTCACCCACTTCGTCGGCGTTCCCTGGCCGTCGCAGTAGAGCCATGTGGTTCCGAGGCTCTTGAACGCCACTCGCAGCGAGTTGTGGGCGCGGTCGGCGGATTCGATGCCGCCGATGATGTCGAGGTACCCCACGCGGAGCTTCAGGGGCTTGACTTTCTTGCCAGCGGCTTTCCCGGCCTTGACGCCGGCCGCTGCGGCCACTCTCCCGAGCGTCCCTCCGATCGCGCCGATGCCCGCGCCGGCGAGCTTGCGCGGAGCGCCGACGGTGGACAGGTACGGGGCACCCAGCCCCGACGCGTAGGATGCGCCGGGCACGGTCGGCTCACCGGCCGGCGGTGGCGCCTGCGTGGTCAGCGCTGCCCCGAAAGCGATGCCGGCCAGGCTCAACAGCAGCACGCCGGTGACGAGCACCGAGGCGCCGAATGGTCGTTTCCTCATGCCGTTTCCTCCTTACGAGAGTGGCGCGCGCCCGATTCCTATAGAGCCCGATGCGCGATGTGCGGATAGACGATGGCCTGCCTGGATCTCGGTCCTCGGGCCGGGGGAAGGCACGCCGACGGACTTGACCGCGGTAGCGATGTCCGCGATGCAGGTTGTCGCACGACGGGCACCTCCTCGGAGCTAGCCAAACGGTCGATTGATTGAACGGTGCGCCTGAGATTACGCGCATCCGCATTCCGTGTTGTCAAGGTCTGACGAGGAGCATCCGGAAAAAGTTGGGCCACCAGCGCTCACGTCGGCCGTGTCCCTGCCGACGACCGGCGCGCTGACGACGTGATCCCAACCGGCCGTGGCGAGCTCCGCCGACATCGCCGCTACGCGGCGTAACAGCGCTCGACCAGTGCCGTCTCGGTGACGGCCTCGCCTTCGAATTCGCCGACGAGGCGCCCCTCCTGCATCACCACAACCCGGTTGCAGATGCCCACGAGCTCAGGGAACTCCGACGAGATGAAGATCACGCCCTTGCCTGCAGCGGCGAGATCCACCATCAGCTGGTAGACCTCCTCCTTCGCACCGACGTCGATGCCGTGGGTGGGCTCGTCGAAGATGAGGACGTTGGCGCCCGACTCGAGCCACTTCGCCAGCACCACCTTTTGCTGGTTGCCGCCGGACAGGTTCCCGATCGGGCTCTCCAGATCGGAAACCTTGATCTGCAGCCGCTCGATCAGGCGCTGCGAGGCACGGCGCTCGCGGGAGAGGCTCGGCATCGGCAACGAGCGGCCGAGCCGGAAATGGTGCAGGGTCGGCAGAGTGATGTTCTTGCGCACCGTGAACGTGTGAACCGTGCCCTGGTGCCGCCGATCCTCGGGCAGCAACACGATCCCTGCCCGCATCGCGTCGCGCGGACCGCGAACCCTCACCGGGCGGCCTTGTACGAGCACGCGCCCGGACGTGGATCGGTCTGCGCCGAAGATCATGCGTACGAGCTCCGTTCGGCCCGCGCCGACCAGGCCTGCGATGCCGAGCAGGTCCCCCGCCCGCACCACGAAGCTCGCGTCCTC
>Ga0153916_10003039_pt1 | contig 12359 bp, 11 predicted proteins | sample Opewatmetagenome_FD_109642 | JGI IMG/M metagenome (GOLD analysis project Ga0153916, IMG submission 109642) | Freshwater wetland microbial communities from Ohio, USA - Open water 3 Core 3 Depth 4 metaG | ecosystem: Environmental > Aquatic > Freshwater > Wetlands | place: USA: Ohio, Lake Erie...
GCCGCCGGGCGAGCTGGAGCGGGAGGAATCCCTCGAGCAGCTCCGCGCCCTGGAGAACGGCCTCAAGATCCGCATCGTCGACACCCGGTATCGAGGCTTCGGGGTCGATACGCCGGACGACCTCGAGCGAGCCAGGGCCATCCTCGCCTCGGGCCGGGACGAAAGGGGAAACCCATGGTGAGGGGAAAGAAGACCAAGTACCTGTTCGTCACCGGAGGGGTGGTGAGCTCGCTCGGCAAGGGGCTGGCGGCGGCATCCGTCGGGGCCCTCCTGGAGAACCGCGGGCTGGAGGTCACCCACCTCAAGCTCGACCCCTACATCAACGTCGACCCCGGGACCATGAGCCCGTTCCAGCACGGCGAGGTCTACGTCACCGACGACGGGGCCGAGACCGATCTGGACCTCGGCCACTACGAGCGCTTCACCAGCGCCAAGATGACCCGCAAGAACAACTACACCACCGGGCGCATCTACCACTCCGTCATCCAGAAGGAGCGGCGCGGCGAGTACCTGGGGAAGACGGTGCAGGTCATCCCCCACATCACCGACGAGATCAAGGCGGTCATCCGCGAGGCGGCCGAGGGCGCGGACATCGTCATCGTCGAGGTGGGCGGGACCGTGGGCGACATCGAGTCGCTTCCCTTCCTCGAGGCCATCCGGCAGATGAAGTACGACGTGGGATCGGAGAACGTGGTCTACGTCCACCTCACCCTGGTCCCGTTCATCGCCGCCGCGGGAGAGCTCAAGACCAAGCCCACCCAGCACAGCGTCAAGGAGCTCCGCGAGATCGGCATCCAGCCGGACATCCTCCTCTGCCGCTCCGACCGGGAGATCTCGCGGGAGATGAAGGACAAGATCGCCCTCTTCTGCAACGTCGACCCATCCGCGGTCTTCACGGCACGGGACGTCTCCTCCATCTACGAGGTGCCGCTGCTCCTCCACCAGGAGGGGCTCGACGACAAGCTGGCGGAGCTCTTCAACATCTGGAGCCGCGCCCCACGTCTCGATCGCTGGGAGCAGATCGTGGAGAAGGTGCGCCACCCCAAGCAGGGCGAGGTGCACGTGGGGGTGGTCGGCAAGTACGTCGACCTGGTGGAGAGCTACAAGAGCCTCAACGAGGCGCTGTGCCACGGAGGCATCGCCAACGACGTGCGGGTGAGGCTCGACTTCATCGACTCGCAGAAGATCGAGGACGGCGACCTCTCGGCGCTCGATCACGTCGACGCCATCCTGGTCCCCGGCGGCTTCGGCGTGCGCGGCACCGAGGGGAAGATCCGGGCGGTGCGCCAGGCCCGCGTGAGGAAGATCCCCTTCTTCGGGATCTGCCTGGGACTGCAGATGGCGGTCATCGAGTTCGCCCGGGAGGTGCTGGGGCTGGAGCGGGCCAACTCGCTGGAGTTCGACGAGCACACCCCCCACCCGGTGGTGACGTTGATGGAGTCGCAGCGGAGCGTCGCCGACAAGGGCGGGACCATGCGCCTCGGCAGCTATCCCTGCCGGCTCACGCCGGGCAGCAAGGCCCGCGACCTCTACGGCACCGACCTGATCCACGAGCGCCACCGCCACCGGTACGAGTTCAACAACGCCTACAAGGCGCAGTTCGAGGCCGCCGGGATGATCTTCTCCGGCGTGAACCCCGACCTCGGCCTGGTGGAGATGATCGAGCTCAACAACCACCCGCACTTCCTCGGCTGTCAGTTCCACCCCGAGTTCAAGTCGAAGCCCTTCAAGCCGCATCCTCTCTTCGCCGGATTCATCCGCGCGGCGCTGGCGCATCGCGACCAGAAGGCCCGCGAGACGCCGGCGGTGGCGGAGGTGACCAAGCTCCCCGTCGGGAAGAACGCGTGACGTCCCGCCCGCGGGACCGTGTCCGGCGCGAGATGCCGGCGCCCTGGACGACCGGGGAGGCAGGGTGACCGCCGAGGTCCGGGCCCGCATCGGCGGGCACGTCGCCGGCGACGGGCAGGCGCTGCTCCTCATCGCCGGTCCCTGCGTCATCGAATCGGAGGCGCAGCTCCTCTCCCACGCCGCCAGGGTGAAGGCCCTCGCCGCCCGCCACGGCCTGCCGGTGGTCTTCAAGGCGAGCTTCGACAAGGCCAACCGCACCTCCGGCAGGAGCTTTCGCGGGGTGGGGCTGGAGGCCGGCCTGGCCGCCTTCGAGCGGGTGAAGCGGGAGACCGGCCTCCCCTGCCTCACCGACGTCCACGAGGCCTGGCAGGCCGAGCCGGCGGGCAAGGTGGTCGACGTCCTGCAGGTCCCCGCCTTCCTCTGCCGCCAGACGGACCTCGTCATGGCCTGCGCCCGCCACGGCAAGGCGGTCAACGTGAAGAAGGGCCAGTTCGTGGCGCCGCGCGACATGCGCCATGCCCTGCAGAAGTGCCGCGACGCCGGAAACGAGAACGTGCTCCTCACCGAGCGCGGCGCCACCTTCGGCTACGGGAACCTGGTGGTGGACATGCGCTCGCTGGTGATCCTGCGGGAGCTCGGCGCCCCGGTCTGCTTCGACGCCACCCACTCGGTCCAGCTCCCCGGCGCCGCCGGGGACGCCACCGGGGGCGAGCGGCAGTACGTTGCCCCGCTCGCCCGCGCCGCGGCCGCCGCCGGCATCGATGCCCTCTTCGCCGAGATTCACGAGGACCCGGCGGCCGCGAGGTCCGACGGCCCCAACTCCCTCGACTTCGACATGGCCGACCGGCTGCTCGCCGAGGTCCTGGCGATCCGGCGGGCCCTGGGGCAGCCGTGAGGCGAGCGCGCCCGCGGGGGCGATCGAGGAGGGAGCTCCTCGCCCGCGCTTCCAGGGTCAGGCTGCTCCTCCTGGACGTCGACGGCGTCATGACCGACGGCCGCCTCTACTACGGCCCGGAGGGGGAAGCGCTCAAGGCCTTCGACGTCAAGGACGGACACGGGATCGTCCTCCTCCGCGATCACGTGCAGCTGGGCGTCATCTCCGGCCGCCCGGGGCGGGCCAGCGAGGCGCGCCTGCGGGAGCTGCGCATCTCCCACCTGGCCTTCGCGCGGCGCGACAAGGTCGAGGCCTTCGAGGAGATGCGCCGTGGGCTCGGGCTGGCCGACGAGGAGGTCGGCTACATGGGCGACGACGTGAACGACCTTCCGCTCCTGGCGCGGGTGGGGCTCTCCGCCTGCCCGTCGGACGCCCGCCCCGAGGTTCGCGAGGCCGTGGACTTCGTGGCCCGGTCCCCCGGCGGCCGCGGCGCGGTGCGCGAGCTGTGCGAGCTCGTCCTCAGGGCCAAGGGGCTCTGGAAGGCCTGATCATGACGGCCATCCCCCTGGGGAAACGACTCCGGCGCGGGATCCGCTCGGCGCTCATCCGCCGTGCCGTCGCCGTCCTGTCGTTCCTGCCGCTGGGGCCGGCGCTGGCGCTGGGCGGTCTCGGCGGACGGCTCGCCTGGCGCCTCTCCCCGCGCTCGCGCCGGCTGGCGCTGGCCCACCTGGCCGTCGCCTTTCCCGGGTTGCCCGAGGAAGAGCGGGGGCGCATCGCCCGGGAGTGCTTCGAGCACCTGGGCCGCTCGGCCATGGAGGTGACTGCGGTCCGGGCGGTCGACGCGCGCCTCGACGCCTACGTCTCGTTCGCCGGGGACGGCGAGCGGCTCCTGCACCAGGCGCTCTCGCGCGGCCGCGGCATGGTCTTCGTCACCGGGCACCTCGGGAACTGGGAGCTGATGGCCCGGCGCGTGGGTCGGTCCGGCATCCCGAACGTGGTCGTGGCCAAGGCCGGGGCCGATCGCGGGCTCAACGCGCTGGCCGAGCGCTTCCGGGCCTCCGGCGGCGTCACCACCCTGTGGCGCGAGGACCCGGGAGCCGGGCGTGCCATCATCCGCACCTTCCGCGAGGGGAAGGCGCTCGGCCTGCTCATCGACCAGGACACGAAGGTGCAGGGGGTCTTCGTCCCGTTCTTCGGCTGGCCGGCCTTCACCCCGCGCGCCGCTGCCGACCTGGCCCTGCGGTTCCGCGCCCCGGTGGTGGTGGCGACCACGCGCCGGCGCGGCCCGCGGCCCGGCGACGGCCATCTGGTGGAGGTCACGGAGGTGTCGTGCAATCCCGATGCCCCCGACCGCGAGGCCGAGGTGGTTCGCCTCACCGCCGCCTGCACCCACATCCTCGAGGAGGCCATCCGCCGGAGCCCGGCCGAATGGGTCTGGATGCACCAGCGCTGGAAGACCCGGCCGCCGGAAGCGGACGAGCAAGCAAGGGCGATGCCGAAAAACCGAGGGCTTTCCGGCGACTAGCTGCCTCCTTCCCGGGCAAACTAGCAAATGTTGTGCCACTAGCCTGCTCCGGCTGGAGAGTGCTATGGTTCAGCAAGGTTGCATGCGCTTCGCCAACTGCCTAACGGCCATGACCCTGAGTTCGCAGATCCTCGGCTGCGGTGCCCCGGCAACGGGGGAGGAGAGTCGCCTGGCGCCAGAACTGAGGCTGGAGGAGGTCCACTTCCGGGTCTTCCGGGACGCCCGTCTGGTGGCCCGCGGCACCGCCGCCGGCGCCACCTATCGGCGCGACAGCGGCGACTACAGCGCCGAGGGGGTCGAGGCCTTCCTTCCCGGGGACCGCCAGGGATCGTGGTCCCGGCTCACCGCCCCCCGCGCCGCCGGGAACCCGGGGACGAAGGACCTGATGGCCAGCGGCGGGGTCCGCTTCGAGCGGGACGGCGAGACGGCCCTTTCCGACGAGGCGCGCTACGAACCGGGCGACCGGCTGGTCCATGGCGACCGCCCGCTGCTGCTCCGGGGACGAGACTGGGTCCTCGAGGGGCCCACCTGGCTGCTCGACCCGTCTGGCGGGGCCATGCGCGTCCGCGGAGGAGCGCGGGTCGTGGCCGGAGGTGGGGGGGAACGGTGAGGATGATCCTTCTCGCCCTGGCGGCGGCCACCCTGGCCGCGAGCCCCGGCGGCCGGTCCCGGCCGGCCAAGGTGCAGGTCGACGCCGACGAGGTCCAGTACCAGTACCAGGACCGCAAGGCGGTGTTCCAGGGCAGGCCGCTGGTCAAGCTGACGCGGGAGGACGCGGTGCTGACCTGCCGCCGCCTCGACACCGAGAACGACGAGGAGGGTGGCATCCGGCGCGCCGTCTGCACCGGCGACGTGAAGCTGGTCCGAGGCCCCAAGACGGCAACCTGCGAGCGGGCCACCTTCGACAACGCCACCGGACGGGTGGTCTGCACCGGGAACCCGGTCCTCAGGGATGGCGAGTCGGTGATGCGGGGGCAGCTGCTCACCTACGACCTCGATGCCGACAGGGTGACGATGTCCCAGGCCCGCGGAACCATGGTGCCGACGGAGCAGCAGGAGCGCCGGACCGCGCGGAAGAAGGACGCGCCATGACCGGCGAGGCCCTGGTCGCCGAGGGGCTGGTGAAGCGCTACCGGCGCCGGCGGGTGGTGGACGACGTCTCCTTCCGCGTCGGGCCGGGCGAGGTGGCGGGCCTGCTCGGGCCGAACGGGGCCGGCAAGACCACCAGCTTCAACATGGTGGTGGGATTGCTGGAGCCCGAGCAGGGGCGGGTGCGGCTCGGGGAGCGGGACCTGACCCGGCTCCCCATGCACCTGCGGGCGCGGCTCGGCGTGGGCTACCTGCCGCAGGAGTCGTCGATTTTCCGCAAGCTGACGGTGCGCCAGAACTTCACCGCGGTGCTGGAAGCGCTCGGCGTCGGCAGGGCGGAGCGCGAGTCCCGCGCGGGGGCCTTGCTCGCCGAGTTCCGCCTGGAGAGCGTGGCGGAGAGCCTGGGCGAGCAGCTCTCCGGCGGGGAGCGCCGCCGCGCCGAGGTGGCGCGGAGCCTGCTCGCCGAGCCGCGCTACATCCTCTTCGACGAGCCGTTCGCGGGAATCGACCCCATCGCCGTCGCCGAGCTGCAGCGGCTCATCGCCTCGCTGCGGGCGCGTGGCATCGGGGTGCTGCTCACCGACCACAACGTGCGCGAGGCCCTCGGCATCTGCGACCGGGCCTACATCCTCGTGGCCGGAAGGATCCTGGAGGAGGGGACGCCAGCGGAGATCGCGCGGAGCGAGCGGGCGCGGGCGGTCTACCTCGGCGAGCGATTCAGGCTGGACGACCACGAGACGGAGCACCGGGCATAGCCGATGAGCCTCGAGCTGAAACAACACCTCAAGATGACGCAGCAGCTGGTGATGACCCCCCAGCTGCAGCAGGCCATCAAGCTCCTGCAGCTGTCGCGGATGGAGCTGGTGGATCTCATCCGCACCGAGATGACCGAGAACCCCCTGCTCGAGGAACCGGGCGAGGGCGAGGAGGAAGGACGGGCCGAGGGGGCGAGCCCGGCGGAGCAGCAGGCGGAGGAGGCGGCGCCGCCTCCCAAGGAGCCCGAGAAGTCGGTCGAGGTGAAGGGAGAGGAGGGCGCCAACGAGATCGACTGGGATCAGTACCTCGACCACTACCAGCTCCAGGGGCACACCGCCCCCTCGAACCGCGGGCTGGTCGAGGAGGACCTCCCCGGGATCGAGTCCAGCCTCACCCGGAAGACGGATCTCTACGACCACCTGGAGTGGCAGCTGCGCCTCTCCGGCCTCTCCGCCGAGGAGGAGCGGGTGGCCCTGCTCATCATCGGCAACCTCGACGGCGACGGCTACTTCAGGATGCCGGCGGTCGACGGCGAGGCGGAGGACTCGATGGCGAGCGATCCGCTGGTGCGGGTGGCCTTCGAGTCCGGCATGGGGGTGGAGTTCGCCGAGAAGGTGCTGAAGAAGGTCCAGGAGTTCGATCCCGCGGGCGTCGGCGCCCGCGACCTGCGCGAGTGCCTGCTCCTCCAGGTGAGGCGCATCAACGCCGACACGCCCGAGATCCTGGCCATCATCGAGCGCCACCTCAGGCACCTCGAGTCGAAGAACTACGCGGCCATCGCCAAGGACCTCAGGATTTCCGTCGACGAGGTGGTGAGGGCCGTCAAGGTCATCAGCCAGCTCGACCCCAAGCCCGGCCGCGCCTACTCGGGCGAGGAAGCGCAGTACATCACCCCCGACGTCTACGTCTACAAGATGGGGGAGAGCTACGTCACCGTTCTCAACGACGACGGCCTCTCCAAGCTCCGCGTCTCCAACATGTACCGGCAGGCCCTCAAGAACGGGAAGGCCGGGGCCGCAAAGGACTACATCCAGGACAAGCTGCGGAGCGCCGTCTGGCTCATCCGCTCCATCCACCAGCGGCAGCGCACCATCTACAAGGTCACCGAGTCCATCGTGAAGTTCCAGCGCGAGTTCCTGGACAAGGGCATCGCCTATCTCAAGCCGCTCATCCTGCGCGACGTGGCCGAGGACATCGGCATGCACGAGTCGACCGTCTCGCGCGTCACCACCAACAAGTACGTCCACACGCCGCAGGGGATCTACGAGCTCAAGTTCTTCTTCAACTCGGCCATCAACCGCACCGGCGGCGACGAGATCGCCAGCGAGGCCGTCAAGAACCACATCAAGCAGATCGTGGCCGCGGAGGATCCGCGCCAGCCCCACTCCGACCAGAAGATCGTGGAGATCCTTCGCGGAAAGGGGATCGAGATCGCCCGGCGGACCGTCGCCAAGTACCGCGAGGTCCTCGGGATCCTGCCCTCCTCCAAGCGCAAGAAGTACTTCTAGCTCGTGCAGGTAACAGTCTGGCCTTGCTGATGATTCCAGTGGAATCCAGGCCGGATGCGACCCGGAAAGGGATAGCCGGCTCCCGGCCGTGCAAGGGTTCGCTCTGGTAGAATGTTGACCGGGCATGATGCCGTCCGGCATCAGGCAGCAACTCGGCCGCGGACTCGCGAGCCTCCCTCTGCGGAGGCGCGCGGGGCGCGGCCGAAGTGTTTCGCGGCTCCCCCATCAAGGAGACGGTCCATGCAGGTGAACATCACCTTCCGGCACCTCGAGCCCACCGAAGCCCTCAAGTCCCACGTCAAGGAGAAGGTCGAGCACATCCACCGCTACATCGACCGGCCCAGCGAGGCCCATGCCGTGCTCTATCTCGACAACCTCGACCATCACGCCGACATCACCATGAAGGCCGGACCGTTCTTCGTCCGCGGGCGGGCCAAGTCGGAGGACATGTACGCCTCCATCGATCTGGCGGCCGACAAGATCGAGCGCCAGCTCAAGAAGCACAAGGAGAAGCTCCAGAACCACAAGTCGAGCCCGCCGCCCGACGGCTGGAGGCCCGTGGAGGTCCGCCACGACATCCTCGCCCGGGAGCCGGCGCCCAGCTCACGGGTGGTGAATAGCTCCAGCTTCCAGGCGAGGCCGATGTCCCTCGACGAGGCCATCGTGCACCTCGACCTCATGAACGTGCAGTTCTACGTTTTCCAGAACTCGGAGAACCGGGCCATCAACGTCCTCTACCGCCGGGAGGACGGAGCCCTCGGCGTCATCGAGGCCCGGCCGTCGTAAGAACGGGGGCTGCGCCCCCGCCCCGCCGAGCAGAGCTCGTCGGGGCCCCACCCCGCTCGCCGGGTCCCTTGCGCCACCGCGAGCGGCTTCGCCGCTTCCGCGGCGGCGCCCCGGCGGGAGGGGCTTCGCCCCTCCCCACCTGCGGTGGGGCCCCTCCCTGCCGAGCACCGCGGGGTTGCGCCCCCGCCCCGCAGAGCCGAGCTCGTCGGGGGCCCCACCCCTCCTCGCCGGGTCCCGTGCGGACGATCGTGGCGCGCGCCGGCCGCGTGGAGCCGCGGTTGCCGCCTCGGCCCTCGTGTGATTAGCTTCGCCGGACCCGGCATGAAGATCGTCGAGATCCTCCGCCCCGACGCGGTCATCGCGGACCTCGCCGGCAGGACCGCGGCCGCGATCCTGGCGGAGTTGTGCCGCCCCCTCGCCACCGCCTGCCGCATCGATGCCCAGAAGCTCCTGGAGACGCTGCTGGAGCGGGAGAAGCTGGGATCGACCGGGATCGGCGACGGCGTCGCCATCCCCCATGGCAAGGTGGCGGGCCTGCCGAACCTGGTGGCGAGCTTCGGCCTCTCCAGGACCGGTCTCGACTTCAAGGCCATCGACGGGAAGCCGACGCATCTGTTCTTCGCGCTCTTCGCGCCCCAGAACAGCGCCGGCGCGCACCTCAAGGCGCTGGCGCGGGTGAGCCGGATCTTCAGGAACGGCGCCTTCCGCCAGGCGATCCTCGAGGCGAAGGACGCGGCCGAGATCTACCGGCTCATCGAGACCGAGGACGCCCGGTACTAGAGCGGGCCCACCACCTCGAAGACCTCCACGGGGGCGGTGCGGCCCTTCACCGATCGCATTCCCAGCGGCTTGTAGCGGAAGTGGGCGCTGGTCCGCTCGTAGGTGGGGCGTCCGACGTAGATGGTCCCCGCCTCGGCGATGGACTCGAGCCGCGAGGCCACGTTGACCGCGTCCCCCAGCACCGTGAACTCGAGCCGCTCCGGCGAGCCGAAGTTCCCGGCCACCACCCTGCCGGTGTTGATGCCGATGCGGATCCTGAGCCGGCGGTCGGCCGGCAGGCGCGCATCGAGGGCCGCCAGCCGCTCCAGCATGCGCCAGGCGCAGCGCACCGCCCGGAGCGCCCCGTCGGGCTGCGCCACCGGCGCTCCGAAGACGGCCATGAGCCCGTCGCCCATGAACTTGTCGAGCGTGCCCCGCTCCTCGAAGAGCGCCACCGTCATCTCGTGGAAGTACTCGCGGAGCAGCTGGGCGGTGTCGAGCGCCGAGAGCCGCTCGGTGAGGCTGGTGAAGCCCTTCACGTCCGAGAAGAGGACCGTGACCTCCTCGCGGATGGAGACGGTGAGCGGATCCTCGTCGAGCTCCTCCTGGGAGAGGATGAGGCCGGCGACGTCGGGCGAGAAATGGCGCAGCAGCCTGCGCCGCTGCGCGTCGACGACGCGGGCCCGCTCCAGGATGCGCGCCCGCTCGATGGCCAGGGCCGCCTGGTAGGCCGCCACCGTCACCAGCTCCAGGTCGTCGGCGGTGAACGGATCGACCACCCCCCGGTCCAGCACCAGCACCCCCAGGATCCGGTTCTCCGCCCAGATGGGGACGCAGAGGCAGGAGCGGATTCCCTGGAAGAAGACCGACTGGCTGCCGGAGAAGCGCTCGTCCTGCTGGGCGTCGATGACCAGGAGCCCGGCGCGCGAGCGGGTGGCGGCCGAGACGACCGTCGTGGAGACGCGCGGGGGTGCGTCCTCCGGCTCGTGGACCTTGGGGACGAGCGCCCCCTTCTCGTCGAGCAGCAGGAGGGCCGAGCGTTCGGCGCGGACCGCCCCGGCCACCGTCTTCAGGATCTTGGACAGGCTCTCGTCGAGCCCGGGTGCGTCGGCGAGCGCCCGGCCGATGGCGTGGAGGACGGCCAGCTGCCGGCGCGCCGACTCCCCCCCCACCGCCCCGGGGGTCGACTCCCCGGGCTTGGCGACGATCTTCTCCACGTCCGCGAGGTAGCGGATGGCGGTGGCCTGCTCCGGCACCTGCCAGGTCGGTCCCTGGGGCCGCAGCGAGCGCACCTGGGCGGAGGTGCGGCCGAAGGAGACCTGCACTCCCTCCTTGACCTGCGCCTCGTGGATGCGCCGGTCGCCGACGAAGGTGCCGTTGCGGCTGCCCAGGTCGACCAGCCAGAGCTCGTCGCCGCGCTGCTCGAAGAGGGCGTGGCGGCTCGAGATCCAGGGATCGGAGATGGAGACGTGGCACTCCTCCGAGCGCCCGACGACCGTGGGGTCGTGAGCCAGGAAGAAGACGGTCCCCGCGCTGACGCCGTTCGCGATGAGAAGCTCTGCCACCCGAGCGCATCATATCGCAGGAGCCGGGACCGGGGCCGGGCCTGCAGGGACGTCGCCTCCGCCGACCCCGAGGGGTAGGGCGCCCGGTTCGCGCCCGGCGAGGTAGACTGCCCAGGGCTCGCAGCGGAGCGGGGTGCATCCCCGGGGAGACGGACGATGGCGAACGGCGGCGATCGCTCGGCGGCGCGCGTGCACTGGCTGGTGGCGGGACGGTTCTCGGAGCGCCCCGGCGGCGATTCCTTCGAGGTCGCCCTGGCCGGCGTGGAGGAGGCGCTGGCGAAGCGGCTGAAGACCCTGCACGTCGGCGTTCCCGACCGCCTGGGCTCGGCCGCCACGCGGGAGTTGGCACTCGAGATCCGGTCGCTGCGGAGCTTCACGCTGGGCGGGGTGGTCAAGGGCGTGCCCGAGCTCGAGGCCCTGCTCACCCTCTCGGAGCGGCCGCCGGCGGATCGGCAGGCGCTGCTCGCGGAGGTGGAGCGGATCGCCGGCCCGGGCAAGCTCTCGGCGGCCTGCGCGGCGGCCTACGCCGCCGGCGAGGCGCAAGGCTCCAGTGGGCCGGCGCATGGTCCGGCCGCAGCCATGGACGCGGTCGTCGGCGCGATCTCGGGCCGGCCCGGGGGCGCCGGCGGCCCCACCGCGCGCAAGGTGCGTGAGGCGATGGAGGCGGCCGTCTACGGCACCGCCCTCGACGTCCTGCAGGCGCGGCCGGTGGCCGACCTGGAGGCGGTCTGGCGCGGCCTGCGCACGTTCCTGGGCCAGTGCCCGGCAGCGTCCGACATGCACGTGGAGGTCCTGGACGTGGCGGCCGAGGACCTGCCGCGGGCGCTGCGCGCGCGCCCGGCCGACGAGGAGTTCCAGGAGCCGGACGCCGTGGTGGTGGTGGATCCCATCGGGTGGCCGGAGCTGCTCTCCGACCTGGCCGAGGCGGCGCAGGACATGCTCGCCCCCTGCCTGGTGGCGCCGGCGCTGCGCATCTTCGAGGCCGACGGGCCGGCCGAGCTGTCGGGGCGTCTCGAGGCCGGGGGGCGGGTGCCGGACGGCTGGGGAGAGGTTCGCGCCGCCGAGGCCTCGCGCTGGCTGTGCGCGGCGGTGAACCCGATGGCGCTCTTCTCGGAGGGGTCGGGAGCCTACAAGCGAACCGTCTTCGGGTCGCCGGTCTGGGCCCTGGCCGCCATGCTCGCGGCCAGCTACCGCTCGCAGGGCTCGTTCGCGGCGCTGGTGGGACAGCCGGGCTCGTTCCCCGCTCCCTCGGGATGGACGATTCCCGAGGGGCCGTTCAAGGGCACGCGCGCCCCCACCGAGGCCTTCCTCCCCATCCGCGCCCAGCAGGCACTCGCCGGCCAGGGCGTGGTGGCGCTGGGAAGCCAGCGCGACAGCGACCGCGTGGTGCTCTCGGCGGTCCCCATGGTTTCGGGCGCCCCTGGCGCCGCTCCGCTGCCGGCGCAGCTGCTCACCGGCCGGATCGTCCGCTTCTCCCGATGGGCCCGGCGCCAGCTCGACCCGGCCATGTCGCCGGCCGACCTGACCACGCTCTTCGAGCAGGCCGCCGGCGTCTTCCTCTTCCCGGGCATGGCCGAGGCCTCCCGGCTCGGCGCCGAGATCCGCGGCGAGGGCGCCGAGCGGGTGCTGCACGTGGCCGCCCGGGTCAA
>Ga0153916_10003040_pt1 | contig 12359 bp, 8 predicted proteins | sample Opewatmetagenome_FD_109642 | JGI IMG/M metagenome (GOLD analysis project Ga0153916, IMG submission 109642) | Freshwater wetland microbial communities from Ohio, USA - Open water 3 Core 3 Depth 4 metaG | ecosystem: Environmental > Aquatic > Freshwater > Wetlands | place: USA: Ohio, Lake Erie, Old...
CGGGTATGGCGGACCCGCGCGCCATGGCGTCGCTCGGCCCGGTCGAGGCCCGCGAGCGCCGCATCGATACGGCCTTGCGCCGCCTCGAGCCTCGCGCCCAGCACATGGGCCACGGTCTCATGCGCCATAAGCGCGCTTTCCTCGACGATGTCGCGATATTCGTCGAGCGAACGCGCGGTCTCGCCGAGATTGTTCCACTCATATTGGAGCTCGCCCTGGAACACGCCAACCAGGGCCGCGGCATAGGAACCCGCCCCCAGCGCTTCGTCGGCGATGCTGCGAGCCCGCCCGAACAGCTGTGCCGCTTCCTTGAGATCGCCGGCCGCCTTCTCGGTCAGGCCCAGCAGCAGATCGGCGTAGACGATGCCGAACAGCGATTGCGAACGGACATGGCTCCGGCGCGCCGCATGGCAGGCCTCGCGCGCGGCGGCCAGGTTGCCCAATGAATACTCGCAATAGGCCAGAACGTTCTTGAGCACGCCGCTGAGGAAGGGCTGATCCTCCGGCAGATCGGGGATCCAGCGCCGTGCCATGGCGCGGGCCCGCGCCGAGCGATCGCTGGCGCTGACCACCCCGCACATCAGCACGCGCAACTCGCTTTGCCATTGCAGGCGTTGCGCCTCATCGGGCGACGATTGGGCGATGGCGCGTCGGGCGAGCCGCAGCGCGCGCGCCGCCTCGATCGGCCGGTTGAATTGAAATTCCAGCCAGACCAGGCTCAACAACAGGCGCGGGCGGCGCTGCACGAGGTCGTCCGGCAGGCGGCGCAACCAGTCATTGAGGCGGACGATATGGCTCTGACGAATCAGATCCATGGCGCAGGCCTCGACCTTGTCGCCCGCTGCCTCGCCGGCATCGGCGGCAATGAGATGATGGATGGCGTCGGCGGTCTCGCCGGCCGCATCGAGCCAGCCGGCCGCCTTGAGATGCAGAGCAGGGATCGCCTCGGGCTGCCGGCGCATCATCTGATGGCGCAGGAAATCGCTGAAGAGATGGTGATAGCGGAACCAGCGCTCCTCGCTGTCGAGCGGCACCAGGAACAGGCCGGCCCGCTCGATGCGCTTGAGCATGTCGCCGGCCTCGGCCGGCGTCAGGTCGGCGAGTGCAGCAGCCAGCTCCGCATTCATGCGCTTCAAGAACGCCGTGCGCAGCATGAAGTCCTGCACGGCGCGCGGCTGGCGCGTGAAGACGTCGCTGGCCAGGAAATCCGCGATGTCGCGATCGGTGCCGGAGAAACTGTCGATGAAGGCGCTGCGCTCGACCCGGCGCTCGAGCGACAGCGAGGCCAGTTGAAGGCCGGCGGCCCAGCCCTCGGTCCGGTGCTGCAGCACGACGAGATCGGCCGAGGAGAGCGCCAGGGCCCGGCGCGTATTGAGAAATTCCTGGGTCTCCTCGAGATCGAAGCGCAGATCCGCCTCATGCAGCTCGGTGACCTGCCCGCGCACCTTGAGCCGCGCCGCGGCGAGCGGCAGGGTGCCGCGACCGGCCAGGACGAAATGCACGGTGGCGGGCGCATAGGTCAGAAGACTCTCAAGGGCCTGCAGCAGGGCCGGCTGGGTCAGCCAATGAACATCGTCGAGCATGACGGTGAACCGGCCTTCGATCCGCGCCAGATCGTTGACCAGGCTCGCCAGAGCCGGGGCCACCGGCAGGTTGGGACTGGAGCGCAGGAGCGATACCGCGGACTTGCCGAGCCGCGGCTGCGCCGCCTGGATCGCCGCGATCAGATAGCAGAGAAAGCGGCCGACCTCGTCGTCATCCTCGTCGAGCGAGAGCCAGGCGACGGGAACGCAATCGGCCTCGAGACGGCGCGCCCATTGCAGGAGAAGCGTGGTCTTGCCGAAACCCGCCGGCGCCGCAACGGTGGTGAGGCGGCTGCCCTCGGCGCGCGCCAGCAACGCATGCAGCCGCCGTCGATCGACGGCCGCTGCATTCAAGGGCGGCAGACGGTATTTCGTGCCGATCAGATTGAGATCGGATTGCCACATGGCCTGCGGCCCCGAGGCCGCGCCCTCCCTTGCCGTCTCGGTCACCGCTTCTTGAGGAGCGGCTTCGAGCCATTCCCGACCCGACAGGGTTCCAGCGGGCGGGAAGATCCGACTTTAGCGGCGCGGGCCCGGGAGGCAAGGGCCGGCGGATGTGGCCTCCGCCGGCCCTCAGGGTTTGGCCAAAGTTGAGCCTCAGGACAGGACCAGCTCGGGCACGATCCGGATCGCCCGGGTCAGGTTGAAAAGATTGGGCGAGGTCGCCTGCACCGCAGCATGGATCTCCCGGAACTGATCGGGCGTGCCGTCGCCGCTGATCCGGACCTTGACGCGGAGCTTCTCGTAGCCGGCCGGCACCACGGAATCGAGCCCGAGGAATCCGCGCAGATCGAGGGCGCCTTTGGTCTCTATCTCGAGCTTATCGAGAGACACGCCCTTGAGCGCCGCGTTGGCCGCGTAACCGACGATCATGCAAGCATTGAGCGCTGCCATCAGCAGCTCCTGCGGATTGGGCGCGATATTACTGCCGTCGAGCTCCAGCGGTTCATCGGCTGCAATGCGGAACTCGCGCCGGATCTCGCGTCCGCCGAGGCGGTAGCCCTCGACGACGCCTTCGCTGCGGGTCTGGCCCTTCCAGGCCGACCGCACCTTGAACTCGATTCGGGCCTCGTTGGGATCCTTCTGGATCGCATCCACGAGCTCTTGGACCTTGGCGAGATTGAATCCGTTGATATGAGTGGGCGTCGTCACAGGCGTCATGACGGTCATTGTCGGTCTCCATATGCTGGGGAGGAATGCGAACATGATCGAGACAGCGGCCTAGTAGAACACCGGCGCGATCGATTCGATGCGCTGGCGGTGCTGCGGCCCCAGGGCTCCGAGTGTCGAGAGGAAGCGCGGATGGCTCATGCCGGAACCGAGGAAGGTCCAGCGATTGGCCTGATGCTGGAGCTGGCCGAAGATCTCGACTTCGTTCGAGGTCAGGTGGCGACCCGTGGCGCGCTCGAAGCTCTCGCGATCGAATGCCACCTGCTGCTCCAGGCCCCGATCGATGAAGCCGCCGATGGCGAGATAATCCTCGACACCCTTCTCGATCTCCGCCGGCGTATAGGTCTCCGTGATGTTCATGACCATCAGCGTGTCGAGCTTCGCGTGCTGGCACTCCTCCATCCAGTGATGCTTCAGCAGGCTCGCGAATTGCGGATCGATCGCCAGGTCGTCCTTGACGCTGTCGACATAATGGCGCTGCGTCATCCACTCGATATGCAGGATCGCCAGCGCCACGCCGAGCGGGTGATGGGCCAGCACCGCCTTGGCGACTTCATCGGCAGGGCCGATCGCCGCGCAAGCGCTGCCGAAACCCGCTTCGAACTCCGCGCGGAAACGCTTGAAGAGATGGATATGCTTGGCCTCTTCATTGGCGAACTGCAGCAGGGCGCGGATCTTGTGATCGTCGCCATCGAGCCGCGTGCGGGCATGGTCGAGCACGAAGGGCAGGATGAATTCCTCCACCAGGCCGAAGATATAGAGATAGCCATGGCCACGGATCTGGTTGAGCACGCGCCTCTCGGCCGGCGTCAGGAAGGTCAGCCGCTCTGTCTGAGCCAGCGCCTCCGGCAGGAACGGCTTGGTAAAGTCCAACCGCTTGTCGTCGCCGATGATGTCTTCGATGCGCCAGTTGATGCGCTGCGAGGCGGCCAAGGCCGCCTGGTAGCTAAAACCTTCGATCGTCATGTCTTTCTCCCATCGGGCTTGCGGGGCCGGCCGATGGCCTCGCGTCGATGGCGGTATTTCCCGCGCGCCCGTGGGAAATGCGGTGGTGATAGGCGTTGAATCCCAGCGCCATTCGTTGTAACTGGCATGGAAATCTCGCACCGTCGCGGCCCTATCGGCGATGGCGGCCACCAGAGGGGTTCTGGGACCGGCAGTGGTGCCGGCATTTCGCGGAGGAGATGTCATGCTGTCGCTTCGCGTATTGGGCAGGATGGAGCTGGCGCGGGACGGCGTCGGGTTGTCATTGCCACAATCGAAGAAGACGCGAGCGCTGCTGGCCTATTTGGCAGTCACGGGCCGCGCCTATTCGCGCGACAAACTCTGTGAAATGTTCTGGGATCTTCCTGACGATCCGCGCGGCTCGCTGCGCTGGAGCCTGTCGAAGCTGCGCACGTTGGTGAATGACGGCAAAGCCGAGCGGCTGCAGGCGGATCGCGAGACCGTGTCGCTGGATTGCAGCGATATGGATGTCGATCTGCTGGCGGTGCGCGACGCCATCGGCGAGGATTTAGACAGGGCGCCGTCGGACGCGCTCGTTCGAGGGCTGGATGCCTTCCGAGGACCTTTCCTCGAGGGCATCGAGCTGGAACGCTGCTCCGGTTTCCAATCCTGGATGGTAGCCGAGCGAGAGCAGGCGCGGATTCTGCACGCCCGCAGCCTGTTCCAACTGGCCAACCGGTTCGGCGAGTCACGACCCGACGAGGCGCTGAGCTATATGCGAAGGATGATCGAGGTCGAGCCCGATTGTGAAGAGGCCCGCACTTGTTTCGTCCGGCTGCTGGTGCGCAACGGCCTCATGAACGAAGCGGAACAGCAATATGAGATCGCGCGCCGGCATGTTCAGGAGCTGAGCGGCGCTCCGGCCGCCATGCTAACTCATGCTTGGCGCGAGCTGCGTGGCTTACCGCCATCGATTGCCGACCTGCAGGCCCATGAACCGATCGTCGGTTATCATCCCGCCCAGCGGAAAATGGCCGCACCGGCGGCGGTCGACGTGATGGAACGCGGCGAGCCTGCCATTGCCAGCGCACCCGCACGGCTCGCGCCGCTGCGGGACATCGAGCAGGAGATCCGCTTCTGCACCGCGCCCGACGGCGTCAGAATCGCCTATGCCACGGCAGGCCAGGGGCCGCCGCTGGTGAAATCGGCGAACTGGCTCAATCATCTCGAATTCGACTGGCAGAGTCCGGTCTGGCGCCATCTGCTGCATGCGCTGGCGCGCCACCATCAACTGGTTCGTTATGACGAGCGCGGCAACGGGTTGTCGGATTGGTCGGCCCAGGATCTCAACTTCGACGCGTTCCTGAACGATCTGGAAACGGTGGTCGATGCGGCCGGCCTCGACCGCTTCCCCTTGTTCGGCATTTCGCAAGGATGTGCCGTCTCGATCGCCTACGCGGTCCGGCATCCGGAACGGGTGACGCGCCTGATTCTGGCGGGGGGTTATGCGCGGGGCTGGCGCAAGCGGGGCTCCGCCGACGAGATCGCGCGGCGCGAGGCGCTGCTGACCCTGACCTTGCAGGGGTGGGGACAGGAGAGTCCCGCCTATCGCCAGATCTTCACCTCGCTATATCTGCCGGACGCGACGCCCGAGCAAGCGAGCTGGTGGAACGAGCTGCAGCGCATCACGACCTCGCCGCAGAACGCCTATCGCCTGGCCGAGGCGTTCAGCGAAATCGATGTCCGCGATCTGCTGCCAAAGGTCAAGGTGCCGACCCTGGTACTTCACAGCCGCGGCGACGCCGTGGTGCCGTTCGATTGCGGCCGCGAGCTCGCAAGCAGCATCCGCGGCGCGCGCTTCGTGCCGCTCGACAGCCGCAACCACCTCATCCTCGAGCATGAACAGGCCTGGCCGCGCTTCCTGGCCGAAATTTCGGCCTTCCTGCCCGCTTGCCCCGATCCCCAGAGCAAGATCGCACCGGCTTGATTGAAGCCGGTGCGTGAATCCTGCTCTACTTCAATGAACTAGAGACTGATTCACGTCTCAAGTCGATTCGACTTGAGACGATCAGGCTCTAGAGACCGGAGGCTAGGCGGCGCAGCCGATGCAGGGGTTCTCGTCGCTGTTGTCGGCTTTCTTGGCCACGGGAACCGGACGGCTCGCGGCGCCCGCGACCGCAAAGGTTTGCGACGCCTCATGCGGATCATGCAGGCCATAAGCCGCCAGCACGATCTCCGAGCGGCGCAATCCGATATCGCGGAGCTGATGGTCGGTCAGGGCCCGCAAGCTCTCCAGCCCCTTCCTCCGCTCATGCCACTGCAATGCCTGCACCGGGACGCTGCGGACCAAGCTGCCGACGCCCCGCGCGGCTCCGGCAATAGCTCTGGACAGACCGGTCAGACTCAGGGTCGACAAAACGAGGGATGGGCGATTCATGAAGTCCTCCACAAAGATCAGCCTCGACGGGAAGCGCGCCCCAAAAATGTCACCCGCTGGCAAAAGCGGTGGGCCGTCCCGTCGATGGATGGGCGGATATCTATGCGGCCGGCGCGGCAAGCGCCGTGGGGGAAAGCGTGGAATCCGCCGGCCCCGCGTTGAATTTCCCGTGGGGCGATAACCACGCCGTTGGGCTCTGACCTATCCGCAGGCCCGACCCTCAAATAGGTCGGTGCGCCGGAATCCCCATTCAAGAGGACCGGCGGCAAAATTCCTTATTTCACTACACTGCGTATGGAAATTACAGAAAAGCCATATGCCCGTGGGGCCGGATGATCGCATGGTTACCGCCAGCCCTTCACCGACCCGCCCGGGCGCCCTCAGGCAGGATCGACGCTGGCCGCGCTTGCCGATCGACCTTTCACCCGGTCGGCGAGGTTGCGCACCACCACATAGAACACGGGCGTGAAGCCGAGGCCGAACAGCGTCACGCCCAGCATGCCGAACAGCACCGCGGTGCCGAGCGATTGACGCATCTCGGCGCCGGCACCCGTGGCGATCGCCAGCGGCAGCACGCCCAGGATGAAGGCGAACGAGGTCATCAGGATTGGTCGTAACCGGGTCCGCGCGGCGGTGATGGCGGCGTCGATTCGCGTCGAACCCGTCGATTCCGCCTGTCGTGCGAACTCGACGATCAGGATCGCGTTCTTGGCCGCAAGCCCGACCAGGACCACGAAGCCGATCTGCGCCAGGATATTGACGTCGAATCCTCGCATAGTGAGGCCGGTGATCGCGGCCAACAGACACATGGGCACGATCAGCACGATCGAGAGCGGCAAGGCCCAGCTCTCATACTGCGCGGCCAGCACCAAAAATACGAACAACACCGCGGCCGCAAAAATCAGAATGGCGGTATTCCCGACCTGACGTTCCTGATAGGCGAGCTCGGTCCATTCATAGCCGAAGCCGTCGGGCAGCCGTTCCGCGGCCAGATGCTCCATTGCCGCCAGTGCCTCGCCGGTCGAGGTGCCGGGCGCCGTCTGCCCCTGAATCTCGGTAGCGGGGTAGAGATTGTATCGTGTCACCCGATAGGGCCCGGTGCGATCCTGAAACGAGGCCACCGAACCCAGCGGCACCATGGCACCGAGAGCGTTGCGCATCTTGAGGTTCGCGATCTCGTTGACGTTCTGCCGGAACTTGCTGTCAGCCTGCGCCGTCACCCGATAGGTGCGGCCGAGGAAATTGAAATCGTTGACGAAGGCGGATCCCAGATAGACCTCGAGCGTCTCGAACACCTGACTGGCGTTGACGCCCAGCATCTCCGCGCGAACCCGGTCGATATCGGCGTAAATGCGCGGTGTCTTGGTGTTGAAGAGCGTGAACACGCCCGCAAGGCCGGGCGTCTGGTTGGCCGCGCCGACGAGATCTTGCGTGACCGTTTCCAGCGCCGGAAGGCCGCGGCCGCGTCGGTCCTGCAGCATCATCTTGAAGCCGCCGCCAGTGCCGATGCCGCGCACCGAGGGCGGTGGGATGGTGATCGTGAAGGCGTCCTTGATGACGCCGAGACGCGCCTGCAGCGAGGCGCGGATTTTGTCGGCGGTCAAGCCTTTGGCGACGCGGTCCGAGAATGGTGCCAGCACCGAGAAGATCGCGCCGGCATTGGGCGCGTTGGTGAAGGTGGCGCCGTCGAAACCGGCGAAGGGCACGGCATGGGCGACGCCTTCGGTGCCCAGAACGATCTCGGCCGCCTCGTGGATCACCTTGTCGGTCCGCGCCAGCGAGGAGCCGGGCGGCAGTTGCACCACCGTGATCAGGTAGCCCTGATCGAGCTGCGGAATGAAGCCCGTGGGCGTATGGGAGAACTGGAACCCGGTAAGCGCGACGAGGCCGCCATAGACCACCAGCACCAGCGCCGAGAACCGGATCAGCCGTCGGGTTGTCCCGCCATAGCCGAGGGACAGGCGATCGAAGCCGCTGTTGAACAGGCGGAAGAAGGCGCGGATCGGACGGAGCACGATATTGTCGGCGTCCGACGCGCTGCTATGCGGCTTGAACAAGAGGGCGCAGAGAGCCGGGCTCAAGGTCAGCGAAACGAAGCAGGAGATCACCGTCGCCGTGGCGATGGTGACGGCGAACTGCCGGAAGAACTGGCCCGAGATGCCGGGAATGAAAGTCGCCGGCACGAACACCGCCGTGAGCGTCAAGGCGATCGCGATCAACGCGGTGCCGACCTCGTCCATGGTTTGTCGGGTCGCATCGCGCGGCGACAGACCGCGCCGCAGGTTTCGCTCCACATTCTCGACCACCACGATCGCGTCATCGACCACGATGCCAATCGCCAGGACCAGACCGAACAGGGAGAGAGTATTGAGCGAGTAGCCGATCGCGGCCAGAACCGCGAAGGTGCCCACCAGCGAAACCGGGATCGCGACGATGGGAACGATCGAGGCGCGCCAGGTTTGCAGGAACAGGATGACGACGAGGATGACCAGCAGCGTCGCCTCGTAAATGGTCTTGACGACCTCATCCACCGACTGGGCAATGAACTGGGTCGGGTTGTAGACGACGTCGTACCGCACACCGTCCGGGAAGGACTTCGACAGCTCCGCAATCGTATCGAGCACTTGCTTGGCGGTCTGAAGCGCATTCGAGCCGGGCCGCTGAAATACCAGCAGCGGGACCGCCGCGCGATCGTCGAGATAGCCGTTGGCGCTGTAATCCTGCGCGCCGACCTCGACCCGCGCGACGTCGCGCAACCGCGTCACGCGTCCATCGGGATCGGTGCGGACCACGACATCGGCGAACTGGCGTGCATCGGTCAGGCGTCCCAGCGTTTCCACATTGAGCTGGAAAGCGCTCTGCTGGGCCATGGGGGGCTGGTTCAGGACGCCGGAGGCGACCTGGACATTCTGTTCCTGCAAGGCCGCGATCACGTCACCTGCTGTCAGGTCGCGAGCCGCGATCTTGTCGGGATCGAGCCAGACGCGCATCGCATAGTCGCGGGCCCCGAAGATGCGGACATCGCCCACGCCCGGAATACGCGAGAGCACGTCGCGGACTTGTAGGGTGGCGTAATTCGAGAGATAGAGCTGGTCGCGGCTGCCGTCGGGCGAACTCAGATGGATGACGAGCAGCATGTCGGGCGAGTTCTTGCGCACCGTGACGCCCAGACGACGCACCTCTTCCGGAAGGCGCGGCTCGGCCACCGCTTCGCGGTTCTGCACCAGCACCTGAGCGGTATCGAGATTGGTCCCGAGCGCGAAGGTGACGGTCAGCGTCAGATTGCCGTCGCTGGTCGCCTGCGACGTCATATAGAGCATGTTGTCGACGCCGTTGATCTCCTGCTCGAGCGGCGTCGCCACTGTGGCGCTTACGGTTTCAGCCGAGGCGCCCGGGTAGCTGGCGCGGACCTCGATTGTCGGCGGCACGATGTCAGGATATTGGGACACCGGCAGCGCGAAATAGGCAATGGCGCCGATGATGGTGATGAAAATCGAGACCACCATCGCGAAGATCGGCCGGTCGATGAAGAAGTGCGAAAGCTTCATGACCGGATCTACTCTTCGGGATCCGTCAGATCGATCTTGCCTTCCTCGGGCGTCACCGAGGCGCCAAGCCGGGCCCGCAGCAAGCCGCTGATGATCACCCGGTCATTCGGATCGAGCCCCTCGCGGATGATCCTGAGATCGGGCCCGCGATTGGGGCCGAGGCGAACCACCTTCGGCACCACCGTGCCGTCATCCGCCACCGTCATCACGATCTTCCGAGCCTGGTCTGAAACGACTGCGGCCTCGGGAATCAGGATCGCGTTGTAGGGTTGCGAGCCTGGAATCCGCACCCGGCCGAATTGTCCCGGCGTAATCAGCAGATCCGGATTGGGCAGCACGGCACGGACCCGGATGGTACCGGCCGTCCTGTCGACCTGGTTGTCGATGAAGTCGATCGTGCCCTTGAGGCTCCATCTCTGCTCATCGATCAGTTGCGCCTGGACCTCGACCGATCCGTCGCGCACCGACTTCAGGCGACCTTCGGCGATGGCGCGTTGATAGGCCAGCAGATTGGCCTCGCTGACATCAAACAGGAGACGGATCGGATCGAGCGATACGATCGTGGTGAGGAGCGTGGTGCCGCCGCCCGATCCGCCGGTCACGAGATTGCCGACGCTGATCGTATGGGCGCTGATGCGCCCGGTGATGGGAGCCGTGATTCGCGTATATTCGAGATCGAGTGCGGCAGCATCGACCGCCGCCTGGGCCACGGTGATCGACGCCGCCGCGTTCCGGGCCTGCTGAACTCGCTCGTCATAGGTGCTGGCCGAGGTGAAGTCGTTCTTGCGCAGGGCCTCCGCCCGCTTCATCTCGGCCAGCGCCAGGTCATAGGCGGCCCGCGCCTGCTCGAGCTGCGCCTTGGCCGACGCGAGCGCGATCTGGAATGGCCGCGGATCGATCTCGAACAAGAGGTCGCCCGCCTGGACGATCTGGCCATCTTCGAAATGGATCGCCTGCAGGTAACCACTGACACGCGCGCGCAACTCGACCGAATCCACGGCCGTGAACTGGCCGGTATATTCGTCCCATTCGACGATCTGCTTCACCAGCGGCTTGCTGACGACGACGGTCGGCGGCGGCGGCACGGATGGCGCCGCGGCCGTCGTAGCCGCCGTCAGTCCGGGCGCGATCAGTCCTTCCCGCCAAGCGAGAAACCCCGCGGCCGCCAGGACCAGGACGGCGACACCAAGCCAGACCAGACGTTTGCGATTTGCGCGCGTCGGCCCGCTCGACGGCGGCGCCGGGTGCCCTTTCGCCGAATCATGCCCCTGGTCGGTCTCGCTCATCCCCTCGCCTTACCCTGCCCATCCCGATCCTGTCGTGAAGCGTGAGATTGGCCCATTGATGGGCGGTTGCAAGGGCGGCCTTAGGATGAGCCGCCTATGCCACTATTGAGTCGAGGGTTATGTCGGATTTCAGCAATGGATTCGAAGACAGGTGACGGGCGGACCTCGTCCAGGCTTACCGCTTCAAACGATAGCGCGGGGCCGGATTTCGCCTGTGATGCTAAACCGATACCGGTGCGGCCCTGCGGTAGAGAAGATGGCGGCGCAGCCGATGTCCCTCCGGCAGGGCCGGATGGTCGAAGTCGTCTTTCGAATCACGGGTCATCCCGAGCCGTTCCATCACGGCCAGCGACCGGCGATTGCCCGGCACCGTGAAAGAGACGATCTCCCGGAGCCTTGCCCGCTCGAAACCGAACTCGAGCGCCGCCCGGGCGCCCTCGGTCGCATAGCCTTTGCCCCAATGGCGAGACGCCAGCCGCCAGCCCACTTCGACACAGGGCGTGAAATGCGCGGCGAAGCTCGGCACTGCCAGCCCGATGAAGCCGATGAAATCGGCGACTTCCGGCACCTCGACCGCCCAAAGACCGAAGCCATGCCGCTCGAAATGAGTCTGGATGCGCGCCGCCAGCGCATCGCTCGCGGCGCGGTCGAGAACAGAGGGGAAATGCTCCATCACGATCGGATCGGCATTGAGCGCCGCGAAGGCGGGAAGATCCGCTTCGCGCCACGGCCGCAGCACCAACCGCGATGTCTTCAGCGTCGGATGCGAGGCTGAACCCGGCATGGAAGCGCCATGTGGTCAGCGACGTTACTGCAGGCCGTTCGCCTTCTTGACGTCATTCAAATGGTCGAGCGCCGATTTGAGCAAAGGGCCGGCGCTGCCATCGACCTTGCTGCCCATGGAGAAGACCGCGACCCGGCCGCTGCCGATGGCGCAAGCGGCCCCGTTCACCGTCTCGGCGCATTTGGCCTCGGGCCAGTTCGCCAGCGGCCGGAGCGTCGCCTGGTTTTGCATGATCGCTCTCTCGAACTGCACCACATAGGCGTCGGCCGCGGCGGCATCCGGGAACAGAAGATAATTGATCTTTGCCTTCGGATCGGCGCCCTGGAGCGTGATCTGCGCGTTGCCCATCATCCCGGCATTCTGGTCTTCCTGGTCGATCGGTCCCGGCCCGATTTGGGCCAGGCTGAAGCCCGCGGGCAGCTCCTGCGGCCGGGCCTTGAGGAGCGCGCCGTAAAGAGCATCGGCGGCTTCGGCTGCGGCCGACAACAGGCCCGCCAGCAGCAAGGCGAACGCGATAATGACGATGCGGCGTCTTTGGGATTGCCGGCGGATTTCTCGGTGCATCTTCGATCTCCTCAAGCTTGCCTGCCCTTTGCAGGCACAACA
>Ga0153916_10003041_pt1 | contig 12359 bp, 7 predicted proteins | sample Opewatmetagenome_FD_109642 | JGI IMG/M metagenome (GOLD analysis project Ga0153916, IMG submission 109642) | Freshwater wetland microbial communities from Ohio, USA - Open water 3 Core 3 Depth 4 metaG | ecosystem: Environmental > Aquatic > Freshwater > Wetlands | place: USA: Ohio, Lake Erie, Old...
AAGCAAAAGGATCTGAGAAATTGACGTCCCATTTTTTCCTCCCCATGGTCAGGTTAAGATGAACTGAAAGCCCTTATTTTGGGGACAGGGCACTCAGGGTTTGCGCTAAGAACCATTGCCGCGATCGAAAATAACGATATCATGTGAAAAAAAATAAAGTCAATCAAGTTGCGAGTATACCTTCTGCCGAGTACAATGGTGACCTATCCGGAGGGATGGCCGAGTGGTTGAAGGCGGCGGTCTTGAAAACCGCTTTCCGGTTCTCCGGAACGGGGGTTCGAATCCCTCTCCCTCCGCCACTTTCACCTCCTAAAGTGAAAACACGCCCCGCCGGGTTCTATTGACATCCACGCGGATCCCGTTTTATCATCCCGGCGGATTGGGGATTATGAAATGAGCGCCAAGAAACCGCCGCTTCCTACCCAGACCCTGGACTCTTCCTCTGAAGCCTTCGGTTCCATTGGACCCTATCGTCTGCTGGAGAAGATCGGCGAAGGGGGAATGGGAGAAGTCTGGGTTGCTGAGCAGCATAAGCCCATCCGCCGGACAGTGGCCCTGAAGGTGATCAAGAGCGGCATGGACACCAGACAAGTCATCGCCCGTTTCGAATCGGAAAGGCAGGCGCTGGCGCTGATGGACCATCCCGCCATCGCCAAGGTGTTCGACGCGGGAGAAACCGAGCAGGGCCGGCCCTATTTCGTCATGGAATACGTCAAGGGCATCCCGATCACTGCGTACTGCGATCAAAACCGACTGACCACCCCGGAAAGGCTGGCTCTGTTCATGGAGGTCTGCGACGGAATCCAGCATGCCCACCAGAAAGCGATCATCCATCGGGACCTCAAGCCCTCCAATATTCTGGTCGCCATACAGGACAGCAAAGCGGTCCCCAAGATCATCGACTTCGGAGTGGCCAAGGCGACGGCGCAAAGCCTGACCGAAAGGACGATGTACACCGAGCTCGGGGTGCTGATCGGGACCCCGGAGTACATGAGCCCCGAGCAGGCCGAAATGTCCGGCCAGAACGTCGACACTCGGACGGATGTCTATTCGCTGGGCGCCATCTTGTATGAGCTTCTCGTCGGCGCCCTGCCCTTCGATCCCCGGGAGCTGCGGCGCGCCGGCTTCGACGAGATCCGCAGGAAGATCAGGGAGGAGGACCCGCCCAAGCCCAGCACCAAGCTGAGCACGATGGGAGCCTTGTCGACCGCAGAGGCGCAGAAGCGCCGGACAGAGCCGACGGCGCTTATCCGGCAGGTCAGAGGCGACCTGGATTGGATCACGATGAAGGCGCTTGAGAAAGACCGAATCAGACGCTATGGATCGCCTTCAGAGCTGGCCGCAGACATCGATCGTTTTTTGCACCATCAGCCCATTGTCGCCCGCCCTCCGAGCACGGTTTACAAGGCCAAGAAGTTCGTCCGCCGCCACAGGGTCGGTGTCGGCGTGGCTTCCACAATCGCGCTTCTTCTGGTGGCCTTCTCGGTGACGACCGCCATCCAGGCCCGCCGGATCGCCCGCGAGCGGGACAGGGCGAACCAAGAGGCGGAGACATCGCGACAGGTTTCGGAATTCCTAACCGGCCTGTTCAAGGTTTCCAACCCCAGCGAAGCCCTGGGCAACAGCATCACGGCCAGGGAAATCCTCGACAAAGGCGCGGAAAGCATTACCCGCGAGCTCCAAGGCCAGCCGCTCGTCCAAGGCAAGCTGATGAACACGATGGGATACGTCTATGAGAGCCTCGGCCTGTATGATCCCGCCCAGAAGCTTCTGGAAACGGCGCTGGACATCCGGACCAAGACCCTTGGACCCGATGATCCTGACGTAGCGACCACACTGTCTGACCTCGCCGCCGTCGTCTGGCGCAAGGGCAATTTCACCAAGGCGGAAACTCTCCATAAGCAAGCCCTGGCCATCCGGGAGAAGCGGTTCGGCCGGGATAGCGAGGAGGCAGCCACCAGCCTTCACAATCTTGGCACTCTCTACTGGAACCAGGGAAATTACGAAGAGTCCCGGCGCCTTTGCGAACGCGCCTTGGCGATCCGAGAAAAGGTCCTCGGGCCTGAGCATGCCGAGGTCGCGAGCACGCTCAACTCGCTGGGAGCGATCGCTTACAAGGAAGGGAACCTGAAGAAGGCCGGAGAAATGTGGGAGCAGACGCTTGCGATCCGGGAAAAGGCCCTTGGCGCCGACCATCCTCTGATTGCCCAATCGCTTAACAACCTGGCGATAGTCTATACCTACACCGGCGAACCAAAACGCGCGGTGCCGCTGCTCGAGCGGGTGGTCCAGATCCAGGAAAAAGTGCTGGGTGCCAATCATCCGGACCTCGCCTCGGGCCTCATGAACCTGGGGGATGCGATTTCCTTCAGCGGCGATCCCCCCGGGGCGAAGCCTTATTATGCCCGTGCCGTGGCCATTATGGAGACGGCCAGTCCTGAAAACCCCGAGCTCGGCCGTTTTCTCGACAGACTGGCCTACGTCCTTCTGAAAGAGAATGATCTGACGGGAGCAGAGGGGCTATATGAACGCTCCTTGGCGCTGCGCCAAAAGGCCTACGGGTCCCGGCATCCCGATGTAGCGGAAAGTCTCGGCGGCCTGGCCGAATGCGCCTCAAGCGGCGGCCGCCTCCAAGAGGCGGAAGCTCTTTACGAGCGGGCTCTGGCCATCGCCCGAAAGCCGGAGGGGGGTTATTATCCCGCAGCCTACGACGTGCTCAAGGGGTACGCGGCCCTCCTGCGGGCCACTCATAGGGACGCCAAGGCGGAAGAGATGGAAGCGATCGTCCGTTCCATGGAAATAAACCGCTAGACCTTTTGACTGACTGATCCCGGGCCCTCCCTCTTTTTCAGCCGGCCGCATTGACCTTGATCTTCTCGCTGTCGAAAGTGAGGATGAAAAGGGTCACCCCGGAGCCCCCTCCCGGGCCGAGCCATATTTTCAACAGGGGACAAACGTGTTAGAATACCTTGGCCACGCGGGCGCGGAGAGGTGCTGGAGTGGTCGATCAGGAACGCCTGCTAAGCGTTTGTCCTGCTTTACGCCGGGACCGTGGGTTCGAATCCCACCCTCTCCGCCACTTTGATATCAGCACCCTTCTCCTTTCCGGTTTGGGGGCCCTCCATACTTAGACTGACGCCTTAAGCCTGGGCTTGCGGCTAATTCCCAAAATAGGCCTTGTCTAGTCGTTCTTGTATTGGATAATATACCCACCGTGGAACATCCGGCTCGAGATGAGCGGGAAATCTCGAGGTCCGGCGGGAGGATGGAGAAAGAAATGAGAAAGACTCTGATCCTGAGTTTGGCTGTCCTGGGTTTGATCGGATTAATGGTCAGCTGTCAAAAGAAGGTAGAGGGCGATTCCTATGCCTCGGTCATTCAGGCGTTCGCCGACCCGCCGGCCGAGTTCCGGAGCGTGCCCCTCTGGGTTTGGAATGACCGGGTGACCAAGGAGGAGGTCGAGACCCAGTTGGCCGATTTCAAAGCCCACGGCATCGGCGGCGTCTTTATCCATCCCCGGCCCGGGCTGATCACTCCCTACCTCTCCGAGGAGTGGTTTGACCTCTGCCGTCATGCCGTTGAAGTAGGGAAAGGCCTCGGGATGAAGGTCTGGATCTACGATGAGAATTCGTACCCCTCCGGCTTTGCCGGGGGACATGTCCCGGCCGAGATGCCCGACTCGATAGGGAAGGGGCTGCGCTTGATAAAGGCGGCGGCCGTACCGTCCGGATCCAAGGAGAAGCCTCTCCTGGTGCTGAGAAGAACCGAAAGCGGGTTCGAGGACGTCAGCGAAATCGCTCTCCAGCAGGGGTCGGCGGCAACACTTGGAAAGGGGGATTACTATATCTTTGATGTTCAGCAGGCGGCCGCGGAGGCCTGGTTCGGCGGGTACACTTATGTGGACCTTATGGACCGTCCGGTAACGGAAAAATTCCTGGACGTCACGCTCAATGGCTACAAGAAGGCATTCGGGAATGAGTTCGGCCTGACCGTCCCCGGGAGCTTCCAGGACGAGGCCCATATCGGTCCAGTGATGGGGCCGAACCTGATCAACTTCACGCCTTCGATTTTCGCCGCTTTTCAGAAGAAATGGGGCTATGACCTGAGGCTTCAGCTTCCTTCTCTCTATGAGGAGGTTGGCGATTGGCGGACGGTCCGCCACAACTTCTACGCGACGACGTTGGACCTGTTCATCGAGAACTGGGCGAAGCCCTACTATGATTATTGCGCGGCCAACAACCTTTGGCTGACCGGGCACTACCTGGAGCACGAGTGGCCCGGCCCGAATTATGGTTCCGATTATCTTGGCCTGCTGGCCCACTCCCACATGCCGGGGATCGACTGTCTCATGAACCAGTGGCAGACAGGCCCGCATGATCAGTTCGGCAACGCCCGCCCGCCCAAGGAGATCCGGAGCGTTGCCAACCAGCTCGGGCAGCCGCGCACGATGTCCGAGACCTATGGTGCGGGAGGCTGGGATCTGAGTTTCCTGGACCAGAAGAGGATCGCCGATTGGGAGTTCGCGCTGGGGGTCAATTTCATCAACCAGCATCTCTCCTACATGACCATCATGGGCGCCCGCAAGCGCGACCATCCGCAGTCGTTCTCTTACCATGAACCCTGGTGGCCTGCCTATAAAGTCATGGGGGATTATCTGGGGCGGCTGTCGGTCGTCACCAGCTTGGGCCGCCAGGTCAACCGGATTCTCGTTCTGGAGCCGACCACGACGGCCTGGATGCATTATGCCCCGGGGCCCCAGCCGGAGAGGCTGAAAGACATTGGGGATGGATTCGCTCGCTTCCTTAACCGGCTGGAAGCCGCGCAGGTCGAGTACGATTTGGGAAGCGAAGATATCCTGCGAAACCATGGCCGGGCGGAAGGCCAGAAAATGGCGGTTGGAGAGCGGAGCTACGACGTCATCGTCCTGCCGGCGCAGACCGAAAATCTGAACGGACCGACATTGGAGCTCTTGTCCGGCCATCTCAAGGCAGGGGGCCGCGTGTTTTCCCTGTCCGAGGCCGTCCGCTATGTCGACGGCAAGTCTTCCGAGGAGGTGGAGAAGCTGGCTGCCGCCCAGGCCGCGAACTGGATGGTTAAGTCGGAGGAAGGGATGATCGCGGGCCTGACCGATCTATGCGCCCCGGATATCCGGTTCTCCGACCTCGACGGCGACCGGGCCATGTTCTTTCATCAGCGACGCCTGTTGGCGGATGCCGAGCTCCTTTTCCTGGCCAATATCAGCCCGGACAAAACGATGAGCGGCAAATTTGCAGGCAAAGGGAAATCGGTAGAGACCTGGGATCCTTTTAGTGGTGAGGTGTCGCCCTATCCGGGTGCGGCGCTCGAAGGAAAAGTCGAGGTGGCCTTCAACCTTCCGCCCGGCGGGAGCGCCCTGTTCTGTCTGCGTCCCAAAAAGGCCGGCCGGGTTGAAAACCCTGAATACCGCTGGGGAGAGCTGGTCTCTGATAACGGTTTGATCATTAAGATCGATTCCCCGAACGTCCTGACGATAGACCACTGCGACCTCAAGGTTGGAACAAAGAACGAGAAGGACCTTTATTTCTACGAGGCCCAGCGGAAGACATTTCAACACCATGGCCTGGAACGCGACCCGTGGGATAACGCCGTGCAGTACAAGACGAATATCCTTGACCTGGACAAATTCGGGCCGGACTCCGGTTTTGAGGCCAGCTTCTGGTTCGAAGTGGCGACGGGCGTCGAGTCGTCCTCCTTGAGGCTTGCGGTCGAGCGGCCCGCCCTCTACGAAGTCTCTATCAACGGCAGCAAGGTCGAACCGCTGGCCGGACAATGGTGGCTCGACAAGGCCTTCGGAGTATTCGAGATCGGCGGTCTCTGCCAGAACGGCCGGAATAAGATCACGCTCAGGGCCTCGCCGTTTACCATTCACACCGAGCTCGAGCCCGTCTATATCTTAGGGGATTTCGGCCTGGCAAGCGCCGAAAAGGGCTTCCTGCTTGTTCCCCCAGCCCCCTTGAATCTTGGCCTTTGGTCAGAGCAGGGGAGGCCGCTCTATGCGGGCGGTGTGAGCTATTCCAAGGCCTTTACGCTGAGCGCTCCGGATCCGGGGAAAGAGAGGATCCTCGTCAGGCTCGGTGAATGGAGGGGTTCGGTAGCCGAAATCAAGGTCGGCGGCAAGAGCGCCGGGTTTATTTTCGCGCCGCCCTTCGAGCTCGATATAACGGATTCCATTGGCCCCGGCCGGAACGAGGTGAGTGTCACTGTCTTCGGGACGTTGAAGAATACTCTTGGGCCACACCACAACAATCCGCCACTGGGTACGGCCTGGCCGGGGATGTTCCAGAAGGGACCCGAAGGAGGCTACCCGGCCGGCTCTGCTTATAGCGTCATCGGCTACGGCCTTTTTGCTGATTTCAAGCTCCTCTCGAGGAGCTCCGTCGACTGATCATTCCTTCTGGAGCGGACAGGGGCGGAAAGAGGGGCGAGGAGTATTGAGGGGTGGGGCTCGACACCTGGCTGGCTGTAGTCGTGATCTCCATCTCTGCGGCCTTCGCTATCTCGGGAAAATACCAGAAATCGAAGTTCATCCATTACGCCTTTAAGCCTCTCACTATGATCATGGTGATCTCCCTGGCTTTTGAGCGGGTGACCATGCGCCCCTCGGTCTATGGGTATTTCATCCTCTCCGGCCTCTGCGTCTCTCTCGTCGGAGATGTTTTTTTGATGCTGCCGGCCAAGTATTTTAAATCCGGCCTTCTGGCCTTCCTGGCTGCTCAGCTCCTATACATCCTGGCCTTCACTCGTGGCCAGAGGGCTTTTTTTTTCACTCCGCTTCTCGTGATCTTGGTCTACGCCGGGCTGGTCTTCTTGCTGCTTTACCGAGGCCTGGGCAGGCACCGCTGGCCTGTCCTATTTTATATGCTGGCCGTCTCGGGCATGGCCTGGCTGGCCGTCTGTAGATATCTCGGACACCTCGATCGAGGCAGCCTTCTCGCCATGAGCGGCGCCCTCCTCTTCCTGGTTTCGGATTCGCTCAACGCCTTCAACCGCTTCAAGAAACCATTCGGCGTGGCTCAAGTCCTGATCCTGGGCTCATATTTCGCGGCTCAGCTAGTTTTTGCCCTCTCAATCTAGTCCGATCGAGCCGCCAAGCGGCCTTGCGGCAAGCGCAGAAAGCCAGCGGTGAAGGGGGCCGAGAGGCTTGAATCTTCGGTAACAATACTCTATCAAGTCGCGAGTGAACAGCTCCTTGGGGATGGTCGTCTCCCAGCCGGCGTGCAGACCGTTGTGCTGCAGGAGCGGGGCGTTGGGATGGGCGGAGTCATATCCCGACGGCACGCGCTTGAGGGTTTTCCCGCCGATTTCGAAAGCGGATGATTCGGCGATCTTCTTGAGGATCCTGGCCAGATCTTTCCCGAGCTCGGGATGAAGGACGGCGCTCCTGTAGCGCTCGATCAGCCAATCGGGGAATTCATAATAGCCCGCTCCCAGCAGGAAGGTCGGCGGCTCGAGGTGGACATAGAACCCAGGGCTTTCCATCCGGGAGCGCGGCCCCTCCCAAAAATAGAGCCCGAGGTTCGCCTTGTAGGGAGATTTGTCGAGGCTGAAACGGGTATCGCGGTTGAGGCGGAAGATGGACTTGTTGATCCTGGGGACAGCGACGATGTTCGGGGAGATCGCTTTCAGTCGGCTGCCCATGGCGGAGACGAACGCTTTGGAAGGGCCCAGGACATACTGCTCGTAGGCCTCCCGGTGCGCTTCAAACCATTCCTTGTTGTTATTTTTTTTCAACCCGCGGAAAAAGGCGATCGTCTCGCGGTAAAATCCCCGGAACTCAGATTCTCCTGACATAGGTTTCTCCTCTTGTTACTATATTACATTTTTTCCATGTCCATCTCACGCCATAAACGCGGTCCCTAACGGTTCTCTTTCATGGCTCTAGGCGAAGGGTAGTGGCTAGAGAACGCCGCATGAGGAGCGAGGGCGTGGTTTCGAAGCCACTGCCCCGAGCCACTTCAGTTGACATGACCCGCGGCATTCGATATAAGTGCTTGTGCCTGTCAAGGCGAAAATATGGAGAGAAAAATCGGGTTCGATAACGAACGCTACCTGGCTCAGCAGACGGAGGAGATCCTAAAAAGGGTCGAGAAGTTCGACAATAAGCTCTACCTCGAATTCGGGGGAAAGCTCCTCTACGACTATCATGCCGCCCGCGTCCTTCCGGGATATGATCCCAATGTCAAAATGAGGCTGATCCAGAAGCTGCGGGACCGGGCCGACGTCCTCCTTTGCATTTATGCCGGTGATATTGAGAAGCGGAAGCTGCGGGCTGATTTCGGCATAACCTACGATGTCGATGCCCTCAAGCTCATCGACGACCTGGGGGACTGGGGTGTCGAGGTAACCGGGGTTGTGATCACCCGTTATGATGAGCAGGCCTCGGCTAGGATTTTTAAAAACAAGCTTGAACGCCGGGGAGTCCGGGTCTACACTCATCGCTTCACCCGCGGCTACCCCACCGACGTGGACCTTATCGTCAGCGATGAAGGGTATGGGGCCAATGAGCACATCGAGACCCGCCGCCCTCTGGTCATTGTCACGGGACCGGGACCGGGAAGCGGAAAGCTGGCCACCTGCCTCTCCCAGCTTTATCATGACCATAAGCGAGGCCACCGGTCAGGGTACGCCAAGTTCGAAACCTTTCCCATCTGGAACCTGCCCCTCAAGCATCCGGTCAACGTCGCCTATGAAGCGGCCACGGCAGATATCGGGGATTTCAACCTGGTCGACCCGTTCCATCTTGAGGCCTACGGCCAATCTTCGGTCAACTACAACCGCGATGTCGAGGTTTTCCCCGTCCTCAAGAGAATCCTGGAGAAGATCACCCAAGAGCCCTCCCTGTATAAATCGCCGACGGATATGGGAGTCAACTGCGCCGGGTTTGCTGTAACCGATGACGGCGTCATCCGGGAAGCGGCCAAGCAGGAGCTGATCCGGCGGTATTTCCGCTACCGCTGCGAGTACGCTCTTGGGTTTGTCGACCGGGAGACCGTCCAGAGGGCGGAGCTTCTGATGAAAGAGCTTGGGTTGGAGGCGGAGCACCGCCTTGTTGTCAATCCGGCCCGGCAGGCGGCCGAGGAAGCGCGGGAAAAAGGGAAGGGGAACAATGGAGTCTTCTGCGGGGCGGCCATGGAGCTGCCCGGCGGCAGCATCGTCACCGGCAAGAACTCGCCGCTCATGCACGCGGCCTCCAGCCTCGTCCTGAACGGCATCAAAAAGCTGGCCGAAGTCCCCGACCGCATCCATCTTCTTTCTCCGGCCATCATCGACTCCATCCGGAACCTCAAGCAGAACATCCTGGGGGCAAAGGCAGTGAGCCTGGATGTCGAGGAAGTCCTGATCTGTCTCAGCATCAACGCTTCCACGAACCCGACCGCCCAGCTGGCCCTGGAAAAACTGACCGATATCCGCGGGTGCGAGGTTCATCTCACGCACATCCCGACACCCGGCGACGAGATGGGGCTGCGGAGGCTTGGCGTCAACCTGACCAGCGACCCCACCTTCTCGAGCAAGAACCTGTTCGTCCATTGATCAAATGATAGGGGTCAAGCCTCGGCTCTCACGATATCCGAGAGATCGGTGTTCTGCCCCGGCAAATTGAAGGAGGGATGGTCATGCCCGGACACACGAAAAGCCTCCCGGCTCTCCTGGTCCTCTTGGGGCTCCTTAGCCTTGGTCCCGGGGCCGGGCTGACGGCGTCTGATGAACCTGAGTGCCGCGTCCGCTTCGGGGTCCAATTCCCCGCCGAGCGGTCGGCCGCGCCGCTGGATGGCCGGATGCTGCTGCTCATCTCCGATGATGGGTCGGCGGAGCCCCGCTTCCAGATCTCTGACGGGGCCGACACCCAGATGGTCTTCGGTCTCGACGTGAACGGGCTCAAGCCCGGAGAGCCGGCTGTCTTCGACCGGACGGTCTTTGGCTATCCGCTGGAAAGCCTGTCCAAGCTTCCGTCCGGCGAGTATTGGGTTCAAGCCATTCTCAACCGCTATGAGACGTTCCGCTTGGCCAGCGGTCACACAGTCAAGCTTCCTCCGGACAGGGGAGAGGGCCAGCGCTGGAACGCCAAGCCGGGAAATCTCTACAGCCAGCCGGCGAAGATGCGTCTGGACTCGGGCAAGGACGAGCTGATCAGGATCGTTATCGACCAGGAGATCCCTCCCATCCCCGACCCGCCGGAGACGAAGTACATCAAGCATATCAAGATCCAAAGCGAGCGTCTGAGCAAGTTCTGGGGAAGGCCGATGTTCCTTGGCGCCCATGTTCTTGTCCCCGAAGGGTTCGACGAACATCCCGCGGCCCGTTACCCGCTGATCATCAACCACGGTCACTTTCCCTACACCTTTGATGGTTTCCGGGAAACGCCGCCCGACCCCGACCTCAAACCCGACTACTCCCCGAGGTTCAGGGTCAGCGGGTACAACAGGATCCAGCAGGAGTATGCCTACGCGTTTTACAAATACTGGATCGCCGAGGAGACGCCTCGATTCCTGATCGTCGAGATCCAGCATGCCAACCCCTACTACGACGATTCCTATGCGGTGAATTCGGCCAACCTGGGCCCCTACGGAGACGCCATCACGTATGAGCTCATCCCGGCCATCGAGAAGAAGTTTCGCGGCCTCGGCCAGGGCTGGGCCCGGTTTCTCTACGGGGGCTCCACCGGCGGCTGGGAAGCGCTCGGCGTCCAGGTCTTCTATCCGGATGAATACAACGGCTGCTGGGCGGCCTGCCCGGACCCGATCGACTTCAGGGGTTATACGATCGTCAACATCTACGAACACAAAAATGCGTATTATCTGGACAGCCGCTGGAAGAGGACCCCGCGGCCGGGCCAGCGCAACTCCCTGGGCGAGGTCAGCACGACGATCGAAGACTCCAACCATCGCGAGCTCGTCCTGGGGACGCATTCCCGGTCCGGAGACCAGTATGACATCTGGGAGGCCGTCTTTTCGCCGGCCGGCAAGGACGGGTACCCCAAGCGGATCTGGGATAAGATCAGCGGCGAGATCGACCCGGCTGTCGCCCGGTACTGGCAGGAGAACTATGACCTCCGCTATATCCTGGAGCGCGACTGGAAGTCCCTCGGTCCCAGGCTCAAAGGAAAGATCCATATCTACTGCGGCGACATGGACAACTATTATCTTAATAACGCCGTCTATCTGATGGAGGCTTTCCTGAAGAACACGAAAGATCCCTCTTATGACGGCGAGGTCGATTATGGGGACCGGGCGGAGCACTGTTGGAACGGAGACCACACCCGGCCCAACGCCATTTCCCGGCTGCGCTATCACCAGATGCATATCCCCAAGATCATCGCCCGGATCGAGGAATCGGCGCCGCCGGGCGCGGACCTGACCAGCTGGAGGTATTGACGATGGGCGCGACTCGCCGGGCATATTACTATTCTCCGATAGGAATTATAGAAATACTCGGGAATGAGCTGGGCTTACGGGCCGTGGATTTCGTGCGGCGCGGACCGCGCGGCGGCTCCCGGCCGGATCCGGTGCTCCGGCCGGCCGTCACCCAGCTCGACGAGTATTTTCGGGGAGAAAGGAAGCGCTTTTCGCTGGCTCTGGACCTCGTGGGCACGGAGTTTCAGAAGAAAGCCTGGGAGCAGCTGGCCAGCATTCCCTATGGGGAGACCGCCACGTATGCCGAGGTGGCCGCGGCGATCGGCAGGCCCAAAGCCGTGAGGGCAGTCGGCCAGGCCAACCACCGGAATCCGGTTTCCATCATCATCCCGTGTCATCGGGTGATCGGCAGCGATGGCCGGCTGGTCGGGTATGGAGGCGGTCTCTGGCGAAAGCAGTGGCTTCTTGCTCACGAGCGAAGGGGTTCGGGGAGTGGAGGTCCGGCAGACCGATCATGGAGGGAACGAACATGAAACTGGGAAAGCTGTTGATCCTCGTTTGTGTTCTGGTTTCGGGCTGGACGATGTTTTGCAGCAAGGCTTCCATAAAGGACCTGGTGATCAAGAAATACCCCTGCGACAGCCTCGACGGCCTCATCGGTCTTTCAGGCATCGAGGCCGACAGCCGGATCAAGAACGAGGGGAAGGGATCATTGAAGATCAGCCTGACTGAACCTGCGGTCATCCACCTTTTTGAGACGGGGGACATAGATATCGAAGAGGCCGTCCTGGTCTATCAGGCCAAGCTGCGGACGCCAGGAGTTCAAGGCCGGGTCTACTTGGAGATGTGGTGTCATTTCGACGGCAAGGGAGAATTTTTCTCCCGCGGTCCGGACTCTTCGCTCAGCGGGACGAACAACTGGGCCTCCGCCGAGATCGCTTTTTCTTTGAAGGCGGGGGAAAACCCCGA
>Ga0153916_10003042_pt1 | contig 12357 bp, 13 predicted proteins | sample Opewatmetagenome_FD_109642 | JGI IMG/M metagenome (GOLD analysis project Ga0153916, IMG submission 109642) | Freshwater wetland microbial communities from Ohio, USA - Open water 3 Core 3 Depth 4 metaG | ecosystem: Environmental > Aquatic > Freshwater > Wetlands | place: USA: Ohio, Lake Erie...
ATCCTCCCGTCGTCCCATCCCGACGCCGATGCAGGCTTCGTGATCATGGAGCAGACCGAGTACCCCGCGATGTCGGGCAGCAACACGATTTGCGTGGCGACGGTGCTGCTCGAGACGGGCATGGTGGCCGCGCGGGAGCCGGTGACGGAGCTGGTGCTCGAGGCCCCCGCGGGGCTGATTCACGTGCGCTGCGACGTGGCCGACGGCAAGGTCACCGGGGTCACGTTCGAGAACGTGCCGGCCTTCGCCGTGCAGCTCGACGTGACGCTCGAGGTGCCGACTCTGGGCGCCGTGCGCGCCGACATCGCCTACGGCGGGATGTTCTACGTGCTGGCGGACGCCGCGCGGCTGGGCGTCGCTCTCGTGGCCGAAAACGGCCGCGAGATCGCGCGCGCGGGCGAGCTGCTGCGGGCGGCGGCGGCCGAGCAGTATCCGGTGCGGCATCCGGAGGCGCCGACCGTCACCGGCCCGAGCATCTCGCTGCTCTCGGGGCCGCCCACGCTGGCGAGCGCCCACCGCAAGAACGCCGTGACCGTCTCCACGGGCCGGGTGGACTGGAATCGACCGGAGGCGGTGGGCGGCGTGCTCGACCGGTCGCCGTGCGGCACGGGCACCTGCGCGCAAATGGCGGTGCTCCATGCGCGCGGCGCGCTGCCACTCGGCCGCGACTTCGTGCACGAGGGGATCCTCGGCACCACGTTCACGGGGCGGCTGCTGCGCGAGACGACGGTGGGACCCTACCGCGCGGTGGTGCCCACCATCACCGGCCGCGCGTGGATCACCGGCATGAGCCAGTACGTCGTGGATGCCGACGATCCGTTCCCCGAAGGGTTCACGGTCGGGGACTTGTGGGGGAGCTCTAGGGGGTCGTAGGGCGCCGCGCCAGCGCGCGCTCGAGCCGGCCGCGGATCATGCGCTGCTGCAGCACGGGATAGAGATTGAGTACACCGTTCACCAGCAGCAGCCACCCCGCGGCATCCCACCAGCCGCGCACGACGCCGTAGAGCACGAGCGGTAGCGCCAGCAGGAAGATCCAGACGTGCACGGCCTCGGCGATGCGGGAGAGCGCCAGCACGGCTGCGAGTCGGCCGGGCCGGCCCCGGAGGTAGATGTCGGGGCTGAGAATCCGGAGCGGAGTCCGCCTGACCAGCACGCCGAATGCGGGTACGCCGAGCCGGCGGTACACTCGACCGTCCAGCTCCCAGCCGCGGAGCTTGAGATACGACCCGGGAACCCGCCACCGGATCGCGGGCCCGATGAGCGCGACCCACGCCACGATCAGCCAGTTCGCGACCAGCGCGAACAGCACGCTGCGGAATCCGAGATTCACCACCGACCACCAGAGCCCGGCGGCGAGCACGGCGCTCGCGGCGAGAATCCGGAGCGCGCGCGTCCAGGGGCTCCGGCTTCCGGGCGCCGGTTCACCGCTGTAGGTTGGCGCGATCATGCCCGACATTCCCAGCGCGCTCACGTTCTACGCCGTCTTCCTGTTCTCGACCGTGCTGCACGAGGCGGGCCACGCGCTCGCCGCGCTGCTCGGCGGCGACCGGACGGCCTATCATGGCGGTCAGGTCTCGCTCGATCCGCGCCCGCACATCCGCCGCGAGCCGTTCGGCATGGTGGTGCTGCCGCTGCTCTCGGTGCTGCTGTCGGGCTGGCCGATGGGCTATGCCTCCGCGCCGTACGATCGGCGCTGGGCGTTCCAATACCCCAAGCGCGCCGCGGTGATGGCGCTGGCGGGCCCGGCGGGGAACCTGCTGCTGATGGTGCTCGCCGCGATCGCGATCCGCGTCGGGTCCGCAGCGGGCGTGTTCCACGCACCCGCGTCCATCCGGTTCGGCTCCGTGACCGCGGCGACCGACGGAAGCCTGTGGAGCGCCGTCGCGTTCGTAGTGAGCGTGTTCTTCTCGCTCAATCTCGTGCTGTTCGCGTTCAACATGATCCCGCTGCCGCCGCTCGACGGCAGCGCCGCCGTGCCGCTGGTGCTGAGCGACACCGCCACCGCGCGCTACCAGCAGTTTCTCTGGGGCCAGCCGGCGCTGGTGTGGATCGGGATCCTGGTCGCGTGGCGCGTGTTCGACATGATCTTCCAGCCGATCTTCCTGTTCTTCGTCAACCTGCTGTACCCCGGGGTGCATTACGGCTGAGCGGCGACATCCCGGGCGGCGGGCGGATACCCGCCAGCCGAACGGCGGCTCACCGCTCCCGCTCCAAGTGGAACAGCCGCAGCCCCTCGTGGATCACCGGGGCGAGCATGACGCCGGCCACGATCAGGAACACGATGCCGGCGAGCAGCGCGTAGATCCCCGCGAGGTACTTGGCCGTCGTGGAATGCATGTCGCCCACCGGGCCCATCCCGCCCATCAGCATGGCCGCGTTGAGGAACGCGTCCGCCCACGTGCGGTGGTCCCCGTAGTGGTAGATCGCGACGCCGAGGGCGAGAAACGCGAGCATGAGCGGGATGAGCGGGGCGGCGTGGCGAATCATGCGCCAGGCCATGTGGTGCCGGGGAAGGTGGGTCATGGACCGTTCCTCATCATTGGGGTCGCCCGTCGGCTGGGCCGCGTCACCATGTCGTCGTGCCGCAGCTGTCCGTCCGGCAGACGGCGCGCGCCGTCGCTCAGAGATAGTCGACGGGCGCGGTGAACGTCGGATGCTCCACGTTGCCGGTGTTGCGCGTCGCGGCCGGCTCGAACAGCAGGACCTCCACCTCCTCGTCGGCGGCGGTGCGGTGCTCGAGGCCGCGCGGCACGATCACCAGCTCGCCGGGGCCGACGTGCACCACCTGGTCGCGGAACTCCACGCGGAACCGGCCGCGCACGCCGAGGAACAGCTCGTCCTCGTGCTCGTGGTGGTGCCAGATGAACTCGCCCCGGAACTTGACGAGCTTCACTTCCTGGCCGTTCAGGGCGCCGACCACCTTGGGACGCCAATGCTCGCTGATCTGGGCGAATTTCGCGGCGACGTTGACCTTGTCGATCATGGTGCCGTCCCCGTGAGAAACGTGCCGATCGACTGCTTCGAGGGACGTTACTGCGTGGCCCGGTGGGCGCAACGGGTGCCGCGGCTCGGGATGGCTGCCAGCCGGGAGCCCGCGTGCGGGTCCGTTAGTGCATCTCCCGTACCTCCACCAGGCGACGCGGCTCGGCCAGCTCCAGCCACGCGCCCACCTCCCGCACCCGGCGGAGGAATTCGGGGACGTCGCTCGGGCGCTTGGCCCAGAGCGCCGCGGCGAACCGCACGCCAGCGTCGCGCGCGGCGGTGGCGTCGGGGAGCGAATCGCCCACGTAGAGCGCCTCGTCGGCGGAGACATCCAACCGGCGGAGCGCCAGACGCAGCCCATCGGGCGATGGCTTCGCCTCGGCCACGTCGTCGTCGCCCACGAACACCGCGAAGTCGCCCAGGCCCGACGCCGGGTGGGTGACGGCCCACGCGCCACGGCTCTTCCCGGTCACGACGCCTAGCGTGAGCCCCCTGGCGCGCAGCGCGTCGAGCATGGCGAGCACCCCGGGGTAGACGCCGGCGAACAGCTCGTCGTGCAGCGCGCGGTAGTGCTCGAGCAGCGTCGCGTGCGCCGCCACGACCTCGTCGGCCGGGACGAGGCTTTGCAGGGCGCGCACCTCCGAGCTGGGATGCAACATGCGGAACTCGTCGAGCGACAGGCGCCGGCCCGCGTAGGGCTCGAGCGTGCGGAGGTAGGACTCGAGGTACAGCGCCCAGGTGTTGACCAGGGTGCCGTCCAAGTCGAACAGCACGGCGCGAATCGGGCCGGCGGCGGACCTCGGGGGGGTCACAACGCTACCGCACCGTAGCGTGCTGATCGCGCATGAACGCGAAGTCGCATTTGACTTCCGGCGCGTTGAGCGGCCCACCTGGCTGTGCGGCGTTGACCCGGAAGACGCTGCCCCGCTGCGTCCAGCCGGTCGGCACCGGAATCATGAACGCCTGCTCGTTCGGCTCCGGCCGGCGTGAAAACGCGACGTCCGCCACCTGCGAACGCGGCTGGGCCGTCGGGGGTGGCGCCATGGATCCGGAGGAGATGTTGCCCTCCCGGCTGGGCGGCGATCGAACCGGCGCTGACACGGCCGTACCTACGACGTCCCGGGGTCGCCGGACGTCGGGGGCCACGCACGGTCCGCCGCGAGAAGCGAGAGGAGGACACCCATTATCAGGATCGCGACCACCACGCCGAGGAGGTGGAAGGTGAAGTTCGTGCCGAGCGCCTGCTTAAGCCACGAGGCCGCGAGCATCTTCGCGCCGATCACCATGAGCACGAGTGCCAGCGCCGCCTTGAGGTAGCGGAACTTGCCGAGCATTCCCGCGAGCACGAAGTACAGGGACCGCAGGCCGAGGATCGCGAACACGTTGCTGGTGAAGACGAGAAACGGGTCGGCGGTGATGGCGAAGATGGCCGGGATCGAGTCCACCGCGAAGATCAGGTCCGTGGTCTCCACCATGAGGAGAGAGAGCGCCAGCGGAGTCAGCATCAGGGCCCCCGCGGGGGTCGCGGCGACCACCTGATCCGCAACGACCGGCCCGCCGGGGAGCTCGCTCTCCTGTGAGGCTGCGGATCCCGCCCGCACGATGAAGTGCTCTCCGTGGAACCGGGCGGTCACCGGGAAGAACCGGCGCGTGAGACGCACGACGATGTTCCGGTTGGGGTCCGACTGGTCGGTCTTCAGGAACAGCATCTTGAGCCCGGTCACGAGCAGAAAGACGCCGAAGACGTACAGGACCCAATGGAACTCGGCGATCAACTTGGCGCCGAGGATGATCATCACGCCGCGCATCACCAGCGCGCCCAGGATGCCCCAGAACAGGACCCGGTGCTGGTACATCGGCGGGACCGCGAAGAAGCCGAAGAGCATCGCGATCACGAACACGTTGTCCACGCTGAGCGACTTCTCGACGATGTAGCCGGTCACGTACTTGGTGGCGGCGGCCCTGCCGTCGTTCAGCAGGCCGTCCGCTGCGTCCACCGTCGCGCCCAGCCCGAGCCAGTGGTGCTCGTACCCGAGGTACACGAACACGACGAAGGCCAGCCCGAGGGCCACCCACACGACGGTCCACCCGAGCGCCTCCCGCACGGACACGACGTGCGCGTGGCGGTGGAAGACGCCCAGGTCGAGCGCCAGCATCAGGAGCACGAACGCGACGAAGCCGGTCCAGAGCCAGATCATCTGCTCCCCGAGGTCCGCCGCCGGTCAATCCGGCCGCACGTCACGGCGCGATCCGAAAGGTGGGGTTCTCGATCACGCCGAGGATGTTGCCGAACGGGTCGCGCACGGCGCCGATGCGGATTCCGCCCCCGACGTCCTGAATGGTCTCGAACGGCGTCGCGCCGAGATGCAGCAGTCGGGCGAACGCCAGGTCGGCGCTCGCGACGCCCCAGTACGCGACGCCGGCCTCCGGGCGGTCGTCGGCCGCTGCCGCATCCGGGACGATTCCCAGCTCGAAGCCACCCACGTTGAACCCGATGTAGAACGGCTCGTCGAAGTACGGGCCGAACCCGAGGACCTCCTGGTACCACGCCTTGGCGGCGGCGAGATCCCGGGCGGTGTACTTGGCGGTGCGCAGGCCGAGAAAGTGGGGCGGGATCGTGGTCACGCCGGCCTCCTCCAAGCGTGCATGTCAGCTCCGCGGATCCACCACAGAGAGTACAGAGACGGGCACTACTGCTACTGCTGTTACTACAGACCCTCTCTGCGCGCTCCGCGGGCTCCGTGGTGAGGAATGTGCGTCGGTCGGGACGCTAGGCGACCGCCTGGTGCTCGGTGCGGGCGATGATCTCGTCCTGCAGCGCGCGGCTCAGATCGCAAAAGTAGTCGCTGTAGCCCGCTACCCGCACGATCAGGTCGCGATGCTCCTCCGGATGCTCCTGCGCGGCCCGGAGCGTCGCGGCGTCCACCACGTTGAACTGGACGTGGTGGCCGTCCAGCCGGAAGTAGGTGCGCACGAGATGCACCAGCCGGTCGAGCCCGTCATCACCGTCCAACAGCCTCGGCGTGAGCTTCTGATTGAGCAACGTGCCGCCGGTGCGCACGTGATCCATCTTGGCCGCCGACTTGAGCACCGCCGTGGGGCCGTGCCGGTCCGCGCCCTGCACCGGCGAGATCCCCTCCGACAGCGGCGTCGTGGCCCGGCGCCCGTCGGGCGTCGCGCCCACCACCGAGCCGAAGTACACGTGCACGGTCGTGGGCAGCAGGTTGATGCGATAGCGGCCCCCCTTGGTGTTGGGCCGCCCGTCGATCGCGTCGAAGTACGCGTCGAACAGCCGCCGCATCACGCCGTCCGCGCAGTCGTCGTCGTTGCCGAACTTGGGGGTCTTGTTCCGCAGCAGCTGCTGCACGCGCTCCTCCCCGGCGAAGTCCGCGCCCAACGCTTCGAGCAGCTGATCCATGGTGAGCGTCTTGCGGTCGAACACGTGGTACTGGAGCGCGGTCATGGCGTCCGTCATGGTGCCAAGGCCCACGCCCTGGATGTAGGTCGTGTTGTAGCGCGCGCCGCCGGCGTTGTAGTCCCGGCCGTTGGCGATGCAGTCGGCGGTCAGCAGCGACAGGAACGGCGCGGGCATGTGGGCGGCGTACAGCCGCTCGATCACGTTGTTGCCGCGGATCTTGATGTCCACGAAGTGGCGGAGCTGCCGCCGGTACGCCGCGAACAGGTCATCGAACGTCGCGAAGGTCCTGGGATCGCCGGTCGGGATGCCGATCGTGCGTCCGGTGCGCGGGTCCACGCCGTCATGCAGCGTGATCTCGAGCACCTTGGGCATGTTGAAGTAACCAGTGAGGATGTACGCCTCCTTGCCGAACGCCCCGACCTCGACGCAGCCGCTCGAGCCGCCGGCCCGGGCATCCACGATCGATTTCCCCTGCCGCACCAGCTCCTGGACGATGAGGTCGCTATTGAACACCGACGGCTGGCCGAACCCGGTCCGGATGATCCGCGCGGCGCGCTTGAGGAACCGGTCCGGGCTCTTCTTGCTGACCTGGATCGACGCGCTGGGCTGCAGCAGCCGCATTTCCTCGATGACGTCGAGCAGCAGGAAGGTCAGGTCGTTCACGGCGTCGGAGCCGTCGGGCCGGAGCCCGCCCAAGTTGATCTGCGCGAAGTCGGTGTAGGTCCCGCTCTCTTCGGCGGTGACGCCCACCTTGGGTGGCGCGGGCTGGTTGTTGAACTTGATCCAGAAGCACTGCAGCAGCTCTTCGGCGCGCTCCCGCGTCAGTGTGCCGTCGTCGAGGCCCTTGCGGTAGAACGGGTAGAGATGCTGGTCGAGATGGCCCGGCGAAAAGGCGTCCCACGTGTTGAGCTCCAGCGTGACGCCGAGGTGCACGAACCAGTAGTACTGCAGCGCCTCCCAAAAGTCGCGCGGCGCGTGCGCCGGTACCCACGTGCAGACCTGGGCGATCCGCTCGAGTTCCTCACGCCTGGCCGGGTCTTCCACGTGGGCCGCGACCCCGCGGGCCCGCTCCGCGTGGCGCTCGGCGAACCGGATCACGGCTTCGGCGCTGATCCGCATCGCGCGGAGCTGCTGCTGCTTGGCGTACGCCTCGGCATCATCGAAGAAGTCGAGCGCGGCCAGGCGCGCGTCGATCTCGCCGATGAAGTCGAGCATTCCCTTGCCGTAGATCTTGTCGTCCAGCACCGTGTGGCCGGGCGCGCGCTGCTCCATGAACTCCGTGAACACGCCGGCCTCGTAGGCCGCCTTCCACTCGTCGGTCATCTCGCGGAAGATCAGGTCCCGCATCGAGCGGCCGTGCCAGAACGGGATCACGGTTTCGGCGTACACCCGGTGCGTGGTCGGGCTCACGTCGAACGGGATCTTCTCGCGGCTGTTGAGAATGTCGAGGTCCTCGAGCGAGTGGCAGCAGAGCTCGGGGTAGGTGGGCGCCTCCTTGGGCTTCGGACCCTTCTCGCCCACGATCAGCTCGCCCTCGCCCAGGTGGATGGTGCAGCGCTCCAGCAGCGCCTGGAGCCACAGCGCGCGCCGCATCGGCGCGGACACGGCACCACCGGCGCCGGTACGGTGAAAGTCGGTGATCAGGTCGGCCCGCTCGGAGGCGATCGCCGGCCGCGCCTCCAGGCTCTGGGCGCGCAGCCGCCGGACTCGCTCGGTCATCGTCATACTGCCATCCCGTCGTTCCGTGTCGTGCTACCGTTGCCCATCACATCTACCTGCAACCCGAACCTGCGCAGCGTCGTCGCCGCGGCGGCCACGCGCTCCTCCGACAGCGCCCGCGTCTCTCCCATCTTGCAGTCGCGGCCGAGCCGCGCGTACTTGGCCACGCCCAATGAATGATACGGGAGAATCACCACGGGGAACGGGCGCCGCAGTTCCGTGAGGAAGGCGCCGATGTGCCGCACGCTCTCGTCATCGTCGTTCACGCCGGGGATCAGCGGCACCCGCACCACGATGTCGTGTCCCGCGGCTACCAGCGCACGGAGGTTCGCGAGCCCCAGCGCATTGGAGACCCCGGTGTAGCGCCGGTGCCGGTCGTCGTCCAGCAGCTTGAGATCGTAGAGAAACAGGCTCACGTGCGGCCGGATCCGGTCCACGATCTCGCGGGACGCGTGGCCGCACGTATCCACGGCCGTGTGCATCTCGCGCTCGCGGCAGCGCTTGAGCAGCTCCAGCAGGAACTCCGGCTGGGCCAACGGCTCGCCGCCGGAAAACGTCACGCCGCCGCCCGACTCGTCGTAGAACATCCGGTCGCGCTCGAGCTCCGCGAGCACCTGGTCGGCGGTCATCGTGCGGCCAAGCAGCTCCCGCGCCTCGGCGTAGCACTGCTCCGCACACTCGCCGCACAGCGTGCAGCGGGTCTGGTCGAGCAGCGGGGTGTCACCATCCCAGGAGAGCGCGTCTTCCGGACAGGTCGCGATGCACGTGCCGCAGCGCAAGCAGCGCTCGGCGCGCCACACGACCTCGGGCGCCGCCGACAGGCCCTCGGGATTGTGGCACCACCAGCAGCGCAGCGGGCAGCCCTTGAGGAAGACCGTGGTGCGGATGCCCGGCCCGTCGTGGATCGAAAACCGGCGGATGTCAAAGACGATGCCGGTAGTGAGGGTGCCAGTGACCACGAGTCCTCCGAATCCCGAACGACCCCGTAGTCTGCGACGGAGTCGTTCAGGATTCAATAAGGACTGTATGAAAGTCGACCCAGCCGGACGCCTTCCGGCGCCGCCCGGCCTCCGGCTAGCGTGTTGCGGGCATCGGGACGTTCTCCCCGCGCTCCACGCCGAACTCGGCCTCGAACGCATCCGCGAGCTTGGCACCCCAGTTGCTCAGGGCCTCCAGCCTTCCGAAGAAGAACCGGAGCACCTTGGGCTCCTCGACGAACCGCAGGCCCTTCACCAGGTCGCGATGGCGATACAGCCAGGTCAGGCGGTCCACGGCGTACTCGATCTGCGACATGGTATACACGCGGCGCGGTACGGCCAGGCGTGCCAGCTCGAGGTCGGCATAGACCTCGTTGCCCTTTGCGTCGCGGTCCATCGAGATGGTGCCGCGTTCCATGGACCGGATGCCCGAGGCGAGGTAGATGGCGGCGGCGAGCGCGCCCGCCGGGTACTCGCTCTGCGGCAGATGCGGCAGGAAGCGCTTGGCGTCCACATGGCAGGCGAGGCCGCCGGCCGGGGTCACCGCGGGGAGCCCGTTCTCCAGCAGTCGTGCCACGAAGTACTCGATGAACTGCGGCGACGCACCGGCCACGTTGACGTCGGTCATCTCGCGGAGCCCGACCGCCATGGCCTCGATCTCCTTCGTGGACATGCCGCCATACGTGGCGAACCCCTCGTACACCGGCAGCCACGCGAGCAGGCGGTCGTAGTACTCCTTGCGGTTGGTGGCGATCATGCCGCCGCGTACCGAGGCGCTCTTGCGCGCCGACAGGTAGAAGATGTCCACGACGCTCATCATTTCCCGGATGATCTCGGAGATGGACTTGTCGGCGTACTGCTTCTCGCGCTGCTTGATGAAGTAGGCGTTCTCCGAGATGAGGCTCCCGTCGAACACCAGTGGGATCCCGTGCTCCGCCGCAACCGCCTTCACATCGCGGAGGTTCTTGATCGAGAAGGGCTGGCCGCCGATGAGATTGGTCGTGGCTTCCATGCGGACGAACGGGATATGCTCGGCGCCGTACTTCTCGATCGCCTTCGTGAACTTCCGCACGTCCAGGTTGCCCCGGAACGGTTGGCTGCTCTGGGTGTTCAGGGCCTCGTCGGTGTACAGCTCCAACACGGTGCCGCCCGCCAACTCGAAGTGGGCCTTGGTGGTGGTGAAGTGATAGTTCATCACGACCACGTCGCCCGGCTTGACGAACACCTTGGCCAGCAGGTGTTCCGCCGCACGCCCCTGGTGGACCGGCATGGTGTACGTGAAGCCGAGGACCTCCTTCACGGCATCGGCGAGCTTGTAGAAGCTCTCGCTGCCGGCATAGGCGTCATCCGACACCATCATCGCCGCCAGCTGGTTGTCGCTCATCGCGTTCGTGCCGCTGTCAGTGAGCATGTCGAGGAACACGTCCTTGCTGCGAAGCAGGAACGTGTTGTAGCCTGCCTTGCCGAGCGCTTCCAAACGCCGACGGATCGGCACCAAGGTGGTCTGCTGGACGATCCTGACCTTGTGCATCTCCACCGGGATCGTCTTTCCGCTCGAGAGTGTAATGTTCATGGCCGAGGTCGCCTCCTGATCGGTGAGTCGTAGGTGCAGCGCGACGTGTGGTCGCGACGGGATGTCCGGAGGGGGTACGCGACCGGACTGCGAGCCCGGTCCGCGGGCGGTGGGAAGGGACTTGACGATACAAGCGTGCTGCAACGCATCAGCGCCTCCAAGAGGAGGGACCGCTCGCGTTCAGCTCGTCTCCTGGGGTGCTCTCACGACCGCGCGCCGCGTCACTGCGGGTCCTGAGGTGGGGGACGTTGCGCGGCCACGGCGGGCGCAACGCCGGGGAGGCGGTTAGGCGCTACCTGACGATACTAGGGGCCGCGACGTGAGCGGGCAACAGCGGGGAAATCCCGATGGGAATATTGCCATCCCAATTCGCCGCCGACGCGCGAGCATTGACTGAAGAAGAAGAGCATTTCGGGTCAGCCGACGCTTGGCCTATGGAGTGGGCTGCCGGCGGCGCAGCGTCATCATCACCGGACCGTGGACGGCCCCGACCACCACATCGTGCCGAGGCACGTCCCACCCACCGTGCCGACGACCCGAGCCCACCCGGCGTCCAGCGGCAGGCTCCCCATCCCCGGGAACACCCGCGGCATCCCGACGGCCCACGCCAGCGCGTTGCCGCCGATCCACCAGCCCGCGCTAGGAGCTGGCGAACCGCTGGTGCGCGAGGAATACCTGCGCGTCCCGCGCGGAAAAGAACACGAGCCGTACCTCGCGGATCGTTCGCCGGCGGTTCAGGAATTCCGTGATCGTCCGCGACGCGACGCCGGCCGCCTCTTCGGGCGGGTAGCCGTAGATCCCGGTCGAGATCGCCGGGAACGCGACGGTCTCGAGGCCGTGCTCGACGGCGACCTCGAGCGAGCGCCGATAGCAGGAGGCGAGCAGCTCGGCATCGCGCCCGGCGTTCCGCCCGTAGATCGGGCCCACCGTGTGGATCACGTGCTTCGCCGGCAACCGGCCGCCGGTCGTGATGACCGCCTCGCCGGTCGGCAGACCGCCGGGGAACTCGTCCTGTCGGATTCGCCTGCAGGCGGTGAGGATCTCCGGGCCGCCGGCGTGGTGGATGGCACCGTCCACGCCGCCCCCGCCCATCAGCGAAGAGTTTGCGGCGTTCACGATCGCGTCCACCGGCTCGGTGGTGATGTCGCCGACGACGACGTGGATGCGGCCGTTCAGGAAGTCGGTAGACATGGCGGATCTCCTCGCCGCGCTCCGCTCGGGATCAGTGACGTCGGGAAATGGGTGTGACGCTCAGGAAATAGACGACCAGCAGTGCTACTGCGATGGCGAAGATCAGCATCGCGGTCGGCTGATCCACCCTGCGGAGCGCCGCGCGCGCGCGGGCGGCCCCGAGCCGCACCTGATCGAAGACGTGGAGGAACCTGCGGCGGAGGGAATGACTCGCGCTGCCGAAGACGTGGGTCGCCGGGTGCGTCATGGTGCCTCCCTGTCCGCCCCCCTGAACATTCCGCCCCGCTCCGCGGTCCGCCAGTCCCCGGATCAGTCCGGCGCGCCGCCGGCCGCCAGCACCACTTTGCCGAGGTTGCGTCGCTCGTGGAGATACTGGTGGGCCGCGATGGCGCCGGGCCCGTCGAGCGGGAACGTGCGGTCCACCACGGGGTGGATCTCGCCGGCGACCACGGCGCGAAAGATGTCCTCCAGCGCGGGTCGCAGGATCGCTTCTTTCG
>Ga0153916_10003043_pt1 | contig 12356 bp, 11 predicted proteins | sample Opewatmetagenome_FD_109642 | JGI IMG/M metagenome (GOLD analysis project Ga0153916, IMG submission 109642) | Freshwater wetland microbial communities from Ohio, USA - Open water 3 Core 3 Depth 4 metaG | ecosystem: Environmental > Aquatic > Freshwater > Wetlands | place: USA: Ohio, Lake Erie...
AAATCAATTCACAGGTATTCGGTACCCATTCAATGTCTCGGTCCCTCCCCATTGGAGAATGACAACACAATTCCCTGATTTCCTGCAAGAGCTGGGTTATGACAAACCTTCTCCGACGGATAAGGAGCAGACGGAGTTATATGCCTATAATCCACAGACGAAGTCAAACATTCAATTCGATTTTACACCGGCGGGTCCGTATGCAACCTTCGATCAGAAAAAGATGGAGTGGCTTGTTACTGCTGCAACCGATAGCCTCACGTCCGAGATTGAAAAGGATTATGGGAGGGATACAAAGGTTGAGGTCGGTCCCACAGAATCCATTTCCTTGAAGGGTGTCCAATTTGCCGCAAGAAAATATGCAACCTATACGGTGAAGGGGCTGAAGCGGGAACAAGGATGGATTTATGGATTTACAGAGCCGTATCAGATTTTCGTCCTCTATTTGATCTTGGAAAGGGAAGGCACGAATGACCGTCAGGATTTAAGGAAGATACTCGATTCCTTTGAGGTGATCTCAAACAAGTAAGGTGAGAAGAGAAAGGAGGAATGAAGAATGGCAACAAAATCGACGACAAAAGTTTATAAGTGTAAGACTTGCGGGCTGGTCACCACTGAAAAAGGTCATCTCTGCAGTCCTCAGGAGGTTAAGAAAGCTTATACCTGTGAGTACTGTGGTCTCACTGTCAGTGATCCAAGGCACGTCTGCAAGCCGAAGGTCGCAAAATTAAATTATGTGTGTAATGCCTGTGGCCGGGTGGCAGCGGGCAAAGAGGAAGTGTGCCAACCCAAGAAAATAAAAAGTTAGATTGAGGTCTGACGAATTTAGGGACCGGTCGTTTATATTTGCTAACGAAGAGTCAATCTTTGAAGGCCCGTCAAACTGGATCGTTTGAAGGGCCTTGATTTTTTGGAGTTCATGGTTTCTAATTGACATATTAAGATAAGATGGAGGGGCCAATGGAGAAGGTGGAACTGAAGAAGGGGATTTACTGGGTGGGAGCGATTGATTGGAATATAAGAGATTTTCATGGCTATTCCACTCCGCATGGGACAACTTATAATGCTTATTTAATCGTGGATGAAAAGAACGTTCTTGTGGATACGGTGAAGGCTCCTTTCTATCTCGAGATGTTAGGACGGATATCAGAGATCATCGATCCGTCAAAAATTGATGTGATTGTTTCGAATCACGTAGAGATGGATCACTCCGGTTCGCTCGCTCAGTTGGTCGAACGGATCGGAGATCCGACGGTCATCACCTCAGAGAGGGGGCAGAAGGGCCTGACAAAACATCATAAGAAACCGTTGAGATGGAAGATCGTCAAGAGCGGAGAAACGTTTTCCATCGGTCATCGAACCCTCACTTTTCTGGAGGCTCCGATGCTTCACTGGCCGGATAGCATGTTCACTTATATCAGAGAAGACCAGCTTCTCTTGCCGAATGATGCTTTCGGCCAGCACGTCGCCTCTTCCCAGAGGTTTGAGGACGAGGTGGAAGACGGGGTGATGAAACACGCCGCGAAATATTATGCCAATATCCTCTGGCCTCTGGCGCCGCTGATTTTGAAAAAAGTGGACGAAGTGGTGAAGATGGGTATCCCGATTGAGATGATCGCGCCCAGCCATGGTCTCATCTGGAGAAAGAATCCCGGCCGGATCATCGAGGCCTATGTGGACTGGAGCCGGGGAAAAGCCGGGAATAAAATCCTTGTGATCTACGATACGATGTGGGGAAGTACGGAAAGCATTGCCAAGGCTATCCTCAAAGGCTTGATGGACGAGGGAGCTGAAGCGAGGCTACTCCATCTCCGCTCCAATCATCGGAGTGATGTCATTGAAGAGATGTTGGAGGCAAAGGGTATTCTTTTGGGCTCTCCCACCTTGAATAACGGGATGTTTCCCACGATGGGAGATTTCTTCACTTATATGAAAGGGCTGAGGCCCATGGGAAAGATTTTCGGTCTCTTCGGGTCGTACGGGTGGGGAGGAGGAGCGATCAAAGAAATGAGAAAGCTTCTGGAACAGGAGAAATTCGAGATTTGGGAAGAGGAGCTTCCCGTCCAATATGTTCCGGATCCGGAAGAATTGGAAAATGCGGTTCAATTTGGAAGAGATTTTGCTCATAAGGCCTTGGGCAAATAAAGCATCGAGCAGAGCGCATCGCCTTTACGATTCGAAAGTCTTATCGTCCATAGTCCTGCGGCCCCATCGTCTCGTAGTTCATTGATGATACGACTAAGCGACTACCTGACGACTCGACTTCTTTATCGCCATGCGCTGGATGCGCTTGGCCGCTCCAAGACGGAGTTAAGGACTTAAGCATGCCGGAGAAAACGGGTTCCTATAATCAAGTGGTGATGGATCATTTGAAACATCCGAGAAACATGGGAGAAATCGAAAATCCCGACGGAGTTGGAGAAGCGCAGAATCCTGTCTGCGGCGATACGATGCGGCTTTTCATCAAAGTGGAGACGGGTCGGATCATTGACGCAAAGTTTCTGACTTTCGGGTGTGGCGCGGCCATCGCCTCATCGAGCATGACGACGGAGATGATCAAGGGAAAAACGACGGATGAGGCTCTTCTGATTTCAGACCAGATGATCGCCGATGCCCTCGGTGGGCTTCCCCCCTCCAAGATCCATTGCTCCGTCCTGGCAGAGAAAGCGATCCATGCGGCTGTGTCGGATTATCAGAAAAGGAGAGGGAGGGTGATTCAATGATCAAGCAAGGGTCTGCTGTCCATTTATTAAAAAAGTTGGTCCAGGAATCCCCTGCCGATCAGACAGAAGCCATTCTCTTGACAGAAGACTCTTCACTAACCCGGTTTGCCGGCTCTGCCGTTCACCAGCATGTGGCGGAGAGAAACCAAACGGTCGTCCTCCGAGTGATTCTGGGGAAAAAGATTGCAGTGGTCACAACCAATCTATTTCAGCCGTCCTCTGTAAGACGATCTCTTCAGAAGGCAATTTCTCTCGCCAAGGTTCAACAACCGAACGATGAATTCATTTCTTTGCCAGGACCGAGATCCATTCCCGAGATCGGGACCTTCTCCAAGAATATCGGTCGCCTCACGCCGCATCAGAAGGTGAGCATGATTAAGAGCCTCTTGAGACGGGCAAAAGAGAAGGGATGCAAGGCCTCCGGTGCCTTTTCGAATGGAGAGGTTGTACTGGCAGTGGTCAATTCACTCGGCGTGGAGGCCTATCAGAAATTTTCTGACCTGTTCCTCCATCTGATCGTGGAAAATGAAAAGAGTTCTGGTTACGCAAGTTTTGTGGCAAGGGACCCTGATCAATTAGACGTCGATGCGCTGGCTCAGGAGGCGATCGGAAAGATATCCAAGGCAGAGCCGATTCAGATCGAACCGGGCGAGTACGAGGTTATTTTAGAACCTTATGCTGTGAATGAACTCCTGTCCTTTCTGGGCTACTTAGGTTTCCATGCCCTGGCGGTGCAGGAAGGCCGAAGTTTTTTTTCGAATCGATTTGGAGAAAAAATGGTGGATGAAAAAGTGACCATTTACGATGACGGTCTTGACCCAGAAGGATTACAGGTTCCTTTCGACTTCGAGGGTGTTCCAAAGAAGAGGGTCACCTTTTTTGAGAGAGGGGTGGCGAAAGAGGTGACTTATGACTCCTTCACGGCCGGGCGAGAGGGAAAGAATTCGACCGGACATGGTTTGATCGCACCCAACACATCCGGCCCCATTCCCATCAACCTCTTGATGAAAGGCGGGGAATCTTCCCTGGAAGAGATGATCCAGTCCGTTCGAAGGGGAATTTATGTGACCCGATTCCATTATACCAATGTCGTCGAACCCATGAAGGCCGTGATCACCGGGATGACCCGGGATGGGACGTTCTTGATTGAAGGAGGGGAGATGACAAGACCGATCAAGAACCTGAGGTTCACGGAATCCATCCTGAAGGCTCTGTCTCAAGTGAGCGCTATCTCAAAAAATCGAAAAAATTGCTCGGAGGGAACGGTCTATTCAAGACGCTTTGTAACAGGCGCGGTCGTTCCTGCCGTCAAAATTGACGAATTCAATTTTTCGGGGGTATCCTCGCTATAAGTGACTAAAGTGAGTTGAAATGATTAAAGTTAGAAATGATGGACAATAGAGGCAGGAAATGAAGAAGCTGATCGAGAACATTCTTGGCGTTGCGAAGCTGAAAAAGGTGCCATACGCGGATATTCGAATCGTTCGTCGTCAAAACGAAGAGATCGAAGTGAAGAACGGGAAAGTAGAGGCTTTGATCCACGACGAGGATTTCGGCTTCGGGATTAGAGTTCTTTTCCAAGGGACCTGGGGATTCGCCTGCAGTTCAAAAGTGACCCGGAAGGAGATGGAGGCTGTTTTGGGGAGGGCGCTAAAGATTGCCAAAGCAAGTTCAAAGGCCAAAGGGAAAGAAATTCTCTTTCCCTCCGCATCTCCAGTAACAGATCGTTATAGGACCCCAATTTCTATCGATCCATTTGATGTAGCTCCGGAAACAAAAATTGGTCTTCTTCTTAAGGCCGATGAGATTCTCCGGAGAAATAAACAGGTGAAGATCTCAGAAACTTTCTTGGGTTCTTACAAAACAGAGAAAACGTTTGCATCTACGGAAGGGTCCTATATCGAGCAGGAGATCGTTGAATGCGGAGCAGGGATTGCAGCGACTGCCATTGAAGGAAATGAGGTTCAGGTCCGATCCTATCCCAACTCTTTTCGGGGAAATTTTGCTACCCGGGGTTATGAGTGGATTGAAAGATTAGCCCTTGCCGACCGGGCAGAGAGGGTGGCGGAAGAGGCCTCACAGCTCCTTAAGGCAAAACCTTGTCCTTCAAAGACCACCACATTGATATTAGATAGCTCACAGCTGGCCCTTCAGGTTCACGAATCTGTCGGCCATCCCATTGAACTGGATCGAATCCTCGGGACCGAGGCCAGTTATGCGGGTACCAGTTTTCTGGAACCTGGGATGGCAGGCCATTTCAAATATGGTTCCGAATGGGTGAATATTGTTGCCGATGCTACTTATCCTGGGGGGTTGGGAACCTTCGGTTATGACGATGAGGGGATAAAAGCTCAGCGGGTTCCTATTCTCTCTCACGGGATGTTGGTTAACCTCCTAACATCAAGGGAGACGGCCCACCATCTGGGAAGGGAAAGTAATGGAACGATGAGAGCCGATGGCTGGAATCGAATTCCCTTGATCCGGATGACGAACATCAATCTGGAGCCCGGAGAGTGGACCTTAGACCAGATGATCGCTGATACGGAGGAAGGGCTTTTCTTAACAACCAATCGGAGTTGGTCGATTGACGACAAGCGGATCAATTTCCAATTTGGGACTGAAATCGGCTGGGAGATCAAAAACGGTAAACTGGGCGAAATAGTCAAGAATCCCACCTATACCGGGATTACCCCGAAATTCTGGAATTCTTGTGATGCCATTGCAAATAGAGATCACTGGCAGATGTGGGGAACCCCCAATTGCGGTAAAGGCGAGCCTGGACAGGTCGCTCATGTAGGACATGGTGCAGCACCCGCCAGGTTTAGGAACGTACAGGTGGGAGTGATGAAATAAAGGCTACTTCGCAGGAGGGGCGGCAGTCTTCAAAAGATTCTTAACTATATCGTACTCTTCCGTCATCATTCTCTTGAACTCTCCAGCCGGTCTGTAATCCTCCAGGGCTCCAAGAGTCTGGACGGTTTTTGCCACATCAGCGGATTTAATCGATTTCTCCAAGGCCGAAGCCAGCACCTTCTTCACAGGGTCGGGAACCCCAGGTGGGATAAAGAATCCGAACCAGACCGAGGACATATCACGTTTATACCCTAATTGGGTCAGCGTTGGAATCTGAGGATAGTCCGGGATTTTCTTCGAGGTCAGAAGAATTCGGACTTTGCCGGCCTGCAACTGCGGTTGAACCAATGCGAAGGAAGGAATCGCAACCTCCACATGTCCGCCCAAAAGGGCTGTCAACCCTGGAGAGGCTCCCTTGTAAGGAATCATGTTGATCTCCGCCCCTGTTTCCGAGCGAATGACTTCATAGCCGAAATGTCCTACGGAGCCCACCCCTGTCGAACTCCCACGGATCTTTCCCGGGTTTTGCTTCATATAACTTACCAGCTCCTGAAACGATTTCCAGGGAGACTCGGGCTGTACGGCAAGGAGCAAGGGAACAGAGACCGCCAAACAGAGAGGTTCCAAATCCTGAAAGGGATTGTACGGAACATTTTCAGGATTCGTGGCATACGAGTAAACAATGTTGGAATTGATATAAAGAATGGTGTAGCCGTCCTTCTTTCCTTTTGCGACAAAATCGGCACCTACCGTTCCCGCTCCACCGGTCTTATTGACTGGAATGACCGAGGTGTTCAGAATCTTGGCCATCTGTGCGCTGATCGCCCTGCCCGTTAGGTCGAGGGTGTCTCCGGGAGCCAAGGTGATCACCATCTGAACAGACTGGCTGGGATAAGTCTGAGCATAAGATGGGCAAATGATGGACGTTGAAAAAACAAAGGTAATCAATCCAGCCAACAAACGTGCGGTCATCTTTCTCATACCTCCCTCCCTTTGCTTTACATCATCTTTGCATTTTGAAAAGTTTCAACACATTCTCACCAAGAATATTTCTCTTCTCTTCTTCAGAAATATCCAAAGACTTCACGTTGGCAATGTACTCTCGGGTGTCCCCAGGGTCCCGGAATTCGTAGGGATAGTCCGTGCCGAAGGTAATGCGGTCTCGTCGGATTCCATCCACAGAGGCTCGCATAGTCACCATGGAACCTCCGAAACCTGCCGAATCAAAATAGATCTTGTCAAATCGGTTATGAAAGTCATCCCACAGTCCCCATTCCTTCAACTCTCTCGGCGTGAGGCCGTGGCCTTTCACCCCTTCAGGAAGATTCCATCCCTCGGGCTGATGGGAAGACAGGAGCCTCCATTTTAGAAAAGGCATCCCTCCTCCGAAATGGGAGACCAGGAATTTCAAATCAGGATACCTGGGAATTACTCCATAAAGGATCTCTACCACACATTTTGCGATATCATATTCTCTCGATAGAGTGGTCGATAGATCATATTTCACCCCTCCCCAGAGGGGCCGTCTCAGGGTCGGATGAACCACGATAGGGACCTGGTAGGCACTGATTCTCTCATAGAAGGGCATCATTTCGTCAGAGTCAATCGTCATGTGAGAGTAAGAGGTGATGAGCGCAATACCCTGGAGCCCCAGAACCTCCATCGATCTTTTCAACTCGTCCATGGCCACAGCCCCCTGGTGGACAGGGACATGTGCGCACGTAATAAACTTACCGGGGTACTCCTTCTGAATTTTGACGTAACCGTCGTTAATCGCCCTGCAAGTTTCCAGGCCATTGGGGATCCAGGCACCGATGCTCAGAAGGGCCATGTGGATTCCACACGCCTCCATATAAGCTAATGTCTTTTCGACGTCCTGCAGCAACCTGGAAGCGGCGGAAAATCGTCCAAGAATGAATCTGTAATCTCCATCCTCCGTCTTTTTCGCATACTCGACGGCCTCTGAAGGAAGAAAATGATGATGGGTATCGACAAGTACATAGTCAGTCATGCTCTCTTACCTCCATAAGTCTCGGAACTCATTTATGACAAATGAACATCGGTGTTGGGATTCTTAACCGGATCGCTCCTTCTTTGGGACAATCCAGGACACAGGCATTGCAATGCCAGCACTCTTCGGGATAGGTGACCTTTGGCACCTTCTTCCTCTTCGAGCCAAAGAATACATCCTGAGGACAGATGTTAACACAGATCCCACAGGCAATGCATCGATTCTTATCAATGACCGGAGGCATCTTTCCCCTTCTATCCCTTCACCTTTCTCCACTCGGTGACCGGCTTGTTCCGCGTTTTCTTACAGATGAGAATTTTCCCGTCGAGCATGGGGTTTGTAAAGGGATAATCCAGGCGGGCATATTTGTCCCTTGTCTCCTCCCTCTCGCGAACAGCCGCGAAGATGACTTCACCGATGTCGAGGAGGTTCAAGACTTCCAAACCATGCATCAACTCGTGCTGGTTTTTTGCCATCAAGTTCCCACGGGCCTTCTTCTTCAGTCTCTGTAAGTGACTGCTGCCGGCCTCCAGTAGGCTCGCATACCGGGTCGATCCCGCATAATCGATCATGGTTTGATTGAGGGCGATATTCACCTCTTGCCAGGTTTCTCCTGTCTCACGCTGTCGGATTTCATCCAGAAAGGCTTTCTTCTTCTCCACACCCTTCCATCGGCGAATCGTGTGACCTTTGACACTTTTCGCATGATGAGCAGCGTTCTCACCTGCAATCCAGCCGAAGGTGGCTGCACAAGAGGCACCGCCAAAATATTCATCCCCCGCGGCATAAAGCCCTTTTAAAGAGGTTTCTGCCTGATGGTTGAAGTAGATCCCTCCCCGGGTGGTCATTTCGTACGTCATAAATTCAACGGGATTTTTGCGTAGGTCAATGCCTTGCTCTTTTAAATGATCCAGTAGGCCTGTATTCCCTTCATGGCTCATCCAATACATCATATATTGATAATCTTCGGGCGAAATGGACCTGCAATCCATGTAGACGGGACCTTTGCCCGATCGGGTATAGTCCTCAAAAAGAAACTTGTAAGAATCCGAGATGGGGTCCCCGTATCGCCGATTCGGCTTCTTCATAAAGGGGCCCACGGGTCTGTCTTGTGGATCCCTAAGAACACCCACCCACGTCCCCTTCCCACATCTGGCGAAATACTTAGGACCGGCCCACCGCATGGGGATCTCCATATTGACCAACTCCGCTCCTGCCCGGTAGGCCATGGCTCTGCCATCTCCGGTCGTATGAGGAGAATCTGCTCGATTGAACATCCAACCCGGCGTTGTTCCTGAATAGAGCCTCACACACCCTCCTGTTCCCAGAATGACGCTCTTCGCCAGGAAGGTGATCCAACGGTCAGCGCGGGTATCCACGCCGATCGCTCCGATGATTCCTCCCTCCCGAAGGAGATCAAAAACCATCATTCGATTGATAATCTCCACCCCTCTTTTTCGGGCTTCCCGGGTAAGAATCGGTTTTAGGTTCTGGCCGGAATACTTCAAGGCGGTGAAAGGCCGTCCGGGAAAGGTGTGCCCCGCAAATTCCCATCTTCCTTTGTACTTCATCGGAATTCCCCAGCCATCCCACAATTTGACAATCTCAAAAGACCTCTCCATCCACGTGCGTACAAATTCCCTGGTCCGCGTCCAGCCTGCCTGTGAATGCAACACCTCTTGAACCACGGGTTCTATGTCTGCGCCGTGAAATTCCGGAATGTAAGCGCGAAAGTGGTCGCAGCCGGTTCCCGCAGAACCGCTGCGCAGTGTATTCGCCTTGTCAGCGAGCACGACCCTTGCTCCTACTTCTCTGGCTCGTATGGCTGCCATGAGGCCCGCGATTCCTCCACCGACGCACAAAACATCTGTTTCTACCGTCTTTTCGTTCACAGTGAACCCCTTACCGGTATGAAGATGCACTCGGCGCTACGTCTTCATCCTCCGCGGCATGGCACTCTTCTTACTGGACAGACTCCATTTCAAACATTCATTCCACCGTCGGCCATGAAGACGCTTCCGGTCGAAAAGCTGCTTTGATCGGAAGCTAGAAAAGGAACCATCCAAGAGAACGTCTTAGCCGGAGCCCTTGCCAAGACTTCTTACCCATTCATCTTTGAGTATACCTACCCAATAAATTAAGTACATTACCAAATATCATCCGGTTTTACAAGATTGACCGGAGCCTATCAGAATCCGGAGGGGCCTTGATTGGATGGGAGAGATGAGGATATTTTGAGAGACCGTAGATTGAGGAGTACACGAAGTACTAAATAACCACTCCGCCCATCTCCTTTTCAAACAACTTAAAGATCCCGGATTGCTGTGGATAAAACGTAATGAGCAAAGTCCGGTATCCATTTTCCAGCTCCTCATCTTATTAAAATCATTCCTAAATTTATCCGGGGAATCACCCGTTCTGGACAAAAAACATACTCCAGAGCAGATGAGCATAATAGAATGCTAAGATATTCGCTTGATTTGTTTAGAAACTATGATTACTTTTAAATTGAGAAAGGGGCAGGTCAAAATGAAGATCCTCAGAAGGATCTTTATTCTTACTTTCATTGCTCTATGGCTGGTGCCGGAGGCGAATGGGTTGGTTTCACAGGAACGTTACTCTACATTTGTAGATTATTTACCAGACCGGGGGGTTGATGTGGCTTATCGGGTCACTATCTTAGGGGGGCCGAAGTAAGAAAGCTCAAAAGAAGGAGATGAGAAGAGATGGGAAAAAAGAGGATCCTTTGTCTATTTTCTTTTGTTGCTCTTATTCTTATTCTTTCTTCATGTCACCCCCGTCATGTTTCAGATATTAGACCTAACATGACGAAAGAAGAAGTGGTATCTTTGTGGGGGAAGACAGATCTTATCACGCATAGAACTGTAAACGGGAAAACTCTTGAAACTTGGGAATATCATTTTTCAAACACCGACTCTGATTGCCTGGTTACCTTTTCTCAAGATAGAGTAGTCAGTACGTCATGCCGTCGGCAACCCCGTCCGTATTATTACACATACCCGTACTATCCATATCGTTATCCATATCCATATTACTACCCTTATTACTATCCCTATCGCCGTTGGTGAAGGTAACATGAATAACGATGGGCAGATACTGTTGACTGGGCTCAGTTACTCACCGGCAGGGACATTAAGTATTCAAACTCACCGAAACGACTAAAGGAAGTCCCATTTAATGCAATATTGGGTGCAGGTTTTTCCTCTCTACAGTTTACACTCGTTACCTACTCTAAAGTATTTGTTATTCAACCAGACCATGGGGCTTAACTTTTCGTTCATTTTAAATCCCACCACTTCGGCAATGTAGATCGCATGATTTCCTTCCACATCCCATAGTGAGCTTTTGATACGACATTCAATATTGGCGAAACATCCTATGATGAGGGGGGCTTTGATCGTACTGGCAGTTTCAGTCTTAACCCCAAATTCTTTAAATTTATCGATCTCATACCCATGAATGCTTCCAAATTTTCCTGCTAAATTCTGCTGGCTATCAGCAATCAGATTAACTGCAAACTCCTTTGACTTTTCGATGAGGTGATAGGTGGCAAAAGTCTTAGAGACACTGACTGCGAGAAGGGGAGGTACTTGAGAAACATACATTGAGCTCGCCGTCATAGCCCCTTGAATATTGTCCGCATGAGCAGTGAGTATAGTGACGGAACAAGGCAGTTGCATGGTAGCTTGGACAAAAGATTTGCTTGACATAAAATCCTCCGTTACATGATTTGCTGTTGAAATGTGCACGACAAGAAACGATAAGAAAAGGTTTTTAAGACGACTCTCTCTTCATTTCGTTTTCTATCATCTTTTCTTTGATTCCCTTGAATGTTTTGCCAGAGAAAACGAAAATAGACATGCCGTGGAAGAATAGACCTATACCCCATCCCAACAATGGCCACTCGAACCAAATATACCGAGGTGAAGTGGAAAGGTTAATGATAATGAGCAAAATGTTTACCCCCACGTAAACCGCCAGATGGATATAAAATCCAATCTTAGCTTCTGCTCTTCTCTTTGCTCTTTGGTATGCTTCCTGATTTTCCATATCAATCTTTCTTATATCTCACTTTACTCCCTTCAGAAGACCATATTGTATTTTTTGGGATTAAAAATCTTCCCCGTATCCATCCTCTCATCTTTTCCTGTTTCTCGTGTTTGGCACCTGGCCCATTCTCATCAATTGCCGGTTCTCCAAAATTACCTGGTCGACAATCTCCCCGCAGATAACACATTTCCATCCCCAAAAGTATTCACAAGGCGCGTAAAATTTATCATAAATCATGACGCTATTGCAGCGAAGACACTTCATAAGAACATCTTCCTTGAAGCTACTTGATAATTATATAGGTGTGATTTAGGCCCTTTTCTTAGGCTTCATCGGCTTTTCACAGCAGATAATGTCGCAATAATCCACGCACCCGCAGACCTCATCCACTGTTACGGCAAGTCCACAAACACCGCATTTATAGAGATCACCCTTCTTTACACCCCTTTTTGCCACTTTTTTGGCTTCCTTCTTCCTAACCATGACTTCCTCCTCGTTATCAGGCGGTTCATATCCTGTTTCCTTCAACAAAGCGGAAATGGGTTGATCCAATTTTAATAGCTTAACAAGAACCCCCACTCAGCTTCCGGATCTTTCTCAAATCGCTTGGTCATCAGAGTTTCAAGAATCATATGATGTTTCTTCTCATCCTCCCATATCTGTTCGAAGATATACTGAAGTGCTGGGGTCTTTGTTAG
>Ga0153916_10003045_pt1 | contig 12352 bp, 7 predicted proteins | sample Opewatmetagenome_FD_109642 | JGI IMG/M metagenome (GOLD analysis project Ga0153916, IMG submission 109642) | Freshwater wetland microbial communities from Ohio, USA - Open water 3 Core 3 Depth 4 metaG | ecosystem: Environmental > Aquatic > Freshwater > Wetlands | place: USA: Ohio, Lake Erie, Old...
CGACCTGCGTTCGCCCCTCACCCTCATTCGTGGCTACTCAACCATGTTAGAGATGGTGGGTGAGTTGAACGACCAGCAGGATAATTATGTCAAAAAGATCGTCGGCAGCGTGGAGACCATGTCGCGTCTGGTAAATAACCTGCTCGACCTGGGTCGAATTGAAGCCGGCGTGGGCTTGCAGCTCGAAATGGTGCCCATGCGCGAAGTCCTGGAAAAAGTGGTCGGCTCGCTCCAGGGGGCAGCAGCGCAGAAGCAGATCCAGCTTACCCTGGAAGACGCCAGTCACACCACTCCGCTGGTTGAAGCTGACCAGGCTCTGCTCCAGCAGGCGCTTTCGAATGTGGTTGAAAACGCCATAAAATACACGAATCCAGGCGGGAAGGTAAGCGTGCGCACGCGTGCGCACGACAGCAGCATCGTCTTCGAAGTCTGCGATAACGGCATCGGCATCGCACCGGTAGACCAACCGCGCTTATTCGAGAAATTCTTCCGCGGCGTGCAGCGCGACACACGTAAGCAGCAAGGTAGCGGTCTGGGTCTGGCGATCGTCAAGTCCATTATCGAGCGTCACGGCGGCAAGGTGTGGGTGGAGAGCCAGCTCGGCAAAGGCAGCACTTTCTCAATCCTGATTCCCATCCGCCAGCCAACTCGCGAAAAGTAAAATGGCTTCGTTCACAATCGGTGCGTTCGCTATCATCTTTGATGAAGCTGGACGCGTCCTGCTCTGCCACCGGCGCGATTTAGATGTCTGGAATCTTCCTGGTGGGGGTGTAGAGCGTGGAGAGCTTCCCACAGAAGCAGCCATCAGAGAAACCAAAGAAGAAACCGGATTGGATGTCATCATTAAACACCTGGTTGGAGTCTATAGCAAGACAGACAAAGACGAAATTGTCTTTTCCTTTGTTTGCCAGATGGTCGGCGGGCAGCTATCAACCACAGATGAAGCCGATGCTTTTCATTACTATGCGGTCGATAATCTGCCATCCAATACTCCCCCGAAGCAGGTAGAAAGAATCCGCGACGCGCTTGGAACCGACCTTCAACTTATCTTTCGCCGTCAATCCGCACCCTCAACCAGAGAGATGTTACAGAAAAAGCGAAGTTAGATGCAAAATAGGAGAGAGTATGTATCTCAATTCCTCCTTCATACCGTTGCTTCCAGCGATGATCGTCGTCGTGCTGGGTATTTACATCCGCCTCCGGACAGCAAATGAAAATTTTCCACGCCGCTGGATGCTCTTTCTTTTCGCCATCACGGCTTTGTTATATGCCAATCAAATCGTCGGGTTGCGCTGGGAAAATTACATGCCTGGCGCGCTGTTGCAGCCAGCTTTATTCGGGGTCCAGGTAGCGCTGGTCATTCACCTGGCAAAGACACCTCAGCTTTGGTCAGGCAAGACGCTCTGGCTCACCCTCTCGATTGCCCTGGTGACCTTGATCCTGGCAGTTTACTGGTCGCTCAAAACCGATCCCATTCTCCTCTTCAGCACCATCGTCGCCGTATTCGCCTGGGTTGCCTGGGAATGGCAGGGTTTGAAGCGCTGGTTGGCGCTGTTGGTCCTCATCTTCTTGGTGCTGGAGGCTGTAGTCTATATCCTGGAACCCAACCTTCTGCTAATGAACAAACAAGGGCAACTCGAGCCAGTGATCTACCTGGGTGTCCTATTTATCTTACCGGTCGCCGCGGTTGTTTGGATCGGTCGTCAGGTTACCTCCTATCTGGTCGGCGATCCACCTCGCCGGTGGCCTATCCTTGTCATCAGGCTGGGTCTGTCTGTGCTTCTGCTCCTGCTGATCACCATCTTGACCGTAACCGAAACCGTTTGGGTGCAAGCTGAAGACAGCCTCACCATCCTGCCCCTCTTCATATTCCTGGCAGCTACGGCTGCTGCCATGCTCATGGCTTGGGCATTAAAGGGTTGGCGCAGGCTGGGAGCGTTGGTCTTTGTCCTTCTGCTGACGTTGCTGGCTAATTTTGCCGACCAGCAGGGCTGGCGCCTGAAGCCCACCTCCGTGACAGAAACGCGTGCAGAGAAAATCAGTCACGCCATCCAGCGTTATTATGAAAACCGCGGTCGTTATCCTGCTTCCCTGTCCAATCTTACCCCAGCTTATCTGCTGCTGATCCCACAACCGATGATCTATCGAGATCAAACCTGGTGCTACGAAAGTGGACCGGATTTATTCCGCCTGGGTTACGTGCACCAGCCTGCCTTCGGTGCGTCAGATACAAATATCACCATCCGCATCGCGGCATCTGAGGGGGTTCCACCCGAGCCTGGCTGGCCCTGCGACCAGGCGCTGGAGCGCGCCAGATCCAAATTCCCCTGAAACCCGAACCGGGATAAGACGTATATAGTAGCAAATCGCCAAAAGCATTTTCACTAAAAGAGGCACATGCTTTGCTTTGGTGATTGGCTGTTTGGGACTCGCCTAAAGTTAGATTACCCTCAGCCAATCACAAGCGTCAGGTAAAAAAATTTACCCATCAGGAGGAAATTATGTCATCCGAAACAAGGTCAAGAGTAATCAAGGTCGATACAGGCAGCCAGATCGGCACCATCTGGTTCATCGGTTATCTTTTTACAATTGCTTTCGCCAAGCTGATCTGGTGGCAAGCCCTATTGGGGATCGTTATCTGGCCTTATTACCTGGGTCTGGCAGTACGATAAAAGCTGCTCTCAATAGGTGGGCGATCCACGAGTGTTACCCACCAAGTAGGTCACACACTTAGTGGGTTCAGCAAAAAGATCCAAATAATAGACCCATATGATCCGTGTTTATCCGTGAGCATTATTCGCTCAAATAAGGACGATCATTGAATTATTAATGTTTCGTGAATAACTTGACTCACATATCAATAATTTGATATAATAACTGGACGTGTAATAGCCGAAAAATACCACAGCAAGCCAGGCGCTTGTGAGAAGTCTCCCAAGCGCAGGCTTTTGTGCGTTAATAGTAGAAACTCAGGAGGCTTTTGAGTGGAAACCAAAGGGTTGACTTCGTTAAGGATTAGTCTGGCATCGCCGGAAACCATTCGCAGTTGGTCGTATGGAGAGGTACTTAAGCCCGAAACCATCAACTACCGGCGCCTGCGACCCGAAAAAGATGGTTTGTTCTGCGAAGCCATTTTCGGACCTACCCGCGATTGGCAGTGCTATTGCGGAAAATACAAGAATATTCGGTATAAAGGCATCATCTGTGATAAGTGCGGCGTCGAAGTGACTCGCTCCTCGGTACGCCGGGAGCGCATGGGTCACATCGAGCTTTCTGCGCCGGTTGCGCACGTCTGGTATACCCGCCGCATCCCATCCTACCTCGGTTTGCTGCTTGATATTTCACGCCGCAACCTGGACCGTGTGTTGTATTTTGCTCAATATGTCGTCACCTATGTAGATGAAGAAGCCCGCCAGAAGGCGCTTAAGCGCATGGAAGACAAGATCGTTATGGCTGAGCGCGAGCAAGGCACGCGTATCAACGCCCAGATCGCCGAGACAAAGTCTGCCCGTGACCGTAAAGTCGCCGAACAAGGTATTCTGACCTCCCAGATCGAACACCAGTATGAAGACCTGGTAGCTTCCCGGTTGGAGCCCATCATCCAGGAAGGGCAGCACCTGGAGAGGCTGCTGCAAGAAAATGTTGGTCAGCCTGCCCGGACTCCCATCCTCTTCACTGAAACTGAAACCGTCATCGTTGAAGCTGGTGAAACCATCACCAATCCACATCTGTCCAAGGTACAGCGCATTGTCAAAAATCGCCTGGACGAGCTTGAAGCCGAATTAAAAGATCAAAAGCAGCGTGAGATCGAACACATCGCTTTGGATATCGAGAACTACCGTGCCCAGGCTGACCAGCAAATGGAAGGCTTGCGCAACGAGCTCGAAGACCAATCCACGATCGTGCGCGACGAAAATTCCCGCCTGCGCGATGAGCTGATGGATGTGCGCCCACTCACCTTTATGGGCGAGACGCGTTATCGCGAGCTGAAGTCGCGCTGGGGTCAGGTCTTCCGCGCCGACATGGGTGCTGAGGCTTTTTACGACATTCTCAAGCGCATTGACCTGGAAAAACTGGCTCAGGAACTGTGGCTGGAGCTACGGACTTCCAAGAGCAAGCAGAAGCGCAAGAAAGCCACCAAGCGTTTAAAAGTCGTCGAAGCTTTCCGCCGCTCTGGGAACCGCCCGGAGTGGATGGTGCTCACCGTCTTGCCCGTGATCCCTCCCGAGCTGCGCCCTATGGTGCAGCTGGACGGCGGGCGCTTTGCTACTTCTGACCTGAATGATCTCTACCGCCGGGTGATCAACCGCAACAACCGACTGAAGCGGCTTTTGGAGCTAGGCGCCCCCGATGTCATCGTGCGCAACGAAAAACGCATGCTTCAAGAGGCTGTGGACTCCCTCATCGATAACTCGCAGCGCGGCAAAGCCCTTTCACGCCGTGGTCGGCGTGAGTTGAAGTCGCTTTCGGATATGCTCAAGGGTAAGAAGGGTCGCTTCCGACGCAACTTGCTGGGCAAGCGTGTCGATTATTCGGGTCGTTCAGTGATCGTCGTCGGACCCAAGCTCAAGCTGTATCAGTGTGGTCTGCCCAAGAGCATGGCATTGGAGCTGTACCGTCCCTTCGTCATCTCTCGTCTGGTAACTCATAATTACGCCGCCAACGTCAAAGGCGCCAAGCGCTTCATCGAGCGCAACCGCCCTGAAGTTTGGGAAGTGCTCGAAGAGGTGATCAAAGAACGCCCCGTTCTGCTCAACCGTGCCCCGACCCTGCACCGCCTGGGCATCCAGGCTTTCGAGCCGATCTTGATCGAAGGCAGCGCCATCCAGTTGCACCCCCTAGTCACGACCGCCTTCAACGCCGACTTCGACGGTGACCAGATGGCTGTGCACGTTCCCCTCTCCCAGAAAGCCGTGGTGGAAGCGCGCCAATTGATGCTTTCATCGCGTAACCTGCTCAAGCCCGCCGATGGCGAGCCAATTATCAGCCCATCCAAAGACATGGTTTTGGGCGTTTACTATCTGACCACATCCGACAAGGACATCGTCCACAAAGGCGATGGGCGCGCCTTCGCCGATATGTTTGAGGTTGAGCTGGCTTACCAGTTAGGACAGCTAGATGTGCATACCAATATCCTGCTGGTCGCTAAAACCTGGTATGCAGAAGATGACAAACGCCTTCTACAACCAGAAGAGCGCCTGCTTAAAACCACCGTCGGGCGGGCGTTGTTCAACATGATCCTCCCTGATGAGATCCGCTTCGTCAACCACTCGCTCGAAAAAGGCGGTCTGAAGGACCTGATCGCCGAGCTGTATGAGGTTGGCGGTGAGGATCAGACACATGATGTGGCGGACCGGATCAAGGATATTGGTTTTCAGTACGCCACCCGCTCCGGCTACAGCATTGCGGTTTCCGATATCACGGTGCCGCCCGAAAAACAAGAGATCATCAACAAGTCGCAGCAAGAAGCCGAATCGATTGAGCGCGATTTCCGCCGCGGCCTGCTCACCGAACAGGAGCAGAACGAGCGCGTTATCTCCATCTGGCAGCGTACTACCAATGAAGTCGCCGATGCGGTCAAGCATTATATGGATCCGCAGGGCAACCTGGCAACGATGGCAAACTCTGGCGCCACCAAAGGTGGCTTCGGCCCCATCTCGCAGTTGGCCGGTATGCGCGGTTTGATGGCTGACCCCTCTGGGCGCATCATCCCGCTCCCCATCCGTTCCAACTTCCGCGAAGGCTTGAACGCTCTGGAGTACTTCATCTCGACTCACGGTGCCCGCAAAGGGCTGGCTGATACCGCTCTGCGCACAGCCGACGCGGGTTACCTGACCCGCCGCCTGGTGGATATTGCTCAGGACATCATTATCAATGAAGAGGATTGCGGGACAGAAGAAGGTCTCGTGATCTCTAAAGACGATAATATCGCCGGTCAGTCGATGGGCAATCGTCTCTTTGGACGTGTTGTTGCCGAACGTATCATCGATCCTCAAACCGGTGAGATTATCGCCGAGCGCGACGATATCATCGGTCACGAGCTGACTCGCCGTATCACAGCTTCTGGGGTAACCGCGGTTAAGGTTCGAACGCCTCTCACCTGCGAATTGGTGCATGGCATTTGCGCCAAGTGCTATGGCATGGATTTGGGACGCGGCAAGATGGTCGATATCGGCGCGGCGGTGGGTATTGTGGCTGCACAATCCATCGGCGAGCCTGGTACGCAGCTCACCCTGCGCACCTTCCATACCGGCGGCGTGGCTGCTGGGGGTGATATCACCACCGGTCTGCCGCGTGTCGAAGAGCTGGTCGAAGCTCGCCGCATGCCGAAAGGTGAAGCGGTCGTCTCCGAGATCGCCGGAACGATCACCATTCTCCAATCCGATCGCTACAGCGACCTGCGCGTGGTGCGCGTGGAGCACAGCGAGATGGTCAGCGATGAATTCGAAATTCCCGAAGGTTGGGAAGTGCGCGTCCAGGACGCCACAGAGATTGCCGTTGGCGATGTCATCGCTCAAATGGAGGCTGCTACGATCGCCTCGCAGCATGCCGGGCGTGTGCGCATTGAAGATCAGCGCACTGATGGTGGAACACACAAGGTGATCGTATCCTATGAAGTTCGCCAGGAAGCTGAGCATGAAATCCCCAGCAATGCCCGCCTGTTAGTCAAAGATGGCGAGCATGTGCAGCCTGGTCAGCCGATCACCGAAGGTTCGTTGAACCCGCATCGCATCCTGCGCATCCAGGGACGCTCAGCTTGCCAGATGTACCTGCTCTCTGAAACTCAGAAAGTGTACAACTCTCAAGGGCAGCACATCAATGACAAGCACTTCGAAGTGATTATCCGCAAGATGATGTCCAAGGTGCAGGTAATCCGCCCGGGCGATACCAACTATCTGCCCGGCGACCTGGTGGACCTGCTGGAGATGAAGAAGGTCAACGAAGACCTGTTAGCCGAAGGGAAACGTCCTGCCCGCTATTTGGAAGTCCTGCTGGGCATTACCAAGGCTTCTTTGAGCACCGATTCCTTCTTGTCGGCCTCCTCCTTCCAGCACACCATCAAGGTGCTGGCCGGCGCAGCTATTGCCTCGGCAGAAGACCCGCTCTTTGGGCTTAAGGAGAACGTGATCATCGGCAAGCTCATCCCTGCTGGGACCGGCTTCGTGCACGGTCGCTTCAACGATAACAAGAGCGGTCGCCCGGAGGTTTTCAAATCCGACGCCGTGGGTGGGATTGGCGACGATTACAATTCCGACTCGGGCATGCTCGACTAATTTCCCCAAAAACTTATAAGACCCCAGGGGTTTGCGATGTAACCATCGCCAGAAACCCCTGGGGTCTTCATATTAAGACGAACCAGGTTTCCTTAATTCTCTTGGTGTCCTTGGTGGTTCCTCTTTTTCCTAAGTTCCCTCTTCCCATGAATTCAGATACGCCACCTGCTCCGATGTCAGCACATCGATCTTAACCCCCATCCCCTCCAACTTCAGGCGGGCGATCTCGCGGTCAATCTCAGCCGGCACGCTATAAACCATCTTCTGCAGCTCCGAGGCGTGTTTGACCATATACTCCACGCTGAGCGCCTGGTTGGCAAAGGACATATCCATCACGCTGGCGGGATGCCCTTCAGCGGAGGACAGGTTGATTAAGCGCCCTTCAGCCAAAATATTGATGCGACGCCCATCCGGAAGCAGATACGTCTCCACGAAAGGTCGCACCAGGCGTTTCTCAGAAGCCATCCCTTCGAGCGCCGGGATATTGATCTCAACGTTGAAGTGACCGGAGTTCGCCACGATCGCGCCGTCTTTCATCATTTCAAAGTGCTGGCGGTCGATCACGTTGATGTCGCCGGTCACCGTGACGAAGATATCGCCGATCCGGGCGGCTTCTTCCATGGTCATCACCCGGTAGCCATCCATCACCGCTTCCAAAGCCGGCAAGGGGTTGACCTCGGTGACGATCACATTGGAGCCCATGCCGCGCGCCCGCATCGCTAATCCGCGCCCGCACCAACCGTACCCCGCTACCACAAAATTCCTGCCTGCCAGCAGGATGTTGGTCGCCCGCACGATCCCGTCGATCGTGGATTGCCCTGTGCCATAGCGGTTGTCGAAGAAGTGTTTGGTCGTGGCGTCATTCACCGCGATCACCGGGAAAGCCAGCGCCCCATCCGCTGCCATGGCGCGCAGGCGGATCACACCGGTGGTCGTTTCTTCCGTCCCGCCGATTACGCCCGGAAGCGCATCCCGGCGCGACTTGTGCAGCGTGCCCACCAGGTCCGCCCCATCGTCCATCGTGATATGCGGTTTATGGTCCAGGGTCGCATTGATGTGCTTGTAATAGGTGACGTTGTCCTCCCCTTTGATCGCAAAGGTCGGGATCTCGAACTGCGACACCAGCGCCGCTGCCACATCATCCTGCGTCGAGAGCGGGTTAGAGGCGGTCAGTACCAGGTCTGCCCCGCCAGCCTGTAACGTATACGCCAGGTTGGCTGTCTCCGTGGTGACATGCAGGCAGGCGCCTAGGCGCACGCCCTTCAACGGGCGCTCTTTCGCAAAGCGCTCGCGGATCTGGCGTAATACGGGCATCTCTCTCTCAGCCCACTCGATCCTGCGCCGCCCGCCCTCTGCCTGCTTGATATCCTTTACATCGTACTTTTCCATGTGTTTCTCCCGTTTTTGAATAAAGAATTCGCCAATCTGCGCGAATTTTCGCTAATCTTTTTTGAACCGTCATTGTGACCCTGGGCAAAGCGAAGGGGAAGCAAGCTCGTCTTTACCGCTTCCCGTGTCACTGCGGTGAGATCTTTTGGTTTTCTCAAAATTTCTCTCTGCGTACCTCCGCGCACTTTGTGGCTCTGCGGTGAATCTTTTACTCCTACCCGCACAGCACGTCTAGTTTACCATGATCATCAAAGGATTGCCGGAAGCGAGCCACAAATTCACTTGCTGTATAAGAATGTCCCTGCGGACCCGCCTGCTCCAGGCAGTAGGTGGCTGCCAGGGTGCCCATCTGCCCGCACAGCTCCAACTCCCAGCCGCAGTTATAGCCGGTCAGGAAGCCGCCTCGGAAGGCGTCCCCCACACCGGTCGGATCGGCAATCTGCGCCGCCGGCACGATGGGAATGTGGATCTCACCTTGCGGCGTATAAATCGTCGATCCCTCTTCCCCGCGCGTCACGATCAGGAACTGCACATAAGCCAGGATATCGGCCGGGCTCATCGAGGTCAGGCGCTGTACCATGCCCAGCTCGTAGTCATTGACGAACAAAGCACGTGCATTTTCGATCCCAAAGCGCACCGCCACCGGGTCGAGACGCGCCAGCTGCTGAGACGGGTCATAGAAATAGGCGATGCCCAGCTCCCGGCATTCGCGCACGTAATGGTCCATCGCCCCCGGGTCGTTGGGCGAGATCATCACCAGGTCGGGCTTTTCTTTCAGTTCATGGAAGGACAGCTCCGCGGCGTGCGCCATGGCGCCCGGGTAAAAGCTGGCGATCTGAGCATTCGAGCGGTCTGTGTTGGCAAAGAAAGAGGCCGTGAACACCCCCGGGATCACCTTCACCAACGAGGTGTCGATTCCCCGGCTGTCCAGATAGGTGCGGTAGTTCTCGAAATCCACCCCCACCGTCGCCATTAAGCGCGGCTTCCCGCCCAGCAGCGCCAGCGTATATGCGATGTTGGGCGCAATCCCACCGCGCTGCACGGTCATCGACTCCACCAGGAAGGACAGGCTGACGTGGTCCAGCTTGTCGGGTAATAAATGGTCGCGGAAGTAGCCGGGGAACTTCATCAGGTAGTCAAAAGCGACTGAGCCAGTGATTACGATGTCCATTGCGAGTCCCTTTCCCATAAAAAGACGCCCTCAGGTGGAGAGCGCCATCTGTGTCGAGCGGCTAGAGTTTAACATGGGAAGCGAAGATTGTCAAAGGCTGGGTACAAGAGATCAAGCAAAATATGTTTAGCTTTTCTTATGTTACTATTATAAAGACCGCTCCTGTAGCAAAAGCCCGCCAGAACAATGAAATACGATCCTGCCATCCACCACCGTCGTTCCATCCGCCTGAAAGGCTACGACTACACCCAACCTGAGGCATATTTCGTCACGTTGGTGTCGTATCACCGCGATGAAATCTTAGGCGCGTTGGAAAAAGGGGTAATGAAATTATCCCCTTTGGGGCAAATCGTTCATGATGAATGGATGCGTTCGGCTGATATTCGCAAGGAGATAATATTATTCGAAGATGAATTCATGGTGATGCCAAACCACCTCCATGGGATCGTCTGGATTGTCGAGGCGGACGGCATCAGCCCCGCGGTAGGGGCGGACGGCGTCCGCCCTGAAATAACATCCCAATCTGACCGGGGCGCATGCCATGCACCCCTACCAAAACGACCGCCGCGGTCGTTATCTTCGTTCGTTGCCGGGTATAAGGCATCGGTCACCGGACGCGCTCAACGCGAATTGAATATTTCGGAGATCTGGCAGCGCAATTTTTTTGATCGGATCATCCGCAATGAGAAAGAATTCCAGGCAATCTGGAATTACATCGATCACAACCCCCAGAAATGGGTCGAAGACCAGCTTCATCCGTCTGCATCACCCAATCCTTTCAATCGAGAGTAAAACTCACCATCCTCGCTCCTTACAACCTCTATTGAGAATAGAATTTTTCCTTATCCCATCTCCCTTACCCCCTTATCTTCTTAGATTGTTTTATTCGAAACCACTCACCCCCACCATGAATATTGACGCCCTCCCCATTATCGTTTATAGTGACGGGCATGCGGAAAATCCTGGGACTTCTCGTCCTCCTCATCCTCCTCTCCCTGGCTTGCAACACCAGCCGTATATCCAATTCCCCCCTTGTCCAGGCTGTTCTGCCGCCCACTTCTACGCCCCTACCTCCCACCCCCACTCCAACCCTTACGCCAACGCCCACCCCGCTGCCCACACCCACACCCCTGCCTGGGGCGCGCATCGCCGAGGGTGACCATGCCCTCTTCAACGGCGATTGGGACGCCGCCAGGAACGCCTTCCAGATCGCTCAGACCAGCACGGACCCGGAGATCCAGGCGGCAGCCCTGGTCGGGATGGGCAAGACTTACGCCATGAGCGGGGATGACCTCAACGCCCTGAACACGCTGCGCCAGTTGGTGGATGCCTACCCCGATTCGCCCCACCTGGCGGAAGGCTACTTCCTCCTGGCACAGACCTATGCCAACCTGGACCGCCCGCAGGATGCCGCCGATTCTTACCAGCGTTACCTGGACCTGCACCCGGGCATTTTAACGGCTTACGTTCAGGAGAAACGCGGCGACGCCCTGACGAACGCCGGGGATAGCATGGGGGCGCTTTCGGCTTATCTGGCTGCCCTGGCTGGCGGCCGCTCGGATTCGAGCCTGCCGTTGGAGGTCAAGATCGCCCAGACTTATGTCTCCTTAGGCGACTACCCCACCGCCCTGCTCATGTACGACGATATCTACCAGCGCTCCGGCTCCGATTATCTCAAAGCGCAGGTGGACTTGCTCAAGGGACGCGCAGCCCTGGCTTCCGGGCAGACCGACATTGCCAACACTGCCTTCCTGGATGCGGTGCAGTACTATCCCCTGGCCTACGACTCTTACCAGGCGCTGGTGGCGCTGGTGAACGCCGGCTATCCTGTGGACGAGCTGCAGCGCGGCATCGTCGACTATTACGCCGGCGAATATGGGGTCTCCCTGGCAGCTATCGACCGCTACCTGGCTGCAGCCCCCGCCGACCCGGCCTCGGCATACTATTACCGCGGTTGGATCCTGCGTGCCACCGAAGACTACACTGGTGCCCTCGAAGCCTGGAACCAGGTCATCCAAAACTACCCTACCAGCCCGCAGTGGGATAAAGCCTGGGAACAAAAAGCCTATACCCAATGGGCTTACCTGGAGGATTATGAGGCTGGCAAGCAGACCCTGGTGGACTTCGTGGCAGCCGCTGCGAACCACCCGCGTGCCGCGGAGTTCCTCTTCGATGCAGCCCAGGTGGCGGAGCGGGGGGCAAACCTGGATGAGGCTGCTGTGCTGTGGAGGCGGGTGGGCTTCGACTACATCACCTCCGCATACGCCCAGCGCGGCTTCTTCTTAGCCGGGATCACCGATTACCGGCGGGGCGACTTCCCCACCGCCCTGGATGATTTCAACCGTGCTCTCGCCAATTCAGTGGAGGTTGAAGACCGCGCTGCAGCCATGCTGTGGATCGGTAAGACACAGCAGGCTTTGGGGAACCCGCAAACCGCTCAAACCGCCTGGCAGCAGGCGGCTGACCTGGACCCGACGGGCTATTACAGCGAGCGCGCCCGAGAGCTGAGCGCCGGGCG
>Ga0153916_10003046_pt1 | contig 12351 bp, 11 predicted proteins | sample Opewatmetagenome_FD_109642 | JGI IMG/M metagenome (GOLD analysis project Ga0153916, IMG submission 109642) | Freshwater wetland microbial communities from Ohio, USA - Open water 3 Core 3 Depth 4 metaG | ecosystem: Environmental > Aquatic > Freshwater > Wetlands | place: USA: Ohio, Lake Erie...
CGGGATGTGGGCGACGGTGAACCGGGTGTTGGCCGCGGGCGTGCTGATGAACCGGCGGTCCTGACCCTTGACGTTGATCACCATCGTGCCTGCCGTCCCCGGCCCGGCAATGCGATGAATGCCCGCGGTGTCCACCTTTCCGGCCGCAAGGGTCTGGATGACAAACTCTCCGGCGCTGTCGTCCCCCACGCACCCTGAGACTCCCACCCGGACCCCAACCTTGGCCAGGTCCAACCCGGCGTTCGACGCGCATCCCCCGAGCGCGATTCGAAGATCGTCGGTCGGCACCAGCTCACCGGGCTCAGGCATCCGCGGAATCGGGGCGCAAACGTAATCGGCGAAAAGAATTCCGGCACAAAGGCAGTCGATTCCCACAGTCAGGACCCTGCTAACGGCTCTTGGGTTGCGATGCCGGCTCCGCGACCCCTCGTCGCGGGGGGAAAGGAGCCGCGTTCCGGCGTCGTCGGACGCGCCCTAAGTGATAGCAGGCGGTGGGCGGTTTTGCCAGCCCCGGGGGTCAAGAGGACCCGGTGGCGCGGGAACGGCCCGGGCCGCCGAGATCCATCGCGGCCATCTTGCGGAGCTCGATTTGCTCGTACCGCCGCCGCAGGCCGGGCAGATTCGCGCCGATTACCGCGGTCACAATGACTCCGAGCAAGAGCAAGGGATACCAGACCGCGTAGGGTTGGCCCAGCGCGAGGGCCACGATCCCGGCCACCAGCGAGGGAATCCCGAGGACCAGGGACGCGCCGGCCAGGAGAAACACGAGCCGCCGGGCCTTGCCCAGGCCGGCGAGCGTGCCGATCGCCCCACCCACGCATCCGAAGATGCTGCCGGCGATCGCGCCCAGCAGGTTCCCGGCACGGTCGCCCCACCACGCCCCGGGCGTGGCGAAAGGGTCCTCCGTGGCGTCGTATTGCACGAGCTGAGGAGGCCCCAGGTAGACCGTGCCCGGGCCGGTGAAGACGACGTTGAACTCCAGCCGGTTCGGCGTTCCCGTCTTCTCATCGCTGAAGAATGGTAGAGAGAACGGGCGCCAGCCGGCGGAGCCCGAGAGGCTTCCCGTCGGGCCGGAAGAACCCAGGGTCCGGGAAAAGCAGGCCCCGCCATCGGGAAAGTAGCTCCACATCTCCAGGTAGCTCTCCCGAGCGACGTTTTCGTACCGCACGGAGCCCCGAATCCCGTAGCGAATGCCGCGGAGGCCCGGATTATCCAACACGAAAAGCTGGACCGTCTTGGGCTGGTTCTCCGGGTTCTCGGCCTTCAGGGCTTCGGCCGGGGCACCGGGCTCGGTTGGCGGGACTATTTCTCCCGCCGAGAGCTTTCCGGCCTTCTTAAGCTCAGCCCAGGAAATCTCCCGCAAGACCTCTTCGCCCGGCGCGCCTGAAACGCACATCAGCAAGAGCAGACTACCGGCCAGAACGATTCTCATGGCTTCCCTCCGTTTCGTGGCAATGGGCCGCAAGGAGCGCTTTCAGGGTGGGGCCGTCGATCTTGCCCTCGGCGTACAGGGCCCGGGCCGTCCGCTCGAAAGGCGAGGTGATCTGCTGGTCGTCCACCACGGTGATCTTGGCGATCAGGCGGTCCAGCCGCAGCCGGACCGTGGGGTAGCTGATTCCATACGCCTCCGCCAGTTCCTTGAGCGACCCGGAGGCCAGGATGAACCGCTTGACGAAGGCCATGTCCTCCTCGCTCAGGTAATCGATCCAGGTCTTCCGGTTGGTTGGGGCTTCGACCATAGCTCTCCCGCCTTCTTTAATGAATTGATCCATCAACTCAATTGTATGCTTAATTAAATTGAAGTCAATATGAATAAACAGGAATTGTAGGCTCCCGGCAGAGGCGTGGCTGTGAGAATTGGCACTCTGCATACCACCCGAATGAGTGGCAGAGGAAGGGCGGTGAAGGGAGCAGCGGTCAAAATGGACTTGACGGCCCCCTACCGCCGGATGAGCCGCTGGTGGATGATCCGGAAGATCTCGACGGCCACCTGGTCTTTGCTGCCGGAGAGATGGGCCAGGACGGTGCCCGAAGCGTCGATCACTTCGGCCTGGGTGTCGGGCCCGTGGATGCTGGTGGGGCTGTTGAGCACCACCAGGTCGCATTTCTTCCGCTCGAGCTTCTGGAGGGCCCGCATGTGCCTGTCGTCGGTCTCCAGGGCGAAGGCGACGATCCATTGGGAGGTCTTCATGGCCCCGAGGGCGGCCACCACGTCGGGCGTTTCCACCAGCTCCAACAGCAACGGCCGGCCGGTCCGCTTCATTTTGTAGAGCGCGACCTGGACCGGGCGGTAGTCGCAGGGGGCGGCCACGCCGATCAGGCCGTCACAGCGCGGGAAGACCTTCTGGCAGGCCTCGAGCATCTCCTCGGTCGAGACGATGGGAATGATTTCGGCCTGGGGGGGATAGTCGACGTCGACCGGCCCGCTGACGATCACCACCTCGTACCCGGCGGCGATCGCCGCGGCGGCCAGGGCCCGGCCCATCCGGCCGCTGGAGGCGTTGGTGAGGTAGCGGACGGGGTCGAGGTACTGCCGGGTGGGGCCGGACGTGATGAGGATCCGCGCCATACTGTTATCGCCAGACTTGTTGCCGGGCGAAGAAGATTTGAAGATTCGCGCCGGGGAAATGAATAGGGAATAGCGAATACGGAATACGGAATGGAGAATGGACGTCGCCGGACTGCCGAAGCGGAATCGTGGTGACTTGGAATGGCAATGGGGCGCCCCGAGCCGTGTTCATTCTGAGTTCCGTGTTCCTCATTCAGTATTCCGTATTCATTCCCGCTCGGTCGACCGGGCAACACCGATTGCGGCCGGGTGGAACGAGGCCGCGCTAGGGCTCATCCGGGATAGGGGCTAGACGATCGCCCCGCGGTTTTTCAGGGTCTCGGCGATGACGCGGAAGATCTTTTCCGGGGAGGCCATCCGCCCGGGCCCGACCTGGCCGCAACTGAGGTAGCCCTCCTCGGGGTCGACGAGCACGAAGCCATCGGTACGGAGCTGGGCCACGTTGCGCTGAACGGAAGGCTTTTGCCACATCTGGCCATTCATCGCCGGGGCGAGGATCACGGGGCCGGTGAACGCGAGCAAGAGCGTGCTCAGCAGGTCGTCGGCCAGCCCGAGGGCCGCCTTGGCCAGGAGGTTCGCCGTGGCGGGGGCGACGCAGAGCAGCTCGGCGGCCTCGGCCAGCTCGATGTGGGGATGGGCGCCGGGGCCGAACGTCTCCGTGCGGACGGGGCGGCCGGTGAGGGCCTCGAAGGTCTTGGGGGCGACCAGCTCCGTGGCGGATTGGGTCATGACCACGGAGACGCCCGCCCCGGCCTGGACGAGCTGGCTGACCAGGGCCGCGGTCTTGTAGGCGGCGATTCCGCCGGTCACGCCGATCACCAGTTCGCGCCCTCGCATGGCCCGTCCCCGCTCGATGTCCGCCGCGTTCGGGCGGTTCGCGTTAGAGCTTGTCGAAATCGATTTCCGGCGGTCCGCTCCGGCCCGGCTCCTTGCGGACGCGGACGTTCATGCTGCTGTCCAGGTAGATCTTGTCGAGCATGATCTCCTGGATGACGATTTGCATCTTGTCCTGGGTATTGAGGTGGACCAGGGCGGGGGAGCCCTGGTTGAGGGCCACCAGTCGTTTCTGGATCAGGGTGGAGAGCTTGAAGCGGCCCCCCACCTTGTTGACGATCTGTTCTTCGCGGAGTTCATCGAGCATACGGTTCCCCTCCACGGGATGCGCTGGCTTGTCGGAGGATGTCGCAGATTTCCTGGGCGGCCCGGCCGACGTCGTCATTGACGACCTGGTGTTGATAGCGGTCGGCCAAGGCGAGCTCCTTTCGGGCCTGTTCGAGTCGGCGCTGGAGGGAGGATTCGGTCTCGGTGCCCCGGCCGCGGAGTCGCTCCTCCAGCACCGCCAGGGAACTGGGGCGGATGAAGATCGTGATCGCGCGGGGATCGCGGGCGACCACGGCGAGGGTGCCCTGCACGTCAATATTCAAGACTACCCATTTTCCTTCTTGCAGGCCAGGGGTCACCTCGCTGAGCAGGGTCCCGTACCACACGCCCCGGCCGAAGACCTCGAAGCATTCGAGGAATTCCCCCCTCTGCCGGCGGAGCGAGAACTCCTCGGGCGTCAAGAAGTGGTAATCAACGCCGTCGATCTCGCCGGGCCGGGGGGCCCGGGTGGTCGCCGACACGCTCGCCACCAGCGGCAGCGGACACCGACGGAACAGCTCGTCGACAACCGTCGTCTTGCCGACGCCGGAGGGGCCGGAAACCACCACCAGTCTGCCCGGGCCGCCGTCTGCCATGCTCACTCGATGTTCTGGATCATCTCGCGGATCCGCTCGATCGCCGCCTTGATCTCGATCACTTGGCGGGAGATCTCCACGTCGTTGGCCTTCGAGCCGATCGTGTTGGCCTCGCGGAACATCTCCTGGGTGAGGAACTCCAGCTTCCGGCCCGAGCTCTCCGGCAAGTCCAGGATGCTCAGGAACTGCTCCAGGTGGCTCCGCAAGCGGACGATCTCCTCGGAGATGTCGCTGCGCTCGCCGAACAGGCTGATCTCCTTGATCAGATCCGCCGGGTCGAGAACGATCTGGAAGTCGGCCAGCGTCTTGCGGAGGCGCTCTTCAAGCCGCGCGCGGTAGGCCTCGACGACCGACGGACCGCGCTGTTGGACCACGTCCAGGCAGGCGGCCGCCGCCCGCGCATTCGCCTCCAGATCGGCCGCCATCGCCCGCCCCTCTTCCAGGCGCATCCGGTCCATGTTGTCGATCGCCGCTTCGAGGGTCTCGCGGATGGCGGGCCAGTCCTCGGCCGCCGCGCTGCCGGCCGGGCAGCTCTCGTCCACCACGCCCGGCAGCAGGAGCAGACCCTCCAGAGAGACCGGCCGGGGGATCTGCCACTCGCGGTGCATCGCTTCGATCTGTTGCCGGTAGCTGTTGAGGACCTCCTTGTTGATGCGGTAGTCTTCGGCGGGGCGAGTGCGGTCGACGCGGACCGAGACCTGGATCGTTCCGCGACGAACCCGCCTCCGGAGGATCGACTCGATCTGCGGTTCCAGCGCGCCGTAGCCCTCGGCAACGCGGATCGCGACTTTGAAGTAGCGGCTGTTGATCGTCCGCACCTCCACCGACACCGCCAGGGCATCCCGCCGGCAGTGCGCTTCGCCAAAGCCGGTCATGCTCAACGGCAAGGGAAACGACCTCCTGAAAGGGGGTGCGCCGTGGGCGGTGAAAGGACCAAGGGGAACAATCGCTACTCAGGAGGGATACTGGCTGGGCCACTCGGGGCCTCGGGCGTCAAGGGCGCCGCCCCCCCGCCGGATCCGTCGGTGGACTCTCCTTGCCCCTGAGTCGCTGCACCTCCGAGGCCCCGCACTCTCCCCTCTGCCGAGCTATAAAGCCTTACGCTCGCGATACAGAGGAGAATCCAGACCGCAGCCACGCCGATCGTAATCCGGGTGAACAGGTCGCCGGCCTTCGTTCCAAAGGCACTCTGGCCGCCCAGACCCCCGAATGCGCCCGCCAGACCGCCTCCCTTGCCTCGCTGGATCAGCACCAGGATGATAAGGAAGAGGGCCAGGAACGCCAGCAGGAACATCACCAGACCGTGCACGACGTACATCGCTCGTTTTTGCTCCTCTGGACCGTCAACCGGACACCCCGGCGACAATCCCCATGAATTGGTCCGCCTTGAGACTCGCCCCACCGACCAGCGCGCCGTCGATGTCCGGCTGGGCGAGCAGGTCGCGGGCATTCTCCGCCTTGACGCTACCCCCGTACTGAATCCGCACCGCCTGGGAGACCTCCCTATTGTAACGGGTCTGGAGGGTCTTGCGAAGGGCGAGATGGACCTCTTCGGCCTGCTCGGGCGTGGCCACCTTTCCCGTCCCGATCGCCCAGACCGGCTCGTAAGCGATCACGATCCGGACCATCTGGTCGGCCGAGACTCCCGCCAACGACCCCGCGACCTGCCGCTGGATGACGTCGAGCGTCTTGCCGGCCTCGCGCTGGTCGAGCAACTCCCCCAGGCAAACGATCGGCGTAATCTCCGTCTTTAGGGTGGCGTGCACCTTTTTGTTCACCTCCTGATCGGTCTCGCCGAGGATATGGCGGCGCTCGCTGTGGCCGAGGATAACGTACTTGCACCCGAGGTCCTGCAACATCGACGCGCTGATCTCGCCCGTAAAGGCCCCGTTGGCCTGATGGTACACGTTCTGAGCCCCCCAAGCGACCTTCGAGCCGGCCAACACCCGCGCGACGGGCTCGATGTACACGCTGGGGGGGATGACCGCCACGTCGACGCGATCCAGGGACTCGGCTTGCTTGGCGATCTTCTCCGCCAGGGCCACGGCCGCAGCCCGATCGAGGTTCATCTTCCAGTTTCCGGCAATGAACGGGCGCCGCATGGGCATCACTCCTCACGAACTTCCGACAACCGTGCTCGTTCTCGTGGGTTGCCCCGGACCACCCCTGGCCGAGGCAAGAACCAAGCATCATCGCGGAAAAGCCGGGGGAAGACAAGTGGGGTGGGGTTGAATGGAGAATCGCGGGTCCACGGAGCGCACGCGCTCGACAGAGCGTGGCGGGAGAGGGAATCCTACATCTCCGCGGTGCGCTCTGTGCCGTTGGTGCGGTCGGCCGCGAACGAGCCGAGGATCTCCAGCCGGAGGGTCTTCTGTTGGAGCGCCGCCACCGCACGCCGCACCGGCGCGTCGGTCTCGTGCCCCTCCATCTCCACGAAGAACAGGTAGGCCCGTTTCGAGCCGGGGATCGGGAACGATTCGATCCAGGTCAGGTTCAGGCGGTTCCGCTTGAAGACGTTGATGGCGTCGGCGAGGCTGCCGGGCCGGTGCTCCACCTGGAACATCATCGCCGTCTTGTCGTGCCCGGTCCGCGGCGACGAGTGGTCGCCGATCACGGCAAATCGCGTCGTATTGTCGGGATTGTCCTCGATCTGCTCGGCGAGCACGTTCAGGCCGTAGTGAATGCCCGCTTGCAGGCTGGCGATCGCGGCCGCCCCGGGTTTCTCGTTGGCCAATTGGGCCGCGGTGGAAGTGCTGGTCACCTCGATCGTGCGGGCGGCGGGGAGGTGCTTGGCCAGCCAGTTGCGGCACTGCGACAGCGCCTGCGGCCGGCTGTACACCTCCTTGATCTCTGCGCGGGAACACTTGCCCAGCAGGGCGTGGTGGATCTCCAGCTCGATCTCGCCGCAGATCCGCACGGGGAGACGGGTGAACATGTCGAGGGTGTCGGCCACCCGGCCGTCCGTCGAGTTCTCGATCGGAACCAGGCCGAAATCGGAATGGCCCCGGTTGACTTCCTCGAAGACGGCGGCGATGCTCCCGACCGGCGTCAACTCGACCCCCTGGCCGAAGCGATGAATGGCAGCCAAGTGGCTGTAGCTGTACAACGGGCCCAGAAAGGCCACCCTCAGCGTCCGCAGGAGCAGCCGCGACCCACTCACCAGCTCGCGAAAGACGGCGCGGATCGTCCGCTGCGACAAGGGCCCCTTGGTCAGACCGACCACTCGGGCAATGGCTTCTTCCTCTTGGCCCAGGACAAAAGCCGGCTGGCCCGCCGCCTGATGCAGCTTCCCGATTTGGACGGACACGCAGGCCCGCTCGTTCGCCAGCCTGAGCAACTCGCGATCGAGCCGGTCGAGCTTGGATTGCAGCGCCGCCAGGCTGGGTGCACGTGCGGACGACGTCTTGGTCTTGTCGCCGGACTTCTTAGCGGGTCTCGACCTAGCCATAAAACGTGTCTCTGACGGTCTACGGGCGTTAGGGGTGTCCCGTGCGGCGGCTCGATGAAATGTGAGGGGGGCCTATCAGTTCTTGTACCTTGGGGAGTGGGTGAGTGTCAATTATTGACCTCCGCTGGTGCGGCTGGGGGAGGGGCCGCGTGTCAAAATGGCAGTTTCCCACGGTCCGCAGCAGCACGTTCGGCCGCAGTCTCCCCTCCAACCTGTCGCAACTCGCTGAGCTATAATAGCTTGAAGCAACACGCCCTGCCCGTCCTAAGAGCGGCATGCCCTTTGCAATGGACCGGCGATGGAGACTTCGTGTGCCAAAGCCCTTCTACAGAGGGCTTTGTGTATACCGAGAAAGGAGCATCGAATGGCTCGAGGCGAGAAGATCATTGGAATCGACCTGGGGACCACCTTTTCGGTCGTGGCGGTCATGGAGGGCAAGGAGTCGAAGGTAATACCCAACCAAGAGGGGAACAGGCTTACCCCCAGCGTGGTCGCATTCACCGACAGCGGCGAACTGGTGGGTGAGCCCGCCAAACGCCAGGCCGTTACCAATCCCACCCGAACCGTCTATTCGATCAAGCGCTTCATGGGGCGCCGCCACAGCGAGGTCGCGGTGGAAGAGAAGATGGTGCCCTACAAGGTGGTGGGCGGGCCGGAGGAGTACGTCCGGGTGAAGGTCGGCGACCGCGAGCACACCCCCCCCGAGATCTCGGCCAAGATCCTGCGGAAACTCAAAGAGGCCGCCGAGGCGTACTTGGGCCACAAGGTCAACAAGGCCGTGATCACGGTCCCTGCGTACTTCAACGACGCCCAGCGCCAGGCCACCAAGGACGCCGGCCAGATTGCCGGGCTCGAAGTCGCGCGGATCATCAACGAGCCCACGGCCGCCTCGCTGGCCTATGGCTTGGACAAGAAAGAGGCCGAGAAGATCGTGGTCTTCGACCTCGGCGGCGGGACCTTCGACGTCTCCGCGCTGGAAGTGGCCGACGGCGTGTTCCGCGTGATCAGCACCAACGGCGATACCCACCTCGGCGGCGACGATTTCGACGAAGTCCTCATCCACTACGTGGCCGACGAGTTCAAGAAGCAGCACGGCATCGACCTCCGCAAAGACAGCATGGCCCTGCAGCGGCTCCAGGAGGCCTGCGAGAAAGGCAAGCGGGAGCTGAGCGCCGCCCAGTCGACCGACGTCAATCTGCCGTTCATCACCGCCGACGCCAGCGGGCCGAAGCACCTGCAGATGACCATCTCCCGGGCGAAGTTTGAGCAGTTGGTCGACCACCTCATCGAGCGCTGCCGCGGCCCGGTCACCCAGGCCCTCAAGGACGCCCACCTCGGCCCGAAGGACATCAACGAGGTGGTCCTGGTCGGCGGCTCGACCCGCATCCCGAAGGTCCAGGAGCTGGTCCGCACCATGTTCGGCAAGGAGCCCCACAAGGGGGTCAATCCGGACGAAGTGGTGGCCGTCGGCGCGGCGATCCAGGGAGGCGTGCTCGCGGGCGAGGTCCACGACGTGCTCCTGTTGGACGTCACGCCGCTCTCGCTGGGCATCGAGACGCTGGGCGGGATCATGACCAAGCTCGTCGAGCGGAACACCACGATTCCCACCGAGAAGAAGCAGGTCTTCAGCACCGCCGACGACAATCAGACCGCGGTCACCATCAAGGTCTACCAGGGCGAGCGCGAGATGGCCGCCGACAACCGCTTGCTCGGCCAGTTCAACCTGGAAGGCATCCCGCCGGCGCCCCGCGGCGTGCCGCAGATCGAAGTGACCTTCGACATCGACGCCAACGGGATCCTCAACGTCTCCGCCAAGGACCTCGGCACCGGCAAGGCCCAGACGGTCCGCATCGAGCAGTCGGCCGGACTCTCCGAGGACGACATCGAGCGGATGCGCAAGGATGCCGACAAGCACTCCGAAGAGGACAAAAAGAAACGCCAGCTCGCCGAGCTCCGCAACCAGGCCGACACGATGACCTGGCAGCTCGAAAAGGTCATCAAGGAGCACGAGGCCAAGATGAGCGCGGCCGACAAGCAGGCCATGACCTCGGCGATCGAGAAGGTCCGCGAGGCGGCCAAGGGGGACAACGCCGACGCGATCAAGTCTGCCCTGAGCCAGCTCGAGCAGGCCTCCCACGCCTTCAGCCGGACGCTCTACGAGCGGGCCGGCGCGGCCGCGGGCGCTCAGGCCGGCGCAGCAGGCCCCCGCCCCGACGGCGGCGCCAAGCCCGGTGACGACGATACCATCGACGCCGAATTCGAGGTCAAGGACAAAGGATAGCTGCGGAGGAAAGAGGGTTCAGGGTTCAGGGTTCAGGGTCCAGGGTTCAGGGTTCAGAATCGGCGCCAATTTTCTGGACCGGGGGTTTTGCTCCCGAAACTGCTGAACCGCGGATTCGGAATCTCAATTCTGACCACTGAACCCTGACCACTGAACCCTGAACCCTAATTCCCGTCTCCTCCCAAAGCGTGCGGATCGAGGCAACGAAGATGGCCTTCCGCTTCGACAAGCTCACGATCAAGGCCCAGGAGGCGATCGCCCGCGCTCAGGCAATCGCCTCCGAGCGCGGCCATCCGGAGATCGATCCCCTGCACGTCCTGGCGGCGCTGATGGCCGACCCGGAAGGAATCGTGCAGGCGATCCTGGAGCGGATCGGCGCCAACCGCGGGCAGCTAGGCCGCATCGTCGAGGCGGAGCTCGGCCACCTCCCCAAGGTCTCCGGCGGGGCGCCGCCGCAGGTCTCCGGCGCCCTGCAGAAGACGCTCGACGCGGCCCAGCGCGAGGCCGACGCGATGAAAGACGACTACGTGTCGGCCGAGCATCTCCTGCTGGCCATGGTAAAGGTCGATTCCCAGGCCAAGAGCGTCCTCCAACTGAACGCCATCGGAGAAAGCGAGGTCCTCCAGGCGCTCCGCGCGATCCGCGGCAGCGCGCGGGTCAGCGACCAGAACCCGGAAGCCAAGTTCCAGGCCCTCGAGCGGTACGGGATCGATCTGGTGGACCGCGCGCGGCGGGGGAAGCTCGACCCGGTCATCGGCCGCGACCAGGAGATCCGCCGCGTGATCCAGGTCCTTTCCCGCCGCACCAAGAACAATCCCGTCCTGATCGGTGAGCCGGGGGTGGGCAAGACGGCGATCGCCGAGGGCCTGGCCCTGCGGATCGTGGAGGGCGACGTGCCGCAGAGCCTCAAGAACAAGCGCGTCGTCGCCCTGGACATGGGGGCCCTGGTGGCCGGAACCAAGTTCCGCGGCGAGTTCGAAGAGCGGCTCAAGGCGGTGCTCAAAGAGGTCGAGGACGCCGCGGGGAGCGTGATCCTCTTCATCGACGAGCTGCACACCGTCGTGGGCGCCGGCCGGGCCGAAGGAGGAAGCGACGCGGCGAACCTGCTCAAGCCCGCCTTGGCCCGCGGCGACCTCCGCTGCATCGGCGCAACCACGCTCGACGAGTACCGCAAGTACGTCGAGAAGGACGCGGCGCTGGAGCGCCGCTTCCAGCCGATCTACGTGGGCGAGCCGTCGGTCGACGACACGATCGCCATCCTCCGCGGATTGAAGGCCCGCTACGAGGCCCACCACAACGTGAGGATCAAGGACTCGGCGCTCGTGGCCGCGGCCAACCTCTCCCATCGCTACATCGCCGACCGCTTCCTCCCCGACAAGGCGATCGATCTGGTGGACGAGGCCGCCAGCCGGGTGGCCATGGAGCTCCAGAGCGTGCCGGCCGAGATCGACGCCATCCAGCGCCGTCTGGTGCAGCTCGAGCTGGCCCAGCGCCAATTGGCCGACGAGACCGAGGAGCACGCCCGCGAGCGCCTCCAGGAGGTCGAGGAGGAGATGCACGAGCTGCGCGGGAAACTGGCCCGGCTCCGCGAGCAATGGGAACGGGAGAAGGCGGGACTCGGCGACGTCCGCCAGATGCGGAGCCAGTTGGACGGGGCCGAGACCCAGTTCGGCCAGCTCGCCGCCGCCATCAAGCAGATGCAGTCGTCGGGCGTGATGGTGAGCGAAGCCGACTACCAGAAACTGTACGAGCTCGACCTGAAGCGCAAGAAGCTCTCGGAACAGTTGGAGGCCGCCGAGTCGGCGGGCGCGCCGGCCGACGGCCGCCGGCTCTTGCGCAAGGAAGTGGGACCGGAAGAGATCGCCGAAGTGGTCGCCGCGTGGACCGGCATCCCGGTGGCGCGGATGATGGAGACCGAGCGGGCGAAGCTGCTGGTGTTGGAGGAGCGGCTGCACCAGCGCGTGGTCGGGCAGGACGAGGCCGTGGCCGCCGTGGCCAACGCCGTCCGCCGCAGCCGTTCCGGACTGGCCGACCCCAACCGCCCCTCCGGATCGTTCATCTTCCTCGGCCCAACCGGCGTGGGAAAGACCGAGCTCTCGAAGGCCCTTGCCGAGGCGTTGTTCGACGACGAGGACGCCATCGTCCGCCTCGACATGAGCGAGTACATGGAGCGGCACACCGTGAGCCGGCTGATCGGGGCGCCGCCGGGCTACGTCGGCTACGAAGAAGGGGGGCAGTTGACCGAGGCCGTCCGCCGCCGCCCCTATGCCGTGATCCTGCTCGACGAGATCGAGAAGGCCCACCGCGACGTGTTCAA
>Ga0153916_10003047_pt1 | contig 12350 bp, 10 predicted proteins | sample Opewatmetagenome_FD_109642 | JGI IMG/M metagenome (GOLD analysis project Ga0153916, IMG submission 109642) | Freshwater wetland microbial communities from Ohio, USA - Open water 3 Core 3 Depth 4 metaG | ecosystem: Environmental > Aquatic > Freshwater > Wetlands | place: USA: Ohio, Lake Erie...
GTAAACGGTAGTATAACCATTATCGTGCTTGAGCACCACCGCATTTCCCAGCCCCTTCCGCGAACGGGCCGCATAAATGACTTCTCCATCCGCAGCCGCCACCACCTCATGGTAGGAAGGGGCTGCGATGTCAACCCCGGTGTGAGTTCTTCGCCCTCGGGGGCCGAAACGAGACGTAATGCGATTGATCAGAGGCCAGATGAAACCCTCTTGATCCGCCTGGGAGGTCATCTCGGGCGAAGCCTTGGGGGCTGAATCGGTAGCCTCTTCGGAAGGATTCTCGGGCAGAGAGGTCCCCCGGACATCCGCTTGACTATTCTCCTCCCTATCTTGGGAGGGGCTGGCCAGGGCTTGCTCTTCCTCGCTATCTTCGCTCTCCAGCGACCTCGTGATCTCCCCTCTTTGCTCTGCGGAAAGGGGCTTGAAGGGCTCCACCTTCCGGGACTGCCGGGCCCCCGGAATCAAGAGTCGCTGCCCGACCTTGAGGGCGGAAGGCTTGGAGAGGTGGTTCGCCTTGACCAGGCTCTCAATCGAAACATGGTAGGCCCGACTGATGCCGAACAAGGTCTGGCCTTTTTTGACCGTATGGGTGAGGCCACCTGCCCTGGGGGCGGTTTGGGCGGGCTTGACAAGAGCCGGCTTGGTGGACTTTGGCGCCCCGACCGTCTTACCCTTGGGGCTCCCCTTCAAGGTCGCCTTGACCGGGGCCGGCTTGGCAACATGGGAGGGAGGCGAATCCTTTGGATTCTTCGCTGCTGCAGCCTGCAGGATGGAAATCTGCGTAGAAGCTAACAGGAGAGAGGCGAACATGCAAAAGACCTTCACCGCAAGGACCCTCTTCATGGGAAAGCGTCCTCCTCCTTTCCTATTTGATTAACAGTCCTGCATAACCCACCACCCGTTGATAATCACGGTTGATATCCCCGGAGGTCATATACCGAATCAGGGTCGCCGAGGAGGCTCCCAGCTTCTTGGCCGCCACCAACATGGCGACCGTGGGAGCGAAGCCACACATGGAGATCCGATTTTTTAGGACCGTCCCGTAAAGGCCCTCCGGGTCAAGATTCAGAATCGCCTCGATAGCCAACTTGTCTTTTGATTCGGCTGCTTCCTTGGGGATGTAATGGCTCATATCGGTGCTGGCCAAAATGGTAACCTTCCTCGGGTAATCTTCGAGCGCCTTGGCAATCGCAGATCCCACATCCTGGCAAACTGGCAATTCATGGCTGTACAGGCTAATGGGGACGAAACCGAAGGATCCCCCCAGGTATTGAAGAAAGGGAAGTTGCACCTCGATCGAATGTTCCCGCAAATGAGCCCTATGGTCGTCCTGCAAGGTGCGGGAGGACTTGAGGACCGCCTGGGCCAGTTCCGAATCGATCTGAACCGTGCCCAGAGGCATGTCCCACTCGCCGTGGGACATGATCGAGGCGCCGGCGCCCAGACCAGAATGGTTGGGCCCCAGGATAATGAAGGTTTGCGGAAAGAGTAACCGAGAATAAACCGCCCCTGCCACCTTCCCCGAATAGACAAAGCCAGCATGAGGCACCACCGCACCCAGGGCTTCCTGCTTTTCCGCGCCTTCCTCGATGAACTCCCGGATTTGAGATGATAGTCGTTCCGGCCTCTCCTCGTAAAAGGAGCCGGCTACCGCTGGCCTCCTAATCATCTTTCACCTCCGTGGATCGATTTCCCCTCCGCTCCAGCCACCGCTGCAAGATACGGGCGATATTGGTAATGAGGTTCGGTTTGCTATTGGTCACAAAGATGTGATCCGGGATGATCCAGGTTTCATCAAAGAGTCGACGAATCGAGGGGGAGCCCTCTACAGATCTGGCCGCCTGCTGCTCCTCGAAGAGCACCACCAGTTTATCCTTCATGCGGAGTTCCGTATCCACCAGGAGTATTGCGAGATCGGGCTTCAGGGCTTCGGTCCGATCCAGGAAGGCACCGATCTCGATGCCCTCAATGTGTTTGGGTGGGGAAGATTTCACCTCCAGGTAGAGAAGGTTTCTCTCTACCCAGGAGAGGACGTCATAGTCTCCTCCCACTGGGAGGTGATCAAATCGGACGCCCCAGATCGAAGAGGAGGCAAACTCCCTCTCCATCACCTGGGCTACAAACCACTCCAGGGTTCCCCCGAAGTTCCTCACCGTCTTCTTGGCGAACGTGTAACCCTCTTTGCCCTCCCGCAGGATTCCGCACTGTAGAAGGAATCGGATATATTCTTCTTCGGTCTCCAGGGAACAAAAATGGGCCGAACGATCTGTTCGAGAAGGGAGTGGAGTACTGGCGCGGGCAACGATCTCTCGGAGAAAGATGCGGAAGGAATAGCGCTTCATCATCTCATAGAACTGGCGCTCCTTCGCAGGCGAGATATCGAGGGGCAGGAGGAGGTTATCGGTGGGGTTCGACTTACGGAAGGTCAATCCCCTTCGGCGCAGGACTTCCTCGATCGGGAAGAAGGCCCCTTCCAGCTTCTTGTTGATTTCCTCAATCTGCTGGTGGAGGAGGTCGAGCTCGGCTTTGATCTCCGCCAGTTCCTTCTCTACTGTTCCCCTTTTAGCCATGCCACTTCCTGGGTAAGGCCCTCCGAGATCGAGGTTTGGGGAATGTATCCTAAAAGGGTGCGCGCCCGAAGACAGTCCGCGTAGGTATGCTTCATTTCCCCTTTGAATCCGACCTGATATTCCACCGATATGGACCGCCCGATGATCCCCTCCAACAGCTTGACCACTTCCCTGATGGAAATCCGGGATCCCCCTCCGATATTGAAGACCTTCCCTGCCACGTCTTCCTGCAGGGAGAGAAGATTCGCATTCAGAGCATCAGAAATGAAAGTGAAATCTCGGGTCTGCTCTCCATCGCCATAGACGACGATGGGGTCACCCTGGAGGGCGCTGCGGATGAACCGATAAAACGCCATATCCGGCCTTTGCCGAGGGCCGTAGATAGTAAAGTAGCGAAGGGAGACGACGGGAATCCCATAGTTCTCCCAGTAGAGGTGGCAGAGGTGCTCGCCGGCCAGCTTCGTCACTCCATAAGGGGAAAAAGGTTGAAGATACGCATCCTCCCGCATGGGGAGTGGCCCATCAGAGCCATAAACCGAAGAGGAGGAGGCATAAACCAATCTCTTGATCGGCCCTCTGCTCTCTTTCACAGCTTCCAAGAGCCTCTGCGTGGCATCGATGTTGTTTCGAACATAACCGAGAAAGTCCTTCCCCCAGGATTTTCTTACCCCGGCCTGGGCCGCATGGTGGAAGATATAGTCGCGGTCTCGAACCAGGGCCTTAAGATCCCCCCGAACCATGTCCACTTCCAGGAAACGAAAGCGCGAATCGGCCTGTATGTTCTTGAGATTCGACTCTTTCACCGACCGGGGATAATAATCGGTGAAGCAATCCAGCCCCACCACATCATGGTTCTCCTGCAAGAGCCTCTGACAAAGATGGGACCCGATGAACCCCGCGGCTCCGGTGACAAGAGATTTCGGGCCGCCCTTCATCTTCGGGCTTCCTTTCCATAGGATAAGGTCCCCCTGCTCTTCAAGACCTCCTCTGCCGCGCAGAAGACCTGCTGCACCGGTATCTCCCTCAAGCAGCGATTCTCTGGGCAGCTGCGCTTGAAGCAAGGGATACATTCCATTCGCTGCTGCAACACCCGATGTCCCATCCCGTACGGACCCGTCCTTAGCGGGTCCGTGGGCCCGAAGAGGGTCACGGTGGGGGTTCCCATGGCCGCCGCGATATGCATAGGTCCACTGTCGCAGGTGACCATCAGGTCCACGTGCTTTACGAGGGAACAGAGTTCCTTCAGGCTGGTCTTCCACGCAAGAACCACGGGCCGTGCAACCATCAAAGAGGCGATCTCCTCTACAAGGGCCACATCCGCCCGTGCGCCGGTCAGGATGATCCTGGCCCCCAAGCGCGAGGCGAGCAGATCCCCCAATTCTGCGAATTTTTCCTGGGGCCAGCGCTTGCTTGGCCAGCGGGTGGGGGCGTTGAGGACTATCTGGATCTCGCCCGGCTGGACGCCATGGCTCTCCAATAGACTCGCCATCCGTTCCTCGTCCCTGGGAGTTGTTGCAATAGAGAAATCCTTTTCCCCGGCCGAGATACCCAGAACAGGGAGGATCGCCAGATAGCGATCCACAGAGTGCATCTTCCCATTATCCACCGAGACCTTGTGGGTGAGGAAGATATGGCTCATTTCCCGGGCCTCCAAATAGCCGAGGCGATAAGGAGCTCCGGAAAGGAAGCTGGGAATACCGCTCTTGAGAAGTCCCTGCAGGTCGATGACCAGATCGAACCTCCGGGTCCTCAGCATCTTCAGGAATTCCCACATTTCTCGGAGGGCCGAAAAGCGCAAGGATCCCTGCTTCAGTTCCCCTCCCCACCGTTTGCGGGAGGAGACGATCACCTCATCCAGGTGGGGATTGCCAACCACGATGTCGGCTGCCTCTTCCTCCACCATCCAGGCCAGGAAGGCGTCGGGGAACCCCCGCCGCAGAGCAGCCACCGCCGGAAGAGCATGGACCACGTCCCCGATCGAGCTCGGTTTGACCACCAGAATGCGTTTGATCCTCTCCCGAGGGATCGAGGGGGAAGATTTCACCGTGCCTCAAGCCTCCCCTAAGTCCCGCAGGACCCATTGGATCGCCTGATAAATATCGCCGGCCACATGGTCGGGACGGGGAGACTCCCGGTTAGGGACCTGTCTCATTTGTTCCTTTCCATGGCCTGTCAAGACCAGAATCGACTTGATGCCCATCTTCTTCCCTAAGACGACGTCGCTGAGATGATCTCCTATCACATAAGAGGCGCAAAGATCAAGGTCAAGGTCGCGGGCGGCATCCTGCAGCATTCCTCCTTGAGGCTTGCGACATTCGCAGAGGACCTGATAGGGACTCTCCCCAATCTCCGGATGATGGGGACAGAAATAGATACCATCCAGATAAGCGCCCTTTTCTTCGAGGAGTTCCTCCAGCCTTCCGTGGATCTCCCTCACCTGACCGACAGAGATATAGCCCCGGGCCACCCCCGACTGGTTGCTCACGATCACCGCCTTCAGGGCATGCTGGTTTAGCAGGCGCAGGCCCTCGACCGCTCCGGGGATCAGCCTGAGATCCTCCGTGCGGGAGAGGTATCCCACTTCCTCATTGATCGTCCCATCTCGATCCAAAAAGACTGCGATTCTCCTTTTCCGTTTCTGACCGTTTTTCAAAAAGGCGGAGGCCGCATCCAGCACCTCATCCACCTCGATGCCCCTCATACATTCATGATCCGTTGGGCATTCGCGCAGAAGGCAAGGGCTGCACGGGACCAGACCGCGCAGGATGCGATATCTCACCCCGTAAGGCGAGGTCTTCGCCGGGTCGGTGGGGCCGAACAGGGCAAGGATTGGGGTTTGCGTGGCCGCTGCCACGTGCATAGCCCCCGAATCATTGGTGATGAGAAGGCTGGAGCGGGCAAGCAGGGCCGCGAGTTGCCCCAGGGTGGTCCCTCCCGTGAGATCCCAGGCCTCCCCTCGCATCCTGGATCTCATATCCTCCGCTTCCCTTTGGTCCTTTTGCGATCCGATGATCGCAACCTGGGCGGAATGATCCGCTATTAGGCCATCCGCGACCTTGGCGTAGCGAGAGGAATCCCACTTCTTCGCAGGCCCGTAGGAGGCACCGGGGGCAAAGGCCACCACGGGACGCCCCTCTCGCCATCCCTTGAACGCCAAGAGTTGCCTGGCCTCCTCTTCGTCCCCCCTGGAGATGGGGAGGGAGAGCTTTCTCTCCCCTTCCTTCCATCCCAGGGAATGGGGCAGTCCCAGGTAGTAGGCCACCTGATGCCGTTCGATAACCCCCTTATCTCTCTTGATCCCGTGGGTGAGCAATGCGCCCCGACCATCTGATGCATAACCAGCCCGCACGGGAATTCCTGCCAAGAAACCCAGCAAAGCCGATTCGAAGGAATTCGGAAAGAGGAGGACCATATCGAAGGACGAAAGGCGCAATTCCCGAATCAGCTGTCTCTTTCCTGCAGCCCCCCGATGCTTACTGGACCGCTCATAGAGGATCGTTTGGTCGAGATAGGGGTGACCTCGATAGACCCCCTCCACCCAGGGAACCGTCAGAACAGAGATAGAGGCTCCAGGAAAGGCCTTACGGATACATGAGAGGGCGGGGGTTGTCATGAGGGCGTCTCCCACCCAGTTGGCCCCGGTGACCAGTATCCTCTTTATAGCCGACGGTCCGATCCTCTTTCCTTGGGTCTTGTCTTCCATCTCTCGTGAGCCCAGAACCATTGCTCGGGATGCTCCCGGATATATCCCTCCAGGACCTTGGTGAAACGAGCCGTATTATCCAACAGATCCTTCTGTAAATCCCCACTGCGAGAGAGGGGAATCTCCTCCCCCACGATCACCTTCAGCCGCCCATCCTTTTGCCGCGGGGTCAAAATTGGGAATACGGCCGCTCCTGTTCGAAGAGCCAAAAGGGCGGGGGCGTAAGTGGTCGACGCTAACTTTCCGAAGAAGTCCACGAAGACCCCCTCATTCCTCATGGTATTGAGGTCTATGAGGACGACCACCATCCCTCCCTTCTGAAGCGACGAGAGGATAGGACGAAGGGCGTGTCTCTTGGCGACCACCCGATTGCCCGTGCTGCTTCTCACGATCGCCAACCAGCGATCCAGGTACGGATTATCCAAAGGGCGAAATACCACCTCTAAAGGGTATCCAATCAGGGGGGCGGCCAAAGCCCCCAGCTCCCAGGATCCGAAATGACCCGTGATCAGGATGATCCCTCGGCCTCCGTTGCTCGCCGCAATGACCCTGGGCACGCCCTCAAAATCGACAAAGCGTTCCACCGGGCCATCCTTGAATTCCCGGTACCTGCTTAACTCCACCAGGGCCAACGCCAGGTGGGACAAGGAAGTCCGGGCGAGGTCACGAATTTCTTTTTCATCCCGGCTGTCGCCCAATGCAGTCCGCAGATTCTCGACGGCAATTTTTCGATGCCGGAAATCCAGGGCAAAGGCGGCCCTCCCCAATCCTCTTCCCAAGGCATATGCCATCTTGGCAGGGAGCAGAGCGAGAACCAGGCAGACCATTCGAAATAGGGAATACTCCAGGAGATGCCGAGCCCGGATCATCAGGCTGTGTTTCTTCCTCGAGGAAGGGGAAGGAATGTTCGAATGTACGGACTTCTCAGCCATCCAGCCGAGCCTCCCTTTTCAGCAAGGAGAAAAAACCCGCATCGTCGCTCAGTTCGATCTCCATACGAAGATAAAGCAGCGGGACCGGCAAGGGGAAAAGATCCAGGGGGATACGTACTGCATCCTTTTCGGTGGTCAAGATGGAGTGCGCGCCGACTCCTTGGGCTTCTCCTGCGATCTCTCTCAACTCCTCCCTCGCGTAGGAGTGATGATCGGGAAAGGAGAAGCTCCTGATGACCTCCGCCCCCACGGAAGGGAGCAAAGAAAGGAAGGAAGACGGATTGGCGATCCCGGAGACGGCCACGCATCTCTTGCCTCGAATTTCCTCCAACTCCCGCCTCATCCCTCCCGGCACATCTACCAGAAAAAGGGGGCGGCGCTTCCCGTTGAAAATAGGGGCTTTTCGGTTATAGCGGCGCAGCACCTCCTGAATTCCATTCAGGTCCTGGTGCTCGGCCCCTTGAATGATAACGAAGATGTCTGCCCGGGACAGACCTGTAAGTGGTTCCCGAAGAAGCCCCCGCGGAAAGATATGGCCGTGGCCGAATGGCTCTGCAGCGTCGATGAGGACCACGTCCAGATCTCTTCGTAGCGCCAGGTGCTGAAAGCCGTCGTCGAGGATCAATGCCTGGGCACTCAGGTCCCGAATCGCCAGCATTCCAGAGCGAAAGCGGTCCTTGCCCACGACCACCGCCACGGAGGGAAGGTTCCTGGCCAGCATGAAGGCCTCGTCCCCGGCCTCATTCGTCCCTGCAAGGAGGCGGACCCCATCGGAGACAAGCAAGGTCTCCCCTTCCGATGACCCCTTATATCCTCTGGTCAAGATAGCCACCCGCTTTTTCTCAGCAGAGAGCCTCTTGGCGATCTTCTCCACCATGGGAGTCTTGCCGGATCCCCCGAGGGTGATGTTCCCCACACTGATAACCGGCATCGGCAACTGCCTTCGGGACATAATGCCCAGGGAATAACCAGACCCCCGGAGTTTGACGAGAGCGTAGTAGATCCACGATGCCATGCTCAGGAGAAGGAGCCAGATCCGGACAGGAGTATTATACGATCTTTTTCGCATGCAATCCAGGGTATACGTCGCGACCCTTTGCGGGATCTTCACAGGTATTCCTTCAGCAACTCCCAGGTCCTCTGCACGGCACCCCGATGCTGGCAAAGGATGCTCCGCGCCCTCTCCCCTATAGCCTCTGCCTCCTGTGGGTGATGGAGCAACCAGAGGAGCTTGTGCGCCAGATCGGATGGATCCCTGACGGAAAGGGCTCCCCCTCCGGAAAGGAAGAATTCTGCGATCTCCTGGAAGTTTTTCATATGGGGACCAAAGAGGATAGGGCGACCATAAAAGGCGGGTTCCAGAATGTTATGCCCGCCGATCGGGGCCAGGCTTCCCCCAACGAAGATGATCGTTCCCAAGCTATAGATCTTGCCCAACTCTCCCATGGTATCCAGCAAGATCACATCTCCCTCTCTTTCTGCCCCCGGCCGGATCAGGCTTCTTCGACTAAAGGCCAATCCTCGTTGGCTCAGGAGACGCTCTACCTCGCTCAGCCTCTCGGGATGGCGGGGCGCGAGGATCAAGAGGAGGTTGTTGATCTCCTCTCTTGCCCGCGAATAGGCTTCGATGGCCGCTTCTTCTTCCCCTCGATGCGTCGAGCCGGCGATAAAGATCGGCAGCTGATCTTCGATCATCAGATCTTGCAGAAATTGTAACCGGAGGTTCTCTCCCTCTTCCTTCAAATACTGGTCAAACTTGAGGTTTCCAGTACAGACGGCCCGCGAGGGATCAGCTCCCAATGCTACGATCCGCAAACGGTCCATCTCACTCTGCATGCAAAACAAGGGCATATCCTTGATCATCTGGCGAAAGAAGCCCCTTACCCATCGATAGCGCCGGAAGGAGCCCTCCGATATTCGACCGTTTATCAGGATGCAGGGAACGCCCTGCTCCGAACAAGCCCTTAGAAAATGAGGCCAGAGTTCCGTCTCCGTGAGGAGAACGGCACGGGGCTGAAGGGCCTTCAAAGAACTCTTCACGATCCACCGAAAGTCCAGGGGAAAAAATAGGATGGCTGAGGCGGTGGGAAACTTCTCTTTTGCCACCCCCCTTCCGGTGGCGGTCACCGCGGATAGGATGATCCCTTCCCCAGGCTTTCCTTTCATCAATGCGGAGATAAGCGGAGAGGCGGCCATCATTTCGCCCACCGAGACAGCATGGATCCATAAAGGACGGGAATCCTTAAACTTCTCCTTGAGATCTGGAGGATAGATGCCGAACCTTTCGCCCAGATCTACGCGATATTTGCGGAGGAATGGGTCTTTGAGGAGGGAGAGGGGCAGGTAAATGAGCAAGAAGAGAAGAAGGAGAATGCTATAGAGGAAATACATCTTACTGGGAGGCCTTCCTCAATCCCTGGGCAACCAGGTCGGCCTCTATATCCTTTTGTCCGTATTTCCTCATATGATAGATTTCCCGACTGAGCTCATCTGCTTGGAGGGTGATCGCCATCAGCTCCTCTTGCAGGATTCGTTGGGCCTCAGAAATCTTCTCTTTGTCCGCATCGGCGGGAACCAAAAAGGGCTTTCCCCAGATGAAGACGCCGGTAGAAAAGGGGGCAGGGATGATGAATTCGTCCCAGCTGTTGAGGACCTTTCGAGGAAAGGCCCCAAAGGTTAAGGGCAGAATTGGAGCGCCGGTTAGCTTCGCCAGTTCGATCACCCCTGATTTCACCTGATGCGGCGGTCCCTTCGGACCGTCCGGGGTGATCGCCAGATGCTGTCCTCTCTTATGGGCTCCGATCATCTTCTTCATGGCTGCCAGGCCGCCCCGCGTGGCTGACCCTCGAATGCTCGAAAATCCTTTCCTTTCTGCGAACCGACTCACGAAATCTCCATCGCGATGCTGGCTGATCATGATGGCCACATTCCGAACCGGAGTGGAAAAAGGCAACATCAAGAGCCTTCCGTGCCAAAAACAGAAAATAACCCTTTTCCTTTCCCGAAACAGAGCCTCAGTTGCCTCTCGATCTCGATGGGAATGATAGGTGCGAAGGGTCAGGTGGAGGCAATTGAGAGCGAATGAGCCTATCATGGCCCCCAAATCCAGGGCGAACTTGCTTTTTCCGAGGAGGCGAGAAATACTTGCCATATTCCTAAAGGACGGAAGGGGCTTTAGCCTCTATATCCTGCCTGGAAGAGATCCACCTCTCGTTTCTCTGAAACTGCAATTCGTAGAGACGACGATAAACCCCGTTCTGCGCCATGAGCGCGTCGTGTTTTCCCGACTCCACCACTTTCCCCCCCTCCAGGACGATGATAAGGTCCGCCCCGTGAATGGTGGAAAGGCGATGGGCAATGACAAAACTGGTTCGGTTCGTCATGAGGCGATCCAAGGCCTCCTGCACGAGCAACTCCGATTCCGAATCCAGTGCGGAGGTCGCCTCGTCCAAAATGAGAATGGGAGGATTCCTGAGGATGGCCCGTGCGATGGCGATCCGTTGCCTTTCGCCCCCAGAGAGCCTAACCCCCTTCTCCCCAATCATTGTGTCATAACCTTTCGGCATGGAAAGAATGAACTGGTGGGCGTTGGCTGCCCGGGCGGCCGCCATGACTTCCTCCCGACAATGGTTCTCATTCCCGTAGGCGATATTGTTGGCAACCGTATCGTCAAAGAGGATCGTCTGTTGCGTCACAATCCCCATCTGGGATCGCAGAGAATCGAGGGTAACCTCCCGGATATCATGACCATCAATGAGGATATCTCCCGACGCGACATCGAAGAATCGCGCAACGAGGTTGACCAACGTGGACTTGCCAGCCCCGCTGGCCCCAACGATGGCTACCTTTTCTCCCGCTCTCACCCGAAAGGAGATATTGGACACCACAGGTGTCTTCGCATAGCGAAAATTGACATCGCGAAACTCCACGTCCTTCGTCATCCGAGGAAGAGGATAGGCATGGGGACTTTCTCTTACATCGGTCGTAAGATCCAAGACATGAAAGACCCTCTCCGCCGCAGCCATGGAATGCTGGATTACATTGCTCACCCGAGACAGACTTCGGATCGGCCCATAGAGGAGAAAGAGGGCAGCGACGAAGGAGAAGAACGAGCCGGTGGTAGCCGTCCCCTTGATCACTTGATACCCTCCGTACCAGATGACAAAGGCAAGGCCCACTCCTCCGATGAATTCCATTACCGGACTGGTTACCGCCTTGATCTGTTCTGCCCTCATGATTTGTCCGAAATAATTCAAATTGTGGTTGGCAAAGCGCTTCGCTTCGTATCCTTCCATATTGAAGGCCTTTACGATGTGCGCCCCGGTAATGGTCTCCTGCAGGTGAATATTCATGTCGGCCATTTTCTCCTGGGCTCGCCTTCCGACCTTACGCAGAGACCTTCCGAAGCGAACCAGCGGGACGGCGCAAAGGGGCAAAACAACCAAGGCAAGGAGGGCCAATTGCCAATCGCGGTAGAAGAGCACCCCTACCAGAAAGAGGATGGTAAATGGCTCCTTTACCAGATTGACCAGCACCCCGGTCACCGCCGATTGCAGAATCCCCACATCGTTCATGACCCGGGACACGATCTGACCGGTGGGCGTCTGGACAAAAAAATTCAACGAGAGTCCCTGGATGTGCTCATAGAGCCTATTTCTAAGATCATGAACCACCCTCTGCCCGACCCAGAAGAGGAGATACTCCTGGCCATAGTTGCCAATCCCTTTCACGAAATAGAGGACGAGGACAGCCAGGGGTAAAAGCCTTAGCATGGCCACGTTGTGATGGGTGAAGATGTCGTCTACCACATTCTTCATGAGCAGGGCAGAGGCACCCGTGGTAGCGGCAACCATGACCATGCAGAAGCCGGCCAGAAGAAGTCGGATGCGATAAGGTACCACAAATTGCAGCAGACGGCGATAAATCCTCATGATGGCAAGGGATCCGGATTCCGCCGGTAAGGGAAGACCTCTAAAGATAAGGGATTCTGAATCACGCTATTCCCCCTCTTAACCGTTGAAGCTCCTCGCAGCAGAGTTGCGAGGAATCTTCAAATGCAAGGGATGCTTTTCCATCTGTTTTCGCTCGCTAACTCCACAGCAAAGCTGCGGGGATTGCGCTCGCTATGCATTTTCAAACGAGAAA
>Ga0153916_10003048_pt1 | contig 12346 bp, 10 predicted proteins | sample Opewatmetagenome_FD_109642 | JGI IMG/M metagenome (GOLD analysis project Ga0153916, IMG submission 109642) | Freshwater wetland microbial communities from Ohio, USA - Open water 3 Core 3 Depth 4 metaG | ecosystem: Environmental > Aquatic > Freshwater > Wetlands | place: USA: Ohio, Lake Erie...
CCGACCCCGACGCCGGTCGCCACGCCGTCGCCGACCCCCAAGTCGTCGCCGACACCGAGCCCCACTCCGAAGCCGACTCCGACACCGACGCCGCGAGCGACGCCCACACCGACTCCCGTGCCCAGCCCGGTCCCCGCGCCGACGCCCATCCCCACCGGGTCGCCGTCGTCGGGTGGCGCCCCGGTACCCGGCGGGAGCACCGGCTTCCCCGGCGGCCCTGCTGCGGGTCCTTCATCCGGGACGGGTGGGTTCACCGCCGGTCCCACCTCCGGCGCGCCGGGATCGGCGCCGGGCACGACCGGTGGGAGCCTCGGCGGATCGAGCGGATCCGGCAACGGACAGTCCGCCAATGGTTCGCCCGAGTCCTCGAATGGGCCGGTCGCCGCGATCGTCGGCTCGACCGGGGACGCTGGCAGCGCCGGCCCGACCGGTCCATCGACCGGACCGGATGGCTCGTCGGGCGGATCCGGGCCTGGCGGGGCGCGGACGTGGGGTCCGCTCACCAGCGCCATGACCGCGTTGGGCCTGTCCGGTCCTCCGATCGGCGGCCTGACCCTGGTCTCTTCGGCCGTCACCGCGACCGGCACGGTCGCCATGGCCATGGCCTTCGGCCTGTTCGGCAAGCGTCGCCGGTCGGGCGATCCGCCGGGCCCGGACGACCAGCTCGCCGCCGCCGCCGCACTGGGCGTGGGCGTCCGGCCGTTGCCGCCGCCCGTTCCGGAGTTCGAGGAGGCCGAAGACCCGGAGGCACAGCTGCCGCGCTGGCGCCGTCCATCGCTCCTCCAGGCGCGCAAGGCCGACCCGATCCGCGATGCGACACCGGCCGCCCGGCTGACCTTCGATGAGGGCCTGGTCGGCCCGCTGGACGGGCGGGAGCGTCGCCTGATCCGCTACCGCCTCGTGCGCATGCTCGATACCCCTGATGAGCTCCGTGGGATCGAGACCGGCTACCTGGACCGCGGCGACGAAGTCCAGCTGCTCGAGAAGTACGGCGCCTACTGGCTGGTCCTGTGCCCCGACGGACGCCAGGGCTGGGTCCACAACATGACCCTCGGCGAGGTCGTCGACGACGACGCGCCGAGTGACGATCGGCCGGTCGCCACGATGCCACTCGCCGCCGAGACCTGGACGATGGGCGAGGGTGACGAGGACACGGATGTCCTGGAGGCCTATCTGGAATCGCGCCGCCGCCAGGCCTGACGCGAGAGCGGCTCCTTGCGCAGCACCAGCACGTGCTGGTGGACGATGTTCGGGACGAACGCGTGCGGATACCCGTAGGGCCGCAGGCGCGTTCCCGCCTGGTACCAGATCAGGTCGCCCTTGGGAGCGAATCCGACGCGTGACGCCCGCTCCGCCAGGTCCGACCCGGTGAACAGGTAGCGCCCGTCCTGGTACGCGTCACGGACGATCACGACCGCGTACCGGCCCTCGCGCAGGACGCGGTGAAGCTCGCGGAATGCGTCGCCCATCCGGTCCAGGAAGGCCGGATAGTCCGCGGCATTCGCCAGGTCGTCGGCGGAGTCGGTGATCATCGCGTAGTCCGTCCGGCGGTTGGCGTGGGTTTCCGCGAGCGTCCCGCCGGCCATCGTCATCGGCAGCTGCAGGTTGTATGGAGGGTCCGTCGCCACCAGGTCGACCGACCCCTCGTCGAGCGTCGGCAGGATCGCCAGCGCGTCGCCGGTTCGAAGCTCCAGCCCGCTGGGATCGAACCCGCGCGGGCCCCCCGGGTCGGCGGCGCCCAGGTCGGCCAGCTCCGGCCCGAGGCCATCACGCTCGGTCGCGAGGTCGGTCACGACCTGCCGGTAGACCGACGCCCAGCGCGGGTCGAGCTCGATCCCGAGCGCACGCCGGGGCCCGCGCGCAATGGCGGCCCCGAGCAGGGTTCCGCCGACCCCGGCGAACGGGTCGAGAACCAGCTCGCCCGTCCGGCTGAAGAACTCGATCAGTCGAGCCATCAGGCGCGGCGGCTTGTTCGCCCCGTGCGCCTTCCGGGCGGCATGGCCGAGCTCAGAGGGATAGGCCGTCGTCAGCAGCGACTTGGTGAAGTAGAGCCATTCCTCGCCCGGCAGGTCGTTGAGCGTATTGGATGGATGCGGCGGTCGGCGGGCGTCGGTCACCCGCGCAGCCTAGCCGAGTTTGGTGGGCGCGAGCCGCCGGTCGTCGAAAACCGACGAAATCGGCGTCCGATACGCCACGCGGCGCGCGATTCGCCACCTAGAATGCGGCCATGCCCGCCAGGTACACGAGCGCGCGGTTCGTCGGACGGGAGGTCGCGTTCGCCCGACTTGCGTCCGTCCTCGACGATGTCGCCGGGGGGCGGTCGCGGTCGCTGCTCATCGGTGGCACGGCCGGCGTGGGCGTCACCCGGTTCCTCGACGAGGCGACCGCCCGGGTCGCCGACCTCGCCGCGCCGTGGACGATCCTGCGCGGCGGCGCGTGGCCGTCCGGAGCGGATGCGCCGTACGGCCCGGTCATCCGGGCGATCGGACCCAGCCTGCGCAGCCTTCCCGATCCCGAGCTGCGCGAGATCCTGGGTCCCGTATCGAGTGAGCTGCTGCGCCTGCTGCCGGACCTGGCGCCCCGTGTCGCGATCGACCGTCCCGGCCGCGGGGAATCGACGGCGCCGGAACGCCGCCACGCGCGCACCCTCGAGGGGATCCTCGGCGTGCTCGGTCGGCTCGGCGAGCGCCAGCCCGTGGCGCTGGTCCTCGAAGACCTGCACCGCTCCGACGCCGCGACCCGGGCTCTCGTCACGTTCCTCGTCCGGGTCGCTCGCGACCAGCGCCTGGCGATCGTGGTGACCGATCAGCCCGACGTCGTGTCGCGCGACCACCCGTGGACCGACGATCTCGCCTCGATCTCGTCGATGCCGGTGTCGGTCGATCGCCTGGACCTGGCCCCGCTCGATCGCGACGATCTCGCGGCGCTGATCGAAGGCGTCGAGGGCGAGCGTGCCTCGGCCAGCCTGCTGCTCCTGGTCGTCGAGCGCTCCGGCGGTATTCCGCTCGTGGTCGAGGAGCTGCTGGCGGCGCGACGTGAGCTCCCGACGGCATCGCTCACGGACTCCTTCGACGACCTGGTGATGGCGCGGATGACCGTCCGCTCCCCGGAGTGCCGCCGCGTGCTCCGCCTGCTGGCGCCCGCCGGCCGTCCGATGACACCGCGCCAGCTGGCCGATGTGGCCGACGCCTTCGAAGCCGGGACCGAGCGATCGGCCCCCCGTTCCAGCAACGCCCCACGCCACGGTGACGGCGTCCTGGATGCGGACCTCCGTGCCGGGCTCACCGAGGCCATGGAGCACGGCCTCGTCATCGAACGGGACGGTGAGCTGGACTTCCGCCACGAGTCGATCGGTCGTGCCGTGGAACGCGACCTGCTGCCCATGCTCCGTACGCGCTACCTGGCCGCCCTGGCCACGCGGCTCGCCGGCCCGGCCTCGGGAACGGCCCGCTACTGGCTGGATGCCCATGAGCCGGAGCTCGCCCGGGATGCGGCGATCGAGGGCGCCGCCGAGGCGGGCGCGCGGCACGCCCCAGCCGACGAGCTGGCGGCTCTCGAACTGGCCCTGGCCGTCCACCCGCCCAAGGCGCGGGCAGGAGCGCGCCGGAGGGGAGACCGTCCGGTGGCCGACGTCGCAGCGCTGCAGGTTCGCGCGGCCGAGGCCGCCTACGCGATCGGCCGGACGTCGCGAGCCACGGCCTATCTCGAGGCGGCCGCCGCCGGCATGGACGCGCGTCGGGACCGTGTCCGTCTCGGCCTGCTGCAGGAGCGCCTCTCCCACGTTCGGCGCGCGGCCGGCGACCCGGCCGGAGCGATCCAGGCCGCCCGCCGCGCGGTCGAGCTCATCCCTCGCGAGCCGTCGCCGGAGCGAGCCAAGGTCCTGGCGGCGCTGGCGCGATTGAAGACGCTCGACGGCGTCTTCTCCGAGGGACAGCGACTGGCCAAGGAGGCGATCCGGGTCGCACGCGCCTGCGAACCCGTGGCCCGACGGGAGGAGATCCACGCCACGACGACGCTCGGTGTCGCCTTGGCCTGGGGCAGCGACCCGGAGGGCGCGATCGAGGTCCTCCGCCATGCCGAGAGCAGTGCCCGCGCCATCGACGACCCGGACGCCCTCTTCCGGGCCATGGCCAACCTGACCACCGTGCTCGACCTGGTCGGACGGCGGGCCGATGCGGTCGAGGTCGCCTACCGCGGGATCGAGGAGGCGCGCTCGGCCGGCCTCGAGGCCGTCTACGGCAACTTCCTGGCCGGGAACGTCGCCGAGACGCTGATCCTGCTCGGTCGCTGGCCGGAGGCTCGGTCGCTCTGCCTGCGGGCCTTGCGCTGGGCGCCCGTCGGCGTCGGCTTCCTCGACGCCTGGATCTTCCTTGCGGCGGTCGAGATCGAGACCGAGGCCGGCGAGGCGGCTGCCCGGATGCTCGGCCAGACGGTCCTGGAATTCGACGCGCTTCGCGAGCCGCAGCTGGCCGGCTCGTACTACCTGGTCGCCGCGTCGTACTCGCTGTGGCGGGGCGATGTCAGCGACGCCAGCCGATCGGTCGAGCGTGGCTGGGCCGTGGTCAAATCGACCGAGGAATGGGTGCTCGCGGCCCGGATGGCGGCGATGGTCGCGCAGGTCGACGCGGCCGTCGGCGCCGAGGCACGCGAACGACGCCAGCTGGCGCCCCTCGCCGCGGCGCGGACACGGACCTCCGACGTGATCGTGACGGCCGCCGCGCTGGTCCGGGCCGGCGCCGCGCCGCCGTCGGCCGGGTCGCGCCGCATCGCCGAGGCGTACCTGGCGACCGCCCGCGCCTACCAGCGACGGCTGGAAGGTGACGATCGCCCGGCCGTCTGGTCGCACGTCGCGGACGCGTGGACGGAGTTGTCGGCGCCGTACGATGCGGCGCTTGCGCGCTGGCGACAGGCCGAGGCCGCACTGTCGGCCGGTGCCGGCCGAACCGGTCGCGCCGAAGCTCGCCGCCCGATCGAGGAGGCGACCCGGGTCGCCCTCGAGCTCCACGCCCGACCGCTCCTGCGCGAGATCCGGGAACTGGCCGGACGGGCACGGCTCGGCCTGCCCGACGCGGTCGACGCATTCCTGGGTGAGGTGCCGGTTGCGCCGTCGTCGGCCGTGCCGGTCGGTCCGGCCGGGTCTCGGTCGGCCGCCGACAAGGACGGTCAGTCAGCCCTGGTGCGGGCGATCGCCGGCGACCCATCGACCGCGACGCACCGTCCGGATACGTTCGGCCTGAGCGGTCGGGAGCGCGAGGTTCTCGCCCTCGTGGCCCAGGGCCGCACCAACCGGGAGATCGGGGAGCGGCTGTTCATCAGCCAGAAGACCGTCGGCGTCCACGTCGGGAACATCCTGTCCAAGCTGGCGGTCTCGGGCCGGGTCGAGGCGGCGACGGTCGCCATCCGGTTGGGCCTGACGAGCTCGAACTGAAGAGATCCGGTCCTGGACGCCGCGAGACCCGGAGGGAGGGTCTCCGGGTCTCGATCGGATCGCTGTGCGCTCGTCCGGATGGGCTCCGGGCGAGGTTGGCGTCGCTAAGGGCGGTTTACCACTTGTGTCCGGCCGCGAGGGTCAGGGCGATCGCGACGAGTGGTCCGATCGTGAGCGCGAGGCGCCGGGTTCGGGTGATGAGGCTGGCCATCTGGGTGGGCTCCGATCTGGGATATGAGTCCAGGTCCACCAGTCCTGAATGAGGTGGAGCCCGAGACTAGTCCCGATCTGGCTATGAGCAACCGACCCGAAGGTACCAGGGGTCGTACCCCAGCCGTACCATGACCGACCCAGAACCCACCCTAACCACACCGTCCGCCGCGACAGAATGGCGCGCAGCGCGGTAGATTCGGATGGCTATCCCCAAATGCGGTCACCCGCGGCCCACCGAGAGGACTCGTCCCCGATGTCTCACGCCCGTCGTCTCTCCTCCCTCGCGCTCGCTGTCCTGGTCGGCGCCAGCACGGCTGCCTGCGTGACCGCGACGCCCGGTTGGACCTACACGCCTGCCCCGCCTGTCACGCCGCCACCGAGCGTCGCCCCGTCGGGGTCCGCCGGCGGGGGGCCCGGTGCAAGCGGGAGCCCAGGCGCCAGCGAGGCCGCCGGAGGCGTGTCGATCAGCGCGCTGAACATCGCCTTCGAGCAGGCCAGCGTGACCGCCCCGGCCGGCAAGCCGTTCCAGATCACGTTCGACAACAAGGACGCGGGCACGCCGCACAACGTCGCGATCCACAAGGACAATGCCGCTGGCGCCGAGGTCTTCAAGGGCGAGATCGTCACCGGTCCGGTGACGAAGACCTACGACGTGCCAGCCCTGGATGCGGGAACCTACGCGTTCGTCTGCAGCGTGCATCCCAACATGACCGGCACCCTCACGGTGCAGTAGGACCACCGAGTGCGATGACGCCAACCGGCGAGCAGCTCTGCTATTCCGACGCCTACCTCCGGTCGGTGGAGGCGAGGGTCGCCTCGGTCGAAGCCGGCGACGCGACCCTGCTCGTCCTGGATCGGACCGTCTTCTACCCGGGCGGCGGCGGCCAGCCCTCGGACCGTGGCCTCGTCCTGCGCACGTCCGACGGCCGGTCGTGGACGGTCCGTGCCGCCCGCAAGGTCGGCGGCGAGATCGTCCACGAGCTCGAGCCAGGCGGCGGCGATCCGCCTGCCGTCGGCGACGTCGTCCGCGTCGACCTCGACTGGGCGAGGCGGCTGGCCCTGATGCGAACGCACACCGCCCTCCACGCCCTGTGCGGCGTCGTCTGGCGCGATCACGGCGCGCTCGTGACCGGCGGCAACATGGAGCCCGGCAGCGGCCGGATGGACTTCGAGTTCGAGCGGATGTCGGGCGACCTGGTCGACTCGATCGAGACCGCCGTGAACGCCGAGCTGGCGGCTGCGCGGGAGGTCCGGGTCGCCGTCCTGCCGCGAGACGAGGCGTTCGCCATCCCCGACCTGATCCGGACCAAGGTCAACCTGCTGCCGCCCGGGATCGAGGAGATCCGGACCATCGAGATCGTCGGCCTCGACCTGCAGGCCGACGGTGGGACGCACGTCTCGAACACGTCGGAGGTCGGCCAGATCCACGTCACCGGCTACGAGTCGAAGGGCCGGATCAACAAGCGGATCCGCATCGAGCTGGTGGACCCGGTCGCCTGATCCGGATTGTGGGCCGCTTCCGGCGGATCTAGACTGCCGCGATGCTCGATCCCAATCTGCAGCTCGATCTCGCCCTGCGGTTGATCGGAGCGGCGATCCTCGGGGCCGCCATCGGGTTGGAACGCGAGCGGCACGACCGCCCGGCGGGAATGCGGACCCACCTGCTCGTATCGGTCGGTGCTGCCGCGTTCACGGTCCTCTCGATCTATTCGTTCGGTGAAGGCTCCGATCCGGGGCGGGTGGCGGCGCAGATCGTCACCGGTATCGGCTTCCTGGGGGCCGGCTCGATCCTCAAGGGCGAGGGCACGGTCCACGGCCTGACCACGGCCGCCAGCCTCTGGGTGGTGGCCGCGGTCGGGATGGCCGCCGGCGCCGGCGCCTGGGGCGTGGCCGTCGCGACGACCGTCATCGTGGTCATCTCGCTCTGGCCGCTCCGGGCCATCGAGCGCCGCTACTTCTCGCGCCGGAAGGAACCAGGGAGCTGAGCCATGCCCAAGCTTGCGATCCCCCTCCTGTCGAGCCCGCTCATTCGCCGCGTCGCGTGGCATATCCGGCGGTCCGGTGGCCAGCTCGACCGGCGCTTCTTCCTGTCGCTGGCCGAGGGGATCGTGGTGTTCGTGGCGGTGGGCGCGCGTTCGTCAATCCGCCGAGCGACTTCGTGCTCCAGCCAGGCGACGACGCGATCGTGGTGGCCGAATCGCCGGGCACGCTCGCGCCGCTCAAGCTGCACGACGTCCACACTGCGCCGACGCCAGCAGCGGCCTCATCCGTGGCGCTGCCGTAGCTCGGCCCGGCTCGTAATGGTCTGCCAGCTATTCATCCGGTGACTGGCGGCGCGGTTTGGCCCCCGCCCGCTGGCAGGTATACCCGTGGCGACTGGTAGGCAGCGAACGAGGCGTCGCACGAGCTTCCCGCGAAGACTGGACGACGAATCCACGCTCATAACCGGCTGTCACGAGGCTCGGCGGTCGAGCTCGGCGCGTCCAGGCTTGCCTACCAGTCCTCACGCGGATACATGGCAGGATGTCGCGGGTGCCCGCCCGGGTGGCCGAGCCAGAGTCCGGCGCACCGTGGGGCGCCGTGATCGCCTACAGCGCAGAAGGCCCGTGATCCGCTAGAGCGCCGTGATCCGCTAGAGCGCCTTGACCGCCGCGGTCAGGGCCGCCAGGCCGTCCTTGGCGTCGGCGAAGAGCATCCCCGTCTTCGGGTTCGTGTACAGCTCGTTGTCGATGCCGGCATAGCCGCGTCCCATCGATCGCTTGATGACAACGATCGAATGGGCCTTGTCGACGTCGAGGATGGGCATGCCGGAGACCGGCGAGCCGGGCCGCCGGGCCGCCGGATTGGTCACGTCGTTGGCGCCTACCACGAGCGCAACGTCGCAACGCTCGAACTCCGGGTTGATGTCGTCCATCTCCTTGAGCTGCGGATACGGCACGTTGGCCTCCGCAAGGAGGACGTTCATGTGGCCCGGCATCCGGCCGGCCACGGGGTGGATGGCGTACTTGACGTCGACGCCGCGCTCCTCGAGCAGCTCGGCCAGCTCGCGGACCGCGTGCTGGGCCTGGGCGACCGCGAGGCCGTAGCCCGGCACCACGATCACGTGCTGCGCGTAGGCCAGCTGGATCGCCACGTCATCCGCGCCGATGGCGCGCACGGAGCCGCCGCTCCCGGCCTCGGCCATCGTGCCTTCGCCGCCGCCGAACCCGCCGATCATGATGTTGACCACCGAGCGGTTCATGGCGTCGGCCATCAACTTGGTCAGGATCGCGCCGGAGGCGCCGACGAGGGCACCGGCGATGATCAAGACGTCGTTGCCGAGCACGAACCCGGCCATCGCCACGGCGGTTCCGGTGAACGAGTTGAGCAGTGAGATGACCACCGGCATGTCGGCCCCGCCGATCGGCAGGACCATGGTCACGCCGAAGATCAGCGCAGCGGCCAGGATGATCAGCATGACCGGCACGCTGAGATTGCCGGCCCACAGGAAGACGGCGCCCACGACCGTGATCGCCGCCAGGGCGATGGTCACGAGCCGCCCGGCCGGGATCATGATCGGCTTGCCGGCGATCAGGCCCTGGAGCTTGCCCGAGGCGATGAGCGAGCCGGTGAAGGTGATGCTGCCGATGACGATGTCGAGCACCGTCGCGACGTTGATCTGTGCCGTCGGCACGGTGTTCATCGCGTTGAGATTCAGGTAGTCGTCGATCGCGATCAGGGCGGCCGCGCCGCCGCCGACCGCGTTGAACAGCGAGACCAGCTGCGGCATCGCGGTCATCTTCACGGTCCGCGCGGTGTACAGACCGGCACCGCCACCGGCCAGGATGCCGACGACGATGATCGCCCAGCCGGTGCCGTTGACGCCGCCGCTCTCCGTCGGCCGGACGAGCAGCAGGATGGCCGTGGCTGCGATCGCGACCGCCATGCCACCCGCCGACAGCAGGTTGCCGTTGCGGGCCGTGGCCGGCGAGTTCATCCGCATCAGGCCGATGACGAAGGCGGCGGCGCCGGCCAGCCAGGCCAGGTGGACGAGATCCGAGACGGTGTTGAAGTCCATCGCTCAGCCCTCCGCCGGCTCGGCGGGCTTGGCGGCGACGGGCTTCTTCTTGAACATCTGGAGCATCCGGTCGGTGACCACGTAGCCGCCGACCACGTTCATCGTGGCGAATGCCACGGCCACCAGCGAGAGCAGCTGGCTGGCGAGGTCGGTCGCCTCGATGGCGATGAACATCGAGCCGACGAGGACGATCCCGTGGATCGAGTTGGCACCCGACATCAGTGGCGTGTGGAGGGTCGCCGGCACCTTGCTGATGACGGCGAAGCCGACGAGGATCGCGAGGACGAAGACCGTCAACGCGGACAGCAGTTCGGGGCTCACGCGGGACCTCCGGCTCCGGCCGCGGGGGCCGGTTCGAGCAGCTTCTTGACGGACTCGGCGACCACCGCGCCCCCATGCGTGATGACCGTGGCCTTGGTGACCTCGTCCTCGAAGTCGAGGTGCAGGTTGCCGTCTTTGACCATCCCGAGCAGCAGCGCCGAGATGTTGCGCGCGTAGAAGGCGGACGAGCCGGCCGGCATGGACGCGGGCAGGTTGTCCGGGGCGATGATCGTGACGCCGTTGGGCGACGTCACCGTCTCGCCGGCCTGGCTCAGCTCGCAGTTGCCGCCCAGCGCCGACGCGGCCATGTCGACGATCACGGACCCGGACTTCATCCGTCCGACGGCATCGGCGGTGACCAGGACCGGCGGCTTCCGTCCCGGTACCTGGGCGGTGGTGATCACGACGTCCATGGAGCCGATGACGTCGTTGAGCTCGGCCTGCTGGGCAGCCCGCTCTTCGGCCGTCAGCTCGCGGGCATAGCCACCCGCCCCGGTTGCGTCGATCGTTGTCTTGAGCTTGACGAACTGGGCGCCGAGCGACTCGGCCTGCTCGCGTGTCTCCGGACGGACGTCGTAGGCCTTGACGACGGCACCCAGCCGGCGGGCGGTTCCGATCGCCTGGAGTCCGGCCACGCCGATCCCCAGGATGAGCACGTTGGCCGGTTTGGCCGTGCCGGCCGCGGTGGTCAACAACGGGAAGTACCGGCCGAAGGCGTTGGCGGCCATCAGCACGGCCTTGTAGCCGCCGACGTTGGCCTGCGAGCTGAGGGCGTCCATCGTCTGGGCCCGCGACAGCGTCCGCGGAATGGCGTCCAGGCTGATCGCGGTCACGCCCTGGGTCGCGAGCGCCTGGGCCGTCTGCGGGTCGATCAGCGGCGACAGGAAGCCGACGACGGCCTGGCCGGCTCGCATCACCTTGACCTCGGAGTCGCTCGGCTTCTGGACACGCAGGATGGCGTCGGACTGGGCGTACAGCTCGACCGAGCTGACGATCGTCGCGCCGGCGTCGGCGAACGCCTGATCGGGGATCGCGGCGCCGGCACCGGCGCCCTGTTCGACGAGGATGTCGAGCCCGGCGGCCTCGAGCTTGCCGAGGACCTCGGGTACCAGGGCGACCCGCCGCTCGCCGGGCGCGGTCTCCTTGGCGACACCGATCTTCATGGGAACCACCTGACTTGGGTTGCGGGACCGCGGACGGGGCCTGTCCACGGCGGACACATGGGTCGCGCGAAGGATACCTGCTCGCGACGCCGGATGCGCCGGATCGCGGGTTGCGATTCGGGATCGAGCAGGCCGTTCAGCCGGTTCGGATCGGGCCGCTCGGGCCAGCGGTTCCTCGTGGCCGGGGTGACTATCCTTCGCAGATGCGACCGATCCGCTGGCTCAGCGTCCTCGTGCCTGTTGTCGCGGTGGCGATCATCGAGCTCGTCAGTGACGGGCTGCTCGACGCCGCCATGCCGTTCCCGCTCGACACCGTCGTGGTCGTCATCGTCGTTGCCGTGCTCGCCGTGATCTTCTCGACCGTCGCGTTCCGACGGATCGACGTCCTGTCGTCCGCGCTCCGTGCCCGGAACGTCGACCTCGAGCGACGCGCCGCGTCGGCGCGCGACCTCCACCGCGTGAGCGTCGCCATCGCGGCGCTGGCCGACGTCGACGAGATCCTCCGGGCGATCGTCGAACAGGCCCGGGCACTGCTCGAGGTCGAGGTGGCCGTGCTGGTCAGCCACAGCCAGGACGGCGAGGCGCATGTCGCCGCCTGGAGCGGGCCGGACGGCGCCATCGATCGTGCCGGTGGCTTCGCCGGGAGCGGCGTCGCCCGATTCGTTCGGCCGGAGCTGGCCACCGCTCGACTCGAGGCGCCGCTGCAGCGCGCCGGCGAGACGATCGGGCTGCTGATGGTCGGTTCTCGGATCGAGCGAGGCTTCGAGGTTGATGAGGTCGAGACGCTCTCGTCGCTGGCCAACCAGGCGGCGATCGCCATCGAGAACGCCCGGCTCCAGGCCCGGCTGCGCGAGCTGGCCGTGGATGCCGAGCGCGAGCGGATCGCGCGGGAGATGCACGACGGCCTCGCCCAGGTGCTCGGCTATGTCAACACCAAGTCGCAGGCGATCGAGGAGCTCCTGGTCGCCGGGCGCACGACCGAAGCGCGTGGCTTGCTGGCCGAGCTCGCCGCCGCGGCGCGGTCGATCTACGTCGACGTCCGCGAAGCGATTCTCGGCCTGCGCAGCCCGGTCGACCCGGGTGTCGGGCTGGTGGCCGCCGTCGAGGACTACGCCGCACGGTTCGCCGAGGCGTCGAAGATCGTCGTGCACGTCGAGGCGGCGA
>Ga0153916_10003049_pt1 | contig 12345 bp, 11 predicted proteins | sample Opewatmetagenome_FD_109642 | JGI IMG/M metagenome (GOLD analysis project Ga0153916, IMG submission 109642) | Freshwater wetland microbial communities from Ohio, USA - Open water 3 Core 3 Depth 4 metaG | ecosystem: Environmental > Aquatic > Freshwater > Wetlands | place: USA: Ohio, Lake Erie...
CCCAATCATCCATGTAGTCAATTACCAATTTCTTGCGCAGAAGCCTCGAGAGACACCACGCGCTTGCCCCGGTCTCAATAGGTGGCATTGATGCAATTATGAATGAAGGTTTGTAGCGAACCGATAGCACGAGACCTCTGATGAAGAAGGTCAACAATTTGATTGGGTCAAATAACGCGGATAAAGGATAAGGAATCGATCTTACAACGCCGGTCTTATATAGAAGAGATTTTCCTCTGGTTTCACGTGTGCTACGCTTTTCAGGCTTGCCCGATGTTAGAACAATCACTTTGAAAAATGAACGCCCCGCCAAGGCCATATGTCGCAGTCTTTCTCCTGCGGGACTATACAACTCAGGAGGCTTCTCTGCGATAATCAGAACCACGGGTTTTGCTGAAGAGGTTTTCTCAGCTGTCACGCGGATCACACGTTGCTACCGGAGTTCAACGACCCTGCTTCTTTGCAGGGTTAACCATCGACAATATGAGGTCGTCAAGCAGTTTAGAGTTCTTCTGCCAATCAGCCTTTTCTCGAACCACGCTGTAAGCTCTTATGCTCATGGATCTTCGCAAGCCTCCGTCTTTCAGCAGCTTGACTATACTCTTCGCCAAAGACTCTGGATCTTTAAGCGGCACTAGCTCGCCACTCTTTCCATTCTCTAACCACTCTCTATTAGCGAGTATATCTGTGACAACTACGGGAAGCTGGCAAGCCATAGCCTCCAACAAACTGGCGGATGTACCATCAGAGAGAGATGTTGAAACGTAGATGTCAGACATCATAAGGTGTTTTGCCATCTCGCTTTGAGGAATTTTGCCCAAGAACCTAACGTAATCCTTCACCTGCAATGCTTGTGCTTGTCTTTTCAGTTTTTCTGTCAAGTTGCCACTGCCTAGAATCAAGAAGCGTGCATTCTTGGCTTCCTGAATAATACGAGGAATAGCTAGTATGAGTGATTCGACATCGTAGACCGGTTCATGCCAGCGTGTGGAGATTATTATTGGGTCATCTTCAGACCATCCTAGTTTCTTTCTGAATTCCCGTCTGTTCTTTTCTTGAAGCAATTCGTTCCTCTGAACTTCAGAATACATTGGTTGTAAATCAGTCCAAGGAAACCTAACTATTCTGTTAGGATCACATCCGAGTGAAACGCACGCATCCTGTTCTGTTTGGCTATCTGTGATTACAGCATCTGCTTTAGTTAAGGCGTATTTTGCCATGAACCGCAAAGGGAACAGTCTGGGGGCTACGAGAACATCAGATCCCCAAACAAGCAATATGCTGGGAGAGTAGTGCGAAAGAGCACCATAGAATCCATATGAAACCGCGAAGGAACTGACAAGTACATCGGGTTTAATGCTGTCCAAGCACCTCCTAAGGAGTAGGGATCGAAGGAGGGAGCCCCCGTAGGCGTTAAGACCCTTCAGTGGAGAGCCTGTTGGATGAATGGGTTCCCGCATTCTTACGATGTGAACCTTTCGGGGAACTGCAGACGATTTTCTCTCAAATGTCAAAAGGTAAACATGATTCTTCTTAATAAGGTGATTAAGGAAAAAAGAGTCAAAGACACTTTGGCCTTCACCCGCGTAAGCGATTGTAGTCATAATTAGTGTCTTCTCATGTTGATTCGGTAATCTGGGCGATCAATTGATCAAATCTGCTTCGACGTCCAACTCTCAGCCTTCAAGATGAAAAACATACAACAATGACCTCATCAAGAGCATTTGCCACAATGTAAGTGGTCAATAAGGTGCAACACAACAGACTACCAGCTAGATATTTCTCCATAGTTTCTTGCGAGTAGGTAGAGATCGCCTACATCAATGTTACCATCCCTATTTGTATCGGCTTCCGGGTTGAAATTTCCTCGTTCTGAATCGAATCCATAGGCTCCAGCAAAAAGGTGGAGATCGTCAGAATCGACATCCCCATCGTTATCTACGTCGCCCAGAATCCCCCAGTCTACAGTCACTTCCGCGGCGCTCACGTGAAGAATCGTGAACGTCAGTGTTTGGGTCGAAACGTCGTAGTTCCAAGTTAGGGTTCCATTGACGATATGAACTGAGGATGGTTCACCTTTGTCGCCAACATAGACTTGGATCATGCTTTGACTCTGAACCGGGGTATCAACAATGAAAATCAAAAGATGACTGACAAAGAACCTTGAAATTGTCAGATTTGCATTCTCAACGCTAAACCAATATGGGTCCAAGCAGAGTCTATTGCTTTCCAATGCTATGTTTTCAAGGTTTGTAGTCGACGCGAAATTTATGTAGGTGTCCTGTTGCCAAAGGTGAAAGTAAACGTTGGACGGAATCACGACAGTATGGGCCGCAACGATTTGAGAGCGCTCCAAAGCAACGAAGGAAATCAGGAATATTAGAATAACAGCCCTACGTCTCAGCATACCAGTCGAAGGTCCACCATCCATCATTTGGCGGGTTGCTGAATCCAATGTAGAAATGCGTCTGGTTCTTGGTGCCAAGCCAATGTGTTCCTACGCCGCCTTGGCGCGCAGTTATCTGTGGAAAGCCATCACGCGGAGTCCAAATCAAGCCATGCGCGACCCAAACACCGTTGACAGAACCCGTAACACTTGCTAATCCCCAAGCTTCCGTTTTGTAACCAGAATTGTAACGAATTATTGTGTTTTGTCCGCGCCTAATAATTCTCCTAGAGATGTTTAGAATCGTTGTCACATCATTGTTCATTATTTTGTTGTAGTCAGAGACTCCTGCCTCCAAGATTCCTATGGCATCAGCGTCTGCGTCTCCATTTTCTACACTGTTTCCAGTGACCGTGTTGAATTTGCCATTGACTGTAATCCCTCTCCCCTTTTTTGTGAGGTTAATATTGTTTCCAGACACTTCATTGCGGCTGACTCCATCTTTGTAGTAAGTCATGTAGAATTCTCCGATTTGAATGCCTGATCCCACTTGTGCATAGTCACTCCCCCAATGAGCCAGAGTGTTCCCAATTATCTTATTTCCAGATGCTCCTTCATCATAAATTTCAATGCCATCTTCATCAACGATGCTTGGGTCAGGACTCCCTATGATCTCGTTTCCGATTATAGTGTTCCATTTGAAATGTGCGTATACGCCGACGCATTTGAGCCCCCACGTTGCTCGGCGAATTTTGTTGAAGGCAATAGTAGAGTTGTGTACATTGGTCAGTACCATTGCACCGAAAACTCCGGCTTTGTATTGCAGTGTGTTGTTGATGAGAGTGTTGCCTTGAATGAAGATGTTGTAGTCATAAGGGTAGCCATACAATGTCTCTTGTCCAACGTGTATTCCGCTTCCCGAATTGTCATGAATGTAATTATCATAAACACGGATGTCATGGCTCGCCACAATAAAGATCCCAGTTGTCGGTCTCCCCATGGTTGCTTGTCCCACGTTTTTGACCTCAAGGTTTTCTAATGTGATCCTTGCGGAATTCTTAATGTAGATAAGACCGCGATACTCATTGGGTGACGAAGTCAGAACATCTGCTCCATTGAAGACAAGATTTCGCACCAGCACATTGGTCTTTGACTCTATTCTTAGCAAGCACTCGTTATCAGTTGCCCTTCGTATTTCAGAGGCCGGTTCTGCATCAATCTCAAGGTCACTTTGTGCAATGATGGGAGTGGCAATATTATAGATGGCGTATGTGAGGAATATTTTCCGTGTTCCACTTGCGTTTATGGCTTGATTGATAACAATTCCTGCATCTTCACCGTAGAAATCAATTTTGCCATTCCAGTTTATCGCATATGAATGTGTGCCGTTATTGCGAATCACGTAGGTTGCTGTCGAAGGTATCGCGTCTAAGTAGACATCAGGAGGAGAGAAATTTCCGTTTAAGCTTTCAGACAGGGCAAGATAAGCTCCGGCTGCTCCAACCAGAACTCCCACCAACATTGAGATCACTAATAGGCTTACAAATTTCTTTGACACTTTATTCCCCTTCTCTCAACAAATGAATCTTGTTTCAATGTTAATAACCTTTCGCGGGACTCTGATAGGTCATTCAGGCATGCTATCTACTAAGGTCCGCATTCGATCCTGATCCGAGTTTTGAGCCTGTGTTACTTCTCGCATGTGATCACCCATTCTGAGGCAAGATTCAACGGAATAAGGTCAGCTAGCCTGTTGTCGAACTCCTCAAACGTCGAAAGCGGCTCTCGCCCGATTAGAGCTAAGAACGACCTCACAAAAGGCGACAAAAATCTGCAATTGACGATATTGATCACCTTAAACCCGTGCCCATCTAACAATCGACAGACGCGCGGCAAAGTCAATTGCTGATGATGCATGCTAGTTTCCTTTCTGTCCAAATTTAACACTTCCATCTCACGATTCGTCAAAGAGAATGTCTTTTTGAACGAACGAGATTGCACGATCTCAATTGGAACGAAGCGATAAACGATCTTGTCATAGAAATACCCATAAGTTAGCCCGTTTGGAACAGCGAAGATCAAGCGTCCGTGGTTCTTCAACACTCTTCTGATTTCAAGAAGTGCGCCTTTTATATCACGTATGTGCTCAAGCACAAAAATGCATATGACTGAATCAAAACTAGAGTCATTAAAGGGCAAATCCAATAAAGAGGTTCTTGTCAACGCAATGTCGAAATTGCCTTTTTTGAATATAAATGAGCTTTCCTTTACTTCATTTTCCCCTATATCTACAGAGTATACCTTAAACCCTTTTTCCGAAGCGCAAATAGATAACCACCCGTTTCCACAGCCGGCATCGAGAATGATCTCGCCTTTGAGGTTAGATAGCACAACATCGCGTATTCTTCTCTCGCTAGGAAAGAAGAGGTGTCGCTGGTAAAACTTCCGTAAGCCTAAACTCAAGTTCTCCAGTAGGCGAGACTCCTCATTCTCGTATGTTCAATCTAGATGTTAGTCCTTTGCTTCCTATCTGCAATAACGTAGTCAATCGCTTGCTCGAACCCTTGCAGCATCTTTTCGCGTGAAAGATATTTTTCGGCGATCTCTCTTGAAAGTCGTCCCATCTTGCTTGCCAAAGCGGGGTCTGCCAGTATCTTCCCTATATGTTCCGCAAGAGAAGCAATGTCGTCTTTCTTCAGAATGAACACGTTCCCGCCATGTTTGAACAAGTTAGGAATCGAACGTAAGGCATTGCATTCTTCAGTTATAATAGCTGGCTTTCCAGAAGACATTGCTTCAGCCACCGCTATTCCGCCTTGAGCGGGCAAGACAAAAACATCACTTAAGGCATAGAAGAGAGGGATTCTTTCGTAATCGATTTTGCCCACGAAGTGAACATCCGTGATCTTTTCTATGATGCAGAGGTTCTGTAGATAATCCCTGTGTGGCCCATCTCCAACAAGCACTAACGCAATGTTATCTGTTGATTTCTTGAGTTCCTTGAATGCATGAATCAGATTTTCCAGTTTCTTTCTCTTCTCAAGAACGCCAACGTACAACACGATTCTTTTTCCTTGAATTCCGAGCATTTTCTTCATTGGTTGAATCTGGCTCTGGAACGTTTTAGTGGCTTCCTGGAAGAACTGGACGTCCACTGTGATCCAAGCGGTGAAAATCCTCTCTGGCGGGGTTCCCATGTATATGTCGAATTCCTTCGAGCCCGGACCGTAAGCGATGCTGGCGTCAGCGTTGCTGTAAATCACTCTTGCAAAAATGTAGGCAACCTTTTTCACGAAACTATCGTCAGCTTTGATGGCATTATCTTTAATGTTGTTACCGCACCACACAACGAATTTCTTACCGAGCAAGAGCTTGTTGATAACCATAAGAGGAACTGTATTCAACAGTTCTCCAGTTGTATCTGATATGGTGACATCATATTTCCCACGAGTGATCTGAAAAATTAGGGATGGAAAGAAAACAAGTGAACGTTTCCAATGAAACGGGGATGCCGGGAGCTTTCCCTCGTAAGCAATTTTAGGCAAAACTTTATAGTCAAAACTGAACTGGCGTGATCCAGGTGATTCGGGCATGCTTGAGTAAGTCAAGCCCCTCTGGGGTTTCCCGAAAAAGACTGTCATTTTGATACCCTTCAGTGCTAACCTCTTTGAGAGTTCATCGAAGAATCGCGCTCGGTAAACAAGCCAAATGGGCTGAAGCAACGCAACCCTGACGGCTCTGTGTCCGGTCAACCATTGCCCCCATTCTTCGGGCTACGAAGTAAACCCAGAATACGTTAACTTCCCTTTGGAAAACATATCTTGCCGATTAGAGTCTTCACCGCAGATTCCTTTCACGTCTTCAAGCTTTTCTTTTAGAATGCTTTCAAACTCGCTTGTGACATGATCCCAGCTATATTTTTCAGCGAAACTTCTTGCTTTCCTTCCAAGTTGCTTGAGGCTATTGCTATCAATGATTTCCGTGGCTTTCGAGATTGCGTCTTCGGGTCTGTTAATGTACACAACACCGTTATCTTCACCGAACTCTTTCAGTACGCCAGGAAGCCTACTTGATATTACAGGCTTTCCCATTGCCATATATTCGTAGATTTTTATCGGGACGATGTCTTGCATGATTTTCTCATCAGGATAAGCTGGCAAAAGGCAGATGTCAGAGGCAGCGATGAACTTTGGTATCTCAGAGTAGGGCCTCTTTCCTGCGAGAATCATCGTATCTTTCAGATTGTGGTGTTCCTGTATTTGTCTAAGCCGTGCGTAAGCATCACCTTCACCCACAATGAGAAGTCTGAATCTGGAGTTCTCGTTTCTTGCCAATCGCAGAGCAACCTCTTCTAAGCCCGAGAAATTGTAAAGCCAACCCATGAAGAATAGGACTACATCTTGTTCTTTGAGGCCGTATTGCTTTCTGATTTCATCTCCACGTATATGGAGATTGAACTGGTCGAAATCTATGCCTGCTTTCAGCACACGTGTTTCCTTCGAGGGAGCACCGAGTCCTACTACATATTCTCTTAGTTTTTCGTTGATCGCTAGAATTTCGCTTGCCAGTCTAAGCGTCCTGCGCTCCACCACCCAGCCTACAGGTCGAAGGAACTTGAAAGGGATCAAACGGTGGCTTACATCTATCCAGTAATATACAAATGGTATACGATTCTTCCTCGCTGCTTTGCCGGCCAGATAGGCGACAATTCCGAAACTTAATATGATCTCAGGTCTAAATTCCCTAATTTGCCGTCTAACCTCTTTCCAATGAGAAAGCATCATTGAGATATAATCGAGTATTGGAACTTTTGCGATGCTGGGCCGAATTACGGTTACCTTTGCATCGTGGTGGATTTTGGATACGTTTCTGAAGATTTCTCGTTTTGAGTGCAGTTCTCTTCTGCCGTGTGTTCTCCATGTGATTTCAAAGTCGATGACGCGAATCTCGTGTCCTCTTCTTGACAGCATTTCCGCTAAATGATGTTGTTGACCCGGGTTTCGGTTTAGCCAATCTGTGTTTTGGACTATAAGAATCTTCATTTTGTCTATCTAGTAGTTCCTGATTTGTCGAATTCCAGAACTAATTTACAGTCTGTCTGCGAGGCTTGTATAGATGGGTTGCGCTATTCTCATCATGTACAAGAGTCTCAGCATTGGCACAATGTTTCTTGCGTCTCTGATCTTGATCCTTCTGGTAACAAAGGCTGTGTAGGGGTTTAGCTGACCGAGAGCTATTCTCAGAAAAGTGTGCGGAGACATCCGTATCTGAGTGGCCGCTTGCCCCGCTTTGTCGTTACTGTCGCTGACGTAGATTTGTTCAAGTGTTATTCTGGCATTAAGTATCTCGTCGCCTATGCGAAAAGCAACTTGCCTGCCTGCATAGGAGCTTCTGATTTTCTGGGCTGAGAGTAATGCGCGAAGCAACGAGGAAAGAGATAACTGCTTAGCCATCATCACCCCGGTGTCGAATTTCAGCCAACCTTTCAAGACTTCTTCTGTTCCAAGTTGTGTCGGCGCCACCAAAACTATTGTGTCTACATCTTTCTTTTTGCAGTAGTCTTCTATCGTGCGTATCAGAACACGCATTGATGATGCATCATTGATTCTTAGTTCGATCACGTTCCCTTGGATGAGCCCGCCCTGTTCGCTTGTGACTGAGACAACAGCAAACCCTGTGATCTTGCTATTCACTTCCGTTACAAAGACGCTATTCTTGTCGACACCGGGATAATGCATGAAATGCTTTAGGAAACCCTCGCTTCGGTCAAAGCCAAGGTTTTCAGCAAAATGCTTATCATAGAGCGTAATAACCTGTGCTAAATCCTCTTGTCTGAAGATTCTAACATTCACGTCAGATGGAGCCGACAAGAGACAGCCCCTTTCGAGCCAGATTTATGAAGGCGCCAAAAGAGCTGAATGTGATTCTTGCCCTTCGAAGGGCGAATAATGAGATGAGACTCAATAATCTTTGGCGCTTTGTCATATTTCTGAACTTGACAAGTGTAGACAGTGAACGCTCGGTGAAGACTATTAGAACCTTGCCTTGATCTTGATCTGACTTCAGAGGCGTTCTGTCCAGCAGTTGGTCAATGGAGAATGTGGATTCATCGATTCCAAAAAATAAGTCATTTAGGCCTTCCAGTTCGCTTCTTAGATTTGGACTTTTGTGCAGAAAATCCAGCAATCCAGTGCGCAGTAGTTTTTGTGGTCTCATCACTTTCATGTATGCTGGAGGCTGCTTGACTTCGATGAAGCCCAGTTTCTTGCTGTGTTTATGTAATGCAGAATCCCTGAGGTACCAGCTGAATACTAGCCCTGCACCCCTCGATTTCGCTGCTTGCAACATGACGTTTACTAACTTGTTGTGCAAACCTTTTCCTCTCTGATTGGGACTGGTTGCGGCGTCGCTCAGTGAAACTGTGGAAAGCGAGATGTTACTGTCGGTTATCAAATCGCGGAAACGCAGAGCCTCATGTCCAATTATCTGGTCATCCTTCTGGATTATGAAGACGTCAGTTTCCTTAAAAGTCGGGTATTCTGGGTACAGAGCTTCCCATTTTTGGAGAGTTCCCCAGTCACCGAAGCAAATGTTTAGAAGGCTAACGATTTCGGCTTCGTCACCTGGCTTGTATGATCTTATTACCAACTCGTTTCCTTTCAATTGTGCCTTAGTTTTGCTCAAGGCGTATATCACTTGTGATTTGGATATCATTTGCACTACTTTGAGAAATGTCACAATCCATTGTTCTTCATATAGTCTTCAATGCTTGAAAATTCAAATTCGGAGAACAAGTGTTCCAGTTTCTGTTTTGTTTGACTGAGTTTGTGGTATGTGACGAATTTCTTGTAGAAGCCAAGTTTCATACGTGGCATTTTGGGATCTAGCTCCCAGTTGTGGAAAAACACAACAGCTGGAAAACCAAGTTTATTGGCTTTTCTTATGGCTTTTGATACGAATTTGGCGGGGAAGAAACGTAGGTAGAAGCCTCCTGCCGTTGGTATTCTAATCCCGACCAATGAATACACTAATAGCGAGAATTCCCAGAGTTTTGAGTTTTCGTCTTCGCTAGCTACTCTCTCATAGGACAGCCTATAAGGTTTCATCGGGGCTGTCCAATGCCCGTAGAGAGGTGTTCGTGAAGGAAAGATGCTGGAATCGTATCTGTAGCCTTCATCCTCGAGAATTTTCAATGCCCATTTTGTTTTGTCGTTTAGAGAGAATGAGGGAGCTCGAAACCCCAAGCATCTTGTTCTTGTAAGAGCACTGAACTTCTTTATTTCTGATCGTAAGGCGTCAGCGTTCAGTCTTATTAATGGTTCATGGTGAAAACCGTGAAAGGCGATTTCGTGTCCGTTTTCCCTTATCTTTCCCACTATGTCTGGGTGTCTTTCTACGAGCTCTCCTACTATGAAGAATGTAGCGCGAATGCCGTATAGACTGAGGAGATATAGCGTCTCGTCCAAGGTTTCTGAAATGCGGTCTTGTTTGTGTAGTATTTCTTTTGTTCGTATGTACTCTGGATGGTACCATTCTTCTAAATCTACGGACAGAATGTTCTGCAAGTTTTGAGAGTCCTTTGTGGGCCTAACCATCTAGAGGTTTAGCCGATAGTTTTGCGCAGAATAGGGTGTTGTCAACTTTTCTCAGGGCTTCGGTGGTGAAGTAGACGTTGTCTAGGTCCAGTCCGTGGGCAAAGTACACTCTTCCAAGTCCTAGGACGTATGGATAAAAGTCTTTTTCCCAGCTTACGAGGTCTGTCCATTTTGTTCCATCTTCAGATGCCCAAATGTGAGCTCTGTTGTCCCATGCAGCGCTTTTTCCCTCACTGTTTCCTTCCGCCGTGGTTCCGAACAACATCGCTCCATTTTCAAGAAGTGTGGAATAATGCACCGTCCCATTCACTGCGACTAGTTTTTCAATTGTGCCGCTTTTGCGCACATAGCGATAAATGTAGTTCTGTTTTGTGGGCGCATCGCTGCCCCAGTAGACATGATTTTTTGCAAATAGGAAGCTAACAGTTCGGAACATCTGGTCGCCTGAACCGAGCGTTGTCCAGGTTTTTCCTTGATCTTCCGAAAATGAAATGCTTGACTCAGCATCCCTGTCTCCAGTGCCCATCCATACGCGGCGGCTATGAGGGTCATATTGAACACAATGAATGTGTCTAACGTGATCAACAGACCGAATTGGCTCCCATGTTTTCCCATCGTCCATTGATTTAAGCAGGTTCACTGGTCGATCGCGTTTATTATTGAGGAAATATTCGGCAAGATAGCAAATTCCTTCGTTATCTTCGCACCACCCTTCTCTCAACGGACCCATACCTTTTCTGAAAGAATAAGCGGGCTTGAAATCAGCATTCTCTGAACGGAGAATCTTCCTGTAAGCAATCACGAGGGTGGTTCCGCTTTTTAGTTTCCTAAGATCCCTGATGCCCAAACGCAAGGCTCTGGAGGAGAGGCGCGACCTTGCGAGCATTCTTGCCCAAGATGAATCTTTCAAGTCTGTCGCTTTTTCGAAAGTTGCACCCTTGTTCTTACTCGTGTAAATGGTGTAGCCCGAGGACGACTGTAACTCTGAGTGATCGACCCAGTGGGCGATCATGTTCGATACTGTCTTTTGAATCTCCAGTTTCAAAGGCATACTTTTTCAGTGCCTAGAACTTCGCACTAGCTTCTATCCTTTCTTTGTTTTCTGAGAACCAGCTGAGAACTCTTTTCAAGCCTTCCTTCATCTCGGTCTTTGGTTCGTAGCCGAGTGTCTTCCGCGCCTTTTCGATGGAGGCTCGTCTTCTGACTATCTTGTCCCAGTCTCTTTTTTCGATGAATTTTATTCCAGCGTCATTGCCTGTAAGTTGATTTATCGTATTGGCCAGGTCGATGATTCTGGTCTCTTTTCCTGAGGCTAGATTGAACGCTTCCCCAACCGCTTCTGGAATTGCCCCTGCGCGCAGCACTCCTTCAACTATGTCTTCAACAAAAGTGAAATCTCTTGTTTCTTCGCCTGTTCCTGTTATGGACAATGGCTGATTGTGCAGTGCCCAGTAAGTGAAGTTGGGTATGACATTTCGATATTTTCCAGGAATTTCGCCCGGACCATAAACATTGAAAAACCTTCCCAAAACCACTGGCAACTTGTAATAGTTGTGGAAGAAGTTGCAATAGAGCTCGCCGAGCAGTTTGGTGATCTGGTATGGTGTGTCCAGATGGAGTGAAACAAAATCTTCTCTGAGGGGCAAAGGTGCCTGACTTCCATATACTGAGCAGCCTGACGACGCGAAGACGAATTTTTTGATGTGATTGAGGTGAGAATACTGCAGCATTTTTAGGGTGCCCAAACCGTTTACCATAAGGTCAGTGTCAGGGTGATCGATGGAGTTTTGATTGGCGAAAAGGGCTGCTAAATGGAATACGTAGTCTGGTTTTCCCGCGAATACTTTAGTGAGCACTGCGTCGTCGAGGATGCTGCCATTAATGAATGTTACATTAGAAGCGTTAGGTGTGTTCCATTTTTTAGCTGATGATAAGTCGTCTAGCACCAAGATTTTTTTTGCACTGGCTTTTATTAAGGTGCGGGTTAAGTTGCTTCCGATGCATCCTGCGCCCCCGGTTATTAGGGTAGTCTTTCCCGAGTAGTTCTGCAATACTTCGTCAAACGTCATCGTTCAGTCTGTCCCTCTTTGAGGCAAGTTCAATTTGAATACTGCCCTTTAAACCATTCCACAGTATTTTTCATGCCTTCCTCGGCCGTCACAGTTAGCTCGAAACCCAGATCTCTTTTGGCTTTCAAGGAATCTGGAGTCTTAATCTTAGTTGTGAAAGGCTCAGCTTCATGATAGGTCACTTTAGAGTCGTCTTTTCCTAGATATTTGAGAATCAAATCTGAAACATATCTCATTTCGAATTGCTCAACTCCGCCGAGGTTGTAAACCTCGCCTGCACTAAAGCTGTCGATTA
>Ga0153916_10003050_pt1 | contig 12345 bp, 10 predicted proteins | sample Opewatmetagenome_FD_109642 | JGI IMG/M metagenome (GOLD analysis project Ga0153916, IMG submission 109642) | Freshwater wetland microbial communities from Ohio, USA - Open water 3 Core 3 Depth 4 metaG | ecosystem: Environmental > Aquatic > Freshwater > Wetlands | place: USA: Ohio, Lake Erie...
CCCTGCCCTAAAGCAATGCGCATGGGGCAGAGGGCATAGCGTTAAGAGAGTTTGAGATTTCAGATTGAAAATCGCAGATTGAAAAAGTGAAGATAGGGAGAAAGGATGATGGCGGGGGCCACGCACTTGCCTGGGCCTATGAAAAATTTGGTGGCGGTGCAGGGATTTGGCCGGTCTGTTGCCCATAGGGGCTACAATATGAACGATACCTCCTATCCGGAAGCTCGGCTAAGAGCTTCACCCCGGACCCGAAATACCCCATTTTTTCATCAACGCTACTGCAATAGTACTGCAAGTTTTTCGCGTAGAAACCTCGCAGTCTCCACGGATGTTAGTCGCTTTAGCCTATTGGGTTTTCGAGAATTCTTCTTGACAAAAAAGGAGGGCCATGTTAATAAAACAAACGATCGTTTAGCTTCTTGAATCCAGAAAAGGGGCTGCTATGCCAAAGATGCTTTATGTTGATCCGTCTAAGTGCACAGGATGCCGCACCTGTGAACTCGTCTGTTCTATCAAGAATGAAGGCCTTGTCAACCCTGTCCTCTCAAGGGTTCAGGTCATCGCGTATAAAGAACTTGGGATCAGAATCCCCATGACCTGTCAGCAGTGTGAGGAACCACTGTGCAGTTCCGTCTGCCCCACGGGAGCCCTCCAGAAAGATCATAACCTGGGTGTTGTGAAACACGATAAGAAGAGATGCATTGGGTGCAGACTCTGCTTTTCGACCTGTCCCTTCGGAGCAATCACGATGAACCCGAAGTCTCGACAGGTCTTCAAATGCGAACAATGCAATGGAAGTCCCGAGTGCGTGCGGTTCTGTGAGGATAAGGCGATCACCTATGTTGATACAGACGCGGTACCGACCAAGAAAAGAAGGCAGACCGCTCAGAACCTCTCTCGCTTGCTTGAGACGATGGCGCCCCGCCGCTGACATCGTCATCGCCACGATCATGAGCGAAAATTGATTTCCTTAAAGAGATTCCAGGTCAAGGTCCTCACTCAGTGTGGTCCTGCGTGTAGGGCGGGACGCTTCCCCCGAGGAGGAGAAAATGCCAGAAGAATATAAAGAATACGAAAGCAAGGAAGAGGTCAGGGATAAACCGGTGGTTCGCTGCAAAGCATGCATCAAGCGGTTTGAAGTACCGTTGAAAGCGACATTGGCGGAATGTCCCTATTGTAAAAAGAAATGGCGCATCTCCTGGCCAAAGCCAGGGCAGGCTTACATTCAAGGTGATGCATGATGGATTAAAGAGAGAAGAGTGCCGGGAGGGGACAGATCCATGGAATTGAAGCAGAAGGCATTATTCGTCGATTTGACAACGGGAAACATCCAAAAGAAGCTGATTACAGAAGCCTTGAGAAGGAAATTCTTAGGGGGAAGAGGTATTGATGCCTACATCCTCTACAGTCATATAAAGCCCGGGATCGATCCATTAGGTCCAGAGAATGTGTTGTCCGTAGGGGCTGGAATCTTGGTTGGTACCGGGATGCCCTCTTGCAGTCGCACACACATCGGTGCTAAATCACCCCTCACGGGTATCTTCGGAAGCTCCAACATGGGTGGGGAATTCGGCGCGGAGATGCGATTTGCGGGTTATGACCATATCGTGATCACTGGAAAGGCTAAGAGCCCTGTTTACCTTTGGATAAAAGATGATGACGTTGAAATAAGAGACGCCTCCATGCTCTGGGGGAAGGATACCGTTGAGACCGAAAAGCTTCTCCGGGAGATGGAAGACAACCAGGAAATAAAAGTGATGTGCATCGGACCTGCGGGAGAGAATCTCGTTCGCTATGCCTGCGTCATATCGCCTCCTAAGAATGCGGGTGGTCGAACAGGGATGGGCGCAGTCATGGGATCAAAAAACCTCAAAGCGATTGCGGTCCGGGGGAACAAGGGCTTGCCCATTTCTAATCCGGAAAAGATTCTTGACTTAAGAGAAGAGATGACCAAGCGGGTTCTCCAAAGCAAAGCGGTCAGTTCCATGAGGTCCTACGGGACGAACTTTATTTACAGTACAGCCAACTGGGCTGGTCAAATCAGAGTAAGAAATTTCCAGATCAATCAGATGAAGAACGGCCGGGACCTGGAACCGGAGAACTTCGTGGCGAATTATTCCATGGGTCCGGTGGCTTGTGTTGGCTGCTCGGTCCACTGCCGGCACAAGTATGTCGTTCCCCTTGGAGAGTATGAGGGAACAGTGACAGAAGGCCCCGAATATACTTACATAGGTGCCTTCGGTACCGAGGTGGATAATCCCAGGCTCGACGTCATCCTGGCGGCCGGGCACATCGCCAATCTGTATGGGATTGATGTTTTAGAGTATGGTTCGATGCTCGCATGGGCGATGGAACTGTATGAAAAGGGTTTGATCACCGAAAAGGAAACGGGTGGAATTGCCCTGGAATGGGGCGATCCGGAGGTCATCATCGGGATGCTTGAGAAAGTTTGCAAGCGTGAAGGGTTTGGAGATATCCTGGCAGAAGGGCCTCGGAGAGCAGCTGAAAAGCTTGGGAAAGACACAGTCTATTACAATATTAATGTCAAAGGGATGTCCGGACTTCACTCCGATGAACGTTCTGTCCCGGCCTTCGCCCTCGGAATTGGTGTGTCCACGAGGGGAGCTGACCATCTGAGAAGCCGCCCCGCCTTGAACCTTTTTAATCTTCCGAAACAGATCTATGCAGAGCTTTACGGATTTGATGTCGTCAACGATTATCTGGAGTATGAGACGAAAGGAAAGATCATCGGATGGCACGAGGAAGCCTATGCGGTGGGAGATGCCACCGGCATCTGCAAAACCATTTTCACCTTTTTTACGCCCCACCTTTTTGCATTCAAGGACTTCGCTCGAATGACCACCGAAGTGACAGGGATAAAGATCACGGAAGAAGAGATGAAAGATATCGGACGACGCATTTATACGGTGGAGCGGCTCTTCGGTGTTAGAGAGGGAATGAGCAGGAAGGATGACTACTTGCCTGAGCGATTTTATACGGAGCCCACGGTCATGGGACCCGATACCAATCGAGGAAGGGTGATCGATAAGGAAAAATACGAGAAGATGCTCGATGAGTACTATGAATACCACGGTTGGGATAAAGAGGGACGTCCGACGTCTGAAACGTTGAAGAAAATCGGTCTAGAAAAGGTGGATGAGTGGAAGCTTCTATAAGGCGTGGTGCAAAGAGTTTTTTTAAGGATCGAGGTCTGTCGATGAAAGGAGGATATCTATGAGATTGAAGGATAGGGTAGCGATTATTACGGGTGCCGGGAGAGGAATGGGGAGATCTGATGCCCTACTGTTTGCGAAGGAAGGCGCAAAGGTTGTGGTAAATGATATTAACGTCGAAAATGCATCAGGAGTTGCCAAAGAAATCACGGATGCAGGCGGAGAAGCTTTTGTCTACAAAGCTGATCTCACAAAACCTGAAGAGGTGGAGAAATTGGTAGAGGAGAGCATAAAACGCTATAGGAAGATTGACATCTTGGTTTCCAATGCGGGCTGGGATGAACTCAGACCTTTCCTTAACACCGACATCAATTTCTGGAATAAGATTCTCGATCTCAATTTGAAAGGCCACATGTACTGCATCAAGGCCGTCCTGCCTCATATGGTAAAGCAAAAATATGGAAAGATCGTCACCATTGGTTCGGACGCGGGGAGATTGGGCAATCCTATGGAAGCCCCGTATTCGGCTGCCAAGGGTGGCGTCATTGCCTTCACCAAGACGATTGCAAGGGAATTTGGACGTTTCAACATCACCGCTAATTGCATCTGCCCTGGAATCACAGAGACCCCACTCGCCCAGGAGATGATCAGCGCCATCCCCGAGAAAGAGAAGGCACTGAAAATGATGGAGACCGTGAAGAGGATGACGCCCTTGGGAAGATTGGCCCAGCCCGAAGATATCGCCTATGCCGCCTTATTCTTCGCCTCCGATGAATCGAACTTCATCACCGGACAAACCGTCAGCGTTAGTGGAGGACTGGTCACCGCCTAGGCGAGGTTAGGAATGTTGCCTTTGGAAAAGGTAAGGGTCATTGACTTCTCCCAGAGATTGCCCGGACCTTATTGCTCTTCGATCCTTGCAGACTTGGGTGCAGAGGTTTTCATGGTCGAAAGGGCGGGCAGCCCTCCTGAGACCCGGACCCTCTTCCCAGGGCTGTTTGAGTTGGTCAATCGAAACAAAAAGAGCCTTACCCTCGACCTGAAAACCGAAGAAGGGAAGAAGATCGCAGGGGAGCTGATCCGGAGGAGCGATATCCTGGTGGAGGAGTTCAGACCAGGGGTTGCCGATCGCCTCGGGATCGGATATGACCACGCAAGGAAGGCCAACCCTGCCATCATCTATTGTTCCATATCGGGCTTCGGTCATAAAGGGCCCTATCGGGATCGGGTTGGCCATGATATCAATTACCTCAGCCTTTCAGGGATCCTCTCCATTTCTGGTCAGCCCGAAATACCGCCTTCCCGGCCAGGCGTTCCCATCGTCGATCTTGCCTCTGGAATGTATGGGGCCATCGCCATTCTTGCTGCCCTGAGGAAACGAGAAAGAGAAGGCACGGGAGAGTATATCGATCTCTCCATGCTCGACGCCATGATCTGCTGGATGAGCACGAGGGCAGGGAGCCTTCTGGTCTACGGCAAGAATCCGCAGGATGAACATCTCTCGGCCCTCAACAATGTTTTCGAGACGAAGGACGGGAGAAAGATTTCCTTAGGCGTTGTTGAGGAAAATTTCTGGCAGAATTTTGTAGAGGCCATCGGAAGAAGAGACCTTGCGGAAGACCCCCGATTTTCATCTCCCACAGGGAGACGAAGAAACATGAGAGCCCTGATGGGGATCGTGAAGAAGATCATGGCGGGACGGACCCTTGAAGAGTGGGAAAAGAGCCTCGACTGGCGAAATGTCCCGTATGCGCCAGTCTACTCCATTGGTGAGGCGATGAATGATGCTCATGTCAAGAACCGAGGGCTTCTCCAGGAGATCGAGACCCAAGGGATTGGCAAGATTCGAGAAGTTCTCTTTCCCGTTCAGTTCTCAGGATTCCCGATGGACATCAGGAGGCCTCCTCCCCAATGGGGTGAACACACGAATGAGATTCTAAAGGACTTAGGTTATTCGGAAGGAGAGATCGATTATCTTAGGAAGGATCAAATCGTTTGAGGCGTGATGAGATGATCAGGGCAGGAGGGAGGAGGCGGGAATGAGAATCGAGGATATCCGCAAGACCGCTGTGATCGGTTCGGGCGCGATGGGGAATCAGATCGCTGAGCTATTATCTCGGGTAGCTGGATATGAAGTCCATCTCGTTGATATGAACGACGGCCTCGTTCAAAAAGGGTTGAAGGCCATCGATGAGAGGCTGGAGCGCTTCTTTGTTGCGAAAGGGAAAATGTCAGCGGCGGAAAAGGACGCCGTGATGGAAAGGATGAAAGGGATCGTTGACCTTGAGAAGGCGGTGGAAGACGTGGAGTTCGTCATCGAAGCCGTGCCCGAGGTCATGTCGACCAAAAAGGACGTCTTTAGGAGGCTCGACGAAAGTGCGCCCACGGCCATTCTGGCCTCCAATACGTCCACCTTAAATATCACCGAGATCGGAGCTTCGGTGCATAAGAGGCCAGAAAGGGTGATCGGAATGCACTTCTTCAATCCCGTCGCCGTGATGAAGCTGGTCGAAGTGGTGAGGGGAGCCCATACGTCAGAGGAAGCGGTTTCGGTGGTGATGACGATGGCCCGCAGGCTGGGTAAAGAGCCGGTCGTTTGCCGGGATACGAGTAACGGATTTCTAGCTAACCGGGCCTATGAAGCATTGAGAGCCGAAGCTATCCAGATGGTCTGGGAGAAGGTGGCCTCCCCCGAGGATATCGACAAGGCTCTCAAATTCGGCTACAACCTCCCTGCCGGCCCTTTGGAGCTCGGTGATCAATTGGGGAGTTGGGGGAGGAGGGCCGAAATGGAGGAGGACCGAATCAAGGAGCTCGGTAATGAGAAGGGCCGCTTGCATCCGTTGATAAGAACCATGGTCAGAGCGGGCTATGTCGGCGGTCCCGGGAAGAAAGGAATTTACGATTTCTGGAAGGAGGTTTTGGCCAAATGGTAGTGGAAAGCACCGGGCCATTTACCCGGATCATTTTCGAAAAAAAAGACCATGTGGCCTGGATTACCTTGAACCGGCCTGAGGTTAAGAATGCCCAAGACCCCATAACCCGAGAAGAACTGGTGTGCGCTCTCGAGCAGGGAAGGGATGACGAAGATGTTTACATCATGGTGATCACAGGGGCAGGGGAGGTGTTCAGCGCCGGGGGCGACATCGCTGGGTTTCCACAGAATCCTGTTGAGTTCATGGAAAGAATCGGCATGCAGCTGAAAGGGAAGAAGCGGCCGATTGAAATGACCCGGGAGATACCTAAGCCGATCATTGCCATGGTGAACGGCCTCGCCTTGGGTGCCGGCTGTGAGTTGGCGATGGCCTGTGATATCATCATCGCTTCAGAGACTGCCAAGTTTGGACAGCCGGAGATCCGGGTGGGATTGATCCCTGGAGGCGGGGGAACTCAAGTTCTGCCCAGGCTCGTGGGTGAAAAGAAAGCGAAGGAACTTGTTTTCACCGGGGATATGATTACGGCCGAGGAGGCCCTAAGGATCGGTCTGGTGAACAGGGTAGCCCCCAAGGAAAGACTTCGCGAGGTCGTTGAAGAATTTGTGGGTGTCCTGGTAAAGAGGAGCCCGATCATCCTGAAGCTGGCGAAGCTGGCGGTGAATAAGTCTTTGGAGACGTCTCTATCGGCCGGTTTGGCTTATGAGTCTGACCTCTGTGCGCTCTGTTTCGGCACGGAGGATTTGAAAGAAGGAGCCAAGGCTTTTGCAGAAAAAAGAACTCCCAACTTCAAAGGAAAATAGGGAGGGCGGCATGAAGAGTGGACTTGTAGCCTATGGGGCCTACGTTCCGATATACAGAATGAGCCAGGCGGACATCGCCAAGGTCTGGGGAAGTGGACCAACGAAGGGTGAAAAGGCGGTGGCGAACTGTGATGAAGACAGTATTACCATGGGCGTCGAGGCTGGGAAGGACTGTCTGAAGGGAATCAATATTGAAACGGTCGACGCCCTCTACTTTGCCTCGACGACCCCTCCCTATCGAGAGAAACGCTCGGCGAGTATCATTGCCGCCGCGCTTGACCTGCGACGAGACATCGTTACGGCTGATTTTGGTAATTCGCTGGGTGCGGGCGCCAGTGCCCTTAAGGCGGCCTTCGATGCGGTCAATGCCGGGTCAGCCAGAAACGTACTGGTGGTGGCAGCGGATAGTCGGATCCCTGCGCCAAGGTCGTCTCTTGAGCCTATCCTGGGGGATGGGGCCGCGGCCCTGCTGATCGGGGCAGAAGATGTTTCTGCCACGGTCGAGGGCGGGTACATTCTTTCCAGTGATTTTCTGGACATCTGGCGAAAGGAGAGAAAGGACACCTACCTCCGGACGTGGGAGGATCGCTTCATCGTTGAGAAAGGATACACGGACCATCTTCGGGAGGCGGTCACTGCGCTGCTGAAGAAATGTGGGTTAAAGCCAGGCGATATCACGAAGGCGGCCTTCTATGGTCCCGATGCACGAAGCCACGGGAATATGGGGCGTGTTCTGGGCTTAGATAAGGCCCAGATTCAGGATCCGATGTTCGACGTCCTGGGAAATACGGGGGCGCCGTTCTTTATGATGATGCTGGTTGCTGTTCTGGAGAAAGCGAAATCCGGGGAGAGGGTCCTCGCCGCCAGCTATGGCGATGGCGCGGACGCCTGGCTATTCAAAGTGACGGACCGGATAGAGGCCCTTAAAGGAAGGCGTGGAATGGAGCGGCATCTCGCCTCAAGGATGATGCTGCCGAATTACGGAACCTATTTGAGATTCCGGGACCTGATGGAATGGGAGGGAACACCTTTACCTCCGCCCGAGTCGTCAGCAAACGTCTTTTACCGCGAGGAAAGGGCGCTCATCCGGGGATATGGCTACAAGTGCAAGGTGTGTGGTCATGTTCAGTTTCCGCCGCAACGACTTTGCATGTGGTGCCAGTCGAAAGACCAATTTGATGAAATCAAAATTGTTGACAAAAGGGGTAAGTTATTTACCTTCAGCTTGGATGATCGGGCTGTCTTTGCCCTTGACCTGCCCAATGCCATCGTCATTGTTGATTTGGAAGGCGGCGGCCGACTTTACGGGCAGGCGACAGACAGAGATCCTAAGATGTTCAAAGTGGGGATGGAGATTGAGTTGACCTTCAGAAAATTCCACGAGGGGTCGGGTTTTCACAACTATTCTTGGAAATGCCGCCCGGTGAGATGCTAGTGGTGTAGCACAAAAATATCGCCCTATTTGAGAAATGAACCATTGCAGATTCAATAGGCTTAAACAGGATAGCAAACTCACCAAGATGTTTATGTGCAACACCACTCGGGAGGAAATATGGCCGAGAGCTTGAAGGACAAGGTAGCTATCATCGGAATGGGTTGTACCGAATTTGGGGAGCTCTGGGATAAAGATGTGGATGACCTGATCGTCGATGCGGTCTTCGAGGCCCTGCAGGACGCGAAGCTGGAGTTGAAGGATGTTCAGGCCGTCTGGGCGGGCACGGCGAATAGCGGTGTGAACGCCTGCTCTGTGTCCGCTCCCTTGCAGCTTCAATACATTCCGGTGACGAGGGTAGAAAATGCTTGCGCTACGGGTATTGAGACTATCCGAAATGCCGCCCATGCCCTTGCGGCCAAGGTCTATGATCTGGTCTTAGCGGTGGGCTTTGAGAAGCTGAAGGATGTCGGTTATCCGGGACTTCACCCTGGCAAGCTATCCGATAAGTTTCACCCGATCTATCCCGCCGGAGGGACTGGGCCGGGTCGTTATGCCCTGGCGGCCACGCGCTATTTCCAACGCTATGGGCTTTCGCCGGAAGAAGGGAAACGGACCATAGGTAAGATTTCAGTGAAAAGCCATTACAGCGGCGCCCGCAATCCCAAAGCCCATCTGCGGCGCGAGCTCACTTTAGAAGATGTGTTCAAAGCACCGATGATCGCGTGGCCGCTCGGATTACAGGATTGTTGCGGTGTAACGGATGGTGCCTCAGCAGTCATTCTCTGTCGTACCGAGGATGTCAAACGCTTCGCACCACATCATTTAAATGATTATATCACCATCAAGGGGATAGGGGTCTCGGCTGGGCCGGGATGGGGGAAAAACAAGGAGGATTATGACTTCACACATTGGCCGGAGACAGAATATGCCTCAAAGCAGGCCTACCAGATGGCGGGGATCAAAAACCCGCGGAGAGAGCTTGACATGGCCGAGGTTCATGATTGTTTCTCCATTGCAGAGCTGATCGCTATGGAGAGCCTTGGCTTCTGCGGGAAGGGACGGGCCAGAGAAGAGATCATTGATAATGGGGCTTTCATAGCCCCCCAGTTCAGAGAGGCGGTGATGCGGAAATGGGGGGCTACAGAACAAGAGATCAGAAATCTTCCAGCGCCGGAAGACGTACTTGTTGTCAACCACAGCGGGGGGCTCAAGTCATTCGGGCACCCCGTGGGTGGGAGCGGCGGCCGCGAGGTTTATGAAATATACAAGCAGATTCAAGGCAAAGCCGAAGAGCCATCCCGACAGCTGAAGAATGTTCGGCTCGGCCTGGCCCACAATCAGGGGGGGCATCCGGGACGGTTCGCTTGTGCCGTGGCGATCGTGGGTGTTCCGCCCGAGAGGCTGTGAGGTCATCATGAGTGCCTATAAGAACATCCTTCTTGAAGTTCAGAACGGGGTGGCAGTTCTGACGCTGAACAATCCGGAAAGCCGGAATCCTTTGACTGAGGAGACGAAGGATGAAATGCTCGCCGCCCTGGGTGAAATCGAAGACACCAGCGAGTGGAGGGCCTTGATGATGACCGGGCGAGGCACCGCCTTTTGTGCTGGCGGTGACATAAAGAAGATTGGTCAGGTTCTCAAGGCTGAAGAGACGCAGCGGGTCATGAAGAAATCGCAGCAACTTCTCCGGAGGTTGCTCAACCTTGAGAAGCCTGTCGTGGCGGCCGTAAACGGTGATGCCTTCGGCATGGGCTGCAATCTGGTGCTCGCCGCCGATTTCTCCATCGCCTCCGAGAAGGCCAGATTCTCGGAGGTTTTCATCAAACTTGGCCTTATTCCCGACTTTGGTGCGCTCTATTTCCTCCCCCGCCTGGTTGGAATGTGGAAGACGAAGGAGCTTGTCTACCTGGGGGGTGCGGTCAGTGCTCAAGAGGCCAAGCAGATGGGCCTTATTTACAAAGTTGTACCACATGAAGAATTAGAGAAGGAGGCCATCGCTTTGGCCATGAGGCTGGCGCAGATGCCGACAAAGGCGATCGGCCGGATCAAAAAGGTGCTTGGCCGAACCTTTGAGATGGCGTTGGCAGAGATATTGGAGGAGGAGATCAAAGCCCAGACATTTTTATCCAGTACAGAGGACCATCGCGAGGCGCTAAGGGCCCTTTTGGAAAAGAGACAGGCGAAATTTCAGGGAAGGTGAAGCAGAGAGAGGAGGAGGAAAAATGAGCGAAGAAATCATGGCCATCGATGTGATGAGTTACCCATTCACCCCGGAGGGTATGAAGAAGTTCTGGTCGAGTCCCGAGATGAAAGAGATGGCCGATAGGGTCCTCGGCGGACATACACCCCAGGGAGTTTCCCCGGAGCAGTTCATTGCTGAGATGGATGCCGCCGGATTTGATAAGGTATTCATCGCGGCCATCAAGATGGGGTCGTATAAGGGAAAATGGCTGGCGAATGACTTTAGCAACGAGGAAGTCTATGAGATCATCAAAAAATACCCCAAGAGGCTGGTGGGAATGGCTGGCTATGACCCGATGAATATCATGGAAAGCGTGCGCAACATCGAAAAAGCGGTAAAAGAGTTCGGTTTCAAAGGGGTTTATGCACACACCTTAGGCTGGGATATCGCGCCCGATGATCGGAGGATGTATCCTTGTTATATCAAATGTATTGAGTTGGAGGTCCCCTTCTCCATGCAGACAGGGCATTCTCTGGAGCTCATGCCGAGTGAAGGTGGGAGGCCAATGTACATTGACAAGGTGGCTCTCGATCTACCCGAGCTCAACTATATTGCCTCTCATACCGGCTGGCCGTGGTGTGAGGAGCTCATTGCCATGGCCTCGAAACATCGCAACGTGTATATTGATATCAGCGCTCACTTGCCGAGATATCTCGATCCTTCGCTGATACAGTTCATGGATACACGAGGCCAAGACAAGGTTTTGTTTGGCACGAATTCCTTCGGCCTGAAGCGCTGCAAACAGCAATTCCTCGAATTGAAGATTAAGGATGAGACAAAAGAAAAGGTGTTGCGGGACAATGCAGTCAGGGTATTTAGGTTACGGTGAGCTAAAGAGGATCCCAAATGTGGAATAAGAAAGGACTGGCGCAGATTCAGAAGGCAAGGGAAACCTGGGAAGAAAATACTCTTAAAGCGTCTCTTGAGAAATCTCCTGAAAGGGAGATGTGTTCGGAGCTTCCGAAGAAGCGCCTGTATACGCCCGAGGATTTGGCCAACTTTGACTATCTAAAGGATTCGGACTTTCCAGGAAATTACCCTTACCTCAGGGGTATTCATCCTACGATGTATCGTAGCCGTCTATGGGGCATGGCTGAGTACTCGGGGTTTGGAACGCCCGAGGATACGAATAGAAGGTGGAAGTTCCTACTCCAGCAGGGTCAGAGCGGTGTGAGCCTGGCCTGTGACCTTCCCACTCAGCTTGGTTATGATCCGGATTATTCTTTAGCGGAGTCTGAGATCGGAGTGGTAGGCGTCTCCTGTCCTTCCATAAAGGAAGCGGAACTGCTCTTTGATGGCATCCCCATGGACACGATCACGATCCGGGGATCGACCAATCATCCTCATATCGTCCTCTGGGCGATGTACATTGCCGTTGCTGAAAAGCAGGGAGTCCCTCCCGAGAAATTGGGCGGCAATGTACACTGGGACTGTTTAAACGAATACCTGGGCAGAGGAGCCTATATCTTTCCTCCTGAAGGGGCCATGCGTCTTGCTTTTGATTTCATGGATTATGGACTAAAGCATATTCCCAAACTGAGTTATCATGTCAATGCCTATACGGTCCGTGAATCCGGGGCGACATTGGTTCAAGAGGGGGCCTATGCATTGGCTGCGGCGATCGCCTACACCCAGGAAGCGCTCAAGAGGGGAATCGACGTTGATGAATTTGCTTCTCGTCTCTCCTTTAACCATGCGATACACATGAACCTGTTTGAAGAGGTGGCAAAGTTTCGGGCGCTCCGAAGACTTTGGGCCA
>Ga0153916_10003051_pt1 | contig 12344 bp, 15 predicted proteins | sample Opewatmetagenome_FD_109642 | JGI IMG/M metagenome (GOLD analysis project Ga0153916, IMG submission 109642) | Freshwater wetland microbial communities from Ohio, USA - Open water 3 Core 3 Depth 4 metaG | ecosystem: Environmental > Aquatic > Freshwater > Wetlands | place: USA: Ohio, Lake Erie...
AAACTCATCAGCCTGTCACTCGCCGCCCTGGTGGCGATGATCCTCTCAGGATGCACGCAGCAGGTGCACGAGCCCTGGGACAGCACTGGCTACTTCAAGCAGGAACGTGTCCGCTCCATGGAACAGCAAAAGGTCTTGCAGGAGCGGGCGAAGCACGGTGAGACCGACCGGGAACCGGGCATACAACAGATCAATCGCACCTGACGGAGGTCACGGACCATGGCTCGACCACACAACATCTTGCCCAACGCAAGCCGGGTGCGTCACAGGCACGTCCTGATCTGGAGTTTCATTATCACGCTCGCGGGCGTTATCGCGCTGCCGCTGTCCGGCTATCTGTACGTGTACCTGACCACGCCGCCGGTGCAGGCCGCCGCCAAGCAGGACACCAACCCGCGCGCCAATTTCTGGCGCGCCGTGCGCGAAGGCAACGCGGGTTACACCTCCGAATCGGGCCCGTACACCACGAATGTGCTGATCCAGAACGGTGGCGAGAACTGGCGCCAGCTGCGCAACGGGCCGGTGGCCAGCATCACGCCCTGGTGGCTGGCGGTCATATTGCTCGTGATCGGTACGTTTCACATCCTGGTGGGTCAGAGCCGGATAAAAGAGAGCCGCTCCGGCCGAACCGTGGAGCGATGGAGCCAACAGGAGCGGGTGTTGCACTGGTACACCGCCACGCTGTTCATTGTCTTGACGATCACGGGTCTGAGCCTGCTGTTCGGTCGCGCCGCGCTGATTCCGCTGTTCGGGCTCAAGGGGTTCTCGGTCTACGCGGACATCGCCAAAGACCTGCACAACTACCTCGGGCCGTTCTTCGTCGTCGGGGTGCTGTTGGAGATCATGGCCTGGATCAAGTACAACATCCCCGGCAAGATGGATTGGGAATGGATCAAGCAAGGGGGCGGCCTGTTCGGCCACAACGCCCATCCCCACGCCGGGCGCATGAACGGCGGCGAAATGATTTGGTTCTGGATCATCGCTACCGTCGGTGTCGCCGTCAGCATCACCGGCCTGATCATGGATTTTCCCAATTTCGGGCAGTCGCGCGAGACCATGCAGCTCGCCAATCTGATCCACGCGGTGCTGGCCGTGATCTGGATATCGGTTGCCTTTGGCCATATCTACATCGGTACGCTTGGTACCGAAGGCGCCCTGGAGGGCATGACCACCGGCCGCGTCTGCGCCGAGTGGGCCAAGCAGCATCATGATCTCTGGTATGAAGAGGTCCGCAAGCAAGGCGGAGAAGAAGTGGGGGAGGTATCCAAGGCGGGCAAGGGAGCCCCCTCACCACGCGGTTCATCATAAAATGAGGAGTCAGCATGTGAATGCGACAAAGATCTTGTTGGCAGCGGCGCTGTGTACCTGTGCCTCGTTGTCGCTGGCGGCGCAAGTGACGGTGACGATGCGCCTGATCGACTCAAACGGCATCGGCAAATCCGTCGGCACCGTTCGCATCGAGGACAGCATGGACGGAGGGCTGGTGATGTTGCCCAAACTCAATGGTCTGTCCCCGGGCCCGCACGGGTTTCATATGCACGAAAGTGCCAGTTGCGAGCCGATGGAAAAGGAGGGCAAGAAAGTGGCCGGGCTCGCGGCCGGTGGTCACTATGACCCGGACAAGACCGGCAAACACGAGGGCCCGGCGGGCAAGGGCCATATGGGGGATTTGCCTGCGCTGGTGGCGGATGCCAAGGGCCTGGCGTCGGAGCGCCTGATGGCGCCGCGGCTGAAGGTGGCGGATCTCATGGGCCGGTCGCTGATGGCCCACGAGGGTGGCGACAACTACTCGGATGAACCCAAGCCGTTGGGGGGTGGTGGCGCGCGGATCGTCTGCGGTGTCGTGAAATAGTGTTGGGGCCGACATGCGCGCGGGAACCCTGTTTCGAAATGCGTTCTGGATTTATTGTTCAGCCATGTCGCTACAGGTCAGATACTTCGCATCGCTTCGCGAGCGCATGGGTCGCGCGAGCGATTCAATCGATGACATAAACGTGGCGAGTGTCGCGGAGGTATGGGCGCGTGTGTCGGGAAACAAACCGTTTCCGGAGAACATGCTGGTGGCAGTCAACATGGAATACGCCGGTCTCGACCGGCAAGTGAAAGACGGGGACGAGGTGGCTTTCTTCCCGCCCGTGACCGGAGGGTAATCATGGCGATCGCATTGCGCGCAAACGATTTCGATCCGGGCGAAGAACTCGCCGGCTACCAGGAGGTGCTGGGCCAGCGTGGAAAATACGGGGCCGTCATCAGTTTCGTGGGTACGATGCGTGATTTCAACGAGGGCCGGGCGGTGCGCGCGATGACGCTGGAGCACTATCCGGGTATGACCGAAAGGCATCTCGAGCAAATCTGCGCCGAGGCCAAGCGGCGCTGGGACATCCTCGATACCCTGGTCATCCACCGGATCGGTGAGGTGCGCCCGAATGACCCGATAGTGCTGGCGGCGGTATGGTCGGCGCACCGCGCGGCGGCGTTCGAGGCCTGCCGCTACCTGATCGAAGAACTCAAGACGCGCGCCCCATTCTGGAAAAAAGAGCGGCTGCACGAGGCGAGCCAATGGGTCGAACACAACACCCCGGTGGTCTGAGACGACCACGGCGCGGCCTTGCGCGCACTAACACAACACCTGGGTCTGGCAATACTGCGCCAGGGGCAGGACGGTGGCGGTGTGGGTCACCTCTTCACGGATGTTCGCCGTCTTGAATTCAAGCGTCAGCCGGAACGAGAACTTCTCGAAGAATTGGTCGAACATCTCCCCGCCGTAGGTGCCCGCCGCGTAAAGCGACCCGTCGCGCTCGTCGTGCTCCAGCAGGATCGCCGCCAGGGGTTGCGGCGCCGGGCCGCCGAGAACGCGTGCGCCCTGCATCGGGTCGTAGACGCTTTTTTCGGAACAGCAATAGATGACCTGTGCGCGTTGCGTGAGCGCTTCGTCCTTGTTGCGGAAGTGCACGGCCTTATGGCGATAGTTGATGAAGCTGACCGCGCGCGCGGGATGCGACATCTTGTGCGCGCAGATGGCAGAAAAGGCGACGACGGAGCGCTCAGGGCCGACGCCGCCCTGCCAGCGGTAGGATTTTCCCGCCTCGGTTTGCAGCAGCGGGTATTGTTCCGCCGGTCGGCCGAGGTTCAGGAGGAAGCAGGGTGTCGCTATATAAGGATAGTGAAAGAGGTAATTCTCTCCGACCTTCAGGTCGGACGGCGTGAGAGGACGATCCTCGGTGTTCACCAGTTTGACGCGGTGGTGACGATGCAGCTCGCCGTCCGGCTGTGCCAGCAGACTCGGGTTGGCGCCAACCATGGCCAGCGCCGACGCGCACAGCTTGACGAAGCTTCTGCGGCTGATCTTTGGCTCTCGGTTCAAGGCAGGGCACCTCCACCGGTCGGGCAGCCATTCATTCAAGCAGAACGCAGGCGCGGAAGTAAATCCCCCACTGTGATTCGCGAGGGCATTCACACACTATCTATCATTATATTATGGCGGCAAGCGACGCGTTTCTGCGCGTGTGCTGTCCGTGGCATCGCGTGCCGCCATGCAGAGGAGTACGATCAGGACCATGCGTTTTCCACGCGCTATTCGTCTTGATGAATCGGACCGCCATGTCTACGACAAGCCGGCGATGCCGGGTGAGTGGGCGGTGCCGGGTTCCTTTGTGTTTCTGCATGAGGATGCCACGACCCTGGATGGCAAACGGCGAGAGGCCTTTCGCCATGGTTTCCTGGGCACCGACAGCCTTGGATGGGCCACCCTCGTTGTGGTGGATGAAATCAGCGATGCGGAGTATCAGGTCCTTATTGAACGGCTGGCCGCGCTTATCCTGCAGCACTATGGCGCGCCCGACCGGACGGCGGCATTCATGGCCGCGCGTGAAGAAGCCGATTTTGCCGCCAGTCTCTGTAATCACGAGTTACACACGCTGCTCGCGCTGGAGCGCACTGTCGAAGGCGAGTCGATCGTCGAAAGTTTTCGGGTCGTTCGCCTGCCGGACGCGGCCCATCACGATGCTATGAAGCTCTGGACCGTTGATGACTGAAGAGGAACGAAGATGGGTGGAACACAAAGAATCCTATTTTCATCAAACTGATATAACGTGTTTCTAATGTGATTCATGACTCAGAAAAGCCATGTTAAAACTGAATTTGCCGAGGTTGTGCTGTCGCTTTGCGCTTATTCACTATTCGTATAATGTATATTATGTCAAATAATAAAAACATCGGGCAGGACACGAAATCTAAGTACTCATATCACCGCACAGTTCCCTCTTCACCTTGAGTATTCGATAAGGAGACGAAAATGAAAACAATTTCGACAGGCGTCATCGGGGTTCCCGTTCTTGTTGCGGTCTTTGGAATGATGGGTGGATGCGCCACCAATGCAGATCTGCAGCGAATCGAGAAAATGGCGCAGGAGGCCAAGCAGTCCGCAGATCAGGCAAACGCCAACGCCAACAAAGCAATGGATACTGCCAATGCGGCCAAGCAGGCGGCCGATGCCTCCCAACAACAGGCTGCTGCTGCCATGAAATGCTGCCTGGATAACAGCGAAAAAATGAACCGCATGTTCCAGAAGTCGATCAAGAAATAGTCGTGGTTCAGCTGAGCACCCCGGTCTCCGTCGGGTTCGGCATGGGGGTCACAGCCCAGCGGAAGTTGCCTTGCCTACGGATAAATAGCGATTGGAATACCCCAGTTCCGCTCGGCGACGCCCATGACCCGCTCCCAATTCATCGTAACCGTCTTCGTCCGCGTTGCCGCAAGGATGGCCCGCACCGCCGGGGTCATGTTTACCCCACCCTGGTCGTCGGCGAGAGGCGGATGACTCTCCAGAAACAGCACGCCGAACTTCCAACCGGCCTTGTATGGCTGGTTGACAATCCGCACGGGCGTGCCGACGGGAACACCGCGGAACAGGTACTCGATATCTACCGGGTAGAGACGGATACAGCCATGGGACACGCGCATGCCGATGCCGTAGCGTCTGTTCGTTCCGTGTATCAGGTATCCCGGCATATCGAGATGCAGGGCGTACTCACCCAGGGGGTTGTCGGGGCCGGGCGGTACTACTGTGGGCAGCGTATCGCCGTCCTGCGTGTGCTCCTGCCGTATCGACGCGGGCGGATACCACGTCGGACGGACAACTTTCGAGACGACCTGCGTCAACCCCAGTGGCGTTGACCAACCTTCGCGACCGATACCGACCGGATAGGTGACCAGCAGCGCCGGCTGGCCGGGCTTCGGAATCGGATAGTAATAGAGACGCATCTCCGGGAGATTGAGCACGATGCCGCTGCGCGGCGCGTCGGGCAGCACGTACTGCGTCGGCACCACGATGCGCGTCCCTGCCCCCGGAAGCCACGGATCGACACCAGGATTGGCCGCCACGATTTCCTCATAGCCCAGGTCATAACGCCGCGCCAGATCGGCCAACGTGTCTTCATAACGCGCCACAACGCGTTGCACGTGGCCCACGACACTCGTGGGCTCGGGTGGCAATTCGTATTCCGCTGCACGGGCTGGAGCGACTCTGAGAGCCAGATAAAACAGGACAATCAGAATCAACCACCAGCGCGGCGGCGCGCTAGATTCGTGCATATCCTGGCGTTGCGCGGCGAGCCACACGAGGCGGTGCTCACAATTGAACGCCGCCCATCCTGGCTGGAGCTACCCGCGTTTCAGTGGCCACGTTTCGGGTCGTCCGTGCTCCGTGGTGGCGGAGTCTTGAGATACTGTTTTGGATTGGCCACAAATGATTTATGGCAGCTGGCGGAACAGAAATAGAAGGTCATCCCCTGATATTCAGTCTTGGCCGCGGCCTTCGTCTCCTCCACGCTCATCCCGCACACCGGATCTCTGGCCATGATACCCTCCTTGCAATGAGCCCTGAACAGCGTTATCCACGCCTCGTTCCCCTGCCCAACTCCAGGTTCAGGAAATAGACGATTACCGTGCGGATTACCACGATGCCGCCGAGGATCGCGAGCGAGTTCCACGCCGGCACGACGATAGTCTGGATGATGTCGCCGGCCAGGAAGAACTCGAGTCCCAGAACCATCTTCTCGCCCATAGCGAGCCGGATGACACCCAGGTCGCTGCGCGCCGCACTCCGCGCCAGCGCTGACCAGCCGCGCCATGCCAGGCCCAGGAGCGCCTCCAGGACGCCCCACAGCACCACGACGATGCCCAAGGCTTCAGTCCACGGCACGACATAGCTCACCCATTGAACAAGCAGTTCATGCATGACTCATTCTGCTTGCATGTGGTCCCGTCGCCCCGACTGTCACGACCGCGACCAGGTGAACACAGTCTGGATGTCGTGACTGACGCCTGGAGCGCGGATTCGCACGGCGATGCGGTAGGGTCCGGGACCTAACAGGGAAAAGTAATTGCCGTAGGTGGTGCTGCCGGCGATCACCATGGTTTCTAGTTTCTTTTCCGCCCGGAAGCTGCCGGGACCCGTGATTGTCGCGGTCACTTCGGCAGTGGTGATCCGTTCGCCTGTCTTGTCGTCGAACAAAGCGACCATAATATGGTTCTCGCCGACCGGCACGCCGCCGTGCATCGCGCTCTCGGGATGCTCGCGAGGATGTCCTCGCACAAGCTCCGCCGGCATCACACCGAAGTAAATCGCTACGCCATCCACCAACTGCCGGTAGTCGGCGGCGCTCACCATAAGCGCCACGAGCATCAGTACCGCAGCGGCTAAGCGCAACAACCTTGATTTGTATCTCGTTTGCATGACACACCTCCGTCAAAACAGACATCGACACGGGTAAAACCCCGTTTGGCAACGACCACATGGCGCCGCGTTGGCGGAAGAAAGCCCGCACGTGTGTGGCGTACTTCTGGTACGCCTCGCCTAGCAGCGCCGGCACTTCGCGACCCGGTGATGAACTACGCCGGCCACCTACCTCAGTTGCCAACTGAATGTTCGTACGTCAATTCCGCCGACGCCGGTAATGCGAAGCACCACCGTTGTGGGATTTTCTGTCAGCGGCTGGAATCGCAATATCCCGCGACGGTGATGGCCCCCAGGAGGATCGCCTTCCCAGCCGAGGGGCGCGTGTGACTTGCCTTGGACATCGATCAGCGTCGCGACGCGGCTCATGTCCTGGTTCAGTGGCTGCGTGTGCGTTTCCAGCGTGACCTCAAAGTCCCAGCTTGGCGTGCCGGATGTGAGGTTGCGCGGCACGACCGTGACGTTCACACCGCCCTCGCGACTGGTCTGTGCCGCCGGAAGCGGCGGTGCAGCGAATATGTATTCCCACGGCAATGCAATCGCGACCGTAAGTGCAACGACAAGCAGTCGGCTGCTACGCTTCATGTCTGTCGCCCGCCATCAGTGTCATGTGTCGCGCAGCCTCTATCACCTTGCGTCCGACGTAGAGGATGCCGGCAATATTGAAGGCAAGCCCCACCCAGAACAGCCCGACCTGATATTGCGCCAGCAGCGCCACTACGCCGGTCGCGCCGAGCACGGGTAGCACGTTAGTCACATAATGGGCACAGCACGAAATCATTGCCCCGGTGGAAGTGGCCCCCGCGACTGTCACGACTTTTCCCGAAGCGTCGGCGTGACTCGTGATACGCCGCAGATAGGAGTAGAGGCCTATCTGGACACCAAAGCCGACTGTCAGTGCCAGGACGAAATACCAGAACGTAGCGAACTGCGTCCGCGCGAACTCCCACCCGGAGACCAACGTAAGAACAAGAAAGTAGGCGCCGAGCAGCAGCATTGAGGCAAACACACCCCACCCCGCTGGTTTGGCCAAGTCGTTCGATTTCATGGTTTGACTGCAAGGACTGGCCAGCGACACGGCAAGCCATGCCAATGACATTGAGGCGATCCTTGCTTTAGACTACTGGTGTGACGGTTCAAAAAGTTCTCCTGTTTGCCAGAATGAATTTCCGTGGGAAATTGGCCTGGTGGCCCAGACATACGTCTGGTCGAGCCAGAATGGATCAACACGCGATCACGGGCTGCTGGGTCCAGCCCTGGACTGTCGCACACTACACCTCCTTACGCGGGGCAGCGTGATGCGGACGAGCTGTATCAAAGACGTGCACGCAGGAAATGAAGTGTGCCTGGCGCGAGCGAGTCACCGCGAAACGAGGCGGATCCACACAAGGCTTATGCGCCATCGGTCCCGCTGCATATCCTTGGCCCGAATCGGCATCCCATCCTGCGACGCAATGCCGAAATGCTAGAGTCTATCCTCGAAGCTGCGTGCTGCTTTGATACACATCAAAATTGAACACCTTTTACGTGTGAAGTGTGTGCTGTCTGTCGTTGCTGGTTGAGGATAATACCCCGTGATTCGTAGGTGAGTTTTCCGTGCTGCTCAGTGCCAGCGCCGAAACCGTGCAAAGAAAAACCGCCACGCTTGTTTGACACGCAAGGCGGACTATCATGGATGCTTTCCGCATTTCTGGTTGCGCCACAATAACGTGTGCGTGTCAGCCACGTCACACTTGTTGGCAAGGAGTAAGCCATGAAACTCTACTATTATCCCGGCGCTTGCTCGATGGCCGTGCATATCGTGCTACGCGAGGCCGGTTATCCATTCGACCTGGTAAAAGTGGATCTGGCAAAAAAGCAGGCCGAGCGTGGCGAAGACTATCTCAAGATCAATCCGAAGGGGTACGTGCCCGCCATGCAACTCGATGACGGCCAGGTGCTCACGGAAGATGCGGTAATCCTGCAGTACCTCGTGGACCACAAGCCCGATGCCGGGCTCGCACCGAAGCCCGGGACCATGGAGCGCTACCGTTTCCTCGAGTGGTTAAACTTTATTGCCACCGAAGTCCACAAATCCCTCGGCGCCCTCTTCAACCCCGAGCTCACGCCGGAATGGAAGGAACACCAGATCGCCCTCTTCGGCCGGCGCTGCGATGTAGTGGCGCAGAAGCTGGGCGGTAAGCCGTTTCTGATGGGTGACACCTTTACCGCGGCCGACGCCTATCTGTTCGTCATTCTGGGCTGGACCGGTTTATTCAGGATCGACATGAGCCGCTGGCCCGTGCTCAGGGATTACATGGCGCGCATCGCCGAGCGCCCGGCGGTAAAGGCGGCGATGAAGGCCGAGGGGCTCATCAAGTAACAGACCCGAGGACTGACCGAACACGCTGGCGTCTGCCGACGATGCCCGGTGGTCGTGGCTAATCCTTCGCTTTGGCGCGCGGCTCTTTGCTCTTGGTGGCTCCGGCGGCCGCGGCCTTCGGTTTGGTGGACGACTTCGCCCCGTGTTCTTTCAGCAGCTTGACCACATCCATCTTGTCGGCCTCGATCGCGTAGTCGGTGGCGGTCTTGTTGAATTTGTCGGTCAGGTTGATATCAGCGCCTTTATCCAGAAGCAGGCGGGTTATCACGGCGAACCCGCGGCCGGTGGCATAAAACAGGGCGGTGCGACCCTGTTCGTCACGCGCATCGACCTTCACACCGCGATCAATAAGCAGCTTCACAATCGACACCTGGCCGGTGAGCGAGGCGAACATCAGCGGAGTCACGTCACCCTTGCTGCGTGCATTGATGTCGGCGCCATTGTCGAGCAGGGCCGCCGCGATTTTGTCTTCACCAAGCGTAGCGGCGCGCATGAGCGGGGTCACGCCCTTGCTGTCGCCAAGATCAGCCGCGGCCTTGTTGGCAAGCAACAACTGCGCGGCTTCCGCGCGTTTCTGCTCGATGGCCCATTGCAGTGCCGTGCGACCCATCGAATCCTTGACGTCGATATCGGCCTTCGCCGCCATAAGTGCCTTCATCGCGCCCAGGCTACCGGTGGTAGCGGCGATGATTAGCGGGGTGCGTCCTGCGTTATCCAGCGTATTGATCTCGGCACCTTGCTGCAGCAGGTATTCCACGATGTCGCTTTTATCGGTGCGGGCAGCATAGGTGAGGACAGTCGAACCGCCACCGTCCCGGGCTTCGAGCGTGGCGCCCTTCTTGAGAAAGAACTCGACCATTTCCTTATTCCCCAGACCGGCCGCCACCATCAAGGGTCTGGCCTCCTGCATAAAGGCGGTTTCAAGACTGGCGCCGTGGTCCAGATAGATTTTGACGAGATCCAGATTCTTCTGCCAGATCGCGTAGATCAAGGGTGTGTTGCCATCACCATCGCGCACGGAGAGCTTGGCGCCTTTATCGATGAGCAGTTTGACGATATCGACATCACCCTTCTTGGCCGCCAGTGGCAACGGAATGTTGCCAAGCTCATCGCCGACATTGACGTCGGCGCCACGCTCGATGAGATTCTTGGCCGCTTCCGGTTGCTTGCTTTGCAGCGCGACCAGCAACGCGGTAGAGCCGTCGTCATCCGCTGCATCGATATCGATACCGCGGTCGAGCAAGAGTTTCATTACCGCAAGATGGCCGCGGCTGGCGGCGAGCATCAGGGCATTGGCGCCACTGATGTCCTGGGCCCGTAGCCGCGCGCCTTTGTCCAGCAGCAGGCGGACCGTCTCTGTCTGGCCATTTGCCGCCGCGTGCAACAGCGGTGCGGCGCCGCGTTTGTCCTTGGCGTTGATGTCCGCGCCGTGTTCCAGCAGGGCCGCCACGATGTCACGATGGCCGCCCTTGGCCGCGGCATGCAGGGGCATGGTTCCGGATTCATCCGCCTTGTTGACGTTCGTTTGCGGTCCAAGCACCTTGAGCAGCAAATCGGTCTTGCCCTGCCCCGCCAGCTCCACCAGCGCCTTCACTTCCGGATCAACGGCGACAATCGCGTCCTTGGCGGGCGCCGGAGGCTGGGCGGCGCACAACACCACGGGATATACGGAACAAACGACGGAGCCGATCAGGCTGAACATCAGGATTGTCTTTTTCATTGAATTTACTCCTTCATGCAAAAATGGATAATCATTTCTTCGTTAGCCCTCGCTGTTTCCACAGAACATACAGCACGGGGATGACCAGCATCGAAACCAGTGGCGCGGTGATCATGCCGCCGATCATCGGCGCTGCAATGCGCCGCATAACCTCGGAACCCGCACCACTGCCTACCATGATTGGCAGCAGCGCGGCGACAACGACCGCGACGGTCATGGCCTTGGGGCGCACGCGCAGCACGGCACCGTCGATCACGGCCTCGTGCAACTGCGCGAGAGTCGCGGGACGATGACGTTGCATCGCCTGATCAAGATAAACCAGCATCACCACGCCGAATTCGGCGGCGACACCGGCCAAGGCGATGAAGCCCACGACGACAGCGACCGAGAGCTGGTAATCCAGGCCAAACAGCAGCCAGATGCCTCCGACCAGTGCGAGCGGCAAGGCGCCCATCACCATGAGGGCTTCGGTCATGTTGCGGAAATTGAGATACAACAGCAGAAAAATCAGCGCCAGCGTCAACGGCACGATATAGCCAAGCCGCTCGCTCGCACGGGTGAGATACTGATACTGGCCGGACCACCCGATCGAATAACCCGGAGGCAGTTTCACGTGCTGCGTCACGACGCGCTGGGCATCGGCCACGTAGGAGCCCAGATCGCGCCCCTTGATGTCGACGTAGACCCAGCCATTCAGGCGCGCGTCTTCGCTCTTGATCATTTCGGGACCGTCCTTGATTGCAACGTCGGCGACATCCGCCAGACGAATCTGTTGCCCGGTGGCAAGGAACACCGGAAGCTGTTTCAGTGTCGTAAGTGAATTACGCACTTCCGCGGGATAGCGCACGTTGATCGGATAGCGCTCGCGGCCTTCCACGGTATAGGTGATATTCATACCGCCGACGGTCATGGCGATCATCTCATATATCTCGGCCACGCTCAGGCCGTAGTGTGCCGCCGAATCACGATCGACATCGATCTCGATATAGCGCGCACTGCCGGCGCGTTCGGCATACACCGAGGCCGTGCCGGGCAGTGGTCGCAGCAGTCCTTCGATCTGTGCGCCGATTGTCTCGATTTCATGCAGGTCCGGCCCGGAAACCTTCACGCCCAGCGGCGTCTTGATGCCCGTAGCCAGCATGTCGATGCGCGCCGCGATCGGCATCTGCCAGGAATTGGTCACGCCGGGTATCTGCACGCGCTGGTCCAATTCCTCGATCAGCCTCGGCAGCGTCATGCCGCTGCGCCATTGGCCACGCGGTTTGAGACGAATAGTCGTCTCCATCATCGTCAGCGGCGCCGGGTCGGTGGCGGTTTCTGCCTGACCGATCTTGCCGAACACCCGGTCGACTTCGGGCACGGTCTTGATCAAGCGGTCAGTCTGTTGCAACAGTTGTTGCGCCTTGCCGGCAGAGAGGCCCGGCAAGGTGGTCGGCATGTACAGCAGATCGCCTTCATCGAGCCGTGGCATGAATTCGGAACCGAGCCGCGACAGAGGCCAGAGACTCGTAGCCACCAGCAGCACA
>Ga0153916_10003052_pt1 | contig 12340 bp, 10 predicted proteins | sample Opewatmetagenome_FD_109642 | JGI IMG/M metagenome (GOLD analysis project Ga0153916, IMG submission 109642) | Freshwater wetland microbial communities from Ohio, USA - Open water 3 Core 3 Depth 4 metaG | ecosystem: Environmental > Aquatic > Freshwater > Wetlands | place: USA: Ohio, Lake Erie...
CAGTACATGTGCGCCAAGATCGGCCTGGTGACCGGGCGCGGCCTGGCCGGCGTGCTACGCGAGCATTACCCCCGCGCGCTCTATCCGGCGGTGATCACCATCGTGATCGCCAACACCCTGAACGCGGGAGCGGATATCGGGGCCATTGCCGCGGCGATCAACCTGCTCGTGCCAATCCCTGCGGTCGCGCTCATCGTCCCGGTTAGCTTCGGGATCATCGGCCTCCAGGTCTTCGGGACGTATCGCCTCATCGCGAATGTCTTCAAGTGGCTTGCCCTGGCCCTCCTCGCCTACATCGGGGCCGCCCTGTTCGCGCGGCCCGACATCGGGAGCGTCCTCGCCGGAACGCTGGTCCCGACCGTCCAGCTTGACCCGAAGTACATCGGCATCGTCGTCGCGCTGCTCGGCACGACCATCTCGCCCTATCTCTTCTTCTGGCAGGCGAGCCAGGAAGTGGAGGAGCAGATGAGCATCGGGCGCGTCCACCTCTGGCAACGCGAGGGGGCCTCGCGGTTCGAGCTCACGAACGCCCTGTGGGACACCCTCGCCGGCGCGGCATTTGCCGGGGTCATCGCCTACTTCATCATCCTCACCACCGGCGCGACCCTGATCGGTCTCACTATCCGGTCTACCCGATCGCCCAACACGTCGCCGAGAAGGTGCGCGCGCTCACGCTGCCGCGCGACGTCGAGAACACCCGCGCACGAGACCTCGTCGATCTCGCCTGGTTCGGTCAGCGTTTCTCGTTCGGCTCTGATGCCCTCATCGTCGCCTGCGTTGCGACGTTCGAATATCGGGCGACATACGCTTGGCCACCCACCATACCCAAGCCGCCAACGGATTGGCGGAGGACGTACGAGCGGTGGCGAGCCGAGCTCGACCTTTCGGACGCGACGCCAGAGGACGCGGCCGCATCAGTGACGGCCTTTCTGGATCCGGTGTTGGCGGGCATACGCGGCCAACATTGGGAGCCCGAGACGCGGAGTTGGAGCAACAGGCCCTGGCGGGCCTGGTCGTGGCCTGCGTAGGCCGACCTCAGTCCGGCCATGTTCACAAGCGTCGAGATCGCCCTGGGCGACTTCAGGACCGGGGACGTTGAGGTAGGTCGGTGCGACATGGGCACGTCGGCCGAACCGCTGAGAGTGCGATTCTGAGCAGATATAGAACAAATGGTCGGGACGAGAGGACTTGACCTCGGGCAACTGACCTCATCGATGTCGTGTACGAACCAGAGCGCAGCCCTGAGCAGGCCGGCAAAGTCCACGGTGGAACGGGACAGCCGTTACGTTTCGCCACGACGGGCGTGTCGGCCCGGCCAGACCGTGGCAACTTCAGGGTCGCCGCGATCCCAGGACGTCCTTGTCCGCGAAGCCGGCGTCCTCGACAACTGTCGCATGGCGCCAGCCGCGGCTTTGGGCGGCGATGATCGTGGCGCGCTGGGCGTCGAGCAGTCGACGACGCGAACGGATCCAGGTTCAGCCCAAAAGAAGCCGAACGGCCACGACCGTGCCAACCACGATGATCAGCCCGCGAAGCAACGACGGCGAGAGTCGACGCCCGACGAGAGCCCCGACCTGACCTCCCATGATCGAGCCTGCCGCGACGAGCACGGCAGGCTCCCAGGCGACCTGGGCCACGGCGATGAACAGGATTGCAGCCACGCCGTTGACCGTGAAGGCGAGGACGTTCTTGAGCCCGTTCAGTCGCTGCAGGCCGTCCGGGATGAAGACCGCGAGGATCGCGATCAGGATGACGCTCTGGGCGGCGCCGAAGTACCCGCCATAGATCGCCGTGGCGTAGACGAGGAGAGGGAGGACCCATGAGCCTTCCAGGGCCGTCCCATGACGAGCCGCGAGAGCGTGCGACAGACGAGGCTGGATCGCGACGAGTGCGCACGCGAGGAGGATTAGGACCGGCACGATGCGCCCGAATGCGGACGCCGGCAGGACGAGCAGCAGTATTCCGCCGGTAAGGCCGCCCAGGGCGGCAGCGACGCCCAGCCGGGTCGCACGGCCCTTCTGGCCGACCAACTCCCTGCGATATGCCACGGCCCCACTTGCAGACCCTGGGACCAGCCCGATCGTGTTCGCGACATTGGCCACGACGGGCGGATAGCCGAGTGCCAACAGGGTCGGGAACGTGACGAGCGAACCCGACCCGACGATCGTGTTGATCGCGCCGGCCGCGAGACCGGCGCCGATGATGATCAGGGCGTGGAACGGCGTCACCGGGGCCTCATCGCTTCAGCAGCCTAATCCAGGGGTATCGCCGGGGCTACCACGCCGCCGCGGCTCCGTCAGACCGCGGATCCGAGGCGGCCCCGAACCCGGTGTCGGTCACCTCGATCACCTGCGCCTGACCCACCTCTTCATCGAAGTCGGCCAGCGAGTCCGTCTCGAATCCGGCCCGCCTGAACTGGTCGCGCATGGTGTCGATCCGGCCCTCCAGGCGAACCGCGCTCTCGGAGGAGCCGACCTCAAGCCCGCCGAGCACCCAGCGCGCTGCGTTGACGGCCTCGGCCGGCCGGTAGCCGAGATCGAGCATCCGGCCCAGGAGCTCAGCCTGGATCTGCGGCTGGGCCTTTCCGCCCATTGTCCCGCTCAGGTACGCGACCCGCCCACCACGCCGCACCAGGACCGGCATCAGCGTGTGGGGCGGACGTCGTCCGGGAGCGAGGGCGTGCGGCGCATCGGGATTGAGTGAGAACCCGGCGCCTCGGTTCTGGACGATGATCCCGGTCCCCGGCTCCAGGATCCGGGCGCCGAACGAGTGAAACACGCTCTGGATGAGGACGATGCCCAGACCCGAATCGCCCGCCGCACAGATGGCAACCGTGTCTCGTCCGGTCGGCTCGAGTCGTGACGGCCCATGATCGGCGCCCCGGCGGTCCATCCCCCGCCGTAGCCACGCAACATGGTCGGGGGCGAGGAGGGCCTCGACCGGCACGTCTCCGTCGGCCAGATATCGGTCGCGGTCCGCGTTCGCAAGGCCAAACAGCCGGGCGACACGCGGCGCCTCCGGCCCGGTCGGATCGAACCCGGGCGCGGCACTCTCGAGCGCCGCGAGGATCTCGAGGAGAACGAAGCCCTGTGAGTTGGGCGGCGTCGTCAGGACCTCCCAGCCGCGGTAGATCCCCGTCAGCGGTTCTTCGGTCGCCGTCCGGTGCGCAGCGAGGTCGGATGTCTGCAGCGGCGACCCCAGGGCTCGAAGCCCTCTGACGAAGCGCTCGCCGATCTCACCGTCGTAGAACGCACCGACCCCACCGGCCGCCAGGGTCTCGAGCGTGCGCGAGAGGCCGGGCTGGCGAACCGTCGCGCCCTCGGACAGCGGCGCTCCGTCTGCAAAGAAGATATCCCCGATGCCGGGCTCCCTCGCGAGTTCGCGCTCGTCGTGCTCCAAGGCGAGCCGCAACGACCGGGAGACCGGGAATCCTTCACGAGCGCGAGCGATGGCCGGAACGAAGGCGTCCGCCAGAGCGAGGCGACCGCCCAAGCCGTGGATCGACTCCCATGCCGCGAGCACCCCTGGCACCGTGATCGACAGTGGCCCGGTCACGGGCATCCGGTCGTAGCCAGCCCGAACCATCGTCGCGTCGAGCCCGCGTGGTGCACGGCCGCTCCCGTTGATGGCCACGACTCGACCAGACGGCCCGCTGACCAGGGCGAACGCGTCGCCGCCGATCGTGCACTGGTGGGGGTAGACAACCGTGAGCATCACCGCGGCCGCGAGTGCTGCGTCGATCGCCGTGCCGCCCGAACGGATTGCCTCGAGGCCGGCCTCAGTGGCGAGCCGGTGCGGGGTCGCCAGGGCTCCTCGGCTGCCGCGGGCATCCAGGCCGGCCGTGACGATCCCGCCGAAAGGCACGTCCTGCTCAACGCCGCCCGATGTCACTCAGGCCCCTAGAGGATCTTCGAGAGGAACGCCTTCGTCCTCTCGTGGGTCGGGCTCTCGAAGAAGTGGAGCGGTGTCCCCTCCTCGATGATCTGGCCGTCATCCATCATCACTACCCGGTCGGCGACCTCGCGGGCGAAGCCCATCTCGTGGGTGACGACGATCATCGTCATGCCCTCGCGGGCCAGCTCCTTCATGACCTCGAGGACCTCGCCGATCATCTCGGGGTCCAGAGCGCTCGTCGGCTCGTCGAAGAGCATGAGCGCCGGCTTCATCGCCAGCGCCCGGGCGATCGCGACGCGCTGTTGCTGGCCGCCCGACAGCTGGCCGGGATAGGCGTCCGCCTTGGCCGCCAGCCCGACACGGTCGAGGAGGGCGCGGCCCATCTCGACGGCCGCGGCCGTGGGCATGTTCCGCACCTGGACGGGCGCCAGGATGACGTTTTCGAGGGCGGTCTTGTGGGGGAAGAGATTGAAGCGCTGGAAGACCATGCCGATCTCCTGGCGCTGGGCGGCGATGTTCCTCTCCTTGTCCTCGACCAGCTTGCCGTTGGCCTCGCGGTAGCCGATGAGGTGGCCGTTCACGAAGATCCGGCCCTTCTGGATCTTCTCGAGGTGGTTCAAGCACCGGATGAACGTCGTCTTGCCCGAACCGGATGCGCCGATGACGACCACCACCTCCTGGCGCTTCACCGTCATCGACACGCCTTTGAGGACATGGAGCCGGCCGAACCACTTGTGGACGTCGGTCGCCTCCACGACGACCTCCGTGACGAGCGGCTGAGGTCCTCCAATGGCATCGAGCAGGTCGTGCGGTGCCTCGATGCCCATCAGCGGCCGTCCGACGCGTCGTCGGCCTCCGTCGGACGAACGAGGCTGGTCAATCGTTCGAGCACGGATGGTCCGTCGGCCGCGGATGTTGACTTCCCGAAGTACCGCTCGATGCGCGACTGGACGAGACCCCAGGCCGTCGTCAGCAGCAGGTAGTAGGTGGCCACGACGAGCAGCAGCTCGAAGACGCGGAACGTTGCCGAGACGAGCGTGTTCGTGCTGAGCAGCAGCTCCTGGACGCCGATCACGCTCACGAGCGACGTGTTCTTGAGCATCGAGTTGAACTCGTTTCCGAGCGGCGGGATCACGAACCGGGCGGCCTGCGGCAGCACGACCAGTCGCATCGACTTTGCATACGTCATGCCGAGTGACTTCGCGGCTTCCGTCTGCCCCGGATCGACCGAGAGAATCCCCGCCCGGATGATCTCGGACATGTAGGCGCCCTCGTTGAGGCTCAGGGCCACGATCGCCGCCTGGATGTTGCCGGCGAACGTGAAGGGCCCCAACTGGATGTCGTGGAACCGGAAGATCCCGGCGGCGGCGAGGGCGGTGTAGACGAACACGATCTGGACCAGGAGCGGCGTACCGCGGATGACCCAGGTGTAGAGACGGGCGATTGATCGAAGCGGCCACGCCCGGGAGAGGCGCGCGAACGCGGCGAGCAGCCCGATGACGACGCCGAGCGTCTGGCCCGCCACGGCGAGGCCGAAGGTCAGGGCAAGCCCTTGCAGGTAGCCCTGACTCGGTTGCAGCAGGTAGTGCCAGAAGAACGAGGGGTCGAAGTTGATGACGGCGAGGCTGGCCATGCCGCCATCAACGTCTCCGACCGTCATCGAATGAGCGCCGTCGGGGAGCGCAGGCTCAAGGAAGCGCGTCCCCCTGGATCCCGAACTGGGTCAGGATCTGGAGATATGTCCCGTTGGCCTTGAGCGCGTTGAACGCTGTCTGGATCGCGTCCGTCAGCGCGGTGTTCGTCTTGACGACCCCGATGCCCGTGAGGATCTGGCCGAACGGCTGCCCGGCGACCTCGAAGGTGCTCGGCGTCTTCTCGATGTAGTACGCGGCCGTCTCGAGCGTCGTGCCGTAGGCGTCCACCTGCCCGATCTGCAACTGCTGCAATGCATCGGTGTCCTTCGGGAACACGACGATGTCAATGAGCGGCTTGTTGGCCTTCTTGAGCGTGTCGTTTTGCGTGGTGAGAATTGTCTGGATGGTCGTGCCGTCCTCGACCGCGACCTTCAGGCCGGACAGGTCGTCGAGCGTCTGGATGTGCTTCGGGTTGCCGCTGGCCACGAGGATCGACTGGCTCGAGTTCATGTAGTCGACGAGGTTGATGACCTCGCGTCGGGCGGGTTTGTCGAACAGCTGGGACATGATCGCGTCGCAGTTGCCCGCCTGGAGCGCGGGGATGAGCCCGCTAAACGGGATGTTCGACCAGACTGCCTCCAGGCCGAGCTGGGCCGCGATCGCGTTGCCGAGCGCGATGTCGGATCCGGTCGGCTGGTTGTTCGCATCCATGAACTCGATCGGCGGCGAACTGATATCCGAGCAGAAGACGATTTTGCCCGCGGTCTGGATGGCCGGCGGCGCCACCGCCGGCGTCGGAGCCACGGACGGTGCTGTCGTTGCCGACGCGGCCGTCGTCGCAGCGGGCGTCGTGACTGGACTCGGAGTCGCGGCCGCCCCGGAGCAGGCGCCGAACGCAACGGAGACCAGGACTGCGATCAGCGCTAGCCCGCGTGACCCAGAAGACATGTGTTGCTCAGCACGATGCATCGCTTCCTCCTTTGGAGACTACTGCCGCTGTGTGGGGACGCCTCAACAGGGGAGGCCACCGATGGGACGACGCGATCGGTTGCCTCACCCCCTGACACGACGGCGCGGCGACGCACCTGGGGCCGGATGGTCCGCTCTGGGGCGGGCGACCTGACGGGACGCGGTAGCGGATGGGCCCGCTTCGGCGACGATCGACCCGATTGCGCGGACGTGTTCCACCGTCGCCGTCGCTGCGGCCGCGGCGTCATGGTTGACGATCGCATCGAGGATGGCCCGATGCCCCGCCAGTGATGCCGAGCGGCGCTGCGGGCTCTGGAGCGCGTCCTGTCGGATCGAGGCCATCCAGTCGGCCGTGATCTCGACGATCCGCCAGAGGAGCGGGTTGTGCGTCGCCCGGGCGACCAGGTGATGGAAGTGGCGGTCCAGGGCGGCGTAGTCGGCTCGTGATCCGGCCTTCTCCATCTCTCCCACGGCCGCGGTGAGACTGCGCAGGTCGGCCGGCGTCGCCCGCAGGGCAGCGCGCGAGGTGATCGGCGGCTCGATCGCCTCACGGAAGTCGAGGATGCTCCGGAGGTCACGAGACTCCGGCGCCATCACGCCCAGGAGGCTGTCGCCGAGCCCACCACCGTCCGCGTTGACGACCACCGTCCCCCGCCCGGGTCTGCGCTCCACGAGCCCCTTGAGCGTGAGCTCGTGAATGGCCTCCCGGACCGACGCCCGGGACACCCCGAGCTGCGCAGCGAGCTCCCGCTCGCTCGGCAGCCTGGCGCCGGCGGGGAGCTGGCCCTGCTGTAGCACCCGTTCGAGCATGGACGACAAGGCGTCCGGCAGGCGGGCGGTCTGCACGGCGAGCTGCGACCAGTCGACCGCCTGTTCCGCTGCGCGCGCCGCTGCCGCCTTGTCGGTCACCCGAGCGTCCTCACTCTGCTGGGCGGGCCGTCCATTTGTGGTCTGCTGGACGGATGGTCAGACCACACTAGTCACATGGAAGAGTGTCGTCAAGCCTGGTCGGCTCATCGGATGTCCTTTGGGGGAGCCGTGACGGAGATCCTCGAGTGGGCCGGGGTCATGGCTCGGAATGAGAACGCGTGCTACCCGGCTACGCGTTTCGCGATGACTTGTGACTGGTCGGGGCGAGAGGAGTCACACCACCGCGACCGACCTCAATGTCCCCGTACTGCTGCTCAGGATCGAGCTCACCGGGGTCGAAACATGGACGCGGCAGTCGATTGCCTGATGCTCGAGGCGCCTACAAGGTCGGGTTCAGTTTCAGGATCCGGTAGGCCGGACTTGCCCGCCGCACCATCTCGCGCACCCGATCCTCCTCGAACCCGAGCTCGTGAAGCAGACAGGCTTCGATAAGGACGGTCAGGCGCTGGGTCACTCCCATGAGTTCGCGGGCGCTCGTGCCGATCGGCTGCGCCTCCGGATCCTGGTGCGCTCGGTAGTTGCGCGCCATCGCGACCCGCACCGCCCACCGGTGGATGTTCTGGGGCACGACGTCGCCTCGCATCCACTCGTGGAGTTTCACCAAGGCTTCGATGCGGTCCGAGAGCCGGTACTCCTTGGGGGTCGCAAGCACCTCCGCGAGCCAGTCGCGATGCGCTTCTGGAGCGACGGACAGAAGGGCAGCGGTGCGCTCGTCGTACGCGACCTGATCCGGACGGGCTCCAGATGCGCCGGTGGTACGCCTCCGCCGCCTGGACAAGGTTCTGAAAGCGATCCTCTTCGAACATCGTCTCCGCGTATCGCGTCGCGAAGAACATGTTCATCACAGGCTCGAGGCGGCGGGACGCGGACAGCCAGGCCGACAAGCGCTCCGAAATCCGGTCGCCGAGGTCGGTGACGGTGAAGAGGAGTTCGTCGGGCATGAAGCGTCGCTCCGGCTCGGAAGCACGGAGTTTCCTGGGCCAGACGACCTCACAGCGCAGATCCGCGCTCGGCTCCGACAGCTCCATGCGCTCGATTTCGATCGCTCGACCGGTCGCGAGTGCCACGAGTCGCTGAAGCGGGCCCGCATACGCCTCGAGCCAATCGGCCTTGGTCAGCCCGTGATCGAGTCGGAGGCGCAGCAACGTGTCGAGGGACAGACTTGCCTGGCGATGGAAATCGCCAGACGTCGACAGGCTCGTGCGGACCAGCAGCTCGCCCCCGTCGAGATCCGCGCGCACCGACTCTGGCACGTCGCCCGAGACGACAATCCGTTTCGGCCTCTCGTGGGACGGAGTCAGGCTGAGCCCGAACGGACTCGCATCACGCCAGTCGATCAGGCGCTCGATGGCGAGATCGAGGTCGGAGAACGTCGCGCGGTCGGGATGGACGTGAGCTCCGACGTACGCAGCCCTGCCGACTAACTCGAAGACGGCCGACTCCGCGTCCTCGATGTGCATCTGACGGAGCGCGAACCGCGCATCCGCCAAGGTGACCGATTGGCCGCTGGCGGTTCTGCCGAAGACGAAGGGTAGGTCGCGCGTGTGGCCGAAGATGGTGCCGATGCTGGCTGGCAGGCCGAGGTTCGGGTCGATCGAGCCGATCATGACCAGCGTCGGCCGCGCCTCGTGCGAAAGCGTGAGCGTGCCGGGCACTGTGTGGTCAGGACTCTCCGGGAGCCACCACACGCCCTGCAGGTCACCGGTCAGCATGCCGCAGCCTTGTCCCCTCGCCCTTCACAGCATCCGCTCTCAGGCGCGACCCCGCACAGAGTCCACGAAGCTCGGCGCCAGCGCCGCGAGCGCATCCAGGATCTCCGCCTCCGTTCTCGGCGGTCGGGTACGGTCCTCCTCCATTTCGCGGAGGGCGTCGAGGACGACCTGGGGATCGAGCGTCCACTGGTTCACCAGGAACGCGTCGAGGGACTGGACCTCGATGCCGAGCTCGAACAGGTCGGCCGGAGCGAAATCGGAGACGTTGCGGGTGACGATCGCCTCGGCGCGGGCGGCCAGCGCGGCGGCGACCACGTGCCGATCGCCCGCGTCCACGGTTGTCGGAACGGCGGACAAGAACCGACCGACCCCCGGGCGCATCGCCTCCGGAAAGGCGTCGCGCATCGCGTCAAGTCGTCGGTCGACTTTCGCAGCGTCGATCCCGCGGCGAACGAGGCTGTCGCGAACCTCGGTGAGGATCTCCTCACTCCAGGCCGGGCGGTACAGGCGACGCTCGGCCAGGCGCAGCAGAAGATCGACGCTGATGTGCGGATGGAGGACGTCCGCGTCGAGGAGGGCGACGTAGGCCAAGCGTCACTCCTCGTAGATGCCGAGCTCGTCTGCCTCCTGGCTCAGCTCTCGGAACAATCGACGTCGGTGGGCGCTGCGCTCGGCGCGGAAGCGCAGGGCGTCCTCGATCGCGATGCGTCGATGGGTCCCCACCATCTCGAACGGAATCCGCCCAGCCTCGAGCAGTCGGATGAGGTACGGCCGCGAGACGTTGAGCAGCTCGGCCGCCTGACGGGTCGTGAGCATGCGCTCGACGGGAAGTAGCGATACCCGGTTGCCCCGCAGAAGCTCGCGGGAGGCGAGCTCGAGCACAACCCGAAGGGCGTCGGGAAGCTCGACAGTGGTGCCTTCGGCCGTCAGCTGCACCTCGGCAGCCGACTGCGTCAGCGCTTCCACGGCACGGAGCGCCTCTCGGTCCGCGTGGCGAGCGGCAATCAGCTCACGGTCCAATGTCAGGGTCATGCTGGTCACCTCGGCTGCTGGCCCACAGCCTAGCAGCACAAGTGCAATAAGTGCAACCCCCGAAATGCCCGGGCGCGTGCCGAGTTGATTACCCGTCCGCTCCACCTCCGAGCCAGAACGTGATGACGCCCTGCGGTCTCTGCACCGGGAGTGCATAGGGCTCCAGGTTGAAGGCGAAAAGGACCCCGAAGATGTCGAGGGCGACGCCGGTCCCGTGGTCGCCCGGCAGCCACCAGGTCGATATCCTCCCGTGCGGCTTCGAGGCGGCGATCCACATTTCCGTGCCAATCGGAGTCCCGTGCAGCACGAACGCCCTCGCCGGTGCGTACCTGTTCTGGAGCGCGGCTTCTGGTCCCGCATCGTGCGCCACGAGACCGAGCCCGATCTTGGACAGACTCCGAGCCAGCGGAACCGGGTTGAATCGGCTTCTACCGGAGGCGCTGATCGTGAACCTGACCGTCCCATCTGGCTGGGGCTCGGGCGGATTCGGTGCTTTCGCGCCCCTCCTCCCGCGAACGCGGATGTGGTGTGGAGCGGTCCTCTCGATCGTCATATCCCGAAACTCGGCCCTCGGGAACTTTCCCTTCTTCGAAAGCGGGCCGTAGATCGTGCGCAGGAGTGCGACGGGCTCGAAGTCGATCAGGACCTGATCGAACCGGGAGAGACGGTTGTTGCACTGGGCGCAGACCGCTCGGATGACGAGCATGTCGCCAGCGAGTGACTCCGGAAGGACGTGCTCCTCTGAACCGAAGTCTCCATCGCCCGCTCCGCAGTAGATGCAGCGTGCCGGCCTCTCGTCCCCTGTGGCCGACGGATGGGCTCGTTCGTACGAAAGCAGTTCGTCGAGGACCTCGAACACGAGGGATGCGAATCCAATCGACGCGTCGTGGAAGAGCATCGGGACAAGCGCCGCCATCGGGCCCACGTTCAGCTGCGCGAGCAGTTCCTTGGCCCGCGGGTCGCCCGCGAAGAACTCCCCTTCGCCGTACGCGAAGTAGATGTCCCGGGCCGACACCGGGCGACCGTTCAGCACAAGCGAGAAGGCGAGGCGGTCGGAGCGCTCGAAGGACTTCTCAATCCTCGCCCGCGTCTCGTCGCTGACCGCACCGGTTGCGACCAGCGCGTGCCAGATCGAGCGAAGCTCGATCGGCGAGGTCGGGGCCATGAAAGGCCGTAGGAGGGCGGCCTGTCGAAAGACACGAGCGCCGGCCGAGAACGTCGCGCTTGTAGCCTCGCCGGCTACCCCGCGCCACTCGAACTTCAGCGCGAACTCCTCAGGCGAGCTCTCGAAGACGTCGCGGAGCATCGACGCGGCCCGCCTGTAGGCCCTTATCTTCCGCTGGAACTCGTCCCCGACGCCTGGCAGTGGAGGCGTTCTCGTGGCTGCCGTCGCTTCTTCGAGCTCGACCTGAGTCTCGGGGCCGTCCTCGTGGGTCACAGGGCCCACGTTAACCGGTGCTACCGCGTCATCGCCTTGTCGCTGGGACGACGCCTCGATGTCGCCCCACCCACCCCAGCGTCCCGCATGGCGGCATCCGAGGGCGGCCCTCAAAGTCGGTGGATTCGTTGGTTCCGAACTCAAATAGAACAAATGGTCGAGGCGAGAGGAGTCAAACCTCCACGACCGACTTTGAACGTCAGCCCGGCGCGCCCTGCTAGTGCGTCATGTCGCCAGAGGACATCGACGCCGGGAGCGGATGCACTGACCCGCCAACGGCTGGAGGCCCACGGAAGGCGGCCGTAGATCTCACTCCTCTCCGAGCAGGAGTGACTCAGCTGGCAGAGAATCAGCTTCCCGCGGTGTGTCCGAGCGCTCGGTCCGCGCGGCAAAGACGCGAAGCCCGGTGGCGCTGGGATCAGGATCACCTCCGCCCTCCCGAACAAGCCGTCAGCAACGAGCCAACGCAGTCTGCCCAGCGGACGGACACGGCTCAAGACGTGGCCGTTGTCGCCGCCCAAGGACGGCCAATCCAACCCCGGGCCGAAGCTTGATCTGACGTTCGAAGCCGACCACTGATTAGGTCGGTTTGGTCGGGGCGAGAGGACTTGACCCCGCGGAACCGACCTCATCGAGACCCACGGCCTACGCCTCCGCCTTGATCACCTCGACCCTGACGGGGAGCGCCGGCCAGCGAGTGTCCGTCGTGATGACGCGGTCCGCTTCGAGCA
>Ga0153916_10003053_pt1 | contig 12340 bp, 12 predicted proteins | sample Opewatmetagenome_FD_109642 | JGI IMG/M metagenome (GOLD analysis project Ga0153916, IMG submission 109642) | Freshwater wetland microbial communities from Ohio, USA - Open water 3 Core 3 Depth 4 metaG | ecosystem: Environmental > Aquatic > Freshwater > Wetlands | place: USA: Ohio, Lake Erie...
AGCCAGGCCTGGGCGACCTGCTGCATCCAGGTTCCGATCAGGGAGATCAGCTGGCCGGAGAAGAACAACCGGTAGTTGCGGTGCTGGAACGCCGTGACGCCACGCGACTCGCTCAGCCGGCCGCGGACCAGGGTGGCTGGGCCGATCATCGCGCCGACTCCGCCGCTGCCACCCGTTCCGGATGCGGCGGCGGGCCCCCGTCGAGCTCGGCCAGGTGGACGTCGAGGTGCCGGCCCCGGGCACGCGCCTCCTCGATCATCGCGGCCAGGCGCGCGGCTTTTGCTTCGAGGATCTCGATCTGCCGGTCGACCCGGCCGCGAGCGTCCAGGATGAGGGCACGCCGCTCGTCGATGTCGCCGGTTTGGCGGAAGCGTTCGCGATTTCGCTCGCGCGCCGTGTCGTCCTCGAGCAGCTGACGAATCTGGGCGAGCGAGAAGCCGGCGTCATCGCGAAGTCCACGGATGAACTGGAGGCGCTCGAGGTCCGACTCATCGTAGAGCCGGTAGTCGCCCTCCGACCGCGCCGCCGGCTCGAGCAGGCCCATCTCTTGGTAGTAGCGAATGGCGCGCGTCGTCAGGCCCGTCTCGGCTGCGACCTCGTTGATCCGCAGCAGCCGCCGGCCGGTGGTGTCGTTCATTGAATGCCAACGATACCACAACCTTCACGTTCACGTGAAGGTCCGGTGTGGACGGAGGCCTGCCGGTGGGCGCGACGACCGTTTAGCCGATTGCTGCCTCAGTCGAGCGAGAAGTCGTCCGGGTCATGGACGCCCCGAACCGAAGCAGTTGGGCGACATCCAGCGCGACCCGAGTCCAGCGCCAGTAATGGTACAACCTTGACGTTCACGTGAAGGTCGCGGGTGGTGCGGCACCGCCAACGCGGATGGATCCGGTCGAGGTCGACCCGGATCAGCCTGGCGGCCCCTGGACTTCGAAGGCGAAGTGGAAGATCGGCAGGTGTTCGCCCGGGTGGTCCTCGGCCGCGGTCAGCTGCGGGATCCGGAAGTTGTCGACGCCCTTGATGTCCTTGCCCTTGTAGATGGCCGGGTAGAGGTCGATGAAATGCCAGCCCGGCGCCCCGCTCGCTCGCAGGTGGATGACGACATCTCCCCCGCTGTTGAAGCCGCATGCGTAGCCAAGGAACGCGTTGTCGTAGACGAGCGTGTAGATGTTCGCCGTCTCGGTCCAGCCGACGCCGTTGAGGTGGATGACGATGTCGGATCCGACGGGTCCCGCTGACGGCTCGATCTCGGCGGCCGAGGGCGTGATCACGAAGGACGTCTCGGCCTTGCTGTCGCCGCCGACCGAGGCGCTGATCCTGTGACCGCCCCCGAGGTCGTTCGGGACGGCTAGCGTGACCATGAATGCCCCATTCGAACCTGCGTTGACGGCCTCGAGCGGCGAGACCCGCTCGTCCCAGCCGTTGCCGCCGACGCGGTTGCCGACGACCGTCGACCAATCGAGCTGAACGGCCGCTCCCGGGTCGAAGCCGCGGCCGTGGACGGTCAGCGCCGTCCCGACGGTCGCCGAGGCAGGATCGGTCCAGATCGCGGTCCCGCCGCCTGCCGGCTCGAGGCCGGGCGTTGGTGGCAGGCTCCGTGGCGCGCCGGGGATCACAGCCGGACCATTCGTCACGGTGAACTCCGCGTCGAACGTTGGCCGGTCGGGCTGGGGGGACTGCTGGATGTTCAGGTACGGCACGGTGAACGAGCCGTGGATGATCCGGATGAGGTGCTGGCCCGCTCCGCCCGTGGCGGGGATCGCGACCTGGGCGAGGCCGCCCGTCGTCACCGACGACAGCCAGCCGACGAATGCGTTGTCGTAGGTCACCAGCCAGCTGTTCTGGAGGTCCCCCCAACCGATCCCGTCCATCGTGATCTGGATCGGTGTGCCGGGCGGGCCCGAAGCCGGCGTGACGGTGACCGTCGGGTCGAGCTGGAACCCGGCCTTGTTCAGGACCGTGCCGGCCCGTTCAACGGTGACGTCGTGGGAGAAGCCGTACCCCTGGGGGGCGCGAAACTCGGTGGTGAACGCACCGTTCGCATCGGTCGTCACGGCCCCGAGCGACTGCTCGACGGGATCGAACGTGCGGCCCAGGAACTGCTCGTCTGCGTCGCCGCCGAGGACCCAGCGGCCCTCGACCGTGTTCCAGCCCAGGGCGAGCTCGGCGTTCGACGGGAATCCACTCCCGGTCGCGTGGACGAGCGTGCCCGCAGTGCCGCGCTCGGGCACCAGCCCGAACGTTCCGACGTAGTGGACCGGCGCTGTCGACGGAGCGGCGGAGCTGTCGGGGGCGGAGCCGCTCGAGGCGGACGGGGCGGCACCAGCCGCCGCGCCCTGCTCCGATCCCGCCCCTGGCGTGCGCGCGGCGCCCATCAGGAGGACGCCGCCCGCGGCGCCGCCGACGACGCCGAGGGCAAGCGTGGCGGCGAGCGTCGTCACCGCCAGGCCCTTGCCGAGTTGAGCCGCAACCATGTCGTCTCCGTTCTGTCGCGGACGCCGCGATCGGCTACCCGGCCAGCGGGGTGCGGACCTTGTCGGTGATGGTCAACAGGGATGGCGCCGACTTGAACTGCTCGTACGTGCCGGTCCGTCCGTCCGCGGCAGTCGCCACGATCGTGTACGGCAGGGCACCGGTTGGGTACGAAGCCGGAACGTCCCACGAGGCCGTCCAGAAGCTGTCGGTCGGGGTGTTCTTCGGGTGCGGTCCGAACTTGAGCGCCGCCGTCGAGTCGGGCAGCCGGAGCTCGACCGAGCTAAGGGACTTGTCGTCCATCGGCAGGCCCGTTGCCGGGTCGATGATCTTGACCCGCCAGACGATCTCCTCGTTCCGTGCGAAACGGCTGACCTGGACGCAGCTCTTCTCCGGTTTCTCCTCGGCAGTCAGGTTCTTGCCGCCCAGGACGGTGTCGGCCAGCAGGATCAGCGGCACCTGGGCCGCCGGTGCGGCTGAGGCGGCCGCGAGCTTGGCGCCATCTGTCGGCACCGCGGCGGCACCCGGCTCCTGCGCGCAACCTCCGAGGGTCAGTGCGACCAGCGCTCCGCTGGTCACCAACATCAGGGTGCGGACGCCGATACGGAACGTTCCCATGGCCTCGAACTCCCTTCCATTCACTGCGGTCTTCCGCGGTTCGGATTCACCCGTCGTGCTAGCGGCTGCGTACCTACTCCAAGAGCTCACCCACGGCTTGACCGGCGCGATGGGCCGGCCACACGAGCCGGCGCGGCCAGGCGATGACCCTGAGGACGCTCAGGAGCGCGCCGGCGAGCAGCGCCCAGACCACGAGCGCAAGCCCGATGGCGCCAGGTCCTGCAAGCGCGCTGACGAGCCCGAGCTGGTTCGTGGGCGCCACGACCGTCGGCACGCCCCGTACGCCGAGGTCGACCGGCAGTGACGTGATGCCCGAATCAACCGCCCGGGCGACGAGGGATTGCTCGGAGGAACTGGTCGGACGGTACGCGGTCGTCGCCGTACCGCTCGCGTCGGTCACGGCACTGGCGACGACGACCTGGTGGATGCCCAGGAAATCGACGCCCAGGAGGAACTCGACCGTCTGGCCGTTCAGCGGATGGTTCCCGGCGTCGGTGAGCCGGGCTTCGAGGGTCCACGTGCCGGCCTGACCGCCGCTCGCGGGCGCCGGCTCCGCCTGAACGGTGAGCGATCCGGGCGGCGAGTCCGCGAGTGCCGACGCCGGGAATAACCCCAGCCCTGCGACGAGGAGCGTGGTCGCTGCGGCGCGACCGATCACCCGGGTTCTGCGAGCCATGCCTCGGCCTCCTTCTTCGGAGTCTCGGCGGCTGGCGCCTCCGAGCCCATCAGATGCTCCATTTCGTCAATCGCCAGGATCGGGATGAACCGGAACAGCACGAGCAGGCCGAGCGGGATCGCGGCCGTCGCGCCGAGCGTGATGACGATCGGGACCCAGGTGAACTGGAAGCTGCCCCAGTCCTGGCCGACGAGCGGCGAGGTCGCAGATGGAAGGACGATGAGCAGGCGCTTCAGCCACATCCCGACGACGGCGAGCACCGCGGCGGCCACCACCCGTTCGAGCGCGCGCCGACCGGGTACGGCGACGAGCGCGATCGGCACGATCACCCCAGCCACGACGAACAGCCAGAACAGCGGCGCGTACGGCCCGGCGAGGAGCGTCGTGACGATCGACAGGTCCTCGGTCGTGCCCGAGTACGCGCCGGTCAGGGTCTCGGAGAACGTGAAGTACAGGTAACCAAGGGCGAGCGCGACCATCAGCCGCCCGAGGAGCACGAGGTGGCGTGGCGTGATGAACAGCTCGAGCCGATACGCGCGGCGGAGCGCGGCGACGACCACGATGACCAGGGCGACGCCGGAGTAGATCGCGCCGACGACGAAGTACGGCCCGAAGATCGTGCTGTGCCAGCCCGCCCGGGTCGTCATCGAAAACGCGTACGACAGCACCGAGTGGACGGAGATCGCGAGCGGGATGATCAGGATCGCGATCAGACCGATCGCCGACTCGAGCCGTCGCCGTTGCGCGGTTGACCCCGTCCAACCGAGGGCGAGGAGCCGATACAGGTGGCGACGGAGACCGCTCGACGTCGGGCCGGGCTCGGTCCGGAGAATCGCCGCGTCGGCGATAAGCGGCAGATAGAGGAAGATGACGGTCGCCACGAGGTACGTCAGGACGGCGTAGAAGTCCCACACGATCGGCGAGCTCAGGTTGCCGAACGCGACGATCTCCCAGAGCCGCTCGGGCCGGCCAACGTGGACGATCGCGAACGACGCCCCGACCAGGAGCGAGACGAGCGCCGTGGTCTCGGCGATCCGGGTCAATGGCGCCCGCCAGCGCGCGTTCGTCACTCTCAGGATCGCCGAGACGAGGGCTCCGCCGTAGCTCACCCCGATGAAGGCGACGAGGTCGGCCTCGTAGACGCCCCAGAATGCCCGGTCGGAGTAGCCGGCCACCCACAGGCCGCTGACGACCTGGTAGCCATACGCCGCGACCGCGAGCAGGACGAGGGCGCCGAGCCCGAGGACGGCCGGCCAGTAGAACCGGCCGGGGGCCAGAATCGGACGCACGGCAGCCGAGCGAATCGCCCGGGCGCGAGCCTCAGCGGAGCCAGTCGGAGTGTCCATCGCTGCGCCTCAGTACCCCAGGTCCTGGCCGTGCCCGGCGATGTAGTAGACGCGCGGGCGAGTGCCGAGCTCCTCCTTGAAGCGAATCGCGTCGTTGTCCTTGAGGAAGGTCGAGAGCCGCACGCTCTCGCCGACCCCGTTCGCCGCGACGTCCTCGTTGAGGTCGCCGATGTAGATCGCACCCATCGGGCAGCCCTCGACACAGAACGGGAGCTTCCCGTACCGGGTCTGGTGGACGCAGAAGATGCACTTGCCGACGGTTCCCTTCTGCTGCGGCGCCGGGAACTCGGGCGACGGAGCGGTCGGCAGCCTCGGCACCGGTTGCGGGTCAGCCCAGTTGAAGTAGCGCGCCTCATACGGACAGGCGGCCATGCACATCCGGCAGCCGATGCACTTGGTCTGGTCGACCAGCACAACGCCCTCGTCCGTCTGGAATGACGCGCCGACCGGACAGACGCGGACGCACGGCGGGTTCTCGCACTGCATGCACGGTCGCGGCATGAAGTAGGTATTGCCGCTCGCGTCGGTCAGCTCGTAGACCTTCAGCCAGGTCTGCTCGGGCCGGAGGTAGTGGTTCGCCTGGCAGGCGTCGGTGCATTGCCCGCAGCCGTCGCACCGGCGCAGGTCGATCACCATCGCCCAGCGACGCGTTGGGCCGGCTGGCGCGGCGGACATGTCTGCGACCGGGTGCGGTTCCGCCGCATCGGCCAGCTGGACAAACCGCTCGGCAAGCGGACCGACGACCGCGGTGACACCGATCGCGGCGGCCGTCTGGAGGACGCGGCGGCGCGAGACCGGCGGTCGCGGGACGTTGTCGCATCCGGCCATGGTGTCGGCGCCCGGGGCGGTCGGGTCCAGAGTCAGGGCTTCCTCCAGCTGAACAATCCGCTGCTCCCATGGTGCTCGGACGGGTCTTGCGCGCCATCCGGGTGTTCCGCAGGCGACCGCCTCGGTTAACCGCATCCGGTGTTGCGGTTAACCGCATCGTCGGCGGTGATGCGGCCGTGTATCCTCGTTCGAAGGCCCGTATTGATGAAACGGATCGCGGTGTTACTTGCCGAAGATCACGCGGTCGTCCGGGAGGGCACCCGCGAGATCCTCGCGCGCGATCCACAGATCTCGATCGTCGGCGAGGCCAGCGACGGGGCGACCGCGGTCGCCCTGGCACTCGAGCTCCGGCCCGACGTCGTCCTCCTCGACCTCGGCCTGCCGGTGCTGAACGGGATCGAGGCAACACGCAAGATCCGGGCTGCGCTCGACACGGCTCGGGTCCTCGTGCTGAGCGCGTATGACGACCAGGACTACGTCGCCGCGGCCGTCGAGGCGGGGGCATCGGGGTACCTCCTCAAGACCGCCCACGCGAGCGACGTCATCGCCGCGATCCACGCCGTAGCGGCGGGCGAGGTCGTCCTCGACCGGGCCGTCGCCCGAAAGCTGCTCAGCCGGACTTCCGGCGACAACGGCCAGGTCCTGTCCGACCGCGAGATCTCGGTCCTTCGGCTGGCCGCGACGGGCCTTCGCAACAAGGAGATCGCCGGCCAGCTCGCGGTCAGCACGAGGACCGTCGAGGCTCAGTTCACCAGCATCTTCAACAAGCTCGGGGTGTCGACGCGGACCGAGGCCATCATGAACGCGGCCTCGCGCGGCTGGCTGTCGCTCGAGCTCGGGCGGCTGCGGTGAAGGCGGTGGCGCGCCTCCCGGCCACCGAGCGACCGACCCGCGGCGCCCGCCTCGACGGCATCATCCACTGGCTGCGTCGCTGGGCGCCGCCATTCGAGCGTCGCGAATTCTGGGCCGTCCAGGCGCTGGTCCTGACGATCGCCATCGCGCACTCGTTGCTCGAGGCCGTCGAGCACCTGCAGGTCCTGCCCGAGCTCGGACCGCTCTACCTCGTGCCCACGTCCTTCTACTTCATCCCGATCGTCTACGCGGCGCTGAACTTCGGCAACCGCGGCTCGCTCCCGACGGCGCTCTGGTGCGCGCTACTCACGATCCCGAACATGCTGGTCTGGCACAGCGGCTCCGAGCAGCTCGGTGAGGCGTACCAGATGGCGATCGTCATCGGCGTCGGCGCCTTCGTCGGTCACCGCGTCGATCGGGAGACGCAGGCGCACGAGGAGGCCGTTCGGCGCGAGCGGGAAGCGCGCGCGTCCGAGGAACGCTACCGCGCCCTGTTCGACAACGCCGCGGAGGCGATCCTCCTGCTCGCACCGGACGGCACGATCGAGGCGGCGAACGCCGCGGCGGCCGCCCTGTTCGGCCGGGCCGTCGTGGTCCTGTCGGAGTTGCGTCTCGCCGAGCTCGTGGGCGCGGACGTCGCCGGAGCCATCCTCGCGCCTCCCGCAGCTCGGCAGGCCGGGCCATTCGAGATCGGAGATCGACAAGGCTCGCGCTGGATCGAGAGCACGGCCGTATCGTTCACTGCGCCCGACGGGCGAGTCCGCATCCAGGCCATCCTGCGCGACGTGACGCTCCAACGCGAACGGCAGCTGGGCCTCGAGACGTACGCGAAGTCGATGCTCGTGGGTCGCGAGGACGAGCGCCGGCGGATCGCGCGCGAGTTGCACGACGGCCCGCTCCAGATGCTGGTCACGTTGTGGCGTGGACTCGACGGCCTCGAGGCCGACGCCGACGGTCCGGGTCGACAAGCGCTTGCCGAGGCGCGCGCGCTCGCCCAGGACGTGGCGGACGAGCTGCGGCGGTTCAGCCGGGATCTCCGCCCATCGGTGCTCGATGACCTCGGGCTGAGCGCAGCGCTGAAGTCGGAGGCGCGCTCGCTTGCCGAGCGATCGGGCCTCGCGGTCCGGGAAACGACGACGGGATCGGAGCGGCGCCTGGCGCCCGAGACGGAACTCATGCTCCTGCGCATCGCCCAGGAGGCCCTGCGCAACGTCGAGCGGCACGCCGGGGCGACGAACGTGACCATCACGCTCTCGTTCCGCGTGTCCGATGTGCGGCTCGTCGTCACCGACAACGGGCGCGGATTCGAGCGAGTGCCGAGCGTCTCGGAGCTTCTCGGTGCCGGGCGGCTGGGGATCGTCGGGATGGAGGAGCGAGCCAGGGTCGTTGGCGCCCGGTTCTCGATCCGCAGCCGTCACCCAGGCGGCACGACCGTCGACGTCCTCGCACCGGCCTGACCTCACTCCGGCCGGGCCAGGCCCGGCGCGGTTTGCCCACGCGCCCGAAAGGATCGCCTGGAGAGGGCGTGGTCAACCGCTCGGGTGGCGACCCTCGTCAGCGCGGGCGTAGCCGATCCGAGGCTGGCGGCGCCATTGGCTGCGCCTCTTCGGGGCCGCCGTCGGATGGCTCCTGACTCTGCCGCGCAACCCTGGCGAGGAACGCCTGGGCAGTTCGGACGGCAACGAAGTGCAGCAGGCCCTGGTCGAGAAGGAGGCCGACCGTGCCCAGCGGTGGGGCATAGTCGCCGGCGATCGCAAGTCCCGATCGGGTGATCTCGAGGTGACCGGCGAACACGGGGAAGAGCGGCGTGAGCGAGGCCGAGCGCCAGGCGATGAGGACATCCAGGCGCCCGTCCGACTCGCGGACCGCACCGACATCGATGAGGGCGGCCTTCCGAACCGCGGGGCCGCTGCCGTCTCGAACGGGGAGCTCGAGGTCTGAAGCGATTCGCTGCCAGCCGGCCCCGGGTGCCGGTTCGACCGGCTCACCGAGCCAATCAAGGTCGGCGAACGCGGCCCGCGCCCGAGCCGGATCGATGGAAGCATGGTGCGTGACGTACAACGAGACCGTCTCGGCGGCAATCGCCCGGTCCATGGCGTCAGTCATTGCACATCTCCGACCGCCCAATGCCGCCGGACAGCTCGCTGAGGATGGGTTTCGCCATGCCGGCGATCGTGGCGCGTCGCAGCCGAAGGCGAGAGTGCCGAATGGACCGACCTGGATGAGCCGGTACGCCTGCCGAGCCGGCGTGCCGCGGGAGCGAAGGCGCGCCCGACAAGCCGTGGGGCGTCGCGCTCAGTCGAGCGTGAAGTCGTCCGGATCCTGGTAGCGGCCGGTCCGCTGGAACTCGATCTGCATCAGCACGTCGTTGAGCAGCGACGAGGCGCCGAAGCGGAACCAATACCGCGCCATGCCGCCACCTTGGTGGGGCCCGTCGCTCTAGCGGTCGCCGCGGACCCTCGGCAGCGGCGGCAGTCCCCGCCCGCCGTCGACGAGGAAATGGCGGAACCAGTCGACCACGATGGCCAGGTTCTCCACCCGCCGGAACGGCTGGCCCGAGCGGGTCAGCTCGTGGGTCTCCTCCGGGACGCGCAGCAGGCGGACCGGCCGGCGATGTGACCGGAGCACGGTGAACAGCGCCTCGGCCTGGCCGATCGTGGTGCGCAGGTCGCGCTCCGCATGCTGGATCAGCAGCGGGGTCCGGATCCGGGCGGCGTAGCTGATCGGCGAGATCTCGCCGTAGTAGGCCGGGTCGGACCAGGGCGTCGCGTCGAACTCCTGGTTCGCCCAGTCACCGCCGCTGATGTCGCCGGTGAGGAACAGCATGCTCATGTCGCTGACCGACCGGCAGGTCATTGCCGCGCGAAAGCGCTGGTCGTGCGCGACGATCCAGTTCGTCAGGTAGCCGCCGTACGACCCGCCGGTGACACCGAGGCGATCGGGATCGGCGAGACCGTCCGCCACCAGGGCGTCGACGCCCGCGAGCACGTCGCGCATCGGACCGTCACCCCAATCGCGGTGGTTGGCATCGTTGAACGCCTGGCCATAGCCTTCCGATCCGCGCGGATTGCAGTAGAAGACGCCGATCCCGGCCGCCGCGAGCACCTGGAACTCCCAGACGAGCAACCAGCCATAGAGCGCGTGGGGTCCACCGTGGATCTCGACGACCAGTGGGCGAGGCCCGTCCCCGGCGGGGAGGAACCAGCCCTGGATGTCGCGCCCGTCGACCGTCGCGTGGCGCTCCACCGGTTCGCGAAGCTCGAGCTCGGCGAGCAGCGAGCCGTTGAGCTCGGTGAGCTGTCGCGGCTTCGCGGCGCTCGATCCCCGACCGACGGTGTCGAGCACCCACAGGTCCGGCGGTTCGGTGGCGCTCGAACGCAGGCAGGCGATCCGCGTGGTGCCGTTGCCCGTCGACACGGCGTGCCAGCTTGAAACGGTGTGGCGACCTTCGGTCAGGCGTTCCAGGCGGCCGTCCTGGGCCGCGATCCGCCACAGCTCATACGTGCCTTGGATCGGAGCGCTGAAATGGATCCAGCGACCGTCGGCGGAGGCAATGACCGGAGTCTCCTCCCCCACCGTAACGTCGCTGGTGGCCCCGGCTCGCGGCATCAGGTCATGGCGGGCCGACAGGTTCCGCCCGCCGGTCGGCGTCGCGTCAGAGCCGTCGGCCCCGAACAGCCAGATGTCGTTCCGGCTGCCGCCCCGACCCTCCAGTCGATGCCCCAGCGCGACGATCGTCTTGCCGTCCGGCAGCCAGGCCGGAGCCCCGAACACGGATCGCGGCCCGTGCGTGATGGCCGTGATGGCGTGCGTCTCGACGTCGACGACGTGGATGTCCCGGCGATCGGCCAGGTCCGGATCGCGGCGCCGGTTCGAGCTGAAGGCGATCCGCCGGCCGTCCGGCGACCAGGCCGGCTCGCGATCCGCCACCGGGCCGTCGGTCAGGCGAGTCGCCTCGCCGGTCGAAACATCCACGAGCCACAGGTGCGGGACGCGGTCGTAGATGAAGCCCTTGCCGTTGAGCATGTACTCGAGCCGGTCGACGAATCGGTAGTCGGACGGCGGTGGCGTGCCGGGCGCATGGCCGGCCCGCCTGCCCCGGCGGCGCGCATCATCCTCGCGGGTTGCCCCGCGTGAGGCAGTGACCACGACCAGCCGCGACCCGTCCGGCGACCACTCGAACGCCTCGACGCCGCGCGGCAGATCGGTCAGGCGCCGCGCTTCGCCGCCGTCGAGTGGGAGCAGGTGAACCTGCGAGGCGTCCTCGCGGTCTGTCGACTCCCCGGCCTCGCGCGCCCCGTCCCGGTCGCGGCGGTCGTCGTCGACCAGGACGCGCCGATCGGACAGGAAGGCCAACGTTCTCCCGTCCGGCGAGAAGCGAGCCATGTGGTCGCGCCGCAGCCCCAGGGTCAGCTGCCTGGCGTCACTCGATCCATCTGTCGGCACCAGCCAGATCGCCTGGCGATAGCCGTCGAAGCCGGGCGCGACCGCCTGGAGCGTCAGGACCGCGAACCGACCGTCCGGGGAAAGCCGCGGCTCGGTCGCGATGCGCAGGCGGTAGACGTCCTCGGGGCGTGGCGCGCGCGGCAACGTCGATCCTCCAATTCGTGGGACGCCCTGAGTGTAGCGGGCTACCATCGAGCCACGATGGCCGATCAGCTCTCGTTGCGCCTCGAGGCCGACCAGCTGCCCGATCTCCCGGACCTGCGGCCGATGCTCCCGCGCCCGCTGCCGGCGCCGTTCGATTCGGACCAGCACCTGTTCGAGCCGTGGTGGGGTGGCGAGCGGGCGCTGGTCATGATCGGGCCGGCGGAGGCCGCCGGGATGGGCGAGGTCCGGGTGATTGACGCCACCGGGCGCGACCTGTCAGCCGCCCTGCCCGAGCTGGCCGGGCTGGCCGTCAGGGTCGCCGCGCGCTCGGCCATCCTCGACGGCGAGCTGGTGGTCGTCGACGGATCCGGTCGGGCCGATCCCCGGGAGCTTGCGCGCCGCCTCTCGGGCAACGCCGGCGCTCCCTCGGCGTTCCTCGCGTTCGACCTGCTCCATCTCGACGGTCGATCGCTGCTGTCGCAGCCGCTCGTCCGACGGCGGGAGGCGCTCCGCCGGGTGCTCCGACCGGGCGACGAGGTCGTGGCCGTGCCCGCCATCGCCACGGAAGGGATCGCCCTCTTCCAGGCGGCCCTCGCCCAGGGGATCGCCGGGATCATGGCCCGCCAGCGTTCCAGTCCGTACCTGCCAGGTGTCCGCAGCCGGCTATGGCGCTACGTGGCGGCGGGTGCATCGGCCGCGGCTGCGACGGGCGCGGCTGCAGCGGACGTGAACCCGCCCGAGCCGTCGCCGGTGGCGGCCGCACCGGTGCTCGCCCTGATCAGCCGCCTGCCGCTCGAGGACGTTTGAGCCTGACCTGGCTCGGCCGTGCCGGCCGGGCCAGGCTCGATGTCGTCCGCTATCCCACCGTGAACGAGAAGACGTACGGCGCCTGCATCGGCACGCTGTCGCCGTTCACGTAGCTCCGCACGTTGAACACGGTCACCGAGTAGGTGCCGGC
>Ga0153916_10003054_pt1 | contig 12338 bp, 11 predicted proteins | sample Opewatmetagenome_FD_109642 | JGI IMG/M metagenome (GOLD analysis project Ga0153916, IMG submission 109642) | Freshwater wetland microbial communities from Ohio, USA - Open water 3 Core 3 Depth 4 metaG | ecosystem: Environmental > Aquatic > Freshwater > Wetlands | place: USA: Ohio, Lake Erie...
ATGGGTGGGATAAAGAAAGATATCGCTTTTTTCCAAAACCGCCCGCTTCTCATCATCCTTCAGGTATCCGGGAATCAGGACAAACTCCGTCAAACCGATCTCCTCCCGGTACCTCCTGACTCCTTCGAGCTCCGGACCGTCCCCGGCGATGACAAGGCGGAAGTTCCTCACCCCACTTTCGACGAGAAGCCTGGCCACATCAGCTGCGATATAGACGCCCTTGGACCTCCAGAGGCGTGCCATGAACAAGATCTGAATGGGGGCTCCGGGATCCTTCTTCGTATTCCCATAATATGCCTCATCAGCTTCATACATCGTCGTGATCACTTCAATCTGTTCCGGGGCCAGTCCCATTCGTTCAAGCTGGTCCTTGTACAAAGTGCAAAGGGCCAGGACCATGCCCGCCTTCCCGTAAAGCGACCTGAAAATGGAACTCAAGTTCGGGCAAGCCGCAATCCGGCCGGCGATCCCCTGGTTCCATCCATGAAATACGACAAGGCTCCTCGTTTTGTGGATCCTGCTGATAAGAAAAATATAGAAAGAATCCCTGAGGAGCGACAGGATCTCAAGGGAAGGATTGATATGGACGAGGTCATATTCTTTCTTTCCGAGCCTACGACCGAGCCTCAGGGCATCCCCGACAAAAAAGGACAGCCTCCGGACCGGGTTCCTGTTCTCAGGCCGGTTACCTATCTCCAGGTGGTCGACCGTAGTCTCCGGGGAAACGTTTTTCATCAGGAGCCGGCAAAAGCTGGCCACCCCGCCTTTGTCCTCAAAGGACGGCGACAGTATGAGAACCCGGTAAGGAGTCGTTCTTACATTCACGTTCAGCCCTTATTTGAACCCGATGAGCTTAATCCCGAGTAACGGGCGGAAGACAGGGAAACGGGCCAGGAATTTCCTCGGGCGCTCCGGGAATTTCATCAACAGCCGTTCGAAAACCTGGAGCGGAGATACGGGGACTTTCCTGTAGAAGGATCTCGCTCCTGCAAGGGCCCGGACTCTGGAGAAGCCCGCCGCCCGGAAAAGGATCAGCAACTCCCGGACGGTGTATTCCTTCAAGTGGAGCCCGGTCGGGACATCGTCGAAATCCCGAGAGACGTCATGAGGGCCGCTCAGGGCGTTGGGCGTCACGCATAAATAGACGCCTCCCGGGGCAAGAGCCCTATGGATGTTCCCGAGCTGCTCGACGGCGTCCTCGGGATGAAGGTGTTCCATAAGCTGGCTGCTGAATATGACATCGACGCTCCCGTCGGGCACGGAAATATTGGAGCCGTCCGTGATCAGGAGGGACACGTTGGCCGGCAACGGGCGACGCCCCGCGATCTCCCGGGACACGTCGACGGCATAGACGGCACGCACGCGCTTGGCGGCCTCAACGGCGAAGCCGCAATCGCCGGAGCCGACCTCCAGCAGGCGACTCGACGGCCTGAGGAACCTTCCAACCATGATCAGATTCTGTTTGATGACGGCGGCCCTCGCAGATTCTTCTTCCATCAGCTGTGGATGCCCGGGGACTCTCCTGAACAGCTCATCATAGCATGAGGAGTACAAAGTCTTCCTTTCTTCTCGGGTCGAGTTTCTCAGCCGATCGGCGATCTCCTTCTCGATGAGATAGAACTCCCGGCGAGCCGCCAGATCATTTGTTCTGCGGGTCCGCATTTGCCCAAATCTCACGGTCAATGGGCTCTGCCCGGTCTCCTCCCCGGATGGAGCCAGCCCATCAGCGCTTCTTCGGTCTTGCTGGCCATTTCCGCTACGGTGAAGTCCTTCTTGACGCTTTCACGGGCGTTCTCGGCGAGCTTCCTCCGGAAGTTCCCGTCAGACATCATCCTCACCAAAGCTCCATGCAACGCTTCGATGTCCCTGGGTTTCACAAGGATCCCGTTGATCCCCTCCCTGAGGACCTCAGGAATTCCGCCCACGGACGTGGCAATGACCGGCTTTCCCATCGAGAGGGCCTCGAGGACCGAAAGGGGGAAAGTCTCCACGGCGAAAGATGACAGGAGAAGGACGTCACTGATGCTCAGATAGGGCCGCGGATCCTTTCGGCAGCCCATCCAGAGAACCGTCTCGCCAAGGCCCAGGGATCTTGAAAGGGCTTCAAGTTCCTGCCTCCTCTCGCCGTCCCCGATGAGAATCAGTTTGATCTTTCGGCCCTCCCGGACTAGCCGCTCGATGGCTCTCAATGCGAATACGTGCCCCTTTTCAGGCCTGAACCCCGCGACCATGACGGCGACAAAATCCTCCTCCTCGATTCCCATGGACGCTCTCAGCTCGCCTTTCCCCTCGGAACCCAGCGGATCCCTGTATCTTTCGAGGTCCACGCCGTTGTGGACCGTGATCATTTTCCGGCTCAGCCAGGGAAATTTTCGGGACCAGTACCGCTTCTGGTTCCGGCAGACCGTGATGATCCCATGACAGAATGCCAGCAGGGGAGCGTAAAGGAGCCAATCGAAGAGCTCGTCCTTGAAACTCCGGTTGACGGTCGTGTGCAGGGAGCAAACCAGGCGCGGTTTTCTCCCGGATCTCCATCTCCCCAGGAACCCGAAGAGAAAGGCGATCTGAAGCGTGCCGTGGACGATATCGATATCCCCGTCCCTGATGATCCGGGCGATTTCTTTTGTGAAGGAGAGGTCAAACTTATGTTTTCGGACCAATCGGGAGAACATCACTTTTTTTCTATTCAAATCCCCGAGCAGGTCCGTGTCCTTCTCGAAAGTGATCAAATGAACATTGAACCTGTCGCTGGAAATGGCATTCGCCAGATCGACAGCCTGCCTCTCGGCGCCACCTAGTCGCAGGGAAGGCACGATCATGAGGATATTGATCTTTTTTTTATTCATGACGGATCATGGACGCGTAAACTCGGACGGTCTCGGCGGCGATCGTCTTCCAGGACAAGTCCGTTGCGGCCTTTTCCGCGGCGTTTCGGCCCATTCGGGATCTCAGTTCCGGGTCCTTCAAGATCGTGACAACCGCCTCGGCCAGCCTTCCGGGGTCGTTCGGCGGAACGACGAAACCCGTCTTCCCGTTCTCTACGACCTCGGCTATACTCCCCACATCGGTGGCCACAACGGGTTTGCCGAAGGCATAGGCCAGCGGGATGACGCCGCTCTGACTGGCCTCAATATAAGGGAGGACGACCACCGAGGCCTTCCGGAAGTACTTGTGAACATCCTCCGTAGGCACAAATTCGTTGTGGACCTCGAAATGTGGATTCCCGATGATAAAGTCCCCATATTTCTCCAAACCGTCGCCCTTTCCCACAATGAGAATTCTTGCATCAGGGATTTCCTGATTGATATAAGGTTGAGCTTCAACTAATACTTCAATTCCTTTATATTTTCTGATATAGCCAAAAAAGAGCACGACATGGCCTTCTTCCCTGACAGAGCCGTCATCCCAATTCTTGTATATCGAGTAAGCTCCATGAGGAATGACATGGATATTCTCTTCTAAAACGACACCTGCCTTTTTCAGAAATTGTTTCAACTTTATCCCATGGACGATGATCTTGCTTGATTTGTTCCGTAAATAACGACTCACCATATTTAAGGCTTGTTTTTTATGACCCGGATGAAGATTGACATCATGGACTGTTAGGATCGTCTTTTGGAAGCCAAGCTTTTTTACGATCAGAAAAAATCTCCAATCCGAAGTTTCCTGGATATGAACAATATCAGGGTTGAATTCCTCGGCGATTGAACAGATTCGTCGGATTTCAGAAAGATTCCTTAGGTCCCGTCGTCTATATCTTAATTTTTCTTTTCTTATCCCTTTTGACAAGGTTTTTTCAAGGAAATCGTCTAGAGTTGTGGACCGTTCCGGGGACGATATCTCATAGTTATGATCCCTAGTTACAAATAAAATCTCATGTTCAGAAGTTAGGGCATTGGCCAGCTCTATCGCATAATTAAGGTGCCAATCAAGTAGAAAAAGAATCTTCATCTCGATGTCTGAGTTCTTATGGATTCCAAAGATCTGTAAATCTCCTCTATATCATAGAGGAGCGTGCAATCGGCAACAGGACAATTCTCATCAAAAAGAGTTTTATAGCAGGCCAAGCAGTCCAGCTTTGGCTCAATGATAAAGCCATTTCCATATAAATAAAATTCGTTCTTGTTGAAAACATTGTTCAGCAGGATGGTCTTTTTATTTAGGCCAATAGCCAAATGAAGAGTCATAGATACTGTCGTAATAATAATGTCACAATTATCGACAATGTTCATGAATTCTCTGATCGGGTTCACTCCATAATAATGGACGTTATATTTTTTCAGAAGTTCTTTGTTCATCGGGTCCTCTTCAGGGCCGCCGAGTAAAATGACCTCATTTCCGGTTGAAAGTAAGAGATCGATAAGTTCCTTGATCTTCTTGATATTGAGAACCCTTGTCTTCCAGCGACGTCCGGCGCCTGGATTTATCCCCACAACTGTACAATTCTTATTCAGAAGCCTCTTCTTCTTGAACTCGGGAAGTATGTAACTCTCTCCACTCCATTGATGGCCGCATATCTCAAACAACTCTTCAACGTAATGTCTCGTATCCTGTAACATTTTGCCGTCATCGATACCGGTTTCCCATTTTCTTTTAGCCTCTTCATTGATAGGCAATATTTTTCCACTGGAAGAATAGAAAAAACCCTTTTTGACCTTCGCATCGATCTTGTTCGTAAGGGCACAAGGAGCTTTTTCTTTTTCTAAGCTCAAGAGTAAATCGAATTTCTCTTCGGAAAGGAAGGAGGAAGATTCCCAGCTATATTTAAGGATCCGATCCACATGAGCTGCGGGAATTAATTCCGGAAAATCCGTAACCCAAGTGATTTCAGAGCCAGGATAAGTTTTTCTCAATTGATGTAAAATTGGAGTGCTCCGGACGACATCGCCCGCAGCACCCAGCTTAATAATCAGTATCCTGAATGAAAGAGGCACATAATGATCGCAGGCAGAACAAGGGATTCTGGTCTTCTTGTTGTGAGCACAGGGCTCCGATCCGCTGAGATTTTTACAATCTTTCCTTTCTGGATAGGTCATGTCTCACCTGCCTCCCGATTCTATTCGGACGCCGATTCCTTTGTATTTGGAGATATACCCGAAGAAGAGCATGGTTCCGGGCTCCTCTTGGACCGATCCGTCATCCCATTTCCGGTAGACCGTAAACGTCCCGTGCGGGATGACCCGGATCTTATCCTCTTAAAGATAGAGATCATGATAAAGACCGGGAGACCATGGCCCTAAATCCGCGCTGAACCCTCAGGAGCGACTGTCCCCGTGTTTTGGCTGATAAGAGCCAGAACTAAGGCCAGATAAATGATGGAATCTACCCGCGTCAGACAGTTCAAGGTCAGCATGGCCGCCACACTGAACAGAAAATACCCCGCGCTCCCATAAAGGAGACCGGGTTCGGGTCCTTTGAGAGACCGCGCGATAAGCTTTGCCACTTTGGCAAGGAGGCCAATAAGCCAAAACACCCCGAGCAGTCCGAGATGGAAGGCCAAGCTCATCATTCCAACATCGCCGAGGTGCAGGTTCTTGTATTTCATGTCTTCCGGATTGTCTCCCATGTAGATGTCAAACTGATCATTCCAAATTCCCCTCCCGATCAGGGGTGACCTGAGAGTTTCTCTAAAATAATAATCATAGGTGTCCATGCGAACGGCAATGTTCCCCCGTTCGCTGGACAATTCGCTTGTAGTCAATTCGAACAGGCGGCCCACCATGGTATTCCGCATAAGTGGAAGGGCCCAGACGAGAAGGACAAGGACCGGGATTCCCAGCGAGAAGGCCTTCAGAAAGGTCAGCCTCCTGGATAGGACGAGGAGGCCGAAACAGGCAACAAATAAGCCCCAAATATGAACCCGGGTCTGCCCCTGGAGGATGATCGTACTCACGATATAGAGGAAGGCCAAAAGGTAGCGTTTTTTTTGATACGTGAGAAATGCGCCAAAGGCGATGACTGCGGTAAAGACGAGAAACATCTCAGGGAGAAGAAACCGCAATTGCCCGATACGAATCATTTCCCGGGTGTAATAGAAGATCTTAAGGCTTCCGAAAAACGCATATTGGATGTTGTTAAGAACCGTGAGCACGATTCCCGTAATGATCATCAGATTGAACAGCTTCCTTTGGTCTATGCCTTTGGAGCCGAAAATGAAATAGAACAGGATCAAGTAATAGCCGAGTCCGGCCTTGAGGCTGAGTCCCAGGGGCTGACCGTGAAAGAAGGAATTCAGGACGCCCATCAAAGTTAAAAGAAAAAGGCCGATCACGTAAGGCTTAAAGGAGAGGTCCCTGCGTTTTCTTTTGATGAACAATCCCAGGCAGCCGACGACCAACAAGATCGGATATAGTAAGGCCTGGAAGCTAATTCTTCCCAACGGTTCTTTGGGCACGAGGTAGAAGAATTCTTCGTTGATCGCCAAAATGAGAACGATGAGGACCTCGAAGGACTTGAGGTAGAGCCCACCCACAAAGAGGGCGAACACGATGAGCCCGAGCAGCAGGAGAAAGGATTTCGAATGGATCATAAAAGCGAGAATAATGGGAAGGACGATCAGCAACAGAATCTGTTGGGCTCTTTGAAAAAAAGTTGATTCGACTCGCTCAATCATCGACATCGTCGTTCTCTAATCGTGCAGGGACACCGCAGCCCGGAGCATGGCCCCAAAGCGCGCTCTTCGGATGGGGACAAGATCGCGCCACCTCGCTTTCCGCCACAGGGACAGCAAGAGCCATTTGGCATATCCGGCCATCCCGATGAAAGCGAGAGCCTCGCGGACCGCAAGTCCCGCCAGCACGCCGTAGTGCTTCTGGATAAGCTTGATGTTGCTCTGCATGCGTATGCGAAACATCTCGGTGCTTCGGCCCTTTCCACTTTGCCCGCCAAAATGGATGACCTGCGCCTCCGGAAAATACCACAGCTTCCAACCGGCCTTCCGCAGCCGAATCGACCAGTCCACATCTTCGCCGTAGAGGAAGAACCGGGGGTCCTGGTATCCAACCTGCTCCATGGCCTTGCGGCGGACAATGAAGCAGGTGCCCCAAACGATACATTCCACTTCTTGGGATGTATCGAGGGCAACGTTCTCCTGCCGGTACCTCGAGGAGTAGGCCGTGAGCGAGCCCGCGAATTCTGTCACGATTTCCATGATCTCCGTCCATGGAGTTGGAGGGTTTGCGAAAGGCGGCCAGTGGGGAGACAAATCCCCAAAAAGCAATTTCGGGGTAGCCCCCCCGACGTCCAAACGCCCATCCATGAACCGAATCAGCTTGTCAATGGCCCCGTCGAGAACCATGACATCGCTGTTCATGGAGACGACATACCGACCGGCCGAGAGCTTCAGTCCCTGAGTTGTCGCCCCGGCCGCCCCGATGTTCAGGTCGTTCATGATAAGCTTGACTTGAGGAAACTCGGCGGCAATCCGGCGGGGACTGTCATCGGAGGAGGCATTATCGACGACAATAACCTCATATTCGTGCTCCCTGATCTGCTCCGAGATGGACTTTAAGCATCTGAGCGTGAATTCCGCCGTATTGAAACTGGCGATCACAATAGAAACGTCCATCTAGCGCCGGTCCTCTCCCCCAAGCAGGCCCCTCGCGATGAGCCATTTTGCCCAGCGGGTGCCGATAAACCCGGCCCCGCCCGTGATAAGATCATTCATGCCTCAACCCCTAAGGGTTGGAATAAGATTTCCCTTCTTAATCCAATCAAACCTGAGATTCTTGCGGCCTCGATGGCCACGATCCCCATTTTCCGGGATCATACACACGGGGGGAGTTTTTTTGCGTATTCCCGTGAATTCGGCCAGGAATCGAGGTATGTCTTCGACCGGTTATCCCAGCCCGGACACTTGGGGCACATAGAATCCAATCCTTTGGCATGATACTCTTCCCGGAGACCCATCATGCCGCTCCCGTTCCAAATCCTAGAGAGCGAGGTGTCCTTCACATTTCCGATGATAAAGCGCTCCATGGGACACGACAGAACCTTCCCATCCCAGGCGACATAGAATGATGTGAAGAAGTGGCGGCAGTCAAGCCGGCACTCCTTGATCCTCGGGCTTCGAAACCCGACATGGAGCCTTTCGGCCAAAATGGACGCCCTGTCGAAGGCCGAGGTCGCCCTCTCGGGGCAAAGCCAGAGACTTTCTTCCTTGACCGAATCGCCTTGGACCACAAGGTTAGGCATGTCAACAGCTTCGACGCCGATGCGGTCGGCCAAAGTCACGATTTCTTCCAGTTCATCAAGGACGCTGGCCATAGCGACAACGTTGAAATAGATAACTGGCCTGTTTTTTTTCTCCCGCTTTTTATAGCGGGTCATGGCCTCAATGTTCCTGACAACATCATCGAAACCGTCGACGCCCCGGATTTTCTTGTAGGTTTTTTTTGTGCCCCCTCCCATCGAGACATAGACGATGTCCAGGGCTGAATCGACCAGCCCCTTCGCGATGTCCTCCGTCAGCCTGAGGGCATTTGTAAAAAAGAGGACATGCGGGCCTTCCTTTTTGATCATCCGGGCCATGTCCAGAAATTCCGGATGGAGAAGAGGTTCCCCGAATCCGGAGAAAACGACTCTTTCCGCAGACCTGAAGAACGGCTTGACCTTGTTCAGAATATCCCAGGTCAAGAACCCGGAAACGTTCTTGTCTCCCTTTCTATGGAAATTCCGATTGCACATCAGGCAATCCGAATTGCACATGAGCGTCGGTTCCACGGTGACTTCAACGGGCCTGGAGATCAACCGGGACCTTCCGGCCTTGATCTCCAACCGATTGAGAACCTTGTTGGCAAGGGAAATCGGATTTACATAATACATGTTCGTCGGATCCTTTTCTTTCCGGGACTTCGCCCCTTCAGAGACCGGCCGGTTTTCCTTTTTTCCCCAGGAACTCTCTGCCCAGAGACAACAGATAGCTCCGCTCCTCGCCCTTGAGGATAAAACCGTAGACGATCAACCCCATGCTCAGAACAAAAGCGATATTGGCGGCCACGACCTGGGGGGTCAGGAAGATCTCTCTCAATGAAGCGGCTCCGGCCCAGACCACGATGAAACCGATCCCCACGTAAAGCAGCCTCCTGTCTATGAAGCGGAATCCTAAGAACTTGTAGAGGAAATGGGACATGGCCACGACGATGAGGAGATAGGATGAGGCCGTAGCCAGAGCGGCCCCCAAAATCCCGTATCTTGGGATCAGGCAGAAATTGAGGATGAGACTAAACCCGCTCCCTAAAAGATAGGACCAGAAGATGAGCCGGGGCTTCTGATCCGAGTAGAGGGGAGCCGTCAGCAGTGTGACGAGAACACTCATGGCGAACGCAAAGGCGATGATTCCCATGATGATGTAGGCATCTTGATAGTCCGGTTTCCTGACCATGATGCGCATGATGAGCTTTGAATTGAATTCAAAGAGGATCACGGCCATCAAGAGAAAAGCGGAAAAGGCCGCAAAGACGAATTTGAAGGCCTTCTGATATTTGGCCTTGTTCTCCGTCCACAGCTTGACGGAAAGGGGAATCCAGAACAGGTTGAGGGCGTAGGTGAAGATCAAGATGACATTGCTCAAGCCGTAGATGACCGAATATTTGCCCACGGTCGCCTCGCCTTTCAGTTGGGCAAGGAAATAGGAATTCGAGGACTGAATCATCCAATTGAACAGATACACCGGGAGCAGCGGAAGAGAGATCCTGAGGAAATCCTTCAAGAGGCCCCGGTTTATGGTCAGCTGGTAAGGAAGCTCGTTCTTGAGTTTCCCATAGATGTATGCCCCGGCCAGCAGATCCGTAAAAATGATGGCCGAGGCCATACCATAATAGGAGAACCGCGCCATCACCAGAAAGATGGTCAGGAGGACGGTGGCGGCATCCTTGAAAAAACTGATCTTTACAAGGAACGAGGTCTTCTGAAAGTTCACGAGAATGGAGGAAAAAAGCTGATAAACCAGGTTTGAAGCGAGCATGGGGCAAAGCAGGACCCAATAAGCACTATACTTCCCTCCCCAGCCCTGCAGAATCAAGCCAAGACAAAGGATGCAGACCGAAGAGAAGACAATGGCGCTGTTGAATGCCGTGTAGAACATCGCGCGGATGCGGTCTTTTGACTTCTCCTGGATCAGGAAGACCGCAGGCCCGCTGATCAGGTTCATGCAAAACAGAGGCGTCAGCAAATGAACCGTGATGACCAGGAGGCTGAAAATCCCCATTTCCTTGGGTAATAAATAATAGGTCATAATGGGCATCGTGATGAGACCCTTCATGCGAAAAATCACCTGAATGACGACGCTGTTGACGGCATTCTTCACGATGGCTTTTTTATCCGCCTTGAAATCAAGAAAAGACTCGTGCCGACTCATGTGGAATTCATCTTATGGGAAATTCGTGGTTTCATCCCGCGCCGAGCGGCTCATCGAGCCGCTGGACGACACGCGCGGGATTTCCCTGGACAACGACATTTGGGGGGACGTCCTTCATGACAATGGACCCCGCCCCGACGATCGAGTTCCGTCCGATTCTCACTCCGGGCAGGATCACGGAGTTGACGAAAATCCGGACATTGTCCTCGATGATCGTTCGTTCTCCCTCCTTGACCAGCCGCCAGCCCGTGTGGCACAGGATGTAACACCCCCCCGAGATGGAGACATCGTTTCCTATCGTGATTCTTCCGCCGATCACATCAATATGGGCCTGAGAACTGATATAGACATGCTTACCGATCTCAATGCCCATGGATCGATAGTAGCCGACCCTCAGGACGGAGAGGAGCTGCGCCATTCCGTGCCGAATCTTTCGCGCAAACATGAGCTTCATCTTAGGACATCATAACGCTTCATCGAACGCCGGAAGATCAGTTTGTCACCTGTTCCCATTTCATGCTGTTCAGAAGAGAGGCCAGGACCCCGTCCAAGATCCGGTAGGCTTTGGGAAGAAGATGCAGACCATCATACCTGGCCCAACGGCTCTGGAGATGCCTGTCCTTCTCGCTGTACCGCAAGGCCGCCTCCAGGTCCAGGAGGGGCAATCCATGCTTCTTGGCATAGTCTCGGATCCGATCGTTGTATTCGAGGATGGCCTTCCAACGCTTCTGTTGGAAGGGACCTCCAAATTTGAACGGATTCCTAAGTTTGACAATATCGATTAAAAATTTTTTCAGGGAATGAAGCCGGGTCACTGGAACTACGGTCGTGAGAACCGGAACGACGCCCTTTAGCCGGCATTCCTGGACCCATGTCTCCATGGATTTCTTGTAAACCCCCATGTCCCCGGGGAAGTAAGCCGCGCACTCTTTGAAAATCACCGCATAGGGCAATTCCGTCCGCCGCAGGACATCGGCCAGCTGGGGGCTTTTGTCAAAGGTCCCGCTCCCGACGTATTCCAGAATAACGTCAGGGTTGTGAATGCGCTCGGGCAGTTTCTCGATATTCCAGGCTTTTCCGATCGAAGCTCCGATGAGAACGATTCGTTTCTTAACTGGAGAATTATGCACCGTTATCATCTCCTCGACGAACCCCCCCACGGCGGAAGGCCCTATCAATAATCCCATCATAACATTGAAAAGAAAATACCACAAAACGGAGGATTTCCTTAAGTTTTCCCGTTCCAAGCTCTTACTGCTCCCCTTCCCTTTCCAAAAAGATGACAGGCTACCGCCCTTTGCGGGTCGTGCCTTCCTTCGCTTGGTCAGGATAGCGTTCCGCCCAGCTTTGATCGGCCCTGGCGATCATCCGATACAGCCTTTTATCCAAGCTCAATGATTATATGGGCCCGGAGATAATTAGCAATCGCCTTTTACGATGATTGCCGGGGTGAGATCGGCTCGCCCCTGAAAAGGGCATGTCTCTCCTCCTTATAACGCTGTCCGAATCATTCCAAGATCTTAGGGATATGTCTGTAGAAATCGAAAGATCCCCCCAAACCACGATTTCTGAGATCGTTCCTTAAGCATCCAAAGCATCCTGTGATACCAGGATATCCACTCGGCTTCTTCAGCCGATGAACGGTATTAATCTAACCCAAGCTTCCAAGTTTTTCAATCCGTTTGAATCACCCGATCGTTGATCCGGAAACCCTCCAGGCTTCCGCCCCTGAAGCCCCTTCAAGTCATCAGGCGGATGGCCCTCCCTTACCCCGACGGCAAGGTGCCAACGGTCCCGATAATTCATTCATATCATTGATTATAATCATTTTAATCAGGAGGGGGTGAGATAGGAGGGGGGTGAGGAAGCTCCGGGAATTTCACCCCCTTAAATCCCCCTGTAAGGCGATTTACGGGCGTTCTGATAAGCCTCAATATTAAATCACCGAGTACTAAGCAATGAAAAAACAAGCGAGCAGACG
>Ga0153916_10003055_pt1 | contig 12338 bp, 10 predicted proteins | sample Opewatmetagenome_FD_109642 | JGI IMG/M metagenome (GOLD analysis project Ga0153916, IMG submission 109642) | Freshwater wetland microbial communities from Ohio, USA - Open water 3 Core 3 Depth 4 metaG | ecosystem: Environmental > Aquatic > Freshwater > Wetlands | place: USA: Ohio, Lake Erie...
ACCACAGCTTCAAGAAGGGAATTTGATGCAAGCCTGTTCGCTCCATGCAAACCCGTACTGGCGGCTTCACCTGCGGCAAAAAGATAATGAATATGTGTTCTGCTGTTTTTATCCACTTTAATTCCACCGCAAACATAATGAGCAGCAGGTACGACCGGGATCATATCTTTTGTAAAATCAATACCAAGACTGCGACATTTGGTATTGATATACGGAAAATGAGACCGGAGACCATCAGGATCAAGATGAGTGGCATCAAGGAATACATAATCTTCACCTCTCACTTTCATCTCATTATCAATTGCCCGGGCAACAATATCTCTTGGGGCAAGGCTACCGCGCTTATCATATTTATCCATAAACTCTTTCCCATCAATGGTGCGAAGAATTGCTCCAAATCCCCGCATTGCTTCAGTGATAAGGAAGTTTGGCCTTTCATTGGGATTATATAATGCGGTTGGATGAAACTGAACAAACTCCATATTTTCTATGATACCTTTAGCCCGATACACCATTGCAATACCATCACCGGTGGCAATGGCCGGATTGGTAGTTGTATTATACAGGTTGCCCACTCCCCCGGTAGCTATCAGTGTAACTTTTGAGAGCATGGTAATTACATCATTATTTTTAAGATCCAGAACATAGGCACCAAAACACTGGATGTTATCATAATACCTTTTTACCAGCTGTCCCAGGTGATGCTGAGTGATAAGTTCAACTGCAAAATGTTCCTCCAGTATTTCGATATTTTTATGTTTTTTAATCCTTGCACATAGAGCTCTTTCGATTTCTTTTCCTGTCTGATCTTTATGATGTAAAATCCTGTGTTCGGAATGACCTCCTTCTTTAGCCAAATCATAGTTCCCCTCTGCGTTTCGGTCAAATCTGGTTCCCCATTTTACCAGTTCTTCTATTTGATGTGGAGCTTCTGTGATAACCATTTTAACCACCTCCTCATCACATAAACCATCTCCTGCAACAAGTGTGTCCTTGATGTGCTTCTCAAAAGTGTCAGGTTTGTAAGTTACTGCAGCTATCCCTCCCTGAGCATACCTGGTATTTGTTTCTTCAAGATTTGATTTGGTTACAAGGCAGACTTTGCCATGTTCTGCAACCTTAAGTGCAAAGCTCAATCCTGCAAGCCCGGTACCTATAACCAGGAAATCGACCTTTTTTTTCATAACTATTTATCCTGAAAATCCCTGTAAAGATATGGCTTTAAAAGTTAAATCATTAAAACATGAGATTCATTCGATGGCTATAATTTCTTTATCAGGGCGCTTCCATTCTTATCGGGCATGGGTATAGGTGATTCAGGCTTCCCCTGGAAAAATTCATCTACAGCTTCTCTCGCTCCACTCCAACTATTATAATCATGAATTAGAAGATACCCTCCTTTACTCATCTTAGGATAAAAATAATTTAAAGAAGAAATTGTTGGTTCATATAAATCCATGTCAATATTAACAAATGAAAAAATCTTATCATTAAAATCTTCAGGTATTGATTTTGGAAAGACCCCCATAACCGGTATTACATTATTATTCCTGGGTTTGATATATTCAATGACTGCCTGAACTCCTTCAGATTTAAAATGACTACCAATATTATGTCCTGTTCTCATTTTTTCAATCTCAAGATCTTTTTTATCAAATCCCTCATAAGTGTCGAACAAAAATAATTTCCTGTCAGGAGCATAATAATGGATTAATTTTGCTGTATATCCTTTATAAACACCTAACTCTACAAGATCACCATTGATTTGATTATTAATTATATCTTTTAAAATCAAAATCAACATATCCCTCCTTACCAGATCCCATGGAGTATCAAAAGATATTATTTCTCTTTTTATTGGATCATTTAAAATGTAAAAACCTCCTGTTTTTTCAATGAAACTTAAATTATAAAATCTTGATTTTGGATTGATATCCATCTGGCTTTGCAAATAAAATGCTTGATGTTGTGCAGTTCTAGACAAATTCTGTAATATTCTTCCAAAGATCTTTTTTAAGTTGGGTTTTCTTTCCATACGATTTAATTCAAATTAGAACTTACTTTAAGTGCGAATATAAACACATTAGTATATTTTCCAAATACTTCTTTACAATTCAGTAATATTATATGATCATCTATTTAATAAAGAAATAATTACTTTTGTCCGGTATTGAAATTTTTAATATCAAAGTTATGGCCCAGGATGACCTTTTCAGGAAAATTATTTCTCACTCCAAAGAGTATGGATTTATTTTCCCCTCCAGTGAAATTTACGATGGCCTTGGAGCGGTTTATGATTATGGCCAGAATGGTTCGGAACTTAAGAATAATATCAGGAAATACTGGTGGAATTCAATGGTACTCCTTCATGAAAATATTGTCGGAATAGATTCTGCAATATTCATGCATCCTACCGTATGGAAAGCCTCCGGGCATGAAGATGCATTTAATGATCCACTTATCGATAATAAAGACTCCAAGAAACGTTACAGGGCTGATCAGCTCATTGAAGATTGGCTCGAAAAAATCCAGTCTAAAATAAATAAAGAAACTGACAAAGCTGCTTCCCGGTTTGGTGCTGCTTTCGACAAGGAGAAGTTTTGCAGCACAAATCCCCGGGTTATTGAATACAGCAAGCAGTATGAGACAGTTCATTCTCGTTTTATTCACGCCCTTGAGAAAGATGACCTAACAGAACTTAAACAGATCATCATTGATTGTGAAATTGTTGATCCGGAATCAGGTACAAGGAACTGGACTGATGTCAGGCAATTTAACCTTATGTTTGAAACCAAACTTGGTTCGGTTACTGACGGTGCAAGCAAAGTTTATCTCAGGCCTGAAACAGCACAGGGGATATTTGTTAATTACCTGAATGTACAGAAATCAGGCAGGATGAAAATACCCTTTGGAATAGCCCAGGTTGGGAAGGCTTTTAGAAATGAAATTGTAGCACGTCAATTCATAATGAGGATGCGTGAATTTGAACAGATGGAAATGCAATTCTTTGTTAAGCCGGGTGAAGAAATGAAATGGTTCGAATACTGGAAAGAAGAAAGAATGAAATGGCATCGGAGCTTTGGACTGGGAAATGAAAAATACCGTTTTCAGGATCATGAAAAGCTTGCTCATTATGCTAATGCTGCAACCGATATTCAATTTGAATTCCCAATTGGTTTTAAGGAAGTGGAAGGTATTCACTCACGAACAGATTTCGACCTTTCACAGCACCAGAAATATTCTGGTAAAAAGATACAGTATTTCGATAATGAATTGAATGAAAGCTATGTTCCATATGTAGTTGAGACTTCCGTTGGACTGGACCGCACATTCCTTTCGGTGATAGCCGGATCTTACGCTGAAGAGAAAGTAGAGAAAGAAGGTGAGGAATTAGGCGACAGAGTAGTACTCCGATTACCAGCGCCCCTCGCCCCCATTAAACTGGCTGTTCTTCCACTTGTAAAAAAAGATGGTCTACCTGAAATAGCACGCAAAATAATGGATGAAGTCAAATATGGTTTTAACTGTATGTATGAGGAGAAGGATTCTATTGGAAGAAGGTACAGGCGGCAAGATGCCATCGGAACACCATTTTGCATCACGGTTGATCACCAGACACTGGATGATCAAACGGTTACAATAAGATACAGGGATTCAATGGAACAAGACCGAATCCCTGTTAAAAATATAGAGGGAATCGTTTCTGAAAAAATTAATATGAAAAAAATGCTTAAAGCTTTAAATGCCTGATCCCTCAAAAATATCCGCAATAATTTGTACCTACAACAGGCAAAGATACCTGTATCAACTTCTTGAAAAAGTTAAAAATCAAAGCTTGAATCCAAAGCTTTATGAAATTATCGTTGTAAATAATAATTCAACAGATAATACAGAATTAATCTGCCAGACCTTCAGAAAAGATAATCCTCACCTGAACTTTATTTATATCACGGAATCTGAACAAGGATTGTCTGCCGCCAGAAACCGTGGAATCAAAGAATCCTCAGGGAAATATCTCACCTTTATTGACGATGACGCCTTTCCTGAAAAGAATTTCCTGAGAATTATTTATGATTACATGGAACAAAATCCCAAAATCGCTGCTGTGGGAGGAAAGATCCTGCTTGAATATGAACAGGAAAAACCAAAATGGCTGACTCCATATTTATCATCATTGTTTGGGTATTTCAATCCGGGTAATAAAACCGGGGAATTTGCAAAAAACAGATATCCCAGAGGCTCGAATATGAGTTTCCTGAAAGTCGTTTTTAATCAGGTTGGTTTATTTGACACTAAACTTGGAAGAAAAGGATTTGATATGCAGGGCAGTGAAGAAAAAGAATTATTTGCCAGAATGTATAAACAGAATTTCCTTATCCGCTACCTCCCGTCCGCCGTTATTTATCATTTTGTTCCACCAGAACGGACAACAATGGAATTTATCCGTAACCAGGCAATTAGTTACGGTAAAAGTGAAAAATATTTCAGGCAGCAACACAGGGAACTTTTCCTTATGTATTTCCAGGAAATCCTGAAATGGGCAGCAAGTATTGTACTGGGACTCTTTTATACAATTATTTTTCACCCTCAAAAAGGCATAATGCTACTACGTTTCCGTTACTGGGTGAATAAAGGTATGGTGGTGCACTTTTAAATAACTAATTTTGCCTTTTAATATTTTTCTTTATAATGAACAGCCCGTCAAAAACTATATATATTATCGGCAATGGCCCCAGCCTGAATAAAATTGATATTCAAAAAATACGAAATAAAGACACCATTTCTTTTAACAGAGCTTATATCGCATATCAGGACTGGGGATTCTTCCCAACATATTTTATGACAGCTGACCCTATCGTACTTGAGAATATTAAAGAAAAAGTTAAAGAATTAATCGAAACCAGTCCGATTACAAAATTCTTCCTGCCACTCTGGTCCGCAGATTATTTTGGGATAAATGAAAAGATCCAGTATCTTAACTTTATTAAACGTCCTGTCTTCGATCGCTGGATATGGGGAAAAAGTTTCAACCGCATGAAAATCATAGCTAATGTAGGTGCTACTTCAGTTCCCGTTCTTTATACCATGGGATATAGAAATTTCATCATTCTTGGAACAGATTGTAATTATGTAGAAAAAGATATTAAGAATGTCAAAATTGAATATCATCCAGAAGAAAAGGTAAAGAAGATTATTTACAAATCCAGTGATGATACTGATCCGAATCATTTCCGTCCTGATTATTTTGGCACCGGTACAGAATATAGTAAACCCCAGCAAGATAATCATTACCGTGGATGGGAGTTCATAGCCAGCAAAATGCATAAAAAGAATGCAAATATTTTATTATGCAGTCCGGGATCTTCTTTGGCCGGCTTATTCCAATCTGCTGATTTTAACGATGTTGTTAAAAAATATTAAAATATTTGCATGGAGAAACTGATCGCTTTACTACCGATGAAGGAACATTCGGAGAGAGTTCCCAATAAAAACATGAAACTATTCTGTGGTGCCCCCTTATACCATGCAATCGTCAAAAAACTTCAGCAATCTGAATATATTAGCCAGATATCAATAGACACTGACAGCAAAATAATCCGTGAAGACGCATTAAAAAATTTTCATAATGTAACTATTATTGACCGTCCTGTAGAATTATGTGGTGACCTCGTTTCTATGAATCACGTGCTTGAATATGACCTTAGCCAGCTTCCCGGAGAACATTTTATACAAACACATAGCACAAATCCGCTGCTAACGGTTGAAACATTGAATAATGCTATCGAGACATATTTTAATAACCTTAAAGATTATGATTCAATTTTTTCAGTAACCCGTTGGCAAACTCGCTTTTACTGGCAAAATGGTGATCCAGTCAATCATAATCCCGAAGAATTAATCCGAACCCAGGATCTCCCTCCCGTATATGAAGAAAATTCAAATTTCTATATTTTTTCAAAGAATTCATTTCGAAAAGCAAACTCCCGGCGTATTGGATCTAAACCAAAAATGTTTGTTGTTGACAGGCTTGAATCTATCGATATTGATGAAAATATTGATTTTGAACTGGCGGAATTTTTATATTCAAGAAATAAATGAATCAACGGTTATCTGACATAAAACAGTGTATCCAAAAAGCTGAAAAAGGCGAAATTATTTTCGAAGATCCGCTGTTAAGTGGATTATCCGGTAAGAAATTAATCTGCCTTCTTCAACAATTTGCCACTCAGCTGAAAAACGATGATTGCTATCTTGAAATTGGTGTTTTTCAGGGATTAACACTGTTATCCGTAGCAAAAATCCTGAATAATCATTTTGCTTTTGGCATCGATAATTTTAAACAATTTGACAAAAACAATCAGAATTTCAATATTATTAAAGATAGAATAGAAAAGCTAGGCATTAATAATGCAATGATCATTAATGAGGATTATGAAGTTGCATTAAATTCCTTGGATAATTACCTTGCCGGGAAAAAAGTTGGTTTGTATTTTATTGATGGCCCACATGATTACCGGAGTCAGCTGATGTGTCTTTTATTGGGAAAACCTTTTTTATCAAAGAATGCCATAATTATTGTGGATGATAGTAATTATCATCATGTCCGGCAGGCTAATTGTGATTTCCTACTTGCGAATCCGGAATTTAAATTAATTTTTGAAGTATATTCAGCAACCCATCCACATAATCTGAAAGGACAGGAAGCAGAATATTCTTTACTCAATTGGTGGAACGGCATTAATGTAATGGTAAATGATCCTGAGAACCAGATAGCTCCACTGTATCCTCCAACAGAAAGGGAACGTATTCTTTTTGAGAACGATCATTTGCTTCATTCCAGTAAATATCCCGAAGCATTACCCTCGGTGGCTAATTTAATCAATGTTATTAAACCATTTCGGCCGCTGAAACTAATTTATCGTGTAATTCAACTCCGTAAAACAATTCGTCAATTACCTTCCCGTTTTATAGGGAAATATGACAGAAGAAATACTTTCAGTGAAAATCTCGAATCAGTCAGGTTAAATCCTTCATTAATTAAACTGTTATGAAAAATTATGGCCTCAGAAAACGTATTCTGAATAACGAATTAACAATTGGTTCATGGATCACTATCGGCCATCATTCCATTATTGAAATTATGGCCAGTGCTGGCTTCGATTGGTTGACAATAGATCTTGAACATTCCGTAATTGACTTAAGCAAAGCTCAGGAACTGATTTCCCAGATACAGGCTTCAGGTATAAGTGCTCTTGTCAGGGTAAGTAAAAATGAAGAAGTTGTCATTAAAAGAGTTATGGATGCCGGAGCCAATGGAGTGATAGTTCCATCTGTAAATTCAGTAGCAGAAGCCGAACAGGCTGTGGCCAGTGTCAAATACCCTCCATCAGGCCATAGAGGTGTCGGACTAACCCGGGCTCAGAATTATGGTATAGGATTTAAGGAATATAAAAAATGGCTTGAAGAAGATTCAATAGTAATAGCTCAAATTGAACATATAAACGCTGTAAATAATATCAGTCAGATCATTAATACTCCCGGGATAGACGGAATTATTATCGGTCCATATGATCTCTCTGCATCTATGGGATTCCCTGGTGAGTTTGAAAGAGATGATGTTGTGGCAGCTCTTGAAAAAGTGAAAAAAACATGTTTAGAAAATAATAAAAACATGGGATTCCATGTGATCCCACCTGACCATACAAAACTTAATGAGAAAATAAAAGAAGGATACAGGTTTCTTGCTTTCAGTCTCGATTTTCTTTTTCTGGGTGAAAAAGCGAGGGAAGAAATGTTAAAGATTAATAAAAAATAGATTTTTTCATGGAAAGAATTCAAAATATCTCCCTTATCCTTGGCAGGCAGGAAAATAAACCATTTAACAGATATTCATTTCCGATCCTGGGCAGGACGGTTGCTTCTTATGTAATTAATGCAGCTGTTCACTCGGAAAAAACCCAGGCGGTATATCTGTCAACAGATTCTTCCCATCTTGCTGAAATTGGTAAAAATTTCAACCAGGTCAGGTTTGTTAAAAGAAAAGGCCATGATACTAAATTGACAGAAGAAGTTAAATATGGACTTGAACAGATAATGGAAGAACTGGGCTATATGCCCGATCGTGTAGCAATACTTCTGGCAAATTCGCCCTGTATTACCAAAGAACTTATCGACAATGCATTTACGATACTTGAGGAACACGAAAAAACAGATTCAGTTGTATCGGTAATGAAACGGGATGAATTCAGCCCTGAGCGTATTTTCAGTTTGAACAACCGCAATCAACTTGAAAGGCAAAAATGTGCTGTACCTGTTACGAATGCATATTTCCTTGACAAACGTGTTATTGTAACAAGATCATCAGTAATTACATCTATTTCAGAACATAACGATTACTTTGAAAGTCTCCTGGGACACCAGATTTATCCAATAATTCAGAAGGAAGGTATCTGGGATATTGACTACATCTGGCAGGTTCCTGTTGTTGAAAGATGGCTTAAGCAGAATGGATTCAGTGAAATGCATACCCCATATGATGAGCTGTTAAAAGTATCAATCACACCTCCCGAAACTCCCAGGACCAAACCTGCCGATCTTTACCGTGTTCTTATCACAACCGTACCTTTCGGGAAAATTGATCCAAAGTCAATTGAGCTTCTCGAAAGTGTCGACAATATCGAATACGTTATTAATCCTATCGGCAGGAAACTAAAAGAGGATGAACTAAGGGAGATGATTTCTGATTTTGACATTATTATTGCCGGAACTGAGCCTGTTACACGTGCTGTTATGGAGAATGGGAAAAAGCTTAAATTAATTTCCCGTGTGGGAATTGGTTTAGACAGCGTTGATTTGATTGCTGCAAGAGAACTTGGAATTAAAGTATCATACACTCCTGATGGACCTTCTCCCGCTGTAGCAGAACTAACAATAGGACATATGCTTAATGCTCTCCGTGACCTTCCAACAATCGATAGAAAAATGAGATCAGGAATCTGGCAGCGGGTAAGTGGAGAACGCCTGGCCAATCTTGTTGTTGGCATTATTGGTACTGGCAGAGTAGGCAGTAGAGTCCTGAAACATTTGCAGGGTTTTAGTCCAAAACGCATCCTTGTAAATGATCTTCTTCCCAACTGGGACCTGTACAAAATATTTAATGCTGAACATGTCGATAAAGAAATAATTTATCGCCAGGCAGATATAATCACCTTACATGTCCCTCTCACAAATGAAACCAGATCATTAATCTCCCTTAATGAAATGGTAAAAATGAAAAAAGAAGTCATTTTGATCAATACCTCCCGTGGCGGCATTATCAACGAACAGGATCTTTTTGTAGCACTTAAAAATCATACTATCGGAGCCGCGGCCATTGATGTTTTTGAAGAAGAACCATATTCAGGAAACCTTATTGAACTTGAGAATTGTTATTTCAGTTGCCATATGGGGTCAATGACTAATGATTGCCGTGCCCGGATGGAAATAGAAGCAACTGAGGAAGCTTTGAGATTAATAAAAGGTGAAAAATTATTACTCTCAGTCCCTGAAGAAGAATATATTATTCAAAAAAAATAAATTATGGATGTTGTACTGGTAGGTTATCAGCCCAGGTTATTTAGGAAAAAACATACAAATTTCTGGCCATGGAATTATCTTACAGGTACATTCAGAAAACTGGGTTACCAGACATGGCATTTGAATGCAAATAAAATAGATCATTCCAAACCTCACATTTATATATGCTGGAATGAACCAGATACGATCCATCTGTTTAATAAATATAATATTCATAAAGACAGTGTCCTGGTTCAGAAATTGACAAGTTTCGACGGAAGTCCGGAATCTGTGGGAAAGGAATGGACAGATAATCCTATGAAGTTTTTTCAGGAATGGCATTGGCCTCAATATAAAAAGCTCGATCAGCTAAGTAATTCGGGGTACCGTTTTTATGCATTTGGAGCCAAAACGGATGTGGATTCTTTTCCGATGAAGAAAAAAATAGTGGATAAATATAAAGACAGGATATTTTGGATTCCCTGGGGAACCATGACTGTTTCCTATGATGAAATAATGAATGCAAAACCTGTAATGGATGGGTTTAAATATGATCTTGGTTTCGTAGGTTCCAGATGGGGTACAATGTACCGGGGTAATATACTGGAATGGGATAATTGGCTTCAACCCCTTGTGGACAAGGCAAAAACATCAGTTATTGCAGGAAGAGGAACTAAATTGGGACCGGTTTCGGTAGCTGAACATATTGACATCCTGAAATCATCGAGACTTTGTCCTATCATTCATGCAGCATCATGGAAAGTAGAAAAAGGAATTATGGATAGGTTCTGGACAGTTTTTTCTCTTGGAAGATTCGGTGTTATAGATAATGCAGGAATCCTCGACTTCTATAATGAAGATGAAATTGTACTGGCAACTGAAAAAGAAGATTATAGTGAAAAGTCGTTATACTACATGAATAATGTGGAAAAGCAAAAACCTTATATTGAAAAAGCCTTGAAACGTATTCAGCAGGAGTATAACCAGTATATCGTCTGGAAAAACATCCTTGGTAAAATTTCTTCAGATCATTAGACACCAGATGGTCCGGCAAAGTAAAATATTTGATCTGTATTTTTTCAATTCCAATTTATTTATTTCGGATTTATTTCACGAAAAAATAGATTCTGAAAGGGGAAAATTCATCTGGATGCCTGATATTCAGGATAGTATAAATTATATCATCCACCTGATAAAGAAATATTCAGATACTCTTCAAAATTGTTTTATTGAAGACTCCATGGGATGGATGATTCCCCGTCTGAAGGAATTATTCCCGTTATTAAATTTAAATGAGATTAAATCTCCGGAAAAAATACACCCTGAAAATAAAACAAACAAAATATTCCTTTATCCCCAGAGCGATACTCTTGCAGACTCATTATTGCATGTCTATTCATTACTCCCTCCGGATAAAACAAAAATAATTACACCCAAAAAAACTGCTGAAGGAACAGAAGATTTTCTTAAGTCCAGAAAAGTTGCTTTTACAAGATATTCCTATAAATTGCTCAAAGAAGAAAAACCTGATGTTATGGCATTTCTTAATGACTGGACAAAAGAGGTTCAGAGAGTAACAGCCCATTGCAGAAGGTTGAAAATTGCGACAGTATGTTTACAGGAATCTGTAATTGATTTCGGAGATCATTTTAAACGGATGCAACAAACTGATTATGCATTTGTCCAGGGCAGCCAGACTGCATATGATCTTCAGAAAAAAACCGTTTATATTACCGGAAATCCCCGTTACGAAAACCTGAATCGATCAACCGGACAATTGAATAAAAAAATTATCATTAACTGCAATTTTACCTATAATATTTATGAAGATTTCCGGTATACCTGGTTAGATATGATATCAGAAACTCTGGACAACCTTCGGCTGGATTATTTGATAATTCAACATCCCCGTGATACAGGTGATCTTACCAGGTACCGTGATTTCAGGAAAACAAATTCAGCAACTGTACATAATATTTTATCTGATGCATCTGTTTTAATTACCAGGTTTAGCTCGCTGATCCATGAAGCAATAATCATGGGGATTCCCGTAATTTATTTTAATCCTCAAAATGAAAGAATGAAATACGGTTTTGATTTCAATCAATCTTTTATTCAGCTCGCAGGAAATAAGGAAGAACTCAAAACCAGTATTGAAAGGGTATTGCAACAGCAGATAGATGAAGAGGAACTAAAAAGTTATATCATAAGACACTGCCTGCCTGTTACCAAAAAACCCTCGGTTATTATTTCAGAATTATTGCTGAATTATCATTTTAAATCACTTAAATTCAGCCTGAAAGATTTAATAAGGATTATTATATATCATCCGGTAATCAGAAGATTATACGGACCATTTGTGTCTTTTATTAAATCCGAAACAACTTAAACCTTTCAACACGTTGGGAATAATTCAGAGACAATCCATAAAGGGGACCATTTATTCTTACCTGGGAGTTGCTATAGGTTTTATTACCACTGGCTTGCTTTTTCCCAAATTTCTTTCGACCGAACAGGTAGGACTTTTAAGCCTGCTAGTATCATACTCCAATTTATTTGCAATTTTTGCCATACTTGGATTTGACAGCGTTACCCTGCGTCTTTTCCCATATTTCAGGGATGATAAAACTAACCATCATGGCTTTATTGTTCTTTCCATTGGTGTTTCCCTGGCAGGATTTCTTTTATCATTTGGGGTTTTCTCTTTGCTGAAACCATTGATCATCAGTGATAGCATTGAACAATCAAAATTATTCGTTGACTATTTGTATTTCATTCCTCCA
>Ga0153916_10003056_pt1 | contig 12336 bp, 10 predicted proteins | sample Opewatmetagenome_FD_109642 | JGI IMG/M metagenome (GOLD analysis project Ga0153916, IMG submission 109642) | Freshwater wetland microbial communities from Ohio, USA - Open water 3 Core 3 Depth 4 metaG | ecosystem: Environmental > Aquatic > Freshwater > Wetlands | place: USA: Ohio, Lake Erie...
CACACGTCGCAGACCCTGACATTCGCGGAGAAGACCTTCCCGCAGCCCTTGCACCGAGCCTGCCACTCGAACACTTCTGCGATGCCCTTCTGATCCATCCCCTTGCAGGGTACTCCCAGCACGAGGGCGAGATTCTGGATGGAGTAATCGTCAGAAATGAGTTCGTATCCGAGGTCAAGCGCCAGCCCAAGGAGCTCCTTGTCGGTCTCTGAGAGCCTTCTTGAGTCCCCGGTCAGCTCCGCCTCCTTGTTCACCCTCTGGAGGGACCTGTCGCTGGGAGACAGCACCCTCACCTTTGTGGCCAACAACATCTCCAGTCGCTCACCCATATCCTCCTTGTTCAGTTCTCTGACAACACCAGGTGTGATGAAACACTCGTATCCATCAGGCAAATCCTTGCCGTAGTACAGGACCGAGGTGTCGAGGACGAAACCCTTCATCTGATCTCGACCGTCCCTCTGAATTCCGCTTCGACCAGATGTTCGATGTCCACCTTTCCTTCCTCGGTAATGGCGACCTCTAACCTGCTGTAAGTAGACGGCTTCTTGGGAGCTATCGTGCAGCATAGTCCTGGCATGATTGAGATGGCATAGGTTCCAATCGTCTTTGCGATTCTCTCGATCTCTATCTTGTCGAAGCCTATCAACGGCCTCAGGATGGGCAGCTTGGTCGCGCGTTCCTCTACGTTGATATTGGCGAGGGTTTGAGAAGCCACCTGGCCAAGCGATTCTCCTGTTATGATGCACTGAGCCTCGTGCTTCTCCGCGAGTCTCTCAGCCACGCGGAACATCATCCGCCTGCAGAGGACGCATTCCATGTTCCTTTTGCACGATTTCGCAAGCTCTGTCTGAGATCCTCCGTGAGGGATGAGAAGCTTCACGCTGTTCCTCCCGAGGGCCGCGTCGACCTTCTTCATGAGCGCGATGGCCTTGTCTATCTCTTGATCACTGGTGAAGGGCCGATTGTCGAAGTGAGCGAACACAAGCTCCGCGCCCTGGCGACCCATGAGATACGCAGCAACTGGAGAGTCTATGCCTCCAGACAGAAGCACTATCCCGCGCAATCAATCACCGACATACTTGGAGTAGATCGTCTTCGCCTTGGCGAGATCGGTCGTTCCACCCACAATAGTCCTGCCGTCGGAGAACACCGTGATTTCAAAGTCTTTCGCCTTGAATCTCAGCAAGCCGTCTATCATCCTCGCATCGCCGAGTTTAGACAACTTCTTCCTCAAATAATCCAGGTCCCCCCTCAGTTGTCTCGCTGGGACAATCTGAACCGCGTTCCTGCCGCATAGAGAGACTACTAGCTTCCTCTTCTTTGCCTGAAGGAATTCGAAGTTACGTCTTCCGCAGCACTCGCAGTCGGGATTCTTCTTCACTTTGATCCTCTGGAAGTCGTTCAGCCAGACATCAATGAACATGAGCTCCTTCGTCGGCTCTCTTCCTTGCATGATCTTGAAGGCCTCTGTGGTCTCTAGCGCCGCGACGATCCCAGGAAGAGTGTTGACAATCCCGACCGTGTCACAAGTCGGCAACTCTCCTGGCTGTGGAGGAGACGGGAACACGCATCGCAGACAAGGTCCGCTGGGCACGATCGGCATGACCATCCCCGTCGTTCCAACGGCTCCAGCATAGACCCACGGAACGCCCATCTTGACGCATGCATCGTTAACAAGGAACCGGGTGTCCATATTGTCTGTTGCGTCGAGAACGACTGTCGCCCCCCTCACCACGGTCTGGATGTTCCCGTGGTCAAGATCGACCACATCGCCACTGACCTCAATCGTCGAATTGACTTCCTTCAGACGCTCCTCCGCGACCTTCGCTTTCGCCCGGCCAATGTCCGACTCGCCGAACAGAGTCTGTCTCTGCAGGTTCGACTCCTCAACAATGTCCCTGTCGATGACCTTGACTCTTCCCACACCCGCTCTTACCAGAAACGAGAGCGCATGTGTTCCGAGTGCTCCGCAACCTATCACGACGGCGTAACTCTTCCCGAGCGCCTTCTGCCCAGCACGGCCGATTTCAGGAAGCAGCAACTGTCTGGAATACCTATTCTCTTTCAACGAAGGTGGAATAGGAACTGGCAGTATTAATTGATTTCAGGAGGGTGTTCTTTCGGCACTATCTGAATCTGAAATCCATGCTGAACTGGTCTCTGAACTCCTTGACCTCATTCTTGACATTCTTGCCCTTAGATGCCTCGGCAAACAAATCCGCCAGCGCGGAGAGGTGTTTCTCCTTCACACCGAGCCTAGTTATCTCTGAGGTCCCGAGCCTGGCGACAGAGTCAATCATCAGGTTCGATTTCTCGAGTCTCACGGAGAAGTCATTGACAGACAATCCGTAGATTGCCCTGATCTCCTTCGGATCCATCAGAAGCTGATGCGACTCACTGAATCCGAGGTCTTCGAACATGATTGGGATACCTCTCTCCTTCAACTCTCTGCCGAGACGCTTCGAGTTCTTGATGACCTGCTTTGCGTAAGATGGTCCGAATTCCCTGAACTCGAGAAGAGCCTGGCCAAGAGCCGCAACGCGGTTCCAGTGGACGTTGTCGACTATCCTCCATGTGAGGTTCTTCCTGATCTCAGCATTCAGCGCGTCTTTGTTAGTGACAATGAGTCCTCCTTGAGGCCCGAAGAAGCTCTTGTGGGTCGAACCGTACAGGATGTCCACTCCTTCCTTGAGCGGTCTTTGGAACTCGCCACCTGCGATTAATCCCAGGACGTGTGAGCCGTCATAGACAAGGGTGGCATCCGCCTTTTGGCACGCCTCCTTGACTGCACGCAATTCGTACGGAAACAGGATGAATGACGCGCCGAGTATGACAAGGCTGGGTCTCTTCGTCTTGATCATCTTGGCAGCGGCTTCTGTGTCGAGGTTGTACCTGTCATTGTCGAACGGCAGTTTGAATGACTTCAGCCCCAGTATGTCCGGAATGTATGACTGGCCGTAGCCGTCATACCCTCCGTTCTCTGGGGGAATTGCGCAAAGAGTGTCTCCTCTCTTCGTCGTCGAAACAATGGTGATCAGTGCCGCGATGTGTCCGCCCATCGGCTGGACGCAGGCATGCTTCGCCTCGAAGACCTCTCTCGCGACATCCTCCGCCTTGACCTCCACCTCGGTCGTGAGCTTGGTACCTCTATAGGAGTTTTCCAGGTATTCGCCTGCGTACTCCGCATTGACAGGCAAGGTGTACCTGTGTCCGAAGTCAGATGACAGAAGCGCCCTGACCTGCGGGCTCGACATGTTCTCCGAGGGCAGCAGGTTTATGGAATCCTCTAGCCTCCACTTCTCCTGCGCTCTCATCATGTCCAGAAAATAGGTGTTCTTCATCGCGCTTCCTCAGCAATGATGTGTCAAATGACGGTCGCGCTCAGTTGTATATGTTGAACCTGTTCTCGTTTCCAGGGTACGAAGGGAACTCCGGCTCATCCTCTTCGACGTCCTCCTCCATGACGACGTTCACAAGCACATTCACTATTTCTCGCAGCTGTTTGACATCCTCCCTGAGACGAGCGATCTCGGCGAGGAGTTCCTTCTCATCTTCTGCCAAATGCGCCCCCCTTCTGCACGCTACTTATCCGCATCTACTGAGTTAAGGTTTTGCCCATCACTTGACGAAGCTTCGGTAGTCGTCAGCTATCTTTCTGTTCTCGGTCCTGTCGCATTTCTCGCAGTACAGTCCTCTCCCCTTCTTCTCGAGCGGATTCCTGCACCTGGAGCACAGCGCCCTGACGACCCCGAAATGAGGTCCAGCAGTCGAAAGTTGGACCGAAGGATCCGCTTGGATGACAGTGGCTCTGATGATATCCCCTGACTTCACGACATCCCCTGCATCCTCGACATAGGAGCTCGAGAGTTTGGACACATGCACGGACGCCAAAGTCTCGCTCGATACGGCACGTTCCCGCCCTTCCTGCGCTAGGACGCTGCATATAGCCATCGCGGGCTTGGTGTCCGTGACTTCCGCGAGAACGATATCCCCTTCCTGTAGCACAACGGGCGGGTTGTCCAACAGGACCTTAGCCAGTTTCTCCTTCGCGTCGAGGTCGAGCTCGCCCACAGCGCTCGCGAAGATCTTTCCTTCCTGCTCGTAAGTGCCCTCGCCCGACATGTACTCTTCAGCGATGGCAACCTCATCTCCCGGTAGTACTCTGCGACCAGTCCTCGCCAGCGGAATCACCTATCTTTCGAACTTCAACAAAACCATTGAGAAGGTCTCTTTTGGTTTCTTGTGGAATTCGAACGAAAATGGTATCTCGAACTTAAACCTTTTCACTGGCTTGCACTTCGCCCCCAGAGATTCGACCATCCTGGCCACGAATGTCTCGGTTCCGGCATTGTGGAGGGAATATACCCTCGGGGCGAGTTCCAAGGATTTCCGTATGAAAGCGCGGTCCGCATGCCTCTTCTGGGCACCGAAAGGCGGGTTCTGGACTACTGTGTCGAACTTCCCCGCGACCGAGGACACATCCCCTTCAACGAAGGAGATTTCCAGCCCAAGGATCCTGGCGTTCTCCGCGGCTATTCTAAGGGCTGCTGGGTCAAGGTCGACGCCGAGCACCTTTGAGGCGCCCATGAGCTTGGCTGCGACGGACAGAACACCGTTGCCGCAGCCGAGGTCCGCGACGGCCCTGTCCTGGATGTCCCCCTCGGCGAACGCATCCCAGATGACACTGGCCGCGATGTCTGCCGGGGTGGTATACTGCTCCAGCCTCTCCGATCTTGAATCCAGCGGCCTGAGCTGCTGAAGCGCCATCTCAAGTTGCTGCTTCTTCACGCAGCTCCCTCATCTAGCCTCGTCGATCATCTTCCAGCGCCTGAGCTTGTTTACCTCGGAAACATCCCTGCCATGGACATCCCTCTCGATATCCGAGAGATACTCTATGGCCGTGAGGAGCGACTCCTTCGTGGGACCATGTATGTTGACCATCGCTCTTCCGAACTCCCTATCAACGATCTCCATCGCTTTCGGGGTGTCGCCGTACTGCTCGCAGAAATCGGTGATTATGTCGTCGACGGCCTGGGCGAGCGATTCAGGGGTCAATTCTCCGACGGGCTTCTTCTCGCCGAAGTCCTTGTACAGAATGAGTTCACCGACTCTCCTGAAGACTGCCTCGACGTTCTCCCCAGTCTTTGCGCTGCACAGCATGATTGGCATCTCGACTTTGGCGGAGATCCTCTCGAGCTCTTTCGCTTGGGCATTGGTCTGCTCGCCGAGGTCGCACTTGTTTCCGACAAAAACCACGGGGATAGTCCCCAGGACTTCGTAGATCTCAGGCAGCCAGAATTCCTCGATTGACTTGATCGTCTCTGGCCTGCTGAGGTCGCCCACAAGGATGACTCCGTGGGACCCGCTGATGCCCTGCGTGCGTATCTTCTTGTAGTCCTTCTGTCCCAGTATATCCCACATCATGACCGTGAGATAGATGGTCTTGTCGGGGAGAGAGTACTCGATATCCCGCTTGCTGACCTTGGTGCCTATCGTAGCGATGTACTTGTCATCGAACACGTCGACGACGAACCTTCGGATCAAGGAGGTCTTGCCGACCGATGCGTCGCCCACAAGCGAGATCTTCTTGATGTACCTCTTTGATTGGATAATGCTCAGGCAGACCACCGTTCTAATCGGAGTTGTCTACCCCTGTCAGTGCAGTACCTGACCTCGGGGGATGACAAATATACGATTGCCCACATAATACATAATGCTTTCCGAGGCTGACAGAGGCGTTGTAGTGGCACTCCCGGCGCCCGGATGCCCCTGCGAACGGGCCGATTTCACGTGACGAGCTTTCAGATGCAAAAGCTCAATACTGCAAAGTCGATAATCCTGACAAGATTTCATGGAAGGCAGCCCCCCGAAGGTCCAGCCTCTTTCGAAGAAGAGTCTGGAGACTTACGCCATATCATATGTAGGAGCGTATCTCAACACCGTCCAGAAGGAGAGACCAGGCCACCTGCCTGTGCTCTCTAGAATTCAACCTTGCGAGATAGAGGTGTGCGTGCTCCCCAACAACTGCTTCGTGCTTCTTTTCGACAAGTCGGACAAGCAGACCGTGACGGTCACGGACAAGGATTGGGGAGAGATTGAGAGCAGAGTGATGTCCGGGGTCAAGCACTTCGTGGCAGTCTACATCCATGAAGGGAACTCGGTCGCGGACGCCATTTCTCGGGGCAAGAGGGACGCCGTACGGGACGTCAGGGCTATCGAAGACTCCGACATCGCGAAGGCCGTCGTCGAGCTCGAGAAGATCCTCGGCAGCCTCTCCACGATACTGATGGAGAACAAGGACGTGCTGAAGCTAGGCGAGTTCGAGATCTCGAAGCTGCAGCCTATCCGAGAGGCCATAATGACCTCGGGGCCGCAGTTGGACATGCTCGCGATGCTCGACGCACTCAAGAACTACACGCCAGAGCGACAGTCGACCGGTTTCGAGATGCAGGACAAGCTTCTGATGGAGGATATGGTCAAGGAGCTCGGCGATCTCTCTGACGTCATTCGCAGAGTCGAGGCAGCCGATGAGAAGTTGTCCGTCGTGGAGGAGTCAACTCAGAAGGCTATCTCTGAGCTCAGCCAGACGATAGATGAGCGGATCAACAAAGGCTTGGCCATCATCCTTTCGTCGGCCGACAAGAAGATCGACAAAGGGCTTCTGGCAGTGCAGGATGCCGCGAAGAAAGGGGCATCATCAGACCTGCCGAAGGACCTTGAGGAGAGGCTCGAGCACCTCGACAGGGTCGCAACCGCGTTCGAAATGGAGAAATCGAATCCTCCGCCGCAGCAAGCCCTGGGCCTTCCGAAAGACTTGGAGGTCAGACTCAACCGGCTCGAGCAGGTCGTGGACAAGGTTGAGACTCACTTTTTGTCGAAGCCAGACGTCTCGGCCGAACTCGTGGCTGCGATTGCCGACCTCCGGGACAACATCGCAAAAGTGAATTCTAGGATCATCAAGATAGAGGAGTTCCTTGTCCATGTCACGGTCCGCCAGCGGGTCGTGAAGGATAGATAGTCATCTGTGCCAAATGCCCTTGATCCCAAAGTTGAATGCGGCATTTGTCTTGTGAAGGAACAGGTTTGACGTTTCCATTCGTGATGGCATGGGGTTGTCCAGTATCACCTTGCGAAGCTCGTCCAGGGTTCGACAATCGGGTACCCTTGTCCGCCCGTGCCCGACTTCCATTACCAGATGGGCATCGGAGGAGGAAAATGCGGGTTTCTTGAGCTCCGCTACAGTCTTGGCGGCACGTTCGTTGCTTTTCGGAGTGCATGTCGAGTTGAATGACTCAATGCCGTCCGCGAGTTGCAGATCCTCAACAGTTATCTTCGGGGAGTCGCTCGGATGAGGGATCACACAGATGCCTCCTCTGGCTTTGATCTCTTCAATGACTGTTCGGAATTCCCTGGAGGCTATCTCATCCGTGACAAAGAGCGCCAGAACATCCCCCTTGTCGGTCTTGATTTCCGCCCCGGGCACGATGAGTATCCTTCCCCCTGCCAGTCTGGCCGCCTCTCTTGCTCCGGCCCATGAGTTATGATCAGTTATCGCGATTCCGCCCAGCCCTACGCCGATTGCGCGTTCGATGATTCGCTCGACCTTGGACCTCGAGTCGTTCGAGTGACGCGAATGAATGTGAAGGTCAACTTCCACTGGTAGCACTCCTGGCGGCGCAGTATCGGCCAAGTCTTAGTTAAATCATTCTTCTCTCTGCTGCGGAATTGGCGAGAATGCCGAATTCAATGCGAAAAATCCTTATTGGGTTTGGATAATTGCATGTTTGAATGGCTTCGAGGAAATCTCTTGTGGCGGCCGCAGTGTTCGTAGCGTTCTTTGCTGTCACGCCTATGTGTTTCGCGATGTCTGCTATTTCCAACGATTCCACATTGTCCGTGCAGTGGACCGATCATAGTGCGATTCGGATAATAGGGGACGACAATTTCACGTCCGAGAACGGGGTCGTCGGTGGCAGCGGTACGAAGTCGGATCCGTACATCATCGAAGGCTGGAAGATAGGACCGTTCCTGGATGGCACTGGCATCTTCGTGATGAACACGACCGCCTACTTCAGCATCAAAGACGTGAATGTGTCCTCGTGCAGCATCGGCGTCTACTTGAACACCGTGCAGAACGGCAGGGTCGAGGATTCAGTGTTCAACGACAACGGCGTCGGCGTGGCCCTTTACGGGTGCGACAGCTGCAAGGTCATAGGGAACACATTCACGACCAATGGCATTGCCATCTCGATCAACAGCTCTGACGCTTCCCAGTCGGACAACTCGTTCATAGACAACGATATCGACGTCGTGAGACCGACTAAGAAGGCTCCTTGGATTGAGACATGGGTTGGCGCGGCCCTCTGCGTTTCCGTCATGATTCCGTTCGCGGTCATACTTGCGCTGCTGTTATACTTCAGGTATCAGCGAATCCCTCCGCCTCCGCAATGAATCTTGGCACTGTAGACGCCACTGGTTGTGCGACAGCGCCCAGCAAAGGCTCATAGGGGAGAAAGGGCGATTAACCCCCAGTCTGGGGATATGGCTGAAGACAAATTCGATCCTGAGGTAATTGCAGGCCACGCAAAGGAGCGGGAGAAGGAATACGATTGGGGAGGAGCTGCCAGTGAATATTCCAGCCTCCTTTCCACTCTGCCCCGAGAGGATTCGTTCAAAATCGGAGTCATAGAGGAGGCTCTTGCTTATGCCGTCTACAGAGCCTCATTCCAGTCAGATGCGATTGCCGAGTTCATGGCCGGATTGGACAGAAGCTCCAAATGTTTTCAGAAAGCCCTCGGCGCACTTGACAAGGCAGAGGACGTGAAGGCTCGCCCATACGTCGAACGCTGCCAGGCGATGATGGCGCTCATTGAGTTCTGGCGGTCGGGCAAAGGAGCGGACAAGAAGAGAAATATCAACGAGGCAAGAAGACTGGCAAAGGAATCGATGACACAGTTTGAGAATCTCGCAGAACACTCTGAGTTCGTCGTCACGTACAACAGGCTATGGCCAGACTCAATCTATTGTCAGTATTTCGAGGATACTCATGAACGGTGTGGGGAGCCCTTTCTTGAAGGTGTAGATTTCGGAGAGCGTGCCATACGGAATCTACCTGAGCAAGGGAACGAGGACATTCTTGCGGTGACACACACACTCATCGGGCTGTACCTCGAAGTCTTGGCAATCAGGTATTTCGAGTCTCATGATCAGAAGAACAAGCTCCGGCAGAAGGCTGCTGCGCATTGGCAGAACGCAGTGAAGCTCTCGAACGAATCAGCAGCGACTGCTCTGATGAGAATGGCGAATTGCGCCACGAATTCGGTTCCATTTCGAATCAAACCCGATGACTTCCACGCTCTTCTTGTCAAGACCCTGGAGAAGATTCGCCATACAAATGACAGGTACATGATAGGGGCTTTCAACACGCTTTTGGCCTACTACACTGAGTGGGCATTGTCATCCCTCGAGGACACCGAAGAGATGTATGCTCAAACTGAGAAGGCTTTGGAGTATGCTCACGAAGCGAACAGAAACTATACCGTTCTCTCTCCGCTTTCACCCATTCTCTCGCACTGGGATGTCGATCCAGAGCCCAGTATCCTGTCATGGATGATGTTCACGGAGAATGACCGAGACAAGAAGCGCGCTCTGGCGGTGAAGTGTGCCCAATCGACTGTCTTCCTTAGGACATCGGAGGAGCTGGGGCTGCCTTCCTTTTTGATGTACGCGAGAGGTGGGCGGGTCGAAGTGCTCAACGTTCTCGCGATGACAGAAGACTCCCCGGAGACTAGGAAAAGGATTCTTGGTGAAGCGATTGAACACGAGAAGATCCTGATTGAAGAAGCGAGCCGCCTGCAGCCGTTCGTGTACTTCAATCGAGGGATCTTCCTCAGGGATTATGCGGTGTCATTGCACGAGCTAGCCAAGCTGGTCGATGACCCAAAGGACAAAGTTGATGCATTTACCGAAGCGGTCCAGAAGAGCCGAGAGTCCATGGCGCTCATCAAGAAGGATCTTGCCCTGGTCTCAGAGCCTCTTCCTGGGGACTACGGTCTGATAGCCTCATTCCAATTCGAATATGGGACCTGGTTGATGCACCTGTACGATCTCGACGGTGACAGGAAGCATCTTGAGGAGGCTGTCTCGGTCTTCGATGAATGCACAGGATACTTCGAGTCTGCGAAGATGCCGAGCAGAGTTGCGGAAAGCTACTGGAGGACCGCCCAAGCTCATGACGGCTTGGGCGATCATCTGAAGGCCTCGGAGAGATTCGATGGCGCTTCGAAACAGTATCGAAAAGCTTCCAGGAAGATCAAGAGCCTAAATCAGCTCTACAAGGACCAGTCGCTGTACCTGAAGGCTTGGTCAGAAATTGAGAAAGCGAAGTACCATCACTCCCGACAGGAGCCAGCCACAGCAAAGAAGCATTACCACAAGGCCGCTGAACTTCATAGATCAACTGGGAAATGGAGCTTCCTGTCGAACAACTACTTCGCGTGGGCGCAGGTCGAGAGTGCGGAGAACCTTAGCCAGAGAGAGAGATGCAAGGAATCGATTGACGCGTTCAGAGAGGGCTCAAGGCTGTTCAAGGAATCTAAGAGCCGGATGCAGGAACAACTTGTGAAGATCGATATCGATGACGAGAAGCAGATGGTAGAGCGACTGATCAACGCAGCCGACAGTAGACAGGAACTCTGCAGAGCGAGGATCGCGCTTGAAGAGGCGCGGCTGTTGGACAAGGGAGGGGATTTGGGCAGCGCGTCCGACAAGTATGGTCTAGCAGCAGACATGTTCGCCAGAATCAGAGAAGGACTTGCCGCTAAGCATGACCGCGAAGAGATAGAGCTGATAATCACGCTCTCACGGGCCTGGAAGGCGATGGCAAAGGCCGAATCTGGGTCGTCTCCCGAGCTATACGAAGAGGCTGCGAGTCTCTTCGATGAGGCAAGGAACCTGAGCCCTAGCGACAAGGCGAAGAGCCTCGCAATGGGCCACAGCCGTTTCTGCAAAGCGCTGGCAGCGGGGGCACAATTCGCAGACACTGGCGACGTGACATTTCATTCGACCGCGATTCAGAATCTAGAGAGCGCTTCGAAATACTATCTCAAAGCTGACATGTCGACGGCATCCGACTATGCCAAGGCGAGCAAGTTGCTCTTTGACAGCTACGTTTACATGGATAAGGCTTCCAAGGAAGAGGATCAGGGAAAGAAGGCGAAGCTCTATGCCATGACAGAGAGGATGCTTGAAGCTTCGGCTTCGTCGTACGAGAAAGCCGACCAGCCAGCCAAGAAGAACCAAGTCCTGAAGCTGCTTGGAAAAGCCAGGGAAGACAGAGAGCTTGCGAAATCCCTGACTGAGGTCTTCCGCGCTCCGGACTTCGCCTCCACCACGATGGTCTTTTCGACGCCAACGCCTTCTTTCGAGAAGGCGACTGGTCTGGAGATTTTCGAACATGCGAACGTTCAGGCAACGCTGATTGCCAAGTCGACAGAAGTCGGAGTTGGTGAGAGCGTCGATATCGAAATCGAACTCGTGAATGCAGGTAGAAGTCCTGCGCAGCTCATCAAGCTACAGGACCTCGTCCCGGAAGGCTTCACGTTGAGTGAGAAGCCGAAGGACTATCGGATGGAGGATAGCTATCTGAATCTGAAAGGAAAGCGCCTCGATCCTCTGAAGACTGAGGCTATCAAGCTTGTGATTAAGTCGACCCGCAAGGGCCAGTTCACACTGAAACCCCGTGTCTTCTACCTGGATGAGAGCGGCAAGTACAAGTCCCATGAACCTGAATCGATGATGGTGGCAGTCGGCGTCGAAGCGAAGGAGCTGGCAGACAAGGCAGTCTCCGCGGAAATCCAAGTGGCAGCCGAAGCGCGCTCGTTGCTTGCCGGCCTGAACTCTGTCACTCTGTCTCATTATCGCATTGTCGGCAATTACGTCCGCTACGGCGTGGCCGTACGTAATTCTCTGAAGGACGCCAGACAGAAGCTTATGGTTGCGTGCCGTGGCTCGTCCCCGAAGAGGGAGAACTACATCATATGGGCGCCTCCGGGAAGCGGCAAGACCTATTTCGTGCAGGAGATTGCGGCTTCACTCGGGGACGCGGTTCGCTATCGTGAACTTAATCTTGCCAAGCTCGATGAAGCAGGATTTCGCTCGGGCCTTGCGGGACTTCGCGACGTACAGGGACCCTCTCTCTGCCTCGTGGACGAGGTTGACGCCAAGCCGGATCAAGCCTGGCCGTACGAGGTGCTCATGCCCTTCCTAGACGCTTCCGTCGTCGAAGGCGCGCGATTTGTCTTTGTTTTGGCGGGGAGCTCTGGCTCCAGCCTTAAA